>ERZ780178.646-NODE-646-length-25394-cov-6.971664_pt1 | contig 25394 bp, 23 predicted proteins | sample MGYA00511018_ERZ780178 | MGnify/ENA primary metagenome ERZ780178 (study PRJEB29588, sample SAMEA2151439) | human gut metagenome | biome: human gut; feature: human-associated habitat; material: faeces | place: Denmark | collected 2008/2010 ...
TTTATAATTCCTATTATATAAATTTTCTAATACCTTATAAATATATAAACTATAATACCGTTCAAATAACCCAACAGCTCTTTTATTTCTGCATCTTACCCTAATTTTATAATACTCTTTATATAAATTATCAATACTACAAATATCCTTATAAAGATTTCCCTTTCTCTTCAACTATTCCCAACCCTTAACCATTAAGAATATTTCAGATAATAGTCTAACCGCACTACTAAATCTTCTTTTTTCTACTATTCCTAAATCATAAAAATAAGTTAAAAGAAAATTTAAAAAACTAATATTGCAAAAAATATTTACTTGATATTTTTTTCTAACATTACCACTTGTATTATTTGCAAGGCTAACATTATCAAACAAACTCTTACACTCATTAAAATATAATATCTTTAAATGTTTCTTATTCCTTGGAAAATTTTCATAAATATATGCATCACTATAAACATAAAATTTCTTTACACATCCCATTATTTTAAAATCATCATTAACACATTCATACTTGCTCATCAGAAACTTCCTCTTTCAATTCCTTCAAAAAAACAAAAGCCTCACTAGGTGATAAATCATCCATATTTAAACTTTTAATTTTATTGACAAGTCCACTAAAGTCCAACTCTTTCACTACCTCTATCTTGTGATCTTGAAATAAAAATAAATACTTCTCTAAAGATTTAATTGGAAATCCACATTTAACACTATCACCAAATCCTGTTAATTTAAATCCATACTTATCGCTAAAATATCTAGCATCTTCTTCTAAAAAATAATAAAACAATCCACTTTTAAATAAATAATATTTAGTATCATCTTTATTCTTACAATCATGATATAATCCTAATAATTTTCCCATTCTCAACCTCTTATTCTTTAAAAAATAAAGCATGGAATTTCTTCCACACTCTAATTACTAAGTACATTACAGCTCACTTTCGAAAGTAAAAACTCCTACTAACAAATCATAACTCCTAGTAATACTATTTGAAGATTACTAAAAAGTAATCTAAAGGAACATGCTTGTTTCTCTATCATGTAGTCTCCCTCCATTATCTATAGACATTGCTACGAGTTCAACAGTATATTTTCCAAATTAATATTTGTATGAGAAATTGACCGGACGCAAACCATTGTTGTTGTTAACGTTGTTGTTGTTCAAGTTGCCCGAGTTCACGTTCCAAACGTTAGCGTTACTGCCATTGAAGTTGTTAGGCGACAAGGACCACCAAACGCAAGGACCCAAGCACAAAAATGCTTACTCACTACTCAGCATAGTTCCTACTATAAATCTATTCACATAGTTATAGCCAAAATAAATGTGCAAAACTCTAAACAGTCTGGGCGGCAACTTCCATGCTCCAAGCGGAAAATCCGCATGCCAGTTGCCGCTTAACCGTCACAGTTTAGTATAAAATTTATCATACCAACCACGCCCATAATTTGTCCCTCGAAGGGTTTCTCGGGACTTACATAGATCAAAGATATCGACCTTTTAATTCTTCTCTTCGTTTACTTTTCAACAACATATGGATTTTCACTGGTTCCATCACCGGTTACGTTGGTCGAAGATATAAGAGAAATGACCGGACGCAAACCATTGTCGCCGCCAACGCCGTTGCCGCCCAAGTTGCCCGAGCCCACGCCCCAAACGCCAGCGCCACTGCCAATGAAGCGGCCAGGCGACAAGGACCACCACCATGTAGTTCCTGTATTTTCTTGTAAATATGTAGAACGATTATAAGTATAAGCGATAGAACCAGCAAATGCTATTTCATCTGCAGTTAATAATCCTATTTTATAAGTTAAATTACCATTACCATTCTTTGTATCATCAACAGTAAATTTAGATAATTTTCCACCATTATTATCATTTGGACATTTTAGTGTTGGTTGTTTTGTAGAAGCCAATCTATTATATGCACCGTAATCCGTTTCATTAGTTCCATATCCTAGTCCTCCACTTACTGTACTCTTATCATTACACCATATTGTATCTGCTAGTTTACTTTCATATGATGTCAAATTATTTGTGTACCAAGTTTCTAAATTTTTAAGAATATCACTCTTATTAGTATTTGCATGGGTACTTGCATAATCACTCGCTCCAGTTGCTCCATACATAAATCCCATATAAGCATTATCATTATAATTTGAATTAAATGCACTTATATATGAACTTCCAGAATACCTTGCAAATGCTGCTTCGTCGTTATTATTTTTTGAAGAGCACGGACTAGATGAACCGCTTGTATTATCATTATGTAGTACTAATTTAACTGAACCATCTCCAGTTATTCTTACTATTCTCCAGCATTTATTAGCAAATTGTACGTAATTATTTTTTACTGCTCCTCTAAAATAATAACTGGTTCCATAATCATCTTCTGTACTTGCTAAAAGTGCCTCAGTTGTATTTTTGTTTGAAGTGATTTCTTTATATGTATAACTACTCGATGTAGCACTTACTACATAATATACACCACTTAAATTAGTTGTTGTTTTCATTGTTCCTGCAGTACTTGAACCATTACTATATGCATATTCACTAATGAGATATTTGCCAACTAAACTAGAATATGAATTAGCATATGTATCACTTGTTACTGCAGTTCCAGTCAAATTAAATCCTGTTCCATTTGCTTCCCAACCAGTTCCGTAAGTAAAGTAATATGCTTGATATGTTGATGATACACTTGTAGTTTGGCTTTCAACATCATCTTTTGTATGAGCACTTACCTCACTGCCAGGCGTAGTAAGAGGTGTTTTTAGTTCATTATTATCCCTTATTGATGCAAGCAGTGTGCCACTTCCAGCACTATACCAGCCATCTGGTGCAGGTGCTGCTGTAACAAAGGTAGCATTGCATCTCACATTACCATTTGTTATCTTAGCAGTTAATTCCCATTCTGTACCATTCCAAACTATACTCTCTTTAGCATTAACTTTTTTACCATTTCTTGTACATTCTACCGATGCTGTATAACCGCTTGTCGTTGGAAAACTTGTACTTTCTTCCCCATCTATTAAAGCTGCAACAAATAAATCGTCTTTTGGTCTTGTTCTAACAGTACCTACTACAGATATTTTAACCTGATAATCTTTTCCTTCTACATCTTCACTTGTCCAGATATCTGGATTATTACTATCTAACCACATTCTAAAGTTAAATGTTCTTGATTCGTCTTTAGTAATGCCATCGCCTCTTTTTAATATGTAATTTTCGCTTATACTATATTTGGATAGACTTTGTGGTGTTGCAATAGATTCTAAAGTATTTATTACTGCACCATTTAAATCATTATCTCCTAAAAGTGATACTTTTACATATTTTGAATCAACCTTATTAGTTGTACTTATTACTGATGCGATTACATAATACTCAATGTAGTTATCACAATTATTTTTTATTGTGAATGTATATGGTGTTTGTTCTAATGCCTCACCTTCACTAATTGGATAAGTGTTAAGTAAGTTGATCTCATTTTGACCGTTAAATTCTAGATCCATGCATGATGCTGCTAAAGTATTTGCATCATTTTGACTTGAATAACTTGTGAATATTGCATAACTTACCCCAGACGTAATGAGGACAACCGCAAGCATTATGCACAAAATTAGCATTCGTTTCTTATAACTTCGCAACTTCTGGTTCATATTTTACCTCTACTATTCTATAGAAAGTATATAACAACCCCCCCCCCGTGTCAAGTTAATTTTTTGCTCAAAGTATTCTATGAGAAAAAATTTTCCGTGCTGGCAGCCCTTATAAACTTAAATTAGACATTCACTATACACTTGTGGACAAATCATTATTTTATTCTCTCAATTATTTCATTTCAAAAAAAGACTTCGCATAATCGCGAAATCATTTTTATGATCCGGTACTTTCATAATGTTTTAAACCTACATTAAATGCAAAATAACATGGGATCAAAAACAAAAATACAAAAATTGGTGATATTGCATACAAGAAACTATTACTCTTTCCAACCAAATAAAGTAAAGGATAATAATTAACAGAAGCATAAGGAATTACAAAAGTAAAAAATATTAAAAATGCTTTTCTAAAGATTCCCATTGGATATTGGGCCAAATGTTTGCCACCATCTGTCATAAGATTTTTTATTTCAAGACCTTCAATAGTTACAAAACAATATGCAGCCATGAGCAAAAACAAACTGAAAAATATCACTACCGAAGCAAACATCATCATAAGCACAATGACAACATTAACATAATTAAATTCTAATTTCAATTTAATAAAACTATAAACAATGAAGAATAATGCCTGAAATAATCTCGTTACCTTAACAACATCCATTCTTGAACATAAAACTTGAAAAAGCACTCCTTGAGGTCTAACCAAAAGTCTATCAAGTGAACCATTTGAAATAAAATCTTCAAACTTATCAACTCCTCTAAAAAAAGTTTCATTAAAAGCAAAGCCAAAATGAATTATTCCAAAGCAAAGCAAGACCTCATATATTGTAAAACCTCTTATATTACTAAATCTTTGAAAAAGTGCTAAAAGCAAAAAATAATAAGAAAAAAATACTCCAAACTGACTAATAACAGATAAAATAAATGTTTTTCTAAACTCTAATGCACACTTAATATTGTTTTTTAAACTCTCAATATATATCTTCATTCTAACCTCCTTGAATAACCGCTTTCTTAAGTGCTCTATTGCAAAGATAATAACCAATTACTATAACAATAACGCACCAACCTAGTCCTTTACCTAGCATTACAAAAGAATTAGAAACACTAAAAGTCCCAGAATAAACTCTAAATGGAAAATCGCCTAAAAATCTAAATGGAAGAACATTCGCTACTTTTAAAAGCCAATCTGGGAAAAACACTAAAGGGACAGTTCCACCCATAAATAACTCGATAATAACACCAAATATACTAAGACTTCCCCTAAAATCAAGCGTGTACATCGTAATAATAAATAATAACATCACTATCGCACATACCAAAATTGAAGAAACAAATATTGCAAGAATGAATATTCCCAAATGCTCTATCGATGGTGGCAAACTAAGCCTATATGGTTCAGGAAGAATAAAGGCAACCAATAATACTGGTGCAAATCTCAAAAGCACAGCAATAATCTTCTTTGAATAAATCTTTACATACCACTTAAAATAAAAATTATCTGGTCTAACAAGTTCATACGCTAAATTTCCATTTTTTATCATTTCAAATAATTTTGGATCTTTTTCACTCGGATAAACAAGAGAAAAGAAAGCCTGTTGTAACCACATATAATTTACTAAGTTACATAAAGAAATTGGCACGCTCCCATCTCCTGAAGAATAAAAAGCAATATATACTTCTATAAAAACCATGCCAAAGAAAAATTGTGTAAGTAATCCTGCTATAGCAGCACTTCTATATTGCAAATTCGTAAGGCATCTAAGCTTAAAATAAGTAAAATATTTTTTCATACATTGTAATCCTCATAAAGTTTCAAGATAATATCATCTATTGTTTCATTATCAACATCTAAATCTTCTAAATTATAAGAATTACTAACATAATTAATAAAAGAAGAAATTGTTATTATATTAGTATCTATAACAAATTTATAAACACCATCACAAAACTTTCTTTTTACAATACCATTAAATTCAATATCCCCTATTTTATCTTTAGTAATAATACTTACTGTTTTATAATTCCCATACTTCTTCTTAAGTGAATCTATTGCTCCATCATAAAGAATTTTACCCTTTCCTATCAAGATTATCCTTTTAGCCAAAGCCTCAATGTCACTCATATCATGAGTAGTTAAAATAACCATAACATGATTCTTCTTATTAATCTTTTCAATAAAATTACGAACTATAACTTTGCTCTTTGCATCAAGCCCAATTGTAGGTTCATCTAAAAAGAGTATTTTAGGCTTATGTAGTAATGAAGCACATAGTTCACATCTCATTCTTTCTCCTAAACTAAGTGTTCGAACTGGTTTTTTAATTATTTCTTCAATCTCAAGCAATTTAACAAGTTCATTTTTTGTCTTTAAGTATTCATCTTCATCTAACGAATAGATATCCCTTAACAAATCAAAAGTATCTTCTGCTGGAATATCCCATTCAAGTTGACTTCTTTGACCAAATACAACGCCAATTCTCTTGACATATTTTTTTCTGTCAGCACTAGGATTTAAACCATCAACATTAATTTTTCCAGAACTAGGAAGAAGTATTCCCGACAACATTTTAATCGTCGTACTTTTCCCAGCACCATTTGGACCAATGTATCCAACGATTTCTCCTTCGTTAATATTAAACGAAATGTTATCTACTGCATTAACGTATGTATAATCTCGTTTAACAAACGACCTTAAAGCAGCTTTTAATCCACTGCTTCTTCTTGAAACTCTAAAAGTTTTACTCAGGTTGTCCACACATATAAGCGACATTTTAAATTCACATCCTTTCTTACAACGCAAAAAACCACATATTAAAATATGTAGCCACATAATGTATTTAATATAAAGTTTTTTGCAAAATGTCATCTTAATTATAATTGATAAATAAAATACATGTCAATAAAAAAACACTTAAACAAAGTGCTTTCTATAAAAAACTTATTACCTCTAATATTTCTTCAGTTCTTTCCCTATTTCTAGGATTATCATACATGTTATTTTGAATAAGTTCTTTAAGATTTACAAAAAGAACTTCCTCCAGTTTATTTAAGTCATAATTCTTTTTGCAACTATCAATCACATAGTAATTTCTATAAATCATTTTTTCTCCAATAAGTGGATGATCTTCAACATAATTATTTACAATTGCAAAAGGTTTAAGTTCAGAAAAAATTGCCTTATCACCTTTTACAAAATCATATGTACCATAATTCAAATTTAAGTAAATTTTTTTATATGAATCGACAACAAGCACATAAACTTTTTCCTCTATTACATTTGCTTCTTTATCTGGAAATACATCTCCCTTATTAGCAACATACAAATCATCTTTAACTACAACATCAAACTTATTCATAATTATCACGCCTCTAAAATTATTTTAGCAAATGTTTTTAAAAAAATCCAAAATCTTTAATAAATTAACATCTTATTAACTAAAAACTTTGCAATTTTTCTTAAATTTTATAATAAAATCATAAATTTCAAAAAAAGGTCAAAATTTTACGCAAATTTTACAGAAATTAGTCTTTTTTATAAAAAGTCCCTTGAAAAAGGTGTGAAGTAAAAGAAAAAGTCCCTTGAAAAAGGTGTGAAAACTAAACAAAAGTCCCTTGAAAAAGGTGTAATCGTGCAAAATTGAAAAAAACACTTGACATTTTTAAAATCTAGAAAATAAAATTATTAAAAAAACTAATTAAATCTTTACATTTATCTTGCATGAATTTACATTTGTTTGCTATAATTTAGGTAGAAACAAGGTGGAAATATGAAAAAAAATTTAAAAGGTTTTATCACAATTGGTATCGGAGTTTTCTGCTTAATTGGTTCTTTACTAATTAACCGCTATGCAGATATAGACGATGTATTTTGTGTCGTCCTTATGACATTTTCACTTATAATCGAAATTTATGGACTATTTCAAATAATAAAAGACACTTACAACTAGTGTTTTTTTTAAATGTGAAGTATAATTAAAATGGTGATAAAATATGTTTAAAATTGCTGTCAAAGAAGCGTTAAATTTTACAAGACCTCTCGCAACTGGTTTTTATTACTTTGATAAAAAAATAATTAACGGCTTATCAACATTAATTGTTTTAAATAATGAAGGAGATATTTTAACAACTGCAAGCATAGCTTCCCTATTTAAACTGCAAGACGAACTAAAAGAAACATACTTACCAATTTACGAAGAACTAAAAAGTTTAAAAGGAAGAAAACTTACAAAAAAACTAGATGATTATGGCATTAAAGATGAAACGTTAACTGATATTTTAAATGTCATAATTGATATTGCTGAAAATCCAGGAAAAGTAAATATTATAAAACACGAATACTTAAATTTAGCAGTTATCAAATTCTCAAATCATGAAAATGTTCTCGTCAAAGACTTTCCTAAATTTAACGAAAATTATGAAATAGGTCAAAGCACATGCACAATAGGTTTTGCTTTCCCAGAATATAAAGCATTTACTTATGACGAAGAAAACAGAACACTTAAAAGCGATTTCAAAGTAATGAACTTTCCTATTTTCCCAGTTGAAAGCATCATCACAAGAAATATCTTTGATACAAAAGAAAATATATCAATGTTTGAGTTATCATCCCCAGTTGAAGACGGAATGGAAAGTGCACCAGTCTTGAACACTAATGGAGAAATTTTAGGTATTGCTCTAGGTAACAAAAAAACTGGCAACCGCACCCTAAGTTATGCAATAACATCATCAATTATCACAAAATTTTTAAAAGAAAATAATATAAAATATGAAGAGGTAAACAATGAATAATAATCGTGGAAATATAATAATAATCGAAGGCCCACAAGGCGTTGGTAAAAGCACAATGGCAAACTTTTTAAGAGATAACCTAGCATCATCTAATCTTTATAGATTAACTGGTATTAAAGATAAATCTCAAACAGGTTATGCTAAAAATAAAAAAATGTATCTTAATTTACTAAACTATATGGAAACTTTAGAAGAAACCGAACTAAACTTAATTTTTGATCGCACTTTCTTCACTGAACAAGTATATGCAAGTCTAGGATTTAAAGATTACAAATTTGATGACGTATACAAAAGACTAGTTCAAAAACTTAACGACCTAGATTACAATATTTATTTTGTTGTATTATATCTAGATGATACATCTCTATATGAAAAAAGACTAGTTCGTCAGCATCATCAATATCAGGCATTCTCCCTAGAAAGTAGTATTAAACAACAAAACGCCTATTTAAAACTTGCTGATGATTTAAACATGCCAAATATAAAAGTACTTAAAATTGCCACCGATAACTACGAAGAAGCGTATAACAAACTTATAAATTCTATTCCAGTTTTAAATGGCATAAAATATACACAAGAGGCAAAATGAAAAAAAGAATTAAACTTAAATACGGAAATATCTTATTAATATTAATTATTCTTGGATTAATTTCATATATTATTATTACTATAATTTCCCCTAAAAAGGAGTCTGATGATAATATGGATAAAACCAAAACCACTAATACTACAAGTAAAACAACAACCAAAACTACCACAACATCTAAAACTACCACAACGACTACAAAAGAAACTACAACTAGTAAAAAAACAACTACTACAACCACTACTAAAAAAAATATAAGTAGTCAAACAAATAAGACCGGCAAAACCTCAAAAGGCTACACAGTTGAATACAAAGATGGAGCATATTATGTTGATGGATACTTAATTGTTAATAAAACTTATCCACTAGATAGCACGTGGAAACCTAAAAACACATTTAAAAGCGTTCCAAGTGACGGATTTGCAAGAGAACCATTAAACTCCGAAGCTTACGAAAACTGGAAACAAATGAAAAGTGATGCCGCTGCACTAAACTTAAATCTATGGGCTCAAAGTGGCTATCGCTCATATGACTATCAAAATGATTTATACAATAGTTACGTAAAAAGAAGAGGCAAAACAGCTGCTGATACCTTCTCAGCAAGACCAGGACACTCAGAACATCAAAGTGGTTTAGCATTTGATTTAAATACAATTGATAGTTCATTTAAAAACACAGATGAAGGAAAATGGGTAGCAAAAAATGCTTATCTATATGGATACATCTTAAGATATCCAGAAGGAAAAACAAATGAAACCGGTTATATCTATGAACCATGGCACATAAGATACGTTGGTAAAGAACTAGCAAAAGCTCTTTATAACAATGGAGACTGGATAACAATGGAAAGCTACTTTGGAGTAACATCAGAATATGACAATTAACGAATATAAAAACGAAATAATAAAGCTTCAAAAAGAAGATACTAAAAACGCTATCAAAAAAGGCTTTAAAGACAAAATAAAATGGTACAATTTCATTAAAAATGAACCAAACGATACCATTGCTCTATCCATAATAAATCTTGCTAAAATATGCGATATTAATCCATTAATAACTGCCGAACACTTTGATGCAACAATGATAACCCGTGTATCTCATATGCTTAGTATAAAGTAACGCAAAATATGCGTTCTTTTTATTTTAAAAGTACCTAAAAAATTGTATAATAAACAATGAAAGGAAGTACCAAATGAAGCAAGACTATATAATCGTACCTCAAAACTATAAAAAAAGTCTTATTAAAAAATTAAGTAAGCAAAATAATTTATACAAAGCCAAAATTCTTGGAATAGATGAAGTAACAAAAAGACTTCTATTTGATTATGATGAAAGAACAATTTATTATCTTATAAAAGAAAAAAACTACTCATATGAAAACGCTAAAGAACTAATTAAAAACATGTACTTTATCAAAAACACAAACTATCAAAATGACAAACTAAATAACTTAGTAACACTTAAAAATGAACTTCTTGAGAAAAATCTTCTTACTACAGATAAGTTTTTTAAGAACTCAATTAAAAATAAAAATGTTGAAATCCAAGGATTTATTAACATTGATAAATGGACTATGCACATTATTGATTTATTAAAAGAAACTGCTAATGTAACAATCACAAATATCCCTGATAAAAACTACACACACCCAGTATATGAGTTTACAAACATTAATAATGAAATTGAGTTTATCGCTAATGACATAATCCAAAAGAATCTTGATTTAAACAAAGTATATATAGCAAATATCAATGCAGACAACACAAGTGTAATTAAACGTATTTTTGCAAACTACCGCTTACCGATCAATATTGAAAGCACAAAGACACTATACGAAACAACTGAAGGACTAAACTTTTTAAATAATCTAGATTTAGAAAAAGTGCAAAATGAAGAAATTAAAAATGGGATTATTAAAGTTTTAAATAAATATAGTTTCATTAAAGATATCACTGAAATTAAAGACATCTTAAAAGAAGAATTTAAACACACAAAACTTAAAAGTGAAAAACTTACAAACTCTATTAATATAATAGACCTTAAAAATAATATCCCAGAAGAAGACGATTATATTTACTTAATAAACCTAAATAAAGAAACAATTCCTCATAATTATAAAGATGAAGATTATATTTCAGATATAGAGAAACCGCCTTATTTAGATCAAACATATCAAAAGAACAACAATGAATTCATCATCTGGAAAAGAATAATTAATAATACTAAGAATTTAACTATTACAACAAGTAAGCAGAACTTAAAAGGCGGTACTAAAACTTCCCCACTTATCGAAGAATTTAAACTAGAAGTTATCAAAAAAGATTACATACCAAGCACGTATTCTAATCAAAGTAACAAGTATAATTTAAGTTCACTTCTAGACGAATATATAAAATACGGAACCTTCAACATAAACATCCCTATATTATTAAACACATATAAAAATATAGAATATATGACATATGATAATGCCTACCACAAAATAAACTTTACTTACGATAAATTAAACCTATCATATACTAAATTAAATACTTACTATGAGTGTCCTTTCAAATATTACTGCTCATATATTCTTAAATTAGATAATTATGAACAAACCTTTGATGCTTATGCAGGCTCTTTATGCCATCATATATTACAAAATATGTTCAAAGAAAATTTCAACTTTAATACAGAAACAGAAAGCTATCTTAAAGAAAATCCATTTAACCTAACTTTAGAAAACAAAATCTTCTTAAATAAAATGCTAGAAGAACTTAAAAACGTCATTAAAAATATTAACTCACATTTAAACATTACTAACTATAAAGAAATAGAATGTGAAAAAAATATTGAAATTACAAAAAACAAAATTAAATTTGTTGGTATTATAGATAAGATAATGAAGTATGATGACAAAATAGTTTTAATCGACTACAAAACTGGCGAAACAGATATTGATTTAAGACTAGCTCCATATGGACTAAAACTCCAGCTTCCAACATATATTTATCTAATTCAAAACTTATATCCTAATAGTAAAATTGTCGGTATCTATCTACAAAATATCATAAGCCCAATTATCAATTTTAAACCTGGGAAAACTAAAGAAGAACAAATAAACGACCACCTAAAACTAAATGGTTACACTATTGGTAATGAAAACCTTATATCTGAGTTTGATCCAACCTACGAAAACAGTGAGTATATTAAAAGTATGACTCTAACGCAAAATGGATTTAGTAGATACGCCAAAATACTTACTGAAGATGAATTAAAATACTTAGGAACATTTGCTGAAGAAAAAATAGACGAAATGATTAAAAATATAGATAATGCAAACTTCAAAATAGAACCTAAAATTAAAGGTATTGACAACATTAGCTGCAAATTCTGTAAATATCAAAGCATCTGCTTTAAAACTGAAAAAGATAACAAGTACATATACCCAGACGAAGAACTAAAATTTTTAAGAGGTGATGAAAATGCCTAAATGGACAAAAGAACAAGAACTAGCAATCAACACTGAAGGAAGCAATATTATCGTATCAGCCGGTGCTGGTTCTGGTAAAACAGCCGTACTAACTGAGCGTGTAATAACTAAACTTAAAAAAGGCATTCACATAAATGAACTTCTAATTCTAACATTTACAAATAATGCAGCGGCAGAAATGAAAGAAAGAATTAAAAAAGCAATTAGCAAACTTCCAGAACTATCTGAAGAAATGAATCTAATCGAAACTGCTAACATAACAACATTCGATGCCTATGTCTTATCTCTAGTAAAAAAATATCACTATTACCTAGGGCTAGATGCTGGCCTAAGTATCATAGATGCATCCATAATTAAACTAGAAAAGAAAAAACTAATTGATAAAATATTTGAAGATAAATACCAAGAAAATAATAAAGACTTTATTAACTTCATAACAAAATACTGTGTCAAAAATGACAAACTTCTTAGAAAAAAAATTCTCGCAATAGACTCATCCCTAGACCTACTTATCAATAAAGAAGACTTCTTAAATAATTATATTGACAGCTACTATACTGACAAAAACCTAGAAAATCTATTTAACTCATATGAAAAACTTATTCAAAATAAAATAAATTCCATAAAAAACAGTCTTGAAAATCTAGGTTATGAAATAGAAGAAAAAACATATCAAAAATTCTTTGCAGTTCTAGAGCCACTAATAAAAGCCCAAGACTACAATACTATCAGACTATCACTAGACTTCACAATGCCTAGACTACCTAATGGTTCTGGTGAAAAAGCTAAATATTATAAAACTCAAATTAGTGAAATTACCAAATCTATAAAAGAACTATGCTACTTTGATAAAGAAGTACTTATAAATAATTTAAGAAGTACTAAAAGTGATGCCAAAATAATTGTTGATATCATCAAAGTTTTACACAAAGAAACCGAAAATTACAAATATTCAAAAAATATGTTTGAGTTTAACGACATTAGTAAACTAGCAATTAAACTAATAAAAACGAACGAAGAGGTCCGTACAAATCTTAAAAATTCATTCAAAGAAATCATGATCGACGAATATCAAGATACAAGTGATATGCAAGAAACCTTCATCTCCTTAATTGAAAATAACAACGTTTATATGGTTGGTGATGTTAAACAATCTATCTATCGTTTCCGTAACGCTAACCCAGATATCTTCAAAATAAAATATGATAAATATAAAAACGAAGTTGGTGGAAGAAAAATAGATTTAAATAAAAACTTCCGTTCAAGAGAACAAGTCCTAGACAGTATCAACGATATCTTTAATCACATAATGGATGACTTTATCGGAAACGCTAACTATCACAAAGAACACCGTCTAATCTTTGGTAACCAAGGCTTTTACATCTTTGGTAGTAACAAAAATAATAACAATCTAGAAATTTATAACTACGAAAAAGACAAAGATCACACTAAAGAAGAAATTGAAGCATTCATTATTGGAAACGATATTAAAAAGAAAATTAAAGATAAATACCAAGTACTAGATGATGAAGTTCAAAGAGATATAACATTCAAAGACTGTTGTATTCTCATGGATAGAACAAGCAGCTTTGATACATATAAAAAAGTATTCGATTACCTTCAAATACCCCTTAATATTTACAAAGACGAAGATATTCTTTTCACAGATGAAGTATGCTTAATAAATAATATTCTAGGGCTAATAATAAACATCAAAAATAAATTAAACAACGTAGACACTAATTTTTACTATACCAGCATTGCTCGTAGTTACCTATATAACCTAGATGACAATATAATTTACAATAATCTTATAAATAAGCAATTAACTACTACCGAAATATATCAAAAATGCCTGGAAATTAGCAAAAACATCGATAGTATGAGTAACACTGAAATAATTGAAACCATCATCAAAGACTTTAACTTTTATGACAAAATGATTTCTAAAGGTAACATCCTATATAGAAGTATTATTCTTAACAATCTTCTAGAAAAAGCTCAAAGCCTAAATGACGTTGGTATGAACATCTATGACATGAAAGACTTTTTTGAAAACCTAATGGAAAACTCTGAAGTAATTAAATTACCCGCAATAATCAGTGACTCAAACTCTGTAACAATTACTAACATTCATAAATCCAAAGGATTAGAATACAAAATATGCTACTTCTCTGGTTTCCATAAAGAATTTAATCTAATGGATGTTAAAGATAAAATTTTATATAACGAAAAATATGGTTTAATAATGCCCAGCTATAATGAAGGATTCTCTAATACATTTATAAATACAATTTTCAAAGAAGATAATTTAAGAAATGAAATATCTGAAAAAATAAGACTTCTATACGTAGCACTTACTAGAGCAAAAGAAAAAATGATTATTGTAACAAGCCTTGACAGTGACAAAATCTATGTAACAAACAACGAAAAAGTAATTGATGATTTAGACAGAATGAAATATAAATCATTTAAAGATATCCTCAACTCAGTCTATGAATACATAGAAAAATACATCACAAACGTTAATATTCCCGAGATTAATGATGACTACAAAATATCAAAAAATATTAACTTAGATGGTCTAATAAATACAAATGAAACAATAACCGTAGAAGAAAAAGAATTTCAAACAAGTCCATTAGAAGAAAAACACTTTTCAAAAGAAACAAGTAAACTAATCACTGAAGAAGAAAAAAATAACATGAACTTTGGGACAGAAATGCACTACATGTTAGAAAACATTAACCTTAAAAATCCCGATTACACTTTACTTAGTCCTATTGAAAAAAGCATCCTAGAAAACCTACTAAAAAATGACATCTTTAAAAATATAAACAATGCTGAAATATATCAAGAATATGAATTTATAGATGATAATGAAACAAGTGAAAAAACAGGTGTTATTGACCTCATGTTAGAGTATAATGACCATATTGATATAATTGACTACAAACTTAAAAACGTTGCTGATAATGCCTATAAAAAGCAATTAAACGGATACAAAGAATATATCAAGAATAAAACTCACAAACAAGTAGACACTTACCTTTACTCACTACTAGATAGAACATTAACCAAAATTGATTAATGTTCTTTTTTCTTGACTAAATGTAAATAATCACCTATATTAATAAACATGAACGAAGAACAACAAAAAGCAGTACTATCACTTAATGATACCCTCCTCATCGCTGGTGCTGGTTCTGGTAAAACGCATACCATAATAAATAAAATAAACTACCTAATAGATAATAACATCTACAAAGAAAAAGAAATCTTAGTTATCTCTTTTACAAATGAATCCGTAAATGATATTAAAAGAAAATGTGATAAAGAAATAGATATCACCACATTTCATAAACTAGCTATAAACATTATCAAAGACGAAAACTACCATCTTGCTGGTAACACCCTAGACTATATCATCAATGAATACTTCGAAAGCTACACTAAAACAAATAAAAAAACAAATCAAATAATTAAAAGAATATGTATCGAAACAACCATTTCAAATCTAAAAACTTACATTAAAACATTTATAAATCTGTACAAAGCAAACTATTCATCAATTGATACACTATGGAATCTTTATAATAAATCACACTTCATAAATAAAGACTACTTAAAAATCATCTTAGACATCTACCTTATCTATCAAAGAGAACTAGAATCATCTGGTACTCACGACTTTAATGATTTAATAATAAATGCCGAAAAACTTATATCAAACAACATTAAAAAAGTACCTTATAAGTTTATAATAATCGACGAATTTCAAGACACATCTTATACAAGACTTAACCTAGTCCTAGCAATTAAAAAAATAAATAATGCCAAAATATTCTTTGTTGGTGATGACTACCAATCAATCTATAGATTTAGTGGCCTAGATTTAAATATCTTTCTAAACATAAAAGAATACATACCAGAAATAACTATTTTAAAATTAGTAATGAACTATCGAAATAATCAAGAAACAATCAACTTAGCAAATAAATTTATAATGCAAAATAAAAAACAGATTGAAAAAACAGTAATCTGCCAAAAAAATTTAAATAAACCAATAAAAATAATTAACTTTTCAAATAAACAAACAATTATAAACAAAATTATTCCCAACCTCTTTGGTACAACACTTATAATGGGAAGAAATAATAAAGACAAGGATGACTATAATATTAAAGAAACTGAAAATCTAAAATTTTTAACAATTCACAAATCAAAAGGTCTAGAATTTGATAATACCATCATAATAAATCTTGAAAACAAAACAAATGGATTTCCATCTAGAATACCTAATCCCAAACTATTAAATAAAATAATTCGCGGACGGCATCAAAGGAAGAACTTGAAACTTATGAGGAAGAAAGAAGACTCTTCTATGTTGCTCTTACTAGATCAAAAAACTATACTTACCTACTAGTACCTAAAAACAACCCATCTATATTTATTACAGAAATTAAAAAATACGGAAAAGAATATATTGAAGAAATTAATCTTTAGAATAATAAATTTTTGTAATTGGATATCCTTTACTATATATCATTTCCTTATATTCAGTACTACTTTTACTATCTAAGTATTTACTAAAATCCTTCATAAAAATATTCACATCACCACCCATATAATCAAAACAATCATCATAAGAACAAACTCTATCAAAATATTTATCTGACACTTTATCACTAAAATTAAGTGTAGTAACACCTTCAGGATACACAACATCACTATTTTCATAAGCATAACTTTTACTAAAAACCAAATAACTTAAAACTATTCCATAAAATAAAAATAAATTAAAAACAACATACTTCCTCATACACATCAGTATTATTATTCCCAAATAAGAAAAATATAAACAAAAAAAGGACTATTTCCAGTCCCATTTAAACTCTTTATAAGCCTTAATATAATTATACCTGATCTTTAATAAAAGTAACTTTCTTAAGAAACCATTATCCTTTTTATAATTAAGTGCTTCTGTTCTATCTTTCCACATAGATAAAGCCTTCTTCTTAAACTTTTCATTTGTAATGTACTTCTTAACTACACACTTAGGTACAAACGTCTCAAGTACTTCCTTATCACAAACCTTATATTTAAGCTCCTTGCCTTCAATTAAATCCTTATAAAGTAACTCAATCAAATTAAATCCAGCAGGTGTTATATAATAAGAACATCTTCCTTGTCTAGCATTAATCTCCATTACTTTATACTTACCATCTCTAACATCATACTTCATATCAAATTCAGCAAATCCTTGATATCCTATTTTCTCAGTAAACTTTCTAATCTTCTCAATTTGCTCCTCTACTCCAGGATACTGTGAATACCCATTAATAATAACAGCTGCATTACCAATCATTCTAGGAGCATGCTCTTGCAGACCTATTTGAGCAAAAGAAACCATCTTTACCTTCTTATTCTTATCTGCATAAACTACTGCATCAAATAAATGTGAATCATCACCAGGAATATACTCTTGAATAATAATTGTATCCGTATAATTACCCTTCTTAAACTTATCAATAACATCAAGTAACTCTTCCATCGTATCTAACTTATAAATCTTCTTCTTACCAACAAAATTAATATGTTTAAATAAAATAACATTTGCTGGTTTAACAATTACCGGGAAAGTTATATCTTCTGGTTTAATCTCTTCATTCTTAGTACAATCATAATAAATACTTCTTGGTAAATCAATTACACTATCTGCATACGTCTTATAAAAGTCTTCCTTATTAACTAAAGTATGTTGTAACTTAACACTAGGATAATTAAAGAAAAATTTACTCTTAAGCTTACTCTTATTCTTCGCTATAAACTCACCATAAGTCTCATTACTACTAACAAGAAGTATTTTCTCCTTCTTATGCTCTTCATAATACTTATCTAATTCACTTAAAAATACTTTTTCATCCCATAAATTCTCTACATACTTAATATTTAAAATCTTAGTATATCTCGTATAAGCAAAAGGCTTCTCACCAGGAATTATAATACTAAGCAAATCTGCTTTTTCTCCCGTAAACTCATGATAACATCTAGCTAAATAATAAGCATTAATATCATTTCCAATAATAAGTGCTCTAAACTTCTTCATCTTCTATCCTCTTTCCATTATAAACATAAACTCTTGGTACTCTGTATGTAACACTGCAAATTAACTTATACACATTAACTCCAGTATATCCAGCAATCTCACGAATACCAATCATATCACCAAATATAATAACCTCATCACCTAATTTAACATCCTCATCAATTATAACAGAAGTTATATCCATATAATTAGTAATAGTCTTATACTTCTTACCCTTAATCTCTACATAATATGGTTTAATAAGTGCAAAATCAGCAAAGCCATAAGGAAGTATGCCTATCTTAATATTAGATTTAGCATCATACATACCACCATATCCAACACCTTCTCCAGGCTTAATCTCTTTTATCTCCATCACATTAGTAACAAACTTAAATGCAGTATTTAACTTTAAAGGACTAACCTCCGGAACATATTTCTTAAAAGTTAACTTATTAAAAAGTTTTCTCTTCCAAGAAAGTGGAAATGATCTTTTCGCAAATCCATACATTACAACACCTAATCTTACCCCATTCGCAAAATCAAATGCCTTATGTTGCTCCATCGTCAAACTTCTATCCAAATGAACAATATCTACCTTACTTAAATCAATATCCTTAGTTATATCTTTAAATCTAGATACCTCTTTATTTAGCTCTTCACCTACTCCAGAATATAACTGAGTAAACACACCTTCCATATATAAATTCTTATCTGAATTATTATAAATATAAGAAGCTACCTCACTAGACTTAACGCCAAATCTATTCATTCCCGTATCAATCTTCAAATGAAACTTAACCCTTATTTTCTTTTTCTTAATCTCATCAAAAATATCTTTGTTATCTATCGTTATTGTAATATTATTCTTTGAAGCAACCTCGGCATCACTAGCACTAACTGGCTCTAAAACTAATACAGGAACATCACTATATCTTTTTCTAACCTCTAATCCTTCTTCTAAAGTAGCTACTGCCAAATAATTAATGCCGGCATTAAGCATATACTTAATAACTCCTAGCCCATGCCCATAAGCATTAGCTTTAACCACTCCAAAATAATACTTATAAGAAGAATACTCTTTTATTATTGCTTTAACATTATCCTCAATAACATTACAATCAATAAGTGCATATGTCTTTCTATACATCAAATCACAACCTTAATTAACAAAAAAATTATATCATTTATTACTATTATTTACAATAAAATGGGCTTTATTCTAAACTATATACTTACTTCATTGACTTTCTTTTTACTCTTTACAAATGACACAACTTTAGCTTCACTCGAATATATAAAATTCAAAAAATCTGCAATTGAAATATCTGCTTTAAATGTAGTTTCACCTTCATAAATATCTTCAAACAATATCCTAACATCATCAAAAGAACCACTTTGAATAACAGTATACTTACCATGAGCAATACTATTTCTTATTCCATTAATAATACCCCTGTTATAAACAAGTAAACTATTATCAGTTACATAATCTACCGCATCATCATAAGTTGCTTTAGCTGATGCTACATCACTAATCATAGTTGCTTCTAAAATCTTATCATTATTTAAATTAGCACTAAGTACTGCCTGTGCCTTAGTATTTCCACTTAACTTAACCGCATTTAAACTCTCAGTATTTTTCTGTATCTTACTTTGAATAGCAGCAAGTCTTTTAGCAGCTCCCATATAAGTTTCCTTATGACTATCTATTGGTCCATTATCTGGCTTTAAATAACTAACATTAAATGCAGAAAAATCTAACGTACTATAATCAAATCCAGTATTATTTCCACTAGTAAAAGCATTCTCATTATCTAACAAATCATCATGTAAATATCCAAACAAAGTATTAAATAAACTAACTGAAGCCGCAGCAATTTCTTCATTACTAGCAACAAAAAAATTACCATATTTATTTGCTATATAATTACTAATTTTATCCTTATCAGTAGATTGCAAGTCATACGCAGCCTCAAGTAATATAAAATCATTAAAAGAAGCGCTTATCTCACTAAACTTCTTTCCTTCCGTAACTCTCTTTAAAACTTTATCACCTATAGCATTCACTGCTTCAGTATATTCTTGATTCTTTAATACTTCAAATAAACTATCTGCAAACTCATCAAGATCATCAAACTTAACATATCTTACATCCCAATCAAAATCATACTTATCTTTAACCATACCTTTAAACAAAGTAAAAACTTTTAAATTAGAAGTATTTTTATAAACATCAATTACCTCATCTAACATATCCGCTAGATCCTTACTAATAATTACCCCATCTTTACTTTTCAAAGTAACTTCCACCTTTTTAAAATTAGATATTACTCGCTTAATCTCTTTACTATCCTTCAAAGGTTTAGTTCTATTTTTTTCTGCTTTTTCATTTATAACAAAGCTTTTCTCACAAACCTTCATTTTTACTCTTCTAAAATAATTCTTAAGAGAATAAATAACAAAAGTAGCAAGCTTATCTATATTTAGTTTTACGCCTCTTCCAGCAAAATCTAAAATAACCCTGTTATGATCTAAATCAAACATAAAATTACCATGAGCAAGCTTATTACGAATCATTGCAACTACAGTCGCAGCATCGCTAAAACTATAACCATCTATTACATAACCACTATCAGTCTTGGTTGCTATCATACTAACCGACTTAGCTAATTCATCTGCAAATATCTGTGTCTCAAACTTAAGTTCAGGAGCTTTTGTAACAATCTCTTCCTTTATTCCAAGAAGTATATTACTAATAAGTGCTACTCTAGCTGCATTATAATTCTTCTTATCAAGAATATAACTACCATCATACTCATCACCTACAAACTGATTAAGTAAAAATAAAGAATAAGCCTTCGCACCAGAATAATAATCTAACATACTATCAATTTTATCCATAAAAATCACCTGTCTCTTTTAAATTATATCATATCACAAAAAAAGGATAAAATATTACCCTTCATTCTCATCAAAACTCATATTATTCTCATAATTAGTAATAATAACTTCCTTAACCTTGCCCCTCTTCTTACCATTAGAATTAATATTACGATTAGCTTCAATAACATAAATATTATAATCTTTATATAGTTCACTAATTAAACTAGTCTTATTATTGGATAGCATTACATAACAGCCCCTATCGCTTAACTCTTTAAACACTCTAGCTAGTCTAACTTGTTCATTCTTCCCAAAGCCTTCTTCAGTATAACTATTAAAAATAGAAGTATCTGAATCATACGGAGGATCAAAATAAATAAAATCACCCCTCTTAGCATCTTTAACAGCTTCTTCAAAATCAACAGAAAGCATCTTTACATCATTATAATTAAAATATCCACAAATAATTCCTAAATTCTGCCCCTCATAAGTATTAACACTAATTTTCTTTCCAAAAGGAACATTAAACTCATTCTTACTATTAACTCTATATAACCCATTAAAACAAGTCTTATTTAAATAAATAGTTCTAGCAGCCCTCTTATAATCAGGAAGTCTATTAAACTTAGCCTTATCCCTATCTAAATTTCTAATTTGATAATAATACTCTTCACAATGATTTGCTTCATGATGATTAAGTTCTCTGCACATCGCATCAAACTTCTTAGCATCCTTCAAACACGCATACACATTCATAAGTTCTTTATTACAATCATTAATAACCTCACTTCTAGGCGATAACTCAAAAAGCAAAGCTCCACCACCAACAAATGGCTCATAATAAGTATTAAACTCATTAGGTGCATAAAACTTTAACTTATCAATAATCTGTCTCTTACCACCAGCCCACTTAACAAAAGGCTTTCCCTTTATCATTTACATCACCTCATATAAAATATATTTTATCATAAAGTAAGGAATATACCAAAAGAAATCCAGAAAAAGTAGATAAATTAATAACTACAATGCATAATTATTAATAATAAACATACAATAAAAAAGCAATAATACAAAGATTGACATTAAAATCAAAATATTGTATTATTGTTATACCGGAGAGCAATCTTGTCAGGTCGATAGTTAGGATACGATTTTTTTAAATTAAACGTACTGTATTGTGCGTCGTCCTAACTGGGAAAAAGCCATTTTATGGCTTTTTTTCGTTATGGAAGAACAATAAATAAATCTGCTAAAGAATTCATCACATCCAATTCTTCAATTGCTTTTTTTCTTATTGTACCGGCAAGTAAATCTGCCGCTTGAACAACATAACTTTTACCAGAATCTTGATAAGAAATTAAAATATCTAAATCAAAATAAATAATTGGCTTAATTAAAGAAGAATAATTAAAATTAACAATGCCATACTTTAGTTCTTCTATAAGACCATCATGTAAATTGTAATAACCATTACTCTTAGTACTTTGCTGATCAATATTAATTATTAGTCTAATTGGCTTATTAGTTCATCACTTATTAAAAACTTCATTAATTTCATTATAAATACCCAAAAATCACTTTTTTGAAATAAATCTATCCTCATTAAGAAACATCTCTAGCCTTCTTTTATTTTCACTAAAAATAACATACTCATTAGAGTCATTACTATATCTTTTAAACAAACTCATAGTCATCAACTTACTAAGATAATTCTATCAAATATTAACAAAAAAATCTGCAAATATTAAAAATTTACAGAACATCATACAATCTTAAATTAAAAATAGTTTTATGAGAAAAGATACTTAATAAATGATACAATTGCATAAATAATTAAAGCTAAAATAATAATACCAACAATACTAGGATTATCATTTATTTTTTTATTATTAATATTTTCAATTATTTGAGTTTCTAAATTATCATCCATTTTATTATTAACATTATTATCTGTTTTTTGAGCATCTAAATCATCATTATTTTCAAAGTTCAAACTATCATCAGATTTTATTAAAACTTCTCTTGGCTTAGAACCATTAGGTGGACCAATAACGCCTCTCTCTTCTAAAAGATCAAGAATTCTAGCAGCTCTATTATAACCAAATCTAAATCTTCTTTGAATTAGAGAAGCACTAATTTTACCGGTTTGTATTGCAAAGTCAAACACTTCGTTATACAGCGGATCATCGTACTCTTCCCTTGAACAATCTGGTTCAACCATATGATTATCTGATAATTCAAGATTAAAATTATCATATTTAGTTGATCGCTCATGTAAAATATAATCTACTAATGCAATAACCATTTTATTATCAATTTTATAAGACTTATATTTCCCATCATATATATTAAGTGAAGAATTAAAAAAATACTCATATTCGCCTAGTTTTTCAGCACCTTTTTTATTTAACAACAATCTTGAATCCCGTTCAGAATATGCTTTAAAACAAACTCTATTTGAAAAAAGATTTATAAAATTAATATTCATCATATCTCTACTAACATTACTTGTTGCAGCAATAATATATATGCCAACCTGTCTACCTTTTTGAATTATTGAACTTATAACTTCAATAGTTTCATTTTTTGAATATTCAACTAAATCTAATAAATCATCTATAATAACAATAATTTTAGGTAAACCCAAATTATTAGTTGTATGCATCATTGTATTATATTTTTCAATAGTTTTTAGGCCACTTTCAAAAAGCAAATCATATCTTCTTTGGATTTCAATTATTATTTTATTAAAAGCAATCATTGATTTACTAAAATCAGATATAATTGGACACAACAAATGCGGTAATTCATCAAAAGAATTATATTCCAGTCTCTTCGTATCAATAATTACTAATTTACTATCTTCAGGAGTACTCTTTAATAAAATATTAACTATAATATTTTCTATAAAATTAGACTTCCCAGATCTTTGAATACCATATACTAAACAATTAGGATAATCTTCAAAAGAAATGTTATTAATTTTATTTTTATTAGTTAATGATATAAATGCATTTAACTTACTATCATTTATAGAGTTAAGTAATCTTTCATCGTTAATATAATTTGATACATCGGGTAATTTATATTTATTATCTACTAAGTTCATATCTTCCATATACCTCTTTCATCATAACATTTATAAATAACAACTAATATATCGCTAATTTCTTTATTTAAAAAATCAAGTTTTAAATTTTTCAACTCATTAACAATTATAGGGTCTTTTAAATCATCAATTAAGTCAGAATATTTTTGACCTAAATCTTTATGACCATTTAAAAATTCTTCACAAATTGCCTCAACTGTTTCAAAATAATCAACAGCCGCATAATATCCATTAATATACCCAGGATGATTCTTTTTTAATATATCATTGTAAAGGCTTTCGTCAAAACTGAAGTTTATTATATTGTTATCTCCGTCCTTTGTGAGCTCAGCGTCTCTGATGATGTCGGCTGTCATAATCTCGTTTGCCGATGAGCTTCCCATTATTTCCTGCGCCTGCTCAGGGGTTACTGCGGACTTGTACTTTATTCCAGCCGTTTCGACGTAGATGGTATCTCCGATATAGGCGTAGTTTATCTCGGTTTCACCGGAGTTCGGCATGCTGATTTTTGAAGCCATTCCGAGCTTTACGTTTTCTTTGTCCGAAAGATCGCTCTTTGCTCTCATCGACATATTCATAGAGAGGCTTTCTCCCGCGGCTGACAGATTTATAACGCAGTCGATGTTCATATCCGCCGTTTCGGCGCCGCTCTGTTTCTCGGCGGCTTTGAGGTAAATTTCTTCTGCCGTAAGCGCTTTTTCGGCGCTGCCCGCAATACCGAGGAACGCGGCTCGCTGACGATTATCGCTACGGCGCTGATCGACACCGGATCGAAGATGGACGAGGTGATTTT
>ERZ780178.657-NODE-657-length-25169-cov-6.469818_pt1 | contig 25169 bp, 5 predicted proteins | sample MGYA00511018_ERZ780178 | MGnify/ENA primary metagenome ERZ780178 (study PRJEB29588, sample SAMEA2151439) | human gut metagenome | biome: human gut; feature: human-associated habitat; material: faeces | place: Denmark | collected 2008/2010 ...
TGTTGTCGCGCCAGGTGTGCAGGGAGGTGGTTGCTGCGCTTCTTACGCCCTTCATGACAAAGGTTTCGTAATCGCCTTCAATAATCTGATTCCAGTTTACACTGTCCGGATTATATTGGCCCTTGCCGTTTTCATCCCAATGCAGAGTACCGATGTTTTGGGATTTGCTGGAAGCTGTCAGGCCACCAGCAATCTGTACCTTACCGGTCAGGTTGTCGCCATTAGCCTCGTGATCGTTGTAGGTAACCTTCTGTGCCAATGCCTTCAAGGTTGCTTCTACAGAATTCTTGTCCTTCATGTTAATGCCGCTGTTGTCGGTGGACAGGATTACGCCGGAGCCTTTTGCTGCCTTGTCGATAATGGTATCGCCAGACTTGTAGTCGCTAACCTTATCGCCTGCACCCTCATGACTGTAGATGAAGGTTTCCCAACCGCTGTAATTAGCAATCTTGACGTCCTTAGTTCTCTTTTGCAGATTAATGAAACCGGTTTCAGCCTCTGTTTTGCCACCATTGAGTGTCAGGCCTTTTGCGGTAGCTGCCGGAGCCTTAGCCATTCTCATCAGGGACATACCTGAAGCTTCGTCCTCGTCATCAGTCAGGTTCCAGGTTGAACCGTTAGCAATGTTCATTACGATGCTGCTGTCAGCATCAACATTATAAGCGCCAGTCAGAGTGGATTTCTTGTCGTTCAGGCTGATTTCAACATTGCCACCGTTGCTTGCAGTTACGTTACTTTCAATAGTGCCGGTTGCTTTACCGCTATCTACGGTAATGTTACCACCGTTGGCATTGATATCACCCTTGATGTTCAGAGCGCTGTTGTTGGTGTTGATATCTACATTAGCACCTTCGCCTGCATTGATTGCAGCATCAGTACCGTTGATAACAGTGCTGCCGTTAATTGTTACGTTGCCGTTTACTGCGTCGATACCTACTTTACCGCTGATATCAGTGCTACCCTTAACATTAACATCTGCACCGTCAGCCTTGATGCCTGTTTCGCCCTTCAGCACCAGCTTAGCCTTGGTGGTGTCGATTACGATATCTTTATCGGTTGCACCAACTGCTGCGCCATCTTTAACTTCGATAGCAGTCGGGTTCTTGGTGAAGACATAAGATCCATCTTCCTTCAGTACGCCTTCCTCTTTATATTTCTCGTCATTGCCGGAAATACCTTGGTCAAATTTATCAGCCTTTTGATCCTCAGGATAGGTCGGTGTCGGAGGTGTCGGAGGTTCAGGTTTAACATCTTCCTTATTCAGGCTGCCTTTACCGTCTTCAGTGCTGAAGGCGATATTGCCAGTCTTCAGCGCTGTGGAAGAAGCAGTCAGACCGTCAGCAATCTTCACTAAACCGGTCAGGTTTTTCTCGCCATTTACGAAGTTGCTATAGGTCAGCTTGCCTGCCAAGGTGTTCAGTACGTTAGCAACGCTGTCCTCGCTGTCCATAGCTATGCCAGTGTTGTCGGTAATCAGGGATACTACAGAATCCTTCTCTGCATGCTTAATGATGGTGTCGCCTGCTGCGTAGTCATCAGCTGTTTCGCCGTTGCCGGTATGAGCGTAGAAAATGTTGGTGTTGCCGCTGTAGTTGTCGATGGTCAGGCTGTTCGTATCCTTCTGGAAGATGTTGCCTGCTTTAGCTTCGCTTGCACCGCCAACGAAGTCAGCGATTTCACTGCCGGTGAATTTATATTTTTCCCATTCGGAATCGCCGTATACATAACCGTACTTCTCATTATTCCAGGAAGCACCGTTTGCCACAGTCAGGTTCATGGAACCGCTCAGGCCTGCTTCTTTTTCTGCATCGAAATGTTTGTATGCAACGCCGGTCCATGCGGATTCAGCATCGGTAAGCTTCAGGTTGATAACAGATTCCTTGCTGTCGCTCACAAATTTCTGCCCCTGTTTGCCGAAGAGACCTGCATTACCCTTAACGGTAACGGTCTTGCCCTCGCCGCCTACGTTAACAGTACCCAGTGCAGCGCCCAAGGCATGGAAGCCATAGCCGTCCTCGCTACTGTTGTTCTTGATTTCGATGTCGGCAGCACCCAAGTTAACAGTTGCACCGTCTGCTGCTACAACACCGGAGCCATGAGCTGCGATAGTAGTCTTGCCGTCAACAGTTACGTTTGCACCTGCGCCGTTAGCGTTGATGCCGGCAATGATTCTCCAGGAGGATTCAACCAAGGTAGTGGTGTTCTGGCCTTTGATAACGTTATCAATAGCCCAGTCTTCGCCGTCCTTAGCCATGGTCAGATCGCCATGCAGCTTAATTTCGGCATTGCCGTTAGCGTTAACGCCGTAAACATTGTTATAGCCATGAGCCTTAATATCGGTATTGCCGGTAACCTCTACAACAGCCTTCTCGCCTGCGCTCTTAGCATAAATGCCGATTGCGCTGCCTTCGCTGATCAGCGGGTTGCCGCTGCTGGTCTTACGGCTGTAGGTATTATCAATGTTGATATCCAAGGTACCGGCAGTAATTGTTGTTGTGCTGCCAGCAATGCTGTTGTCGATGCCGCGCAGCGGAATTCTGTTGTTCAGAATACCTGCATTCTGAACAGGCGGAACAGTCTTGCTGTCCAGAGCTACGTTCAGCTTCAGAGTCTTGTCTGCAGCATTGATTACCAGATTTTCAACGCCTGCAGCGTTCTGTACAGCCGCACCGCTGATGATGAAGGAGCCTTCCCAATCCGGATCCTCTTCCCTATGAGTCATCTGGTTAACGGTTACGCTTGCATCCTCGGTGAATACATAGGACAGGTCCTCCTGCTGTACTGCGCTGAATACGCCCTGCTTTTCACCGGTGATAGCATCGGTAAAGGTAGTCTTTTCACCACCGCCCGGATTTACAGTTTCTTCTTTGGTGTAGCCCTTACCGGTATCCTTATTGAATTTAATGGTATCAACCTTCATGATTTTGTCGCTTGCGGTCAGGCCGGCAGCGATCTTAACAGAACCGTTCAGGTTGTTTTCACCGCTTGCAAAATTGCTGTAGGTCAGCTTGCCTGCCAGTGCGTTCAAGACGTTGGCAACGCTGGCATCATTTTCCATAGCAATACCGGTGCTGTCGGTAATCAGGCTAACTGCGGAGCCTGCTGCCGCACTCTTGATAATGGTGTCGCCTGCTGCGTAGTTGCTTGCGTTTTCACCATTGCCGGTATGAGCATAGAAAATGTTGGTGTTGCCGCTGTAATTATCAATGGTCAGGTTATTGCTGTCCTTTTGGAGGATGTTGCCTGCAGCAGCTTCGCTTGCACCGCCAGCAAACTTAGTTACATGGCTGCCGTCAAATGCTGCATTGGTTTTGCCCCATGCTTCATTGTTCCAGGTTGCACCGTTGGAAACATAAAGATTAATGATACCCTTATAAGGATTACCAGTTGTACCAAGGTCTTTAGAAAACGCAACACCGGTCCAGGAAGAATCCTTATCAGACAAGCCTATATTGATAACACTGTCTCGATCAGAATAGTCAAAATTAGAGTTAGCCCTTTCGCTATAAGCAATTGCATTGCCTTTGATTACTGTAGTAGTTTTGCCGGCAGAAAGCTTGTTAGACTTCATATTTACGTTGACATTACCGCCATCAGCCTTCAATGCATAGTTTTCTTTATCTTTGTTAGCAGCAATCTGAATATTACCGCCACCGACAGTAACGGTAGAACCGGTTCTGATAGCAGTCAGTGCATTACCATTTTTCAGGTTGATATCAACCTTACCGTCTACGTTGATGATAGATGCTTTGCCGCCGTATAAAGTAGCATCCTCAGCCCAAAGGCCATGAGTAGGTCCGAAGCTGTCATTTGCCAGCTTAAGGTCACCGTGAATATCCACACGGCTGCCATTATTTTGCGCTAAAATACCATAGGCAGGATTAGTTGCGTCAGAATGAGCATGAACAGTAGTAGTAGCTGCTGTGATATCAACGTTGCCATTTTTTACAACGAGGCCGGAACGGTCATATCCGTCAGCGCCAGCACCATAGCCACCAGCAGCGCCGATTACCAGCTCACCGGCGGTAATTTTAGTTGTACCTGCAACATCGTGATTAAATGCTACAGTAACATCAGTCCAGCTTCCCTTCTTAGCAGTCAAAATAAGCTTGTTGCTGCCTGCTTCGATAGTAAGCGGTGCTTTTACATCAACTGCAGAATTAGCGTCTGCTTTCACAGTAGTATCTGCAGCAAAAACGTACTTGCCGTCCTGGATATTGCCTGCATATTCAGTATCTGCTTCAGTATCACCGGTCAAAGTAGTGGTGAATTCTGTTTTAGACGGAACAACAGGTGCTTCGGTAGGATAGCTGCCTTTGCCGTCCTCTTTGCTGAAGGTAATGTCACCGGTCTTCAGTGCTGCGGAGGAAGCAGTCAGGCCGTCGGCAATCTTAACATAACCGGTCAGGTTATTCTCGCCATTTACGTAGTTGCTATAGGTCAGTTTGCCTGCCAATGCGTTAAGTACGTTGGCTACGCTGTCCTTGTTATCCATAGCAACACCGGTGTTATCGGTAATCAGGGAAACAACGGAATCCTTCTCTGCATGCTTGATAACAGTGTCGCCTGCTGCGTAGTTGCTTGCTGTTTCACCATTGCCGGTATGTGCGTAGAAAATGTTGGTGTTTCCGCTGTAATTGCTGATAGTCAGGCTGTTATTATCCTTTTGGAAGATGTTGCCTGCTTTTGCTTCGCTCTCGCCGCCGGTAAAGTTGGTTACACGGCTGCCTGCCCATTTTTCGCCGCCCCAAGGATTCTCGATAATCGTATCAACTACTTCGTTGTTCCAGGTTGCGCCATTTTGCAGCCACAGGTTTGCATCACCGGTAAAGGTCTTGTCACCGGCTTTCTTGCCTCCTTCGGCAAAGCTGTTTTGTACGACACCGGTCAGGCTGGATTCAGCAGTTGACAGGCCCAGATTGATTTCGCTCTTGGTACCGTGAACATCAGCAGAATTTACCGCACCGGTATCCAGGCTCAAGTTACCTTTAATGGTTACAGCATTGTCAGCTGCACCGGTAACATTGCCAGCCTCATCTTTAAGAACGTTCATATTGACAATGCCGTTTTCTGCTTTAATAGCAGCATAACCCATGTCTTGGCCTTCTTTTACAACAATGCTGCCACCGCCATTAACGTTTACAACTGCACCGCCGGCATTTGCCCAAATACCGTTAGCATTGCCTTTGAAGTCAACATTACCGTTAACTGTAATTGTACCGCCCTTGCTGTTACCCATAGCGCTGGTTGCATACAGACCGGTTGCACCATAGTATTGATAGCCACCGTTATTGCCTTCGATGTCCAGCTTTACATCGCCATTAACAACAACGTCGCCCTGATTATAAACACCAATAGTATTGTTATCGCCGTTAGCAGTAATATCCAGCTTGCCATCAATAGTCAGCTTGGCGCCTGCTTTAGCAATATTAACACCCTTCAGGCCATCAGAAGAAATATCTTCACCGGTAAGCTCCATTTTTACGGTATCAGCCTTAATATTCAAAGAGTAGGCGGGGTTAACCTTGATGCCTGCGCCCTGATCTGCCGGATTATTGACAACCAAGGTCAGGGTTTTGCCTGCTGCATCAATTTGGGCATCCTCAATAATGTCCATACCATATTTGTTGGTAATTTTGCTGTCCTCGGTAAATTTATATACTCCGTCCTTGAATACATCCGCATAAGCTTTATCAATAAGATTAAAGCCGGTAAGAGTATTGGTGTATTCTTTTACAGTCGGTACTTCGGGTTTAGCAACATAAGAGCCTTTGCCATCTTCCTTATTGAAGCTGATATCACCGGTCTTCAGTGCTGCGGAGGAAGCAGTCAGGCCGTCGGCAATCTTCACATAACCGGTCAGGTTGTTTTCGCCGTTTACGTAGTTGCTGTAGGTCAGCTTGCCTGCCAATGCGTTCAGCACGTTGGCTACGCTGTCCTTGTTATCCATTGCAACACCGGTGTTATCGGTAATCATGCTTACAACGGAGCCTGCTGCAGCACCCTTGATAACGGTGTCGCCTGCTGCGTAGTTTTCAGCTGCTTCACCGTTGCCGGTATGTGCGTAGAAAATGTTGGTGTTTCCGCTGTAATTGCTGATAGTCAGGCTGTTATTATCCTTTTGGAAGATGTTGCCTGCTTTTGCTTCGCTCTCGCCGCCGGTAAAGTTGGTTACACGGCTGCCTGCCCATTTTTCGCCGCCCCAAGGATTCTCGATAATCGTATCAACTACTTCGTTGTTCCAGGTTGCGCCATTTTGCAGCCACAGGTTTGCATCACCGGTAAAGGTCTTGTCACCGGCTTTCTTGCCTCCTTCGGCAAAGCTGTTTTGTACGACACCGGTCAGGCTGGATTCAGCAGTTGACAGGCCCAGATTGATTTCGCTCTTGGTACCGTGAACATCAGCAGAATTTACCGCACCGGTATCCAGGCTCAAGTTACCTTTAATGGTTACAGCATTGTCAGCTGCACCGGTAACATTGCCAGCCTCATCTTTAAGAACGTTCATATTGACAATGCCGTTTTCTGCTTTAATAGCAGCATAACCCATGTCTTGGCCTTCTTTTACAACAATGCTGCCACCGCCATTAACGTTTACAACTGCACCGCCGGCATTTGCCCAAATACCGTTAGCATTGCCTTTGAAGTCAACATTACCGTTAACTGTAATTGTACCGCCCTTGCTGTTACCCATAGCGCTGGTTGCATACAGACCGGTTGCACCATAGTATTGATGGCCACCGTTATTGCCTTCGATGTCCAGCTTTACATCGCCACTAACAACAACGTTGCCTCTGTTATAAATACCAATGGTATTATTATCGCCGTTTGCGGTAATATCCAGATTGCCGTCAATAGTCAGCTTAGAATTAGCATTAAGAGTTCTTACACCCTGCAGACCTTCAGAGGTAATATCACTACCGGTCAAATCCATTTTTACGGTATTAGCTTTAATAGCTAAGCTATTAGCACCATCAATTTTAATACCCGCACCGGCCAGATCTTTAATATCCTTTACAACAAATGTCAAGTTTTTACCTTCAGCATTGATTTGCATATTTTCGCCAAGATCAACACCGTACTGACTTGTAATTCTGGTATCTTGAGTAAATTTATATACTCCATCCGCACCAATTACATCTTCGTATGCAGGATCCCTCATACCATTAAGAGTGGCTGTGTAATCAGCAGTTTCTGCTGCAAAAACAGAACCACCACCTAAAATACTTGCGGCTACGGCAAATGCCAGACAAGTATTTCTCTTCTTTTGACTAAGCTTCAGCATATAGTCCTCCTTATCAAAAAAATTGGGAAAAAGCAGAAACAACCACTGCTTCTGCTAACCTCTCTACGCGGAATCGGACTCCGCACGGTTTATATAGAAACCGGCCAGGCTGCTTCTCATCAGCGCAGCCTGCGATTTCATAACAAAATTATTCAGCTTATCATAAACATGCTGCGTTCATTTCAGCGCTTTGATAACCTCGTCGGTAAGATCCTTGCCGCCTGCTACCATAGCATTCATATTTACAACACTGTCAATATTGTTTGCTTTAGCTACATCAAGAATAGTTTTGTTGATTTTTCTTTGTACAGGAGCCATCTTCTTCTGTTCAAAGTCTGCCAGCTGCTTGCTGAGCTTTTCAGCCAGAGCCTGCTTTTCAGCATCGCTCATGTTAGCAGATTGCTTATTGAACTCTTCCTGCAGGCGAGTTTTTTCCTGTGCTACGGATTTGGCAATCTCGGTAATTCCCGGATAGCTGTTCAGAACGGCATTAACATTAACAACACCTACAGGTGCGGCAAACGCGCTGGCACTGATACCCAAAGCCATAACAGCACTCATCAGCAAAGTCATAAGTTTCTTTTTCATTTCTGCCACTCTCCTTATTTAGCCCAAACGGCTTCCATAATGTTGCCGTATTGTGCTTCCATAAATTTAACTGCTTCACCCATGATAGCGTTTACCAAAGCCGGGTTGAAGGTGGTGTTTTCGGCGGTAATGCATGCGTTCAGCATGAAGTCGCCTCTCTCGGAAACGGTGAATTTGAACGGACGAACATTGTTGTTCATGTTGTTGATAGCACCGGCAAGTGCTTTCAGCTTTTCTTCATCAATTACCTGCGGAGCGATTTGCACCTGCAGCAGCATATAAACGCTGTCATCCATCAGCAATGCCATCGGCAGCAGCTGACCCTTAACTTCCATGCGGCTGCGGAAGATAGTGGTGTGGTGCTCGTCCTCCAGCTTTTGGATATCGAAGCATTCGATTTTATTGTCAGCCAGGAACTTAGTCATCTTCTCGATTTTATTTTCCATTTCGGTTACTTTGGTTTCTTCTTTAGCAGCTTTTGCCATAATATAATCTCCTTTATATTCATCAAAAAAGTTTTTTATATACTACGGAGCAGAAGTTACTGCTCCGTATATAACATGAGTCTGTTTATCTTAGAAGGTGTACTGCATGCCAACGATAAAGCTTCTGCCAGGCATAGCATACCAGCTGTCGGCACCGCCGCCCCAGATAACGTCTGTGTGCTCAGCCCACAGCTTGTTGAAGATGTTGTCTACTTTAACGTAGAACTTAGTCTGCTTATCAGCTGTGTAATTAAGAGCAAGGTTGTAAACGCCATACTTATCGGAAGGCCAGCCCTTAACGCCTTCCTTCATGCCGCGTTTATCACGGATGAAGTAGAAGCCGTCGAAGGCAGCACTGAATTTATCCTTGTCATAATATACACCGAAGGTTGCTTTGTCCTTAGGTGCATAGCCCTGAGTAAAGCTGTCCTTTTCATCATAGAACAGATGTGCCCAGCCCAGCTTAACCGTTACAGCATCGCTCAGACGAGCATTGTACTGTGCATTCCAGCCGCGGGAAATACCACCTATGCTGTTCTGATACTGGCCATAGTTCGGATCGTCCTTGTCGGTGGTGCTGTTCATAGTCATGCCAACACCGGACTTGGTTTCGAACCAGCTCAGCATCATGTAATTATCAGGTGTAAATTCGTGGTTGTAACCGATAGATGTTGTACGGCCTTCGGAAGCACGCAGGTCTGCATTACCGTATTTATGGTCGTACAGCTGTGTCAGGCTCGGCAGAATGTAGTAATCGCTGCGGCCTGCATACAGGGTATCCTTCTCGGTAATATCCCAACCCAGCTTATAGCTGATGGAGTTATGGCATTCATAGCTGTCAGGTCTGTCGTGACGAATACCGCCGGATAAGGTTACATGTGGCACAAGCTCCCAATCACCCTGCAGGAACAGCGAAGTATTGCTGGTTTCCTTGTGGTTAGTATTATCCTTGCCCTTGCTGTATTCGATACCGCCGACCATAGTATATCTGTCGGTCTGATATTTGAAGTTATCGCTGTACAGCTTATATTCCAGATTGCTTGTAATCGGCTCGGAAATATCAGTGTCCTCTCCGCCCGGCTTATCCCATGAGGATTTTTCTTTGGTTGCACGATACATCAGAGAATTGCTCCACTGATCGTTAATCTGCCAATCATGCTTCAGGGTTACGCTATTGCTGTCGTACATGCCTACATAATGACCGCCGTATACCAGGTCGGTACCGCTGAAGTTGGAGCCGATGGTTTCATAGTTCAAGGTCAGCTTATTGGCATCGTTGAATTTATACTCAAATTTAGCACCGCTGCTCTTGGTATTGCTCTGACCCGGCCATTCCTTACCGCTGCCGTCCTTGCTGGTGCCGGAAATGGTTCTGTCATGGTAAATATTGTAGCTTACCTTGTCTTTGGCAGCCTGAGTATTGAATTTATAGGCTTCCTTGCCGAAGCTGCCCTTGGCAATATCAATAACGGTTTTTGCACCTTCAGGTCTTCTGGTGATGATGTTGATAACACCGCCCTTAGCACCGCTGCCGTACATGGTAGCAGCACTGCCGCGCATTACCTCGACGCGCTCGATGTTATCCATATTGTTCATGAGTGCGGCAAACATATAACCGCTGCTGCCTGCGCCCTTGAAGTCGTTAACACGCACGCCGTCAACCAGGATAACAACGTCCTTGCTGCCGTTGATGCGGATACCGCTTACGTTGGCATTCAAGCCGTTGGAGCCGTAATCCAGGAACTGTACGCCCGGAACTGTACGCAGAACCTCTTCCACGTTGTCCATGTGCATCTGCTCGATTTCCTCACGGCCGACAACGCTCATATCTGCTTTAGCCTTCAGGATGGATTCCTCCATGCGGGAAGCGGTAACAACGATAGGTGCCAGCTCAAAGCTCATTTCGTTAAAGTCTGCTGCGGTCGGCTCCGGTGCATCGTAGGTGGTTACTGTTTCAACATATTTCGGCTCGGAATGCTCTGCAACAGCAGTTGTTTCTTCTGCCTCCTGCACTGCAGGCTGGGCATTGAGAGTCTGCTCCTGTGCAGCAATACCCGGCATTGCGTCGGTTTTTACATTAGCAGCCGCATTTTCCTGAACCTCTGCCGCATTACCTGCAATGAACTGTTCAGCCTCAGCCTTACCGCTGATTTCCTGCTTTGGCAGACGGTCCAGTGCAAAGCGCAGGCCGCCGCTGAACTTCCAGTCATGCTCGTAATCTGCGCCGTAGCTGCGGGATACATCAAAGTATGCGCTTGCGTTAGGCTTAATATTCAAGGTAGTGCCAAGGCTCATTTCAGCCCATGTTCCCTTAGTTTCTACAGAGGTAGTCTTGCTGCCGCCGTCCTCTGCGCTGTAGCTGCCGGTGATATCGCCGGAGAACTCATGCGCCAGGCCGAAGCGGGCATAAACAGAGCCCAGACGACCGGTCTTGCCAAGCTCTAAGCCCAGACGGCCAACCAAGCTGTTGTAGTTGCCCTGATTAACATCCAGAACCTCACCGCCGTCGGTTACGGCCGCAAAGTTTCTGCCGCCCAAATGTGCCCAGGTCAGCTGTGCCTGAGGCTCCAGGTAGCTCTTATCTGTACCGATACGTTTTGCCAGACTTGCGGTAGCACTGTAGCCACGGTTTCTGTAGGTACTGTTCAGCTCGGTACCGATGCCGTTGTGTACGCTGAACTCGTTGCGTACACTGCCGGCCTTAGCTGCGAAGTCCAGATGTGCGCCATCGCCCAAATCCTTAGAAGCATACAGGCCAAAGCTGTACAGCTTGTTGTCACCGGTATTGCCGCCGACAGTACCGAAGTCATCGTCGGTATAGTTATAGGTGGAGCTGCCCTTCTGATAATCAATAGCAGCGCCTGCAATCCATCCGTGGTCATACATACGGTCAAAGCCAACCTGTGCACCCCAATAGCTGTTGCTCAGATCAACCGCATTCGCATTGTAGGTATCCTTGCCACCGTAGGTCTTAGCCCAGATGCCGTCGCTCTCCATATGTGCACGCAGCAGATCGCCGCGATAAATTACGTTCGCAGCATTATCACGCCAGGAAAGCATTGCGCTGGTGGTTGCCGCTCTTGCGCCCTTCATCAGTGCGGTTTCGTAATCGCCGGTAATATTGATACCGCTGCCGCCGACGAAGCTGCCTACGCCGCCATTAGCGCTGTCGAATTTCATGTCACCGAGCCAACGGGAAACACTGGAGGAGGTCAAGCCGGAGCTGATCATAGTCTTACCGGTCAGGTTTTCGTCAACACCGGCATTGCCGTAATAAATCTTCTGGCTCAATGCCTTGAAGGCTGCTTCTACAGCGTCCTGGTCATTGGTTTTAATGTTCTTGCTGTTTGTTGCCGCAATCAGCATAGAACCCTTATCTGCTTTTTCAACAGTGAAGTTGCCGCCCTTGTAATCGCTTACATCGGTGCCTGCATTATCATGATCATAGCTTACGATATGAGTGCCGCTGAAATTGCCTACGGTAACGGCACCGGCCTCGGGAGCCATGCTGATAAAGCCGTTGACGGGAATTTCTACTTCTTCATTATTTCCGCCGTTCGGATTGATATATTTAATAGATTTTACAACACCCTTGCCACCATTTAAGCTGTTGACAAAGGTTGCGTCTGTATTGGTATTGTTCCAAGAAGCACCGGAAAGAGTAAGATTAAGCGCTGCATCAGCGTTCTTATGAGCGCCGGTCCATACCGCGCCGTCAGCCAGTGTCAGATTTACAGTGCCGTCATCGCCCACAGCTGCAGCCGCTACATTACCAGTCTTGACAATGCTGCCCACGAATTTGCCGCCAGCAACAGTCAGGTCAATTTTACCGCTATCGGCAACAGCCAGGTTGCCTTCTACGGAACCGGTCTTGTAATTGCCCTCTTTATCTAAATTATCTTTATTGATGTTGACTACGGAACCGTCACTGATAATGCTGCCTCTGATTACGCCGTTGCCCAGAGTAACCTCGGCACCGTTAGTTGCCTTAACAGCATTCTTGGCCGCAGGCTTATCGGTTTTATCGTTCTCGTTAATATTGGTAATGCCCAAGCTTGTTACCTTGCCGCCGTCAGCAGTAATAGCATCCTCCTGTGCGGACAAATGTAAGGTACGCGCAGAAATATCTACCGTCTTGCCGTTTGTAACAATACCCTTCTTGGCATCCAAGGTCAAAGCTGTATCTTCCGCATTGATTTTTATGTTGGCTGCTGCATCAATAGCAGTTCCGTCAGCCACATTTATTGTAGTAGCCTGAGTAAATTTATAGGAGCCGTCATCCTGACGGATATTCGCATCGGTATAATCACTGTCGGCAGAAGTACCGGTCATACCGCTGTTGATATTGGCGGTATTCTGTTCACCCTCCTGCGGCTTGGTATAACCGCCCTCACCGGTTGCTTCGTTAAATCTGATCATGCCCTTAGCTTCGGCAGTAATGCCGGAAGCAGTCAGACCGGAAGCAATCATAACAGTACCGGAAAGATTTCTTTCATCCTTCACATAACCGCTATAGGTCAGCTTGCTTGCCAACGCGTTGAGTACTGCTTCAACCTCTTTATCATCCTTCAGGTTAATCTTGGCGTTATCGGTTGCCAGGGTAACATTGGCACCGGCACCGGCATGCTGAATAGTAGTATCACCGCCGATATAATGCTCCTTCTGGGTACCGTTTTCATTATGCTTATAAACAATAGTATTGTAACCGCTGTAATCAGCAAAATTCAGCTTAACATCACTGTCCTGATAAATGAAGCCGCTGCCGGCAGCGTTTTTGCCGCCAACAAGTTTATTTACATAAGAAGTACCGTCAAAGTTATCATAGCTCGGCTTGCTGTATGCCGGCATGTTGCTGTAATCCAGGCCGTCAACACGGGAGGTTGCTTCATGTGTCCATTGTGCGCCGTTGCTCAGCCATACATTTACCTCGCCTGCATGGTCGGTACCGGCGTTGTCAACAACACCCTTCCATGTTGAATCCTTGGTAGTAAGGCCGATGTTCAGACGGCCGTCCTGATATACATCAGGCTTATCGGTACGCTCAGAGCGCTTCAAAGCAATAACGTTACCGATGATATTGGTTGTCTTGCCTTCGGCAGCCTCCAGCTTTTCGTTTTCAACGGAGCTTTTATCCTGGTTATTATTAGCATCAGTTACGTTGATATTGATTGTACCGCCATAGCTTGCCAAAGCATAATATGCTTCCTTGAAGCTGCCGTCTGCTTTTCTTTCGTCAGACGGAGTTTCGATTTTAATAGAATCTCCTACCAGACTGATTTTGCCAAGATTATAGGGATGCACGCCTGCGGAAGCATTGTACACACCGGTCTGCACCGCAGTACCGCGTACAGCTACATCCACATTACCGTTAACGGTAATGCTGCCTCCGGTATAGCCGACACTGAAGGCATTCGGCTGCCAACGTGCGCCGGTATAGTTAAAGTCCGTCGGATCCATGGAGGTTACGCCGCCAGGTCCGATGTTGCCGTGAACATTGTTGGTAATAATGCCCCACGGATTAGACGGGTCATCCTTACGCATCTTCACGTTACCGTTGATAATCAAATTGCCGCTGCCCGCACTGACACCAACGGAAGCATATGCGGAATAAGCATTAATATCAAGATTACTGTTGATTTCAATTCTGCCGTTGCTGCCTGCAAAGCCTGCTACGTCACTGAAATCGTTAGAATGGGTATTGGTCTGGCGCAGATATAAAGTACCCTTACTGCCATCGCTGCCTATGTTGTTGTAAACATAGTTATAGCCGTTTTTGGTAGCGACAGCATCCTTATTTATTACAGTAAAGGTGTTGTCTGTACCCTTAAAATCATAGGTTACTGTTTTGGTGCCTTTATCAAGCACCACAGTGTTGCCGTCAGCATTAAGCATCGGCGCATCCTTATCTGCTTTACCGGTCAGGCCTTTATTATATTCTGCGGTCCAGGCAGGCTGTGCAGTAAAGCATGACGTGCATACTGACATCAAAACGCCGGCAGCAGCTGCCATTTTTTTTGTTGATAACTCCTCATACTCTCACTCCTTGCAATATAATTGCTTAAAATATAAAATTTTTCATCTATAAAAAATAAAAAAAGATTAGCACACACTAACAACGAAAGGAAAATCTTGCAATCCAAATGCCCAAAAATTCCCTCTCATTAAGCGCGTCTAATCTCGTAGACCCTTAATATATACAATCAGTCAGTACCCTGGCTTAAGATCATTGCAGCTTTATCCCTTGGTAAGAGGTTTAAGCAATAGCTTAACGACAAAGCAGCTCTCTTTCACAGTTGCGGAACAGCGTCGAAATCACATCAGACTTCCCTGTTAAGAAGATATCCAGCAAAATATCCTCACCTGATCGCTTATAATTCTATAATTCTATAATTATTTAATAACAAAGCAGTAGTAATTTTTTCCTTTTGTAAAGAACATTTTTTCTCAGGGGTGTATTACTTACATTTTTCTGTTATTGGTATTTTTTATCATATAGAGTCTACCATATATAGCGTGCTACGTCAAGTAAAAACTGAATTTATTGCGTATTTACTCTATACTCAAAAGCGTAAACACAATCACATAGCACCGGTTAACTATGCTTTCTCTGTACTATAAAGACAAAACAGCTATCTGCTTGCCGACAGATAGCTGTTTTCTTGTTTTTCCCGATTTTTTGATTTATGAGTTTTTGAGTGTTTGGAGTTTGCCGCAGCGCTGCCAGGGCAACACCACGGCTGAGTATGAAAATATGAGAGAGCTTAATCAGCCTATTAGAACTCGAAACGTATACCTGCGTTCATTTTCCACTTACGCTCGAAGTTGCCGTTGAAGTCCTTAGCAAAGTCTGCATACAGATGTGCATTATTGCTGAAATCATAAGTACCGCCGAGCTTCATTTCCATCCAGGTTTCTTCGCCGTTGAAGCTGGTGTGTTTTCTGTCGCCATCGTTTGCAAAGTAGCTTGCGCTAATGTCGCCGTTGAATTCGTGTGCTGCGAACAGGCCTGCATATACGCGGCCATTTTCGCTCTTCACGCCTGCTTCAAAGCCCAGTCTGCCAACAAAGCTGCTGTAGCTGTCCTGATTAATCTGCATGGTTGCCTTGTCGGTATGCGCAGTGTAATCCTTAGCACCTACCTGAGACCAGGTCAGCTGTGCTTTCGGAGTGAAGTATGCTTCCTCATCACCGAAGGTCTTGCCGTATTCCATGGTCAGGCCGTAAGCATTGGCTTTGTAATCGCCGTTCAGCTTCAGGCTGCGGATTTCGTTGTATACGTCATATTCGTTCTCAACACGGCCAACCTTCGCTGCAACGCGGAAGAAGGCATTGTTTTCGAAGTTCTTCACGCCGTATACGCCAAAGCTGTACATCTGGTTGTCACCCTTGCCGCCCAGCAGATAGTTGGAATCGCCGTTGCGGTAGTCGAATGCCACGCCGGTGTGCCAGCCGTTTGCTGCAGCCTTGTCGTAGCCAACCTGTACGCCGTAGTAGGTGTTGCTGTCCTTCAGGCCCTTAACGTCGGAGCTGGTCTTTCCGCCCAGTGCCTTAGCGAACATGCCGTCTTCATCTGCCATGTCTGCACCGGTGTAGGTATCCTGCATGTTGTCGCGCCAGGTGTGCAGGGAGGTGGTTGCTGCGCTTCTTACGCCCTTCATTACAAAGGTTTCGTAGTCGCCTTCGATGATCTGACTCCAATTTACACTGTCCAGATCATATTGGCCCTTGCCGTTTTCATCCCAGTGGATGGTGCCCAGGTTCTTGCTTACGCTGGAGGAGGTCAGTCCTTCGGCAATCTGTACCTTACCGCTCAGATTTTCGCCGTTTGCGGCATGATCCTTATAGGTAACCTTCTGTGCCAATGCCTTCAAGGTTGCTTCAACAGCATTCTTATCGGTCATGGTAATGCCGCTGCCGTCGGTGGACAGAATTACGCCGGAGCCCTTGTCAGCCTTAGCAATAACGGTATCGCCGGACTTGTAGTCCTCAACCTTGTCACCTTTACCCTCATGGTCATAGATAACGGTTTCCCAACCGCTATAATTAGCAATTTGGAGAGCCTTGCTTCTCTTAGTCATGTTCAGGTAGCCGGTTTCAGCCTCGGTCTTGCCGCCATTAATGGTCAACCCTTTTGCAGGAGCTGCAGCCGGAGCTTTTGCAATTCTCAGCAAGGACATGCCTGCAGCTTCCTCGCCGTCGGTCAGGTTCCAGGTTGCACCGTTTGCCAGGCTCAGTGCAATGCTGCTGTTGCCATCAACATTGTAGCCGCCTGTCATTTCGGAATTCTTTTCGGTCAGCTTGATTACTACGCTGCCGCCATTTGCTGCATTAACATCACCTTTGATAGTGCTGCTTGCTTTGCCGCTGTCTACAGTAATATTGCCGCCGTCAGCATTGATGCTGCCGTTAACAGTCAGTGCGCTGTTGTTGCCGTTAACATTCACATTACCGTTTTCGCCTGCATTGATTGCAGCGTCAGTACCGCTGATAGTGCTGCTGCCGTTCAGGGTTACGTTGCCGTTTGCTGCATTGATGCCAACATTACCGCTAATATCGGTGTTGCCCTTAACAGTAACATCTGCACCATTTGCATTGATGCCGGTTGCACCCTTCAGCTCCAGCTTAGCCTTGGTGGTGTCGATTACGATGTCTTTAGCAGTTGCATTTACTGCCGCGCCTTCTTTAACCTCGATAACGGTCGGATCCTGAGTGAATACATAGGAGCCGTCTTCCTTCAGAATGCCATCTTTCTTATACTGGTAATCTGCCTTAGCATCGCCGGTAATACCGCTGTTGAGCTTGCTGCTCTCAGGAGTCTGGGTATCGGGATAGGTGAGGCCCGGAGCAATGGAGCCATCCTTTAAGCTGCCCTTGCCGTCCTTGCTGCTGAAGGAGATATCGCCAGTCTGCATAGCCTTGCTGCTTGCAGTCAGGCCGTCGGCAATCTTTACATAACCTGTCAAGTTATTTTCGCCATTTACATAGTTGCTGTAGGTCAGCTTGCCTGCCAATGCGTTCAGCACATTAGCTATGCTGTATTCGTTATCCATTGCAATACCGCTGTTATCGGTAATCATGGATACTACAGAGCCTTCTGCCGCATTTTTGATAATGGTGTCACCAGCTTTATAATCGGCTGCTGCTTCACCGTTGCCGGTGTGAGCGTAGAAAATGTTGGTATTGCCGCTGTAGTTGTCAACAGTCAGATTCTTGCTGTCCTTTTGGAAGATATTGCCTGCATGTGCTGCATCAGCACCACCGGTAAAGTTGGTTACATGGCTGCCGGTAAAGCCGCTCGGAACCTCTTTGCCGTTCTTCTCGTTAGTCCAGGTTGCACCATCTGTCAGCCACAGATTAAAGGTACCATAGCTGGTTGAGTCGTCACCGGAAGTAACTTCGTAGAGGCTGCGGCCGTTCCAACTGCTGTCTTTTCCCTGCAATGCCAGATTAACGGTAGAAGATGTAGAAGTTGTTTCATCCTCCCAATAATCATAGGTTTCTGCAGACTTGGTGTAGACATCGCCATCAATCTTGACAATGCCGTCGCCTGCCTTGCCATCCTTAACATTGACGTTGATAATGCCATTATCGTCAGAATTCAGCGCAATGTAATTAGCTGCCTTGCTATCCTTTTGAATATCCAGATTGCCGTTCATGGTAACAGTACCGCCGCTGCCACTGTAAATACCATTGCTTTCTGTCTGCGCAGATGTAGAAATAGTGGTGTCTGCATCAATGGTAATCTTACCGCCGGTTGCATAAACACCCTGGGCCCTGAAGCCGGTGGTATCAGTGCTGAGCTTCAGACTCTTAGCCTTAATAGTAATGTCTTTGGACTTTCCATAGCTGAGGCCGGTAGCTACCGCACGTGCAACATTGCTGCCCTTAAGAACATGGTAGGCTACGTCCAAACTGTGTCCGTCGGCATTAATCGTAATCGGGCCGCCGCTGGATTCAATAGCACTCAGGTTGGAGCTGTAATCACCCTTGGTTACATTAATAACTGTATCTTTAGTGAAGTTGTAAATTCCTTTTTCGGGTTCAATTCCCAGACTTACATACTTTTTATCAAGATTGCCGGTGATTGGATCAGTAATAACAGAATCGTCTGCTACAGTATATTCATAGAAGCCCTGACCAGGTGTCTTCGTGCCGGTTGCATCAGTAGAGAAGCTGATATCGCCGGTCTTCAAGGCTGCGGAAGAAGCAGTCAGGCCGGAAGCAATCTTGACAGTACCTGCCAGCTTGCCATCATTAGCGGTGTAGAAGAGCTTCTGTGCCAGCTTGTTAAGAACTTCATTAACGGTATTCTGGTCTTCAGCCTTATCATAGGCGTTAAAGCCTTTGGTGATACCCTTATTATCAGTGATAAGCGTAATATTGGAGCCGTTATCAGCCTTACCGACGGTAAAGCTTCCACCGAGAATATTCGTCGGATTATCAGCATCATGGTTATAAATAACATTGGTATTGCCGCTGTACTCAGCTACATTGATATCGCCTGCATTGTTTGCCACAATAATGCTGCCATTATTACCGGAGAAGGAAGCAAGCTTGCTTGCACCATTTACATTCCAGATAGAGTTATCCAGCTTCAGGTGCATAGCATTACCATTGCTATAGCCGTTCCAGGTTGCATTATCCAGATTAGCGTTTACAGTGTTGCCGGAAAGATTATTGCCGGTCCAGGATGCACCGTTGCCCATATAAAGGTTAACGATACCTGCACTGCTGCTGTTAGTATTGCTTACATCACCCTTCCAGAAGGATTCCTTAGTATTCAGGCCAATGCTTACATCTGCACTTGCACCGGCACTATCCATGCCGCCGAGATTTACATTGCCTTCCATCTGTACATTATTGTTGCCTGCACCAATGATAGAGCCTTCGGCATCCTTCTTAACATTCACATTAACCTGTCCACGGTTCTTGGAAGCGAATTCGCCATAGGCACTGATAGCATATTCAGCCCCATTAATAGCCTTGATGACGCCACCGCCAATCTCAACCTTGGAAGCAACTGCACTGATTGCTTCGTTGGCACCGGAAGCATTGCTCTTATCAGCCAAAATATCAACAAGACCGTCAACAGTAATAGCAGACATAACGCCGCTTACACCGTTCATGCTCTTGATAACTGCAGCATTTGCAGGAGCAGCGCTGTTAGCACGCAAGGTAAGTACATTATCAGCACCAGCATTGTGAATATTAATCGTACCTCCGGCATTAACGAACAGCGCACCCGTCTGTCCGTTCGTAGTGCTTGTAGCACTGACAGACATTGCACCGGCATTATTGATGTTGACTACACCCTTACCAACAGCTGCGATACCGGTTGTATGAGTATCGGTTGCTGTATCTACAGTAAGCTTGTTGCCATTCATATCAATGGTAACATTATGGTTTTCGTCGGAGCCGGAAATAGCTGCGCTAATCTGCGGGAGCCATGCGCCACCGGCAATCAGATGCTTTTCAGGTGTGATGGTTGTGCTGTCTGCAGTAAATACATAGGTACCATCGTCCTTCAATACGCCTTTTTCTATGTAAACCGTATCAGCAGCTGCGTCGCCGGTAATTGCCGTAGTAAATTCTTTGGCTATCTGGCTGCCTGGCTTGCTGGTCTTATAATCATAGTAGCCCTGGCCAGGTGTAAAGGTACCTGTTTCTTCGGTAGAGAAGGAAATATCGCCGGTCTTCAGTGCTGCGGAAGAAGCTGTCAGACCATCGGCAATCTTCACTACGCCGGCCAGATGACCATCAGTATAATTCTTGTAGAACAGCTTGCCTGCCAGGTTATTCAGCACATTGGCTACATTATCCTTAGCATCAGTGGAATCGCCATCTGCAAAGCCAGAGGTAATACCTTTATTATCTGTGATAAAGGTGATAGCAGAGCCTTCTGCTGCATTGGTAATATTAAAGCTGCCACCAATAATCTTGGTCGGATCATTAGCATCATGCTCATAGAATATATTGGTATGACCGCTGTAATTTACAACAGAAATAGGATTGTTATCCTTTTGGTAAATCAGGCCTGCGCTATCTGCATCCTTGCCGCCATGCAGTGTTGCCAGCGTGCTGCCTGTCCATACAGGATTTTTGGACGCTATGGTTGTAGTTGTCACATGCGACTGCTGTTCGTTGGTCCAAGTTGCACCGTTTTGCAGATACAGGTTGAACTGGCCGATGTCATGCGTGGTGTTGCCGCCGCTGCCATAGTCGTCATTATACATGTCATAAGCTGCAACGCCCTTCCAGAAGGAATCCTTATCGGTCAAAGCCACGTTGAGGACACCTGCATCATTCCAGTTAATCAGCTCGCCACCGGTGTATTCCACAACCTTCTTGCCATATTGGCCGGTTGCATACATATCACCGGTAATCTTAGTGGTTGTATCGCCTGCAGCGCCGTCCTTCATGTTGATGTCCAGGGTGCCTTTATCTACGCGGACTGCATAGAAATTATGCGATTTATCACTGTCTTCGGCTGCAGTAATAGTGCCGCCACCGACAGACACCTTGGTATCCTTACCGGTCAGTCTGATGCCGCTGCCGCGTACACTGGAAATATCTACCGGACCACTGACAGTTACAGTGGAAGTGTCACCTGTTACCTGAATACCGGAAGCATTCATGCCTGCGCCACGTTCTCTAATGCCCTTGACATTGCTGATTGTCAGCGGGCCATCAATATTAATCTCGCTCTTCTGCCCCTGGATATTAATACCAGTTGCGGAATCACCCTTCGTAACAATATCGGTAATTTCTACTGGACCGGAAATATTCAGATGTGCATTACCGTCAGCGTAAACGCCATGAGAGCCTCTGGTATCCGTATTATTAGCTGTAATAGAAAGCTTTTGCTCTGCGGACGGATTAATAACCTTGATATAAGTATTAGCGCCTGCGTAAATAGCCGCTGCCTGTCCGCCGGTTTGTGCAACATTCAAAGCCAGTCCCTTCCCGGACATATTTACAGTCATCGGTTTAGACGGAGAGGTTTCCTCACCTGCATAAATTGCGCTGGCAAATTTATTATTACCGGCATTCGATTCAGTTACATTAATATGTGCAACACCCTTATCGTCTACCTCGCGATTCAGGCTGATATTTTCCGATTTAGTGATAGCGCCTGTCTTGTAATCGGGCTTATCTTCTTCCGGAGTATAGTCATAGAAGCCCTGTCCTGCTTTTTTCGTTCCATTGCTTCCGTCAGAGAAGGTAACATCGCCGGAAGCTTTTACAATAGCACTTACACTAGATGCTGTCAGACCATCGGCAATCTTAACTACGCCGGCAAGATTTGCATCTTTGTAGCTGGTATAGAACAGCTTATTAGCCAGCTTGTTCAGTACTTCCTTAACATTATTCTTTTCTGCTGCAGTATCGGCAGCCTCAAAGCCGGCATTAATGCCCTGACTATCGGTTACCAACGTAATTTTAGAACCTTCAGCTGCTGTCTTTACAGTGAAGTTACCGCCAGTAATATTCAGCGGATTTTCTGCATCATGTCCGTATACTACTGTTGTATCACCTCTGTAATCATAAACGGTGATACCCTTGTCGGAATTCTGGTAGATTACACCAGAACCATCCAGCTTAGAAACATTGCTGCCGGCAAAAGTTGTCTTCAGCGTATCTACCGAACGACCGGTTTCATGATTCCATACAGAGCCATCTGCCATTGTCAGATTAAACTGACCGGCCGGGGCATTATATGTACTGCCTGGAATATTGCTTACCGCGCCTGTCCATTGAGAACCCTTGGTCATGTTGACATTGATAACAGAAGCTTTATTATCAGTTACCTTCATGTCACCGGTAACGTCCAGAATTCCGGCAGTAATGCCTTCTCCTGTATTCAGGTTAATGGTACCCTTGTTGGCCTGCAAAGCATAATATTGGCTATAATCCGTACCGTTAGACATATCGGCAGCTTTAATAGTTGCACCTGCAGTAGATATAGTTGAAGTATTCAATGCACGGATTGCACTGCCCAATACGTTTTCAATATTAAGATTGCCTTTAACAGTTATATTAATAGGCGCATCTGCACTTGAAGAACTGTCTGCATAAATACCGGCCGTGTTCGGTCCAACCTTGTTGCCAGTCTGAACATTCTTGATGCTCAGGTCTTTTTCGAATACAACATTGCCTTTGGTACTTACATATACACCATAAGCACGCTGAGTAGCACTAGATTTAACTCCGTCTATCTCAACATCGGTATTTGCAGTAAGGTTGCCGCCCTCGCCTACACGAATGCCATAGACATACTTAGCCTTAGTATCAGCATTGCCATCAGCACCAAGACCGGCGGAAACCTTCAGCACGCCATTCCCTTTGGAATCCTTAATCTCCATGCTCTTGTCTGCATCAACATAAACCGTAGACACATAATTAGCAGTTTGATTGTTGGCATTGAGCTTCAAGGTGTGGCCCTGTAAATCAACAACAAGCGGACCTTCTGCCTCGCCTGCTGCATACATAGCACTGGGAGCATTACCGGACACCCCATCCTGAGCTTCGGTAACATTAACGGAAACTACTCCGTTGATATCGCTTTCGCGTGTTTCACCGATGTTTTCGGATTTTACAATCGGGCCGGTTGCATAGGTCTTATCGTCTTTCTCCGGAGTATAATAATAGAAGCCCTGCCCACCCTCGGCAAAGGTAATGTTGCCGGTCTTCATAGTTAGGGAGGAAGCTGTAAGACCTTCGGCAATAGATACGCTGCCTGTAAGGTTGCTGTCGCCTGCCATATACCACAGCTTGTGTGCCAAGGAGTTCAATACTTCGCTGACATTATTTTTCTCTGCAGCGGTATCACCTTCGGCAAAGCCCTTGCTGATGCCGTTGTTGCCGGTGTAAAGCATCATTTCTGTGCCGGCCTTAGCATTAAGAACCTTCACATCACCTCCGATAATGTTACCCGGTGTAGCATCATCATGCTCATACCAAACTTTGGTAACGCCTTCAGCATTGGCAATATGAATAGGATCGCTGTCATTTACCTTAATAATACCGGCAGATGCCTTATCCTTACCGCCTACAAGGCTGCTCAGATGAGAAACACCATCATATTTTTCATAGTACGGCCTGCTGTAGTCGGCAAGATTGCTTGCATCAAGGCCATCCTTACGGGAAGCATTTTCATAAATCCATTGCGCGCCGTTCTGCAGCCACAGGTTTACTTCACCGGCTTTTGCGGTACCGGCATTATCAATTACACCCTTCCAGGAGGAATCCTGTGTGGTCAGGCCGATGTTAAGGCGACCGTTTTGATAAACCATATCCTTTCCGGCCTCATCAGAGGACTTCATTGCCAACACGTTGCCGACCATTTCTACCTTGCCGTTTTGTGCTTCCTGATTCTTTACATTGACATTAATCGTGCCGCCGTAGCTTGCCAGAGCATAGTACGGCTCGATAAATTTCCCGAAGCCTTCAACAAAGTTTTCTTCTCTGTACGGTGTATCAATACGGATAGAATTACCCAGTAAAGAAATAGTTCCCAAATCATAAGCCGGTACATCACCGTCAGCCTGATAAGCATCGGTTCTTACAGCTGTACCGCGTACAGCAAGATCCACATTACCGTTGACAGTGACATCACCGCGGGTATAGTCAACGGAAATACCTGCAGGCTGCCAACGGGCGCCTGTATAGTTGGCATCGTCACCCATGCTGGTTGCACCGCCGGGACCTATATTGCCATGAACATTCTTGGTAATGATGCCCCAGGGATTTTCTGCATCATCCTTACGCATTTTTACATTACCGTTGATAATCAGGTTGCCCTTATTGGCTGCCGCAATACCAACAGAAGAATATTCCGATGTAGCAGTGATATCCAGATTACTGTTGACAACAATAGTACCATTGTTAGCAGTAAAACCGTTTACACCGTCCCAGGCATTACTCTTATCGTTTGTCTGATAAATATGGAGAGTGCCATAGCTGCCGTCTGCGCCTACGTTATTATAAACGCTGTCTTTGCGGGCAGTAATACCATCCTTATTGGTAATATAAAGGTATGGTCCTTTCCTTGGAAATCATAGATAAGTTTACCGTCATTTTCTGTTACGGTATTACCATCGGGACTCAGTATCTCGCTGTCCTTTTTCAGCGTGCCTATGAGAGGCTTGCTGTAATCAGCGGCATATACCGGTGCTATGAGAAAGCTCGATGCACTGGCTGCGAGAAGAACACCTGAAATAAGTGACTTCCACTTTTTACTTTTGAGTTTCGTTTTCATAACTTCAACTCCTTTTGGGTATAAAACACTCATCAAAATAAATATAAAAACAAAAAAACTGCGCAAAAAGACAATTTATATAGCAAATGCCTCACAGAGCAATGCTGTACAAATCCATCTCTTCTCGCAGAATTTTACCAATTGAAAATAATCAGTCTATTTATTTGCTGTTTTGCAAGCTGGTCACAACTGATTATTGCTAGCAGATATTTATATATTAAGTATTAAGCAAAAGCAGCTTGTAAACATGCAGTTTTTTCCATTGGGGTGTTATACAAATATCGCTAATTCATATTCATTTCCTATTTAATTTTAACACATTGAAAAATCAATTACAAGTAAACTGCTATACTATCCCATGTTTTCTTCTTCTTTGTATTTTCATCGCATTTGATAGACAAAATTATTTATAGTTACATGTAAAACAAAGAAAAAACGCCGACGTCCGCAACCTTCCGAGTTGCAGCGTCGGCATTTTCATTTACGCCTTACGGCGACTTTATTTTGCTTTCTTCAGGAATTTTTCATACATTGCATGGTCTTCAGCCATCAT
>ERZ780178.664-NODE-664-length-25006-cov-39.405715_pt1 | contig 25006 bp, 20 predicted proteins | sample MGYA00511018_ERZ780178 | MGnify/ENA primary metagenome ERZ780178 (study PRJEB29588, sample SAMEA2151439) | human gut metagenome | biome: human gut; feature: human-associated habitat; material: faeces | place: Denmark | collected 2008/2010 ...
GACACTGGCAATCAAATCGTTAGATTTGTTTGAACTAATTTGCGACTATCCCTACATAAAGAGCGGCTTCGGTCGCTCTTTTTTATACTTTCTCCTTACTGAAGGAAAATTGTCTTTTTTACATTCCCTTCTGCTTCCGCTATATTTGGCTCGTTAGCTCAGTTGGATCATAGCACGACGCTACGAGCGTCGGGGTCGGGAGTTCGAGTCTCTCACGAGTCACCAGCCATGGAGACTTGGCAGACTTGGTGTATGCGCAGGACTGAAAATCCTGAGAACGTGGTTCGAATCCACGAGGCTCCACATTTACATTCTTTCTGTAATTTTTGAATGTAAAATCATAAAGGTGATGCCGATTTTAGTGTCTTTACAGTCCTTTACCTGTTGTAATTGTGAATGTACATCGACTTCTGGGAATAGGTAGAAATTCTGTTGCGAAGGTAATGGTTACGTCTCATCTACTGCAAGGTCAAGGCAACGTAAATCCTGTTCAGCCTTGCGGAGTATATGGTCGTGGTAGTAATCCAACTGCGGCACTTCGTCCAAGGCAAACTACCGTGCATCGGCTGCGTCATCTCCACCCTTCACCTCCAGCATCCTCACCAAGGCATAGTAGGCAATGGTGATGACACGCTCACGAGGGTCACGCTGTGGCGCAGTGAAAGTATGGAACTGTCGGATATAGGCTCCCTTCAGACCTGCCTCTTCCTGCAACTCACGCAGCGCACCCTCCTCAGCACTATCTTGCGTCCACGGTAGTCGCTGCTCTTGATTTCTTTCCCATCTTGGTCGATGCCAAGATTTTCAGGTATTCTGTCTCCTATTTGCATGATGATAGTATGTTTATGAATGAATGATTGTCAATTCGATTCGATATTTCATGCACAATCATGCTTTGCTACCTTTTAAAAAATGGCTTCATATTGTTTGATGATGTTTTTCCATGTGTAGTGATGGTAAGTCAGATCGGTCAAGTCACCATCATTTTGCTTTACGTTCATGCTGATTTCTTTCAATTGTTCGGCATCAAGATAATAGTGAGCCATGTTGAAGGTGGTTTCTCTGTTGTATTCCACTCCGTAGGCCAGTATGGGGCATCCGAAGAACATGGCCTCCACCAATGAAGGATTGGTGCCGCCCGCACTATGCCCATGGACATACAAGCGGCAGTTTTTGCGCAGAGTATAGAGCACGTCAAGGTCGTAGATACTGTCTAAAATGCGGATATTGTGTATCATGCCATATTTGAGCCTCAAGTTCTTGCTGTAGCTGCTGTGGTTCCAGTTGCCGATAAACACCAGCGGCATACCGCTTTCGGCAAAGGCCTGCAATGTGATGTCGCATTTGTTTTCAGGCTCTATGCGGCATATCGACAAGGCATATCCTTTTTTGTTGAGCATATACTTGTTCAAAATGCTGCTTTGTTTCTCCTCCGACACATTGCGCAGCACATGGTCTCCACCGTAGGCTATCAGTTCAGAACTTTTCCCATATTTTTCTTCAACATATTGCTGTATCACTTTGTTGTCGGCAATAACGATATCAGCGCACCTCACCGCCAGTTTTTCGCTCAGTCTGAGATACCATTTGGCAAATGCTCCCCATTTGGCACGGGTATGTTCCAAACCGTCAATGTGGACAATCAGTTTCTTATGGAAAAGCAAACGGAAAAAGGGCAGGAAAACACCCCCTGAAACACCCAGAACAAGCACAGTGTCAAAACCTATGATGCAGCACATCAGCGACAATATATCGTAGAAAATGCTTTGTGCACCGTTGGCGTGGAATAGCGGGATATATCTCAGTTTGGCCCCCTTGAATGTCTTTCGTCTGTCATCATAATCCTTTGCCGAACAGAACACTGTGTATTTGATTTTATAACTACAGTTCACTCCAATCAGGTTTTCCACCAGTGTCTCAAATCCACCGTATTGAGCAGGCACTCCCTGTGTGCCAACTATTGCAATCCGTTTCATTGTTTAATAATTATTGTTTTTTGTATTCTATTGGTTTACCGTATGCCATTCTGCAGAAGCGTTTCTATGGCAGAAATCATGTTCTTTGCACAGAAAAGCCTTGCTTTTTTCAGTGCATTGTTGGCCATTCCGATATAGTTTTGTTTGTCTGACAGCATTTCATGTATGCGCTTCTCTATCAGTTCCAAGTCTTTCGCATCAATCTTATATCCATTCTTGCCGTTTTCCACCAGCTCAGCCACTCCACCAACAGTGGGCACGATTACCGGTAGTCCGGCACTCATGGCCTCAAGCACTGTCATGCCGAATGTTTCGATGACTTTCTCCTTGTCCGACAGGTTCAGCACAATAGAAGCCTTCATGTAAAATGGTGTCGTATCGCTTTGCCGAGGGTAAATCTTAAGGTTGGCACCCTTGGTTGCTTTCCCGTGAATAGAATTCAGAAAACTGTTGATATTCTCCTGCGTTTCGTTGAGCACCAGTATGAAGCGATATTCAGGCATTCTTACAGCCAATTCAACAAACTCCCTTGTACCCTTATATGCTTTGAGCGAGGCAATCATGAGTATGGTTTTGAGGTTGAAAGCCTTTTCGGCATCAGGTGTCATTCGTTCCACAAAATCCTTGGGCAGCGCATTGGGGATTACCGTCACCTTGCTTTGGTCGGCCAATGAAGAAGCCTGATAACCCGATACGCAGACGATTTCGTGAGCCAGCCGTTGCATCATCCATGCCAGTGTCTTGTAGAAAACTCCTTTCACAAACGCATTCTCGTGGTAATGATACACCACCCGTTTGCCCGTGAGTCGTCCTGCCAAAGCTCCGCCTATAGGGAGCAACGTGTTGATATAAAACACCACATCACGGCGGAACATCCATTTCAGTGCAAGGAAGAATGTATAGATCTGCACCACAGCATATCTTGCCATGGTAATGGCCGGATTGTTGGAAAAACGATAGAAATACGAATGTTTTCTGAAATTCTTCATGCCCTCCAGTTCATCCAGCACACCGCCACACGAAGACACCAAGACCACGTTGTAGTCTTTGTTCAGCAACCCCTCCAGCACCATCCTCAGCACCTTGGGGCTTCCACTATAATCGTTGAAAAGATGGAAACAAACGATAGTTTTCATTCATTTAGATTTCATCAATGATATTTGTTACAATCATGGTTACATGGTTAATCCAGCCAAAAGCCTACTCCATATTTGCATCAGCCTGCTGATGTCGCCGTTTATTGTTCCCTTTTCTCTTATGGTAAAACGTGCTATCATGTCCAGCAGATAGCATTTGAACAGTTTCTTGTCCATCCATTTCCCATCCGGCGAATCAACATAAGCCTTGATGGCCTGGGCTGTCCAGTGACGCTCGAATATGAATGTCTGCCGGAAGAAATGATATTTATCCAACAGGGGAGGGTAGGTCATCTGGGCATATTCCCAATCAAAGACAAATAATTCGTCCTGCTCCACATACATGTTCCATGGAGTGAAGTCAGCATGATAAGCACAAAATCCAACACGTTTTCCCTCCCAGTGCTTGACAGTATCTTCAACGGCATTCATCACCATAGCCTTGTCCACCTCTTCGGGTAGCCAGTCGGTATGTTTTTGCAAACCCGTGAGCACCCGACAAAAGTCGCTCTTTTCAAATGCTATTTCTTGAATGGTCGCTTCTTTCAGCCGTAACAGAAATTTGTCGTGTAGTATTCCCCATTCGTGTACCACCTTTGACTGACTTGTTTTTGTTGTACTTTGCACGAATATGCTCACCCCGTTGCCCAAATCTCCACAGAACAGACATTCGGGCACACTCCTTATACCTTTTTTATGCAGAACATTCAACAACTGTGCTTCATTTTCAAACAATGCGGCTATTTCACAACTGTCTGTAGCCTTGCAATACCCCAATATCCTGTGTCCTTTGTTGAGTTGAATCGTTATTTTCTGATGTACACAGGGTGTTCCGCAGAAGATGGAAAAATCCAATTCTTCTGTATCAGTTACCTTCTCCAGCAACTTCTTCAATTTCCCATCAAATCTGCATCTGATTTTCTCCGTATGAAGCAGACTCCTCACCTTCCGTATCTTGTGCAGCAAAGGAAAGCCTCTTTTCATCCATTTCCCCTTCCAGCCGCTTGGCTGATATAGTTCCATTGCTGTGCGAAGGTTTTTGGCAGGCATTATCCAGATTTTTCCATCGGCATTATTGAACCGATAGAACAGGCATCCTTCATCGAGGTTAAACAATTTGTTGAAAACAGCAGTGATAGTCATCAAATGCAAAGGTTTATCTACGAACGATATGCTCGGGTAATCACATCTTTTATTTCGGCTCCATGGTGTTCCCAGCAGCATGTAGCGGAAGCATCTTGAGCTTTTTTGCCCATCAATTTTCTTGTCTCTACATCAGTAAGTCTCAACATCCCCTTCGTGATGTGGTCTATCACAAAATCTCTTCCTTTTCTGGGTATGATGATCGCATAGTCATGCGTGAAGTATCGTGTATATCCAGTTGTGTCTATGCATATCAAGGGTTTCCCCAATGCCATAGCGTCAAATGAAACAGTGACGGCTCCCTCCTTCAATGCTGCATTGATCACAACATCTGCATCAGCCATCAATGTTTTGTATTTCTCCATGGAAACTTTGCCTGTAAGCGATATATATTTGCCAAGCCCCCTGTCTTTGACCATCCTTTCAAGTCTTTCCTTGTCATAGCCTTCTCCTACTATTGTCACATGAATTTGCTCATTCTGATTCACGGCGGCATGGGTAGCTTCAATGATCAGGTCAAATCCACGCCAAGCATCCAGGCGGCCTATAGTGACATATTCGGTGACATCCTTTTTTCCCGTTTGTTTGTGGCAAGCAGAGAGCGTTGCTTCAGCTGCAACATCGGTAAAAATGATGGTCTTGTTGGCATAAGCCGAAGGAATGTATTGACGGGTAAAGTCGGTTTTACATAATATCAGATTGGCATTTTTGCATCGATTTTTGAATCCCATGTTCCATTTGCTCAACAAAGCTATTTGCCTACGAATCCTTTCAATGATATAGCTTTTTTTTCCGTAGTGTTTGCAATATTCTTCAGGTATGGTTTCTAAACCTCCTATGGGTCCCCATATGAAGAATTGCTTTTGTCCATAGCTGCTCACCTTCCACAATGCGTTTCCGTAGGTGAGATGGTGGAAAATCCTGATGTCATTCTCCAGCATGGTTCTTTTCACGATATGGTTGGTACACACCTGCCATATATTATAATAGGTACGCACGCCGCGCAAGCCCTTTTTCCAGAAACGTGCCCATTTGGGCCAGTCGTAATACAGCCAGTGGATATTTTTGTATGCGGGATGCTTGTCAATCCAGGGCTCGATGGTGTGCCGATTGCTTTCGCGTGTCAACACCCACAGCTCGAAGTACTTCGACATCTCCAGCACCCAGTGCCATCCCACGCCAATCTCACTTCCTAAATGAGGCTCGCAAGCGTAGGCTGAAACGAAGATTTTCAATCGCTCCTTGTTTTTGCTTGGTGCAGCAGGTACTTTCATTTATTGCGTGTTGTTTAGTATATAACCTCCCAGTCGCCGATAGTGCGCCTTTCTTCATCAAAGTTGATGCCCACCTTGACGATGGGAAGTCCGCAATGGGCAAATCGGGCAGGGTAGTCCTTGAGGTCAATCTGTTTCGTGAACTTTGCCACCATTTCTTCATGACTAATCTTTCCAACGGTTCCTTCTCCATGTGCTTACCCGAAGTCAACATAAATGGCAAAGTATGTTTAGATACTTACTGGGGATGTTGAGAACCATTAATAGTCACCTCAAATGGCTGTATTTCCATTTTCTGCGTAATTCAAGCAAGAAGGGGAAAAACATTGCCATGAGATTGCTTAATATGCTAAATGCTCCTGGCATAGCCACAGCAATTTTTGTCAAGAAAAAACGTCTTTCACTATAAGGTAATACAATCTCTTGTATAGCTTGCCTTTTTGAAAGAAAATTATCATTACAGGTCAAGAAGTTCCTTAATCCTAAACCAAAAACGAATTCTCCTATATTTTGAATGCTTTGTTTTATTTCATCACCACATTGAGCAAAATCACTAGTTGTCAATTTATACAATCTCATTCCGCATCGCAAGGTAGAATACATCGTCTCTACTGATTTATAAGATGTCATTGTGGTAGAGGCATCATTCTTCAGATAATGGATAAACAGGATCGGTTGATACTGTGTCCTTTGAGCTTTGTGTACCAGTCTGTGTACCCAGTCAATATCTTCAATGCGCTCTTTTTCATCGAAAAACAGTCCATTATCAACCACAAGAGAACGCAGGAAAATGAATTTCCAGGGAGCCCATGGAATGGAGTTCCTCAATATCTGCTCATCACCAGTCATCACCTCATGATGTGGAAAGTTGTGTTGCAAAGTATTGTTCACCTTTCCCGGACGCTCGTAGGTACAATCTACAATCAGTATTTCCAACTCAACCGATTGAAGATGATCATACACCTTGGCGATAGAACCAGCATGAAAATAATCGTCTTGGTCAATGAATATGATGTATCTGCCATGAGCTGCCTTCATACCCGTATTTCGACCTCCCCCTTGACGCTTATTGACTGTATGCTTGATAATTCTTAGATTGCTATGCTTCGTGGCTTCTTCATCCAACCACTCACACGTATCGTCAGTAGAACAATCATCCACACAGATGACTTCATAGAGGGAAGGGGACAATGGTTGTTTCCATATACTCTCCAAGCAGATTGGCAAATCATGTGACAACCCATTATACACAGGAATAATGATTGAGAAAAATGGACTATTCATAATCTTACGATAATCTTTTCATATTCTTCTTATGTTGCCTCTCAAAGACTATTCGCAGAATTCTTGCTACAGCCTCCTGAGGTGTACCTTCATTCATCACCTTATAGAAACCTGGCTTATCCGCCAAATAGTCTATTTTCTGGTTGATTGCCTCAACACCCGCTACATCCAGTTCTCTCTTTCTGGTTAATATCGTCTCCGTACGAGCCGTGAGCAGGATGTTGTAATCCAACGAGGGAATGAAACATTTGCCCCACCCGTAAAGAAACTTCACAGGGAGATAGATGCGGCTGCGACGGCTATCACAAATGATGTCCGTATAATAACGGTCGAAGATGGCAACATCACGCTTGAATAAGAGGGGCTTTATTTTAAGAAAACCGCCGAATACATAATCCGTGGAATAATACAACAACCTGAGGACAGAACTGAAAAATCCCGTTTTCTTCCCTCGGTGAGGCAAATGATAATTATGGTCAACCGTCTGTTTTAAACCAGTAGAATATGCAACATCGCTTAAATTTCCGTAAAGGTTTGGTCTAAAGTGAAACACTCTTATATCCCCAAATACGGAATTCAGCTCTTTTATCAGGCAATCGATTACTGTTGTTTTCCCGGAACCGTCAGGTCCAGTCATCCCAATAGATATTCCTTGGACTGACAGTGTGTTATATAAAGAATAATACAAATAACGGCAAGTCGCAATGAAGGATTGCCAAGGATGTGTCCTAAACAACAAGGCTCTTATAGTTATATTCTTTATTTTGCTCGATGTTCCAATTCCGATGGTATTTAGATGTTTGTCAATTTCTTTTTTATATAAACTTTCTGCTTCCTTTTTTATATCAGCATGTTTGGCTGGGTACGGCACACAAAGAATAGTATTATAGGCGTATTTCGCTATATATTCCCAGTCTTTTCTCGCATGATACAATAAACCGTTAAATTGCCTGCTTTTCAAGACTTGATCAGCAGTAAACAGAACCATATCACGCACATAAATAGAGAACAAGAAATCAAAAGAAAGTAGAAACGTCTCTCCTTTTTTGTATGATGCAAATACAAATGAATGCATTTCTCCCCCTTTATAATACATAAGTACGTGGTAACCAAATTCATATAGAATATTTACCAATGGCTTTCTGATGCTGTAAAAATCGGTTCTTTCAATTATTATATCAATATCGCGACTCGTTTGCTTAGGAATATCCTGATAATTCCTAAGTATCGCATAATTGGAAGATTCATTTAGAAAGTCTATAATTCTCTTAAGCAAATGCTCTTCTGTTTTCATATCATCATCTGTTTTAACAAACCAGAGTTAGCAATCACTTTGTCTATAATATAAGAAGGGTGTTTCCACACACATTCAAATAGAAGAGCTAACCCCCTAATTATTTTTTTCTCTCTGATGTAGAAAACGCCATTTCGCAAACAGTCTGCGGCATGGGAATCTTTTTGCAGTCGTGCCCGTTCTATCTCCGAAAGCGAATTATAATAGTCAATAAAAGTCAACTCTTTCATTCCCTTACGGCGACGGCGCAAATTTACCTTCACATATTCCATCTTGATAATCATATTAAAATGGCTTGAAGATAATCCTTCGGATTTACGATAAAGATATAGCACCTCGGGCAACACTATAATATACTTTCCTTCCGCATACAAATCACTAAGGCGTGTCCAAAGTTCTAAATCTTCACAAAAATCCCTATAACGTGGTTTCCCATCTGGATAACCATCTAAGGAAAAGCCACCTACTCGAATAGCAGCCGCACGATCAAACATAGTTTGTATGGGAAGATAGACTCGTTTAGCCGCTTGTGCTCTTTTCAAGAATTGTGCCTTTGTAGTGTCACCAATGAACAGGCCACCTCTCATTTTCTTACTTTTTGCATCTATAAATTGAGACCATGAGCTCACAGCAATCAAATTCTCATCATTCGATAAAACCTGATATTCCTTTTCAAGAAGCTGAGGAAGAGGCAGGTCATCCGAATCAACAAATATCAAGTATTTGGTTTGTGCATGATGTAATGCAAAATTCCGTCCATATGCAATACCTTGGTTTTGAGCAAGCTTCACCAACTCATATTGACGCTGATTCTGATGAAAGAACCGCTCCACATATTCTACCGTTCTATCCGTGCTGCAATCATCCACCAGCAAAAGGTGAAAGTCTTGCATCGTTTGTGCCATGATGCAAGCCAATGTCTCTTCGATATACTTCTCCGCATTGTACATGCAGATAGCAAGGGTAACTTCAGTTGTCATCGTATTTTTCCTTATCAGTTTCCAATGCAGATTTTCCGACGTGGTTATTTTGAAAATATCTCACCCCTGTCATGATCATGAAACATCCCCATGCATAATAGATATTGATCAGATTGGCTCCAAGAAGGGTCAGAAACAACAATGACTCAAGGCTGAAGAAACGGTGAATGACACATGAAAAGACAAAAGTCAGCAGTATCAGATAGGCCAGCAAACCATATTGGTCATATATCTTTGTGTCTGTTCGCTTCCACCAGTATTTGTCCTTTTCCATGCTTTTTTTCCCTATCCAAGTTTCAAGTTGGGTGACATCGGTCTTTGTGAAGACGTTCATCACGGGAATTATTCTCGTTGCTCCGCTGCCATCGGCAGCCATGGCCTCTTCTGCGCTTCCTGTTGATGCAGCTTCTGCCAGTGCTACAGCACGATCCATTTGTTTCAATTCCATTGACTGCCCCAACATGAACATTCCGATTATCAACGGGATAATATAGATAACAGTTTTGCGTGTTATGAAGTAGAGGCTCAGAACTCCCATGCCCACAAAGGCTGTTCCGCTTCCCATCATCAGCATGCTCCAAAGAAATGAGAAGGTCACAATGCGTTGTTCTGGGCTGAACAATTCTTGGAGGGTGATTCTTTTACCTTTCTTGATTTCCATACATCTAAGATAGCCGAGCATCGTGAATGTGAGAATGCGTGCCGAATGGCTGGGCTCCAAAGTCAAGGATGGCAGTTTCGTTATGGATAGGAAGAACTGATTTTGGAGATTAAGCAACGGCATGTTGCGAAGGCCTACCAGTACACACATCTGTTGTCCTATCAGCACCACTGCGTAGGCGATGATCAGATACTTGAGAACCTTCGTAAAATACTCCAGCGTGAATGTGCCTTTTACAATAAAACTATAATAATTGATATACAATATCAAGTACATGCCCAAGAAACCCAAGGTGGAGAATCTCATTTCACCTTTCAGCAAGGACAAGGTATAACAAACGACCCAATAAATTGCAGCCAGAACGAGTGCCTTGGTGACGATTGGCTTCTTGGCAATGAATATCAACGGACAGAGCCCCATGAGGGTAATCTTCACTGGACTAAATGGACCTTGCTCTATGGGAACAAACATGATATTAAAAAGTACCAGCATGATTGTGGCCAGCACCTTGTCCTCATAGATAAATTTGATTTTTTGTAGAATCCACATTTTTATTGCTTATTTCTTTGCATGATGCTTCTTACATAATCTCCCGTGCAGAACACTGCCAAATAGCTTTTCCAACCAATCGTCTTCATGAAATGATTCCAAAAACTCTGGTAGTTATAATGACGCTCAAAATAAAGCCGCGAGGAAATCCATGCCCTGAAACGCTTTCGATCGTTGCCTTTCTGACTCTTTATATGCCGATGTGTCGCCTGCAAATTGGCTACATAGTACATCTTTAATCCAGCCTGTTCCACCTGTTTGGAGAGAATGGCTTCTTCACAATAAAGGAAGACCTGCTCATCGAAAAAGCCGATGCGTTTAATGAAGTCCATACGAACCATCAGGCAACAACCACTCACCTTTTTACATACATGCGAGGTTTTAAAATCCCCTATGAAATCGGGAGTCTCCTTGGAGGAACGTTTCAAAATGACTTTTACCCAGTTGAAACTACTTTGCCAACCCTTCGGATCAGGCATCATCGGATTCTGATGCGACAGATCGGGCGATGTGATGTCTGTGGCTGCAACCGCTACCTCTTTCCTTGCCTCCATCTCCTCAACAAGTCGCATTACATAATCTCGCTGCGGAAACTCCATGTCGGGATTGGCGATGAGGGCATAGACATACCCCTTTTCTGCCGCATAGCGCAAGCCGATATTGTTGCCTGCATTATATCCGCGATTCTCCTTGGCGGCGATGAATGTGCAGCCCTGCTCTGCAGCCAGGCTCTTCACTGCCAAGGCGTCATCCTCGCGAGAACGGTTATCCACGATGATGATTTCTATTTTAACTCCCTCCTGCCGTTTCAAGTGTGAAATGCACTTGCGGCAGTCGGCACTTGAATTGTAGTTAAGGACAATAATCGCTACCTTCATTTTTTATACTAAATTATGTCGGCGAGCCACATATCTCCAATACAAATAGCGTCTCACCCTGACTGTCGTGTTCCTTAGTTTCCAAACAGAGGCAAGCAGACAGTGGGGAATGGTGAGGCGCATGCTGCCCAGGTCATATCCGGTTATGGTGTCTCCAAAGAGTGCAATCTTCAGCAGTTCTATTATGGTCAGACGTTTCACAAATGGGATATGGTCATCAAACTCGCCCTGTTTCGACAGTGGACGAATATCCACGTCCATTGCCGCATTGCTTATACAATTGAACGAGGTCTTCGCCAAATCACGCAATGTCCTGCTGCCGAGTTTGTCCATCGTGTTTGTTTGTGCGGCAATTGTCACAATGGCATCTTGGTTTGCCTGAGTGATTGGGGTATGGCGGAATTGTTCGTCGTTGCCGAATACCGGCTCAATATTGCCATGAGCCGTCCTCTGGTAGGCAATGGTGGAAGGGTAGGGTGAGGCGGAGTAATAATGTTCGAGCAATGCCGTAGTCTCGGTTGAAATCTCCTCCGCCCGGAAGTATGTTGAATACCTGCCAGCTGATGGGGGGAACACATCACGTCTGACAACGTAATAGAAGAAATGCAAGTCCTTCGCTCCCTTCCGTCTCAGGATGTGGTTCATCATCAGTCGGGATGTTCCGAGCCACCCTACGTCAACGGCGGCACAGCTGTCTCCGTCAAGTAACCCTTCCTGACGGAAATACTCTTCCAACAGCCGGTATTGTTCGCCGGCAGTTTGTTGCAAATGTGGCGTGAAGTCACTGTGAAATATCTTGCGCAGGAAATCTTCCTGATCCTTAATGTTATTTGCCTTTGAATACGGGAACTCAATCCCGTATTTATCACGCATCTCCTCGCGCGATGTTCCCAGATAGCTCAGCCTCTTGTCAATAGAGTCGATGCGGATGATGGTGTTGTGGTCGCTTGCCGCCAAATATGCTTTTTCATCTTCTCCGTAGAGATATGGCAGGAGGAGCGACTTGCGTGAAACGAACAGATAATGCAGTTCGAGTCCTTCAGCCTCCTCTGTCAGGGCCTGTGCCGCTTTCATCAGTATGTAACTGTCGCGTGAAAGGAAGTAGAGCTTGCGTATGCCCATACCGCGTGCCTCGCGCAGCACATGGATGACGTATGGCAGATAAGCGGGCACCACGAAGTCGGCGGCAAAGGATGCAAACTCGTTGTCCTTATGCCTCAGCCGATATTGCCTGGCAAGTTCAGCCATTGAAGTGGACACCTGAGAACAGGCTCTTTCCGCATTATTGTGGCATGTATTGATATGTATGGCACGTATGCCCTTGCTTTTTGCCATCTTGATGTCACTCCTAATGTTGTCGCCATAATGAATCCATTCGGTGGGATGCAATTCATTTCTCACCACTTTATACAGGAGTCCAGTGTCTTTTCTTGCATTATGTTCACATGATACATATATGGCGTCTTCCTGCCGGCAGCATCCGTTGCGTTGCAAGACCTTCCGTAGGAACTGGCTATTGAGATACATGTCGCTGATGAAGGCAATGTTATAGCCTTCTATCCTTCGTTGATCAATCAACTTGCAGACAGACGGATTGGCAATAAGAACATCTTTTTCGGTCTCCTCTTCCGCTTTCATCATCTCCTCTTTGTTTTTCCTTGCAAACGTAAGGAAAGCGGAATCTATCTTGTCATACACATCCTTAAGCGTATTCCCTTTCGTACTCTTCCGCCATACGACAAAAGCCTCGCGGAAGTCTTTGTCATTGGGAAACAGACGTTCTGCCAAGATATGAAAAACCGCCTCGGGCTTTCCGCAACGGCGAAGTAATGTCGTGTCGAATATGTCAAAGGATGCTAACTTCATATTGAGTGTGTTGTCGTATTATCTGCATAGAAGGGCAACAAGCCTGTCATATCGTGAGAAACGGATAGAAGGTATTATCGCTCCATACGCTTTCTTCACATTATGTAATGTTTTTATTGCCTTTATGAAATGCCCTGTTTTGATGTGCATTTTCGCAAGGCGTATTCCGCGTATTGCCGGGCTGCATATACTATCGGAATAATATTTGTCATAAAACGAGGATTGGTCTTTGCCCATTACATAATGAGAATAAAGTTCTTCGTATTCCGAACTGTCAATAAAGATTTTTTTCATGGAGTACATTGCAATGTTTACCCTAATTGATTTCTCGCATTTTACGGTTACTCCCCATTTTTCAGACAAACTCTTGGTTCGTTCTGTTATCTGTTCCAGGATATAGGATAACTCTTGTATGGTGAGCTTGTATTTTTCTTCCATACATGGAGAGAACGTAATAATGTAATTGTCTTCCCAAATCAAAGCCACGCTATTGCAATGGCTCAGGAAATCAAGGTTGAAAAGAAAATCTTCGGAGAATCTTACATTGGTGTCGAATCTTAAACTATTCTTGCTGATTATGGAACTCCTGTAGAGCTTACCGGCAATGTTGTTGGTGTATAAGTTATGCAAATGTTCCTGAGAAAACTGAATGAGCCTGTCTTTCCCGATGTAGCAGTCTTCGTTTATATGGCAACAATTGCCTTTTGTGTCTTTATATCCTCCAATAATCCAATCGCCATCTTTTGACATCAACCTTTCTATGTAATCCTCAGTAACCTTATCATCTGCATCCACGAACGTAATCCATTCGCCATTGATGTGTGCAAGGCCGGTATTGCGTGCTGCGCTAACACCTCTATTCTGTTGGTGAAACACCTTCACACGGCTATCCTTTGCGGCATATTCGTCACAGATGGCACCGCAGTTGTCTGGAGAGCCATCATCCACCAAGACAACCTCGATATTCTTGTAGGTCTGTGCCAGCAAGCTGTCAATGCACAGGTGGATATATTTCTCCGCTTTATAGACAGGAACGATGATGGAAACTAAAGCTTTGACCATATCATGGAGATATTACCGTGGGTACAACTCTATTGGGGTGTGTCTTTTGCGCCTAAGGAAAATCTGGTATGCGATGACCTTTACAATCTTCAGCAGGAAACGGGTTGGCTTGGTAGATTGTATCAGCGACATGATAGTCAGGTTCGTAATGTCTTCTTCCGTGATATAATCAGGAAAGATGCCTTTTCTTTGTAGAGGCTTTTCAGCTGAAAAATCGGTGGTCTGACACAATCCTTTTCCTTCGAATATGGCAATCTTATAGGGTAGGAACTTGCAGGTTGCCCCATAGTTGAGGACAGCCATGGCAAACCATCTTGAATCGGACACTACTTTCAATCCTTCATCATAGAGGCCAACTGTGTCAAAAAGCGTTCTGCGGATAAATGAAGCTTGGTGCGGAAAGGTATTAGAGTAGAGGTCATACCAGCACACTTTATCCTTCATTGCATTTGATGGGAAGAAACTGCCGTTTATATCACCTACCGGCATGTATCCATAAAGAATATCCTCACTATGTGACGTCATGAATACTCCAGCTAGTGTTTCCTTGCAGGCAAAGCAATCGCCAGAGTTCATAAAATTGAGATATTCGCCCTTTGCTCGCACGATGCCCTTGTTCATTGCATTATAGATGCCCTTGTCTGGTTCAGAACACCAATAGGCAAACTTGTCTTGATGCTGTTCGATGAACTCGCGGCTGCCATCAATGGAGCCGCCGTCAATGACGAGCCATTCGTAGTCGGTGAAGGTCTGGCAGACCACGCTGTCGTATGTTTTCTTCAGTCCCTCCAGATTGTTGAGGTTGACGGTGATGATGGATAGTTTCATGATGGGATATTGATTTCTTGATATGATGGGGTGATGTTTCTCATTGAAGTAGTACTTACTTGTTCATTGAAGTAGTACTTACTTGTTCATTGAAGTAGTACTTACTTGTTCATCGAAGTAGTACTTACTTGTTCATCGAAGTAGTACTTACTTGTTCATCGAAGTAGTACTTACTTGTTCATTGAAGTAGTACTATTTTGGGGAAGCAAAACATGTTTTGTCAGAAATCTCACCATTTAGGACATTCGGTTGTTCTTCAGCATGGTGTTGATTACCCGATGTGTCATGTCTTTTGCTCCTTGCGTGAACAGAAACAGGGTGATGACATATAGCAGGACAAAGATGGCAGTGAGTGACACGCAATAGCTTGTCCATTGCATAAAATCGTGATAGGGGTCGAATGGGAGGAGGCGTGAGCTGTATGACGCTATGCCAAAGGCAATGGCAAAGCCGAGCCATGTAAGAGCAACGGTCTTCCAATAGTGCCATATAGAACGTTTGAAACTGGTGCGATAAAGAAACAGGGGCTTCCATATCACGATGATGGGCACTAAACTGGCTATCTTTCCAATCAACACACCTGCCAACCCCCACTGGATGCACGAAAAGATGGTGGCGCTGATGTTGATGATGCCCTCCACCCATGCCGACCAGGTGTCGTGGTAGTTACCGTAGGCTATATTGAAGGTATCAACAGTTCCACGAGAAAGCATGATGAACGCATTGACCAGCAGCAGGATGAGGATGGGATGGCTGAGCAGGTATTCTTGTCCTAACCATAGATAAATGAATGGCTGGATGCCTTGATATATGGCAAATACCACGATGCCCGCAATGACATAATGCGTGAACAGCATCTCGCCAAACACACGCTGTATTTTTTCCTTGTCGCCCTCGGCAATGAGATTGCCTACGCCCGCCACAATGCCGCCCATCATGGTGGTGAAGAGCATGGTGAGCCGCCCGATGACCAAGGTGTAGTTGCCATAATAGGCTACCATCTTAAGCGACACAAAGGCAAAAATCATTATCTGGTCGCTCTGCTGGAGAAGGAAATCCTTTATCTTGTGTACGAACACCTGCTTGGTCTTCTGCACAATCTCGGGATATTGGCTGCGCACCCTGTTTCCCACTGCGGCGGATGCTGTGAGCCAAGGATAGGTCTGTCGAATTTTCCAGTTCAGGATGGTGGCATGGATGAAGCTATAGACCAGTTCGATAGACACCCACAGGTAGAGGTTGGCGGTGTAACAGACCAAGCCCATCTGCACCAATGTTTTGATGAGTATGGCTGTCTGGAAATAGGCCGTCACTACATAGTTTTTCTGGTCGGCATAGAGCAGTATGGAGCGGTAGTTGATGAAATAGCCGATGAGCGAGGAGGTGAGCAGCGAGAAGAAGGCGAAATAGATGATGCCCAACTCGAAGATGGTGTGTTGGAACATGAGGGGGAAGAAGGCACTGACGATGATGCTCGCCACCAGCACAAAACAGCCAATATAACGGTAAAGGCAACCGAAGACGGAGACTATCCTGCTGATTTCCTCCCTGTTGCCCTTGGCAATGGGCTGATAGAGTGCATAGCTCACCGAGGCTCCCACGCCCAATTCGGCTAAGTTGAGAAACCCCAGGATGTTTTGCAGAGTGCCTGTCAATCCGATGAAGTCTGCCCCCAGATGGTCGAGAAACATCTTGCGGGAAAAGAACGACAGCAGTAGAGACAGCAGGTAGAACGTGAGGTTTACCTTGGCATTAAGCAGCGATTTGTGGGTTCTCGATTCTTTGCTCATTGCTTCTTTGTGGTGATGCAAGATGCATCATCTCCAATATTGTGACGTGGGTCACGTCACCTCCTATTCATAGGCAACGGTGGTGTTGGGTTGGGGAGCGGTGTGCCAGTTCCAATAGCTCAGGTTGCTCATGTCTATTGCCCAAGGCGAGAATTTGTTGTAGGCGGTGGTTATATGCACGCCCTCCATGGGCCAGTGCCAGTTGCCTGCCACAAGGATGGCTTGTGGCATTACGCCCGGTTCGTAGGGTAGGGTGAGCAGGTCGCCGCAATCCTCGCAGGTGCCGCGCTGCACTTCGATGTAGAATCTCTTGGCATCGTCTGAAACGGTATAGTTGCGCAACCATTTTACCTTGTCCAGCTCTACGAAAGTCACTGTGGCGTAAGCCGAAGCGGTGTTCACCTTGGTCGAGCTCTTTTGTCTAAACAGTTCATGAATTTCTCCCAGGTTCTGGTCGCCGTCAGGACCATCGTAATGCAGGTACATTCTCTCTGAAGAGCCAACGGCCATAAGGGTGATGCCGCATGTCTCGTTCTCATCATCTGGCTGAATCCTAATCACGGCATCGTTGAAGTCGAAGTCGTTGTCGCGCCACACATCCTCGTAGGCAATGGTCCATACCTGTTTTTCCACCGATGGCAGCAGCACATCAATGTCGGGGACGGTGATGATGGGCATCTCGCTCTCCATTTCGGCATGAAGGCCAAAGAGCACGTCGTTGCAGTCGAAATCGCCTGTGGAAGTGGCATCCTCCATGCCCATGATGGTGTAGCCATGGTCCTGTATCAGCACGCTCCTGTGCTTTCCGTCGGTGTTGAGCACCTTAGCCGACCAGTTGGTCTCATACATGGGGTTGGGCAGTCTGCTCGACGGCAATCCTCGTTTTACATCAAGCTCGCGCTGTGCACTGTTCTGCTGTCCCTCCATCTTCAGATAGAAGCCGATGCGGTCGCCTGGTTTTACATTGATTTCCCAGGTCAGTCCGCGAGCCTTGGTCATCCGGTTGCCGTATTTGTCCATTACATGCTGGATGTTATAGACATCGTCGCCCAAACGGTCGGCCATCGTGGTGAAGGGTGCCGTATAGCCGTCGCGGTAGTCGAAGTTTGAGTCATACCATGTTTCAATTCCGTCTAACTGGTATTGCAACTTGGCTTTGCCGTCGATATAGTCGTAGCTGTGGGTATCTACCAAATCCACCATCTCAAGGTCTTGGTAGGTGCCGGGAGAATGGCGGTAATAGCCCAGGATGCGTGGCTTGTATTCGCCGGTGAATCCATAGAACATTGTGACCTTGAACGGCCCTTGGGATATCAGCTCATAATTGCCGTTGAGTCCACGCTTCTCGATGTCCATTCCTTCTGTGGTGTACTGGGTGACAATGTCGATGCCTTCGCGGTTAACCTCCGTATAGCCGATGTTCCTCAGAATGTCAGTGCCATAGAGCGACTGTCCGGCACGTGTGGCGCGTGATGCGCTGCGTGTGTTTTCTTTCAACTGATTAACGTCAAATGCCACCGTTTGTTCGGGAGCACCAGTAAGAATCACATCTTGTGTAACCATCTGCTTCTCTTCTTTGGCCATCAGCACCACTCTCGTGTTGCCCGACTGAGGCACAGTCATATAAAAGGTGGTCTCTTTGTTTACAAAATGGTAATCAAGCATGGTGCCCCTGTCTTCTTCCACAAAATAGGCGTATATGTCTGTAGGCTCATCGGCCTTGGCCTCCACCTTCAGTTTCACGGCAGTTTGCCACCATTGCATCGTATTGTAGTCTCCACCCAGCAGTTCTTCAAAGGCGTTTTGGGTGTGTTCCACTGCCGAAATGTCCTTGCCGTCGCTACAGCCCATGAGGGTCAGAGCAGTGACAGCCAGGGCAATACATCCTTTTATTATGTCCATCGTCTTCATCTGTTTTCAGTTATGATTACTTTGTCATTTTCCATTTCCCATTTCACCTTGCCCTCCATGGCACGGATGATATCTGCCAAATAAGCAGCCTCGGGCAGGTTGTCTGCCTTCTTGAGATAATTCTTGGCATCGGTGAGGCGGCGCGTTTTCACACAGCCACATGCCGCATTGAGATTGGCTGTGGCATCGTCGGGATACTGGCGGGCAGCTATCAGCAGCGCATCCAACCATCCATCAGTTCCCTCGCCGTAGCTCTGTGCCACTCGATACATTTCCTCTATACTCAAAGCCTCAGGATGGGTGTATATAAGGCGGCGCGCTTCCTTCACGGGATAGTGCTTGACCTCATATTCTATGGTATAGTCGGTGTGGCGCAGACCGGGATAGACATATTGCAGCAGCCAGCGGTAAGGTTCGCCACCACCCACCTGCTTGAGCAACTGCTCCTTCTCGTCGAGGTCCATGTTGAGGTCAATTACCCGCAGCAGTTCGTCACGGTGATCGATCACATATTGTGGCATTTCGGGTGTCTCCACAATTGACTGATGTTCATACCAAATGTTGTCCTTGGTGCGGCGGCTCTCGCCACGGGTTTCGATAAAGCAGCGCAGGTTGACCCAGTCTTCAGGCGTATAGGCAGTCTCTACCACCGACTCTCGGATGCCGTAGCGCTTGCATACATACTGTTTGAGCGAGTGGGTGCGCCCCTTGGCTAAGCGGGTGTTGTTGCTGTAAGGACTCTCTGGAGAGGCATAGCCGTGGAAAGTGACACGTTGCACGCGGATAGACTTGTCGAAGAGCGCATGCTCTATTGTCTTGCGCAGCCGTTTCATTTCCTCGGGGTTGCGGCGGTATTTGGAATCGATGAAGGTTTCGTTGATGGGGTAATCGAGGAATGCCCTTCCCTCTACAATGCGCTGCTTGGTTCCTTCGCTGTTTGGAATTCTGAATGGCAGGGTGGGTACAGTGTGCAGACGAGTGTCGTAGATGATGTTGGTGCCTGTTCCCTCTGGCTTTGGGGCCTTTTTGCCCAGGAAATAGGTGACACCTATCTTCATGTTGGAACGCATGTCCAAAGGCGAGCCTGTCTTCACACCATTAAAGCGGTCGGCAAAAATGGTGTGGCTCAGTTCCATGCCCAGTTTCCATTTGTCGTTGAGCCGATAGGTGATGTCGAAGCCTGCCCTTGCTGCAGGCACCACCTTGCTCTCTGTTGAATAGGAAGCCGAATAGGAGAGGGGAATGTCTTTGGGATAGCCGAAGGCGTAGGATGCTCCCACACCGGCAAATGCCTTGACATTCAGTCTGGCTCCACGGCGTTTGGGGCTTATCAGCGCATCGGTAATGTCGAAGGTGGCATCGGCAAACAGGCCAAGGCTCTGCCAGCCCCAGGTGTCGGGGTTTTCACATTGCTGCACGTTGCGGCTCTTGTTATAGTTGTATCTCAAGGTGGTGCGCCATCCCCAAAGGGCATTGAACTCTTGACCCATGCCGAGGAACAAGCCGCCGGACCAAGGATAGGATGAAAATTCAGACATGGGCAGATTTTCGTTGGCCGACTTGTTGATTCCTCCATACAACTGGAAGTTGAGATTGTCAATGCCTGTATGGAAGGTTCCCGACAGGACATCATCGGCATGCGTGTTGAGGCTGGATGTGGCCAGCATCATGCAGATGCAACTGAATATGAAGAAATAATGTTGTTTCATCACATAAAAACTTTAGTTGTTGATTACACGCCTTGTCAATATTTGTAGTTGTAATAATAGCCGTATTTGTAACCGTATTGGCTCACCGGCTTGATGGCGTTGAGCACAATGGAGAGATTCTTGAATTTACCGTTCTGCACTTGGGCATCGAGCTGATATACCGATCGACACTGGAACAGGCCTGCCCTAATCACATACAGTGTGCGGTCGACATGGTGCTCGATGATGCTGGCATCGGCCAATGATTCTGTCATCGGACAGTCGATGAGGATGAAATCGAACTGTGGGCGCACCTGTTCAAGCAGCAGGGGCATACGCGGGCTTGACAGCAGTTCGGTGGGGTTGGGAGGGGTGGTACCCACAGGAAGGATATACAGCGAGGGGTGTTCGTCGTGCTGGTAGATGACCTCCTCTACATGCTCTACCTTCTCTCCGAGATAGTTTGCCAGACCAACCTCTCTGTTGCCGAAGGTGTGTGTGGCGGTTGCACGGCGCATGTCGCCGTCGATGACTAATACCCTGCGCCCTTTGATGGCCAATGCCAAAGCCAGGTTCATGGTGATGAACGACTTGCCCGAACCGGGAAACATTGAGGTGACAAGATACACATTCTTGTGCTTGGGCGTGTCGGACATGAACTCTAAGTTGGAGCGCAATATGCGGAATGCTTCGTTAATGGCGTTCTGGCTGTTTTGCTGCACCAATAGGGGTGCAGGCATACGCCAGCTCCTTTTATTTTTCTTGAAATGGATGCCGTTCAACTTCACACGCTTCTTGCCGTTGTCAATCAAGGGCACCTCGCCGACAACTGGTATCTGGGTGCGGCTCTCGATGTCGAGTTTGCCGCGCACCGTGGTGTTGAGGCTTTCCCTGACAAAGATGATGACTGCAGGCAAGAGCAAACCTATGAGTATGGCAGCAAGTAGTACGCTCTTCTTGTTGGGGTAGGTGGGAAACGGGCTGCCGTGGGGCATGTCAACCACCAGCGTGGGTGCCGGGGTATAGGTCATGCTGATTTCGTTCTCCTCTTTCTTCTGTAGCAGGTAGAGGTAGAGGCTCTCCATCACCTTCTGGTCACGCTCCACCGACAGCAGTTTCTTGGCCTGGTCGGGGTTGGATGTCACCTTCTCCTTTACATCGGCATTGTAGCCCTGCATCGAGCCTATCTGTATCTTAATGGTCTTGATGTAGTTGGAGATGGTGGCGATGATGTTCTGGCGTATCTCTCCCAATTCTTCCTCCTGGCGCATGATGATGGGGTTCTGGGTGGATGTGCCTTCAAGATTGTTCTTCAGTTTCAGCAGCAAGGTGTTGTATTGGGCTATCTGCTGGCCTGCCTCGCTGCTGGTCAAACCTGTGTGTGCCGGCAGCAGCTTGTAGCGCAACTTGTTGTCTTTCAGCACATCAAGGATGTATTGTGCCATGTACAGCTGGTTGGTGAGCTGAAGTATCTCCGTCTCCGACTCGTTCTGCTGCTGCAGGTAGAGGTCGCTGGCCTGTTCGAGGTTGGTGATATGGTGGCGTGTCTTGAAGGTGGAGATGCTGTCATCCACCTGGTTGAGCGATTTCTCTATCACCACGAGACGCTCATCGATGAAACTTGCCGTGTTTCTTGCCATCTGTTTTTTCTCGTTGATCCACCGTTCGTTATAGACCTCTATGATGGTGTTGAGCACCCGCTCTGCACGCTCGGGTGAAGTGTCGGTGTATTTCAGGTTGATGATGGTTGACTTCTCATCGTCGAGTGTCGTGGTGAGTCCACCTTGTAGGGCCAGTGCCACCCTTTTGGCCTCGCTCTTTGTCCTGATTGTATCGAGGCGGTAGGCCACATCGGTGAGCAGGGCAAGCGATTGGTATTGGCGGAGCACGTTGGGCACATTGGTCGGCTGCTGTATCAGCGCCATGTTGTTGAAGTTGTTGCCGTTTGAGCTCTGGGTCACGGTGCCTTGGGTGGTCTCCTCTTTTACCAGCACTGAAGCCTCACAGGTGTAAACATCGGGCGTGATGGACAGGTAATAGATGGCCACCAGCAGAAACATGGCGAGGGAGAGGCCAAACCAGCTGGAATGACTGCGGCATAATATCCAAAAATCCTGCAAAGACAGAAACTCTTCTATCTGTTTGTTAAAAGATGTATTGCTGTTCATTGGTATCTTGTTATTTGAATATTGCGATTAATGAGGCGAGCATAGAGATGATTGACATCCAGATATAGGGCGTGTGGAATATGTTGCCTGTATTGGTGGAGTCGCGCTTGCGCTTGTCGTTGGGGGTGACATACACCAGGTCGTTCTGCTGCAGATAGTAGCCGTCTGAAAGCATTGTCTTCTGCATGTCGGTAAGATCAATCTGATGCACCTCGTTCACCCCATTGTTGTTGCGGCTCACCATGACGGCACGGCGGTTGCCGTTGATGGTCAGGTCGCCCGACTTGGCCAGAGCGTCGATGACGGTGAAGTGGTCTTTGGTGATGGGCACATTGCCGGGACTGGACACTTCGCCAAGCACATTGACGCTCATGTTCACATACTCTACGGTGACGATGGGTTCACTCACCAATTCGCGGGCGATGAGGCGTTCCTTGATATAGGCTGCCACCTCCTCGCGTGTCATGCCCTCTACGCGTATCTTGCCCAGCACGGGAAAGTCGATGGTGCCCTGTTCGTCCACGGTGTAGGCGATGATTGAGCTTCCCGACCCGCTGCTGACCATAGAGGGCAACGTTTCGGCACCGAGGATGTTGTTGCTGTTGCCCCGCGAAGTGAGGGTGAACTGCTGTTCGAGCATGGGGTTGCTGCTGTTCACCACAATGCTGATTTTGTCTTCGGGTCGCAGACGGAACTTATGTTCTGCCTGGAGTGCCATGCCCTGGAGTTGCATGGCATTTTGGAAGTAGGCAATGTCTTTAGGAGTGGAGCATGAATACAGCAATGCTGCCGCTATCCATAGCATGGCATGACGCCAATTCAATATAATTTCTCTTTTTTTCATCTATTGTTTTTCAATCAATGAGTTGTGAGTTCTTTTTTCTTTGCGTTTCAGCAACAGGTCGATGATGATGTTGACCACTATCCAGAGGGTGATGTCGGCTACCAGCAGCAACATGACCCCCAAATCGTTGCACAGCATCACATTGGTCAAGGTGAGCAGGGCCGATGACAGGATGAGGGTGATCATAGTAGTGCGTACACTGAGTCCTGTCCTCATCAGGCGGTGGTGGATATGGTTGTTGTCGGGCAGGAATGGGTTGTTGCCATGGAGCAGACGGTAGGCAAACACCCTCACCACATCGAAACACGGTATCATCAGCGGCAAGGCGGCCAGCAGGTACTTGTTGATGTGGGGCAGGGAGTCTTGTGGCATCTGGGTGAGTTTGATGTTGAGGAAGCAGAGCATCATTCCTAAGGTGAGGCTGCCCGTGTCTCCCATGAAAATCTTCCTTTTCCGTTGTGTGCCGAACACATTGTAATAGAAGAACGGGATGAGCACTCCGACAAAGGCAAACGACAACAGGGCGTAGATGTTTTGACTGCAAAATACAAAGGCGATGCCGTAGCAGACAAAGGATACGATGCACAGACCGGAGGCCAGGCCATCGATGCCGTCGATGAGGTTGATGGCATTGATGATGAATACCATGGCAAACGCGGTGAGGGGGACAACCGTCCACTGAGGCCATGATGCAAGCAGCAACAGGGTGTGGAGGCCTGACAGTTCCACACCACTGAAAATGATAATCAGTACACTTATGGACTGGGCGATGAACTTGACATGGTAGCCCACTCCTCTGATATCGTCAACGGCACCAAGGATATACGATAGTATCAGGGCGCAGAAGACACTGGCCAATGGCAGGGACTCTGATGCGAGTTCGGCAAGCAGTTCGCCTTGTCTTGTCACTATATTCACCGCCACCACAGTGGTGAACGACAACAGCAGTGCCGGCAGGAAGGTGGTGCCGCCCAGACGAGGGGTGGGGGCTTTGTGCACCTTTCTTTTGGCGGGTTTGTCTAGCAGTTTCTTGCGGTAGGCCAACAACTGGACACGTGGTATGGCCACTCCGATAATCAAAATACATAACGCGAAGATTGACAGACAATCAACAATCCATGAAACGCTCATACACTATTTTTTTACAAACATCCTCAACAGGTGATATTTGGATTTATTTCACTTAAACTTAATAATATCATGGTCAAAGCGAGACCTCCTGGTAAAGATGGTCAGTCGATGGCTTGCAGAAAAGCTGTCGGAATGTATGCTGTTACAGCTGTCAATAAACCATCTATAACCAAACCCACTCTTTGTTGTCCATGATAACGTGCTACTATACCAGTTACTCCGGCAAAATCACCCTCGATGATTTTTACCTTCTCGCCTTGTTTGAACTTCGTTACTTCTTCTTGCAAAACTAAGGTGTCAGATTCCTCTTTCTCACAAATAATTTGAAGACTCTTTATCTGATTGTCTGGAACAATCAGAGGGGTTTTCATAATGCGCGCACCTGTGTGAGTGTGCTTATAGTAAAAACGTAAGTAAGGGAGGTTTATATTGTCGTAAACAAATGACTTTATCCTTAATTCCGCAACACTTTGATTTAACTTTATTTTTAAGTACCTGAGCAACAAAAAGTTGCTCAGGATTTTGCCATGTCAGATTTTTCAC
>ERZ780178.670-NODE-670-length-24942-cov-3.634829_pt1 | contig 24942 bp, 28 predicted proteins | sample MGYA00511018_ERZ780178 | MGnify/ENA primary metagenome ERZ780178 (study PRJEB29588, sample SAMEA2151439) | human gut metagenome | biome: human gut; feature: human-associated habitat; material: faeces | place: Denmark | collected 2008/2010 ...
TGTTTCCCCAAAAGTTTTCTTCACCTCGATAGGAAACAATCTGAATACCGTTTGCGTTGGTGACTGCACCGGAAGCGTTACCCAAAGAAACGGTTGCGCCGCTGTTTTCCGTCATGGAAGTTGTGCCATCATCAGTTTTGTTTACTGCGCCGTTGCCAATCACCGACTGAACATTGAAGGTTGCATATTCAACCAGCATAAGAAGCTGGGAAGCTGCCGCCGTAGCCACATAGCCCTGTTCCCAACCCGAACCACGCTTCTGTGCCAGCTTTCGGGTATTGGCACGGGTAAGGTTTTGATTTAAGCCGGAAGCGGGCTTTGCGTTTGCGATACTGCAAAGCATATCATTTGCGAAATCTGCCACCTGTGCATCATCCAAAATGTAAGCACTTGCGGAAGCATCCCAAAGCGAACCTTCAAAGGCTGCAAGGTAAATCTTTTCATTCTCGTTGCCGTTCTCAATGAACGCCGGGTGAAGTTTGAACCCTGCTTTGGGTGTTGCGGAAACATAGTAGCGGGCTTTGCGGACTTTAGAACCCAAAGCGTTATGTTCCACAAGCAGCGGAACAACCTTGTAATAAAATTTCGGCTGTTCAACCATCGTTTGAACAATCGTTCCCGCCGCATAAGTACCAGCGTTTTCACCCTCTGCAATGGTAACTGCCTGTGTCAGCTTGCCCGTGGTGGTAAATCCGGCTTCACCGTAATAGGCTACAACCTTACCGTCATTTGTCAGGTTGCAACGCTTTCTGCCGCCGAAAGGTGCAATGTTATCAAAACCAGCACCAGCGGAACGGTTCACCGCACCCGCAAGACGGGTGAACTTTTTGTTCACGAAATCGACTTCCACGCCGTAAATATCGGAAGCAGTATAACCGACATAGGCTTCAAGGTCTGCAATTTCCTTCTGCAACTCCTGAATGTCACCGATAGTTGCAACGGCGGCTGCATCCACTTCAAGGGAAACATTGTCCGCATTGCCTACCGTGGTGACAAGCTGCACATAAGCACCCGAAACGGTAACACCATTGTAAGGGGGCATATAGCAGTTCCCGGAATTTTCGATTGTCACGGCGTACAGGATTTCACCCGCATCAGGATCAACCGCATACAGTCCAAGGGTACGCATATAATACCCGGCTGTCAGGTCATTGTTCGTGAATGCCGTTTCAACCTTGATTGCAACCTCGTTTGTGCGGGTTACTTTAGAAATAAGGCTTGTCTGCTTGATATTGGAAAGGGAAGTCAGGGCTTCAAGCTGCGCCAGCGTATAGGTGGTACTGGAAGCACAAATCTTTGTGAAGTCAATGTTACCCTTTCCGGCAATCATCTTTGCAATCAAAGCCTGTCCTTTGTTGGTGATAACCAACTTTGAAAATTCTGCCATAGTGTTTCAATCCTTTCTTTTACTGATTTGTTCCAATGAATTCAGACACAACCACACCTGAACCAGCGTTGTTTTCGCCGTTTATGTTGAACTGTTCATTGAAATCATTGGTAATAACCACGGTTGCGGTATTGACTGCCCCGCCACCATGAACCGCCGCACCATTTACGGCAATGTTTTCTTTGCTGTCATTGGTAATGAAATAGTGGGCTTCTTCCACCATGCCACCACCAAACGCCGCCTTGCTGTTGACCGTGTAGCTTTCCCGGAAATCGTTGGTGATAAAGAAATCCTGCACAAAGCAAATTCCACCGCTGAACAGGGCAAAACCGCTTGCCTTGCACGGAATTTCATTCCGGGAAATAACAATCATGTTGCACGGGATCATGCTTTCAATGATATAGTCCAGTTCGTCCACCTGTCCGAACATTTCAAGGTCAACAATGATTGTAATGGTGTAGTTGTCATATTCCTTGATGATTGTGAAATCGCTGTCACCGCAAAGGGCTTCTAATTTCGCAATCAGGGCTTTCAAGGTGTACGGAATTGTATTGAACCACCGTGCAAATACTCTCGAACGGCGGCTTTCAAGGGTATCTTCCTTTGAAGGAAGAATGTTCAAGATTTTTTCAAACCTTGAAATTCCGTATTCGTCAGCCGTTTCAATGAATTCATTTTGCAAAACCCGGTCAGCGGCTTTCCAAACAAGCACAAATTCCGGGTTTTCTGCATCCAGTGTAACGGCAATTTCCTTGAATTCTGCCATGAATGGGGGAAGGTAGGAAAGAAGGTCAACTTCTCTTGCAACTCTTATCATGCGCTTGCACCCCCAAACACGGGAACTTCATATTTCCCCAATGTCAGGTTGTCAGTAGAACCGTTGATTTTGGTGTTTTCAATATCCACAATCCCCTTGATTGAAAGAAGTCTTGTTTCAATTTGGCTGATACGAACCACCAAATAGGCGGTGTCAGCCCACCCCTTACGCAATTCTAAAAGATAGTCCTGAACGGCTGTATCAATGGAATTCTGCAAGTTCGACCAACTGTAACCTGTATCAAAGGTGATTTTGGTTTTCAGGGTAACGGTGACTTCCTTTGCACTCTTGACCGATACCACATGACCGATAGGGGCAAGCCCATAACCTTCACCCGCATTTTCGGCGGGGTCAATGGTGTTCTGCACGGTTTGAATCAGGGTATCAGAAGCAACACCATAATCAGAATTCAAAATCGTAAGCAGAACCGTTCCCCCGGTTGTCAGCTTCTTTTCTGCTGCCGCCATATAGACATTTGAAAGCCAAAGGGCAACTTCCTGATCCAGCGTTCCAATGATACCTTCATACCATGTTTTCACCTTTGCCGTTGGTATCATGTCAGCGGGGCGAATGTCACCATTCCACACCCTTGTTACTTTGGTGCTTCCCACACCCGGAATAGCGTTCGTTTTTTCAAGGTAATCTTGAACATTACCGCCGAATGCCTTTTCGTTGAAGGAATCGAAATAACGCTTTCGCAAATCTTCCGTATCTTCTTCATCCTCACCCGGAATCAGAACGCCCGTAAGTTCCGCTGTTTCCAACCCTTCAATATATTCAATCGGGATCATCGTTCCCAACTGCTGATTTCCTACAATGCCGGGGGTTTCACACTGTACCTGATATTCACCATCAGCGATTTTTTCAAGCACAATGAAATTCAATGAACTAATATTGAACCGCTGTCCTGTAACATCAATGTTTTTCGGTGTGAATTTGCCTTTCAGAATTGCCTTTGTTGCTTCATACGGGGTGATACCTCGTTCCTTGCAACGCCTGATAAGAAATTCCCTTGAAGCACTATCGCCGTAGGCTTCCGCAATCAGGGTGTTCAGCTCCACATACAGAAGTTGAAGTTCAATCGCTGTTGGGGAATGGGTGTCAAAAATAATCGAACCTTCCCGCTTGTCGAACTTGTCAGATACCCTTGCAAGCATTCGTTCAAGAATTTCTTCATAGGTCACATCATACATTAAAAATTCACCACCTTTTCAGCGGTCACATTACCGAAAATTGTATGTGCGGTGAATGTAACCAAAACTTCACCCTTTTTTGAAGTGTCGAATTCAAAGTTATCAACGCTTTCAATTCGTTCATCCCATGTAAGGGCTTCTGTGATACGGCGTTCCAATTCCGGGCAAACATAGGAAACGGGTTCGCCGTACAGGTCAATCAGTTCAATTCCATAGTTCCAAGAATACATAACATATTGGTATCGTTCCGTGGAAAGGATTTTGAAAATAGCCTGTTTCATTGCTTCCTGTCCGTCCGTATATCCACGGATCAGGTTGCTTTCCAACTCCATTTTATAGGTGTTGGTTGGTTGTGTTTCAATTTCAAAGTCCTGTTCAAGAAATCCTGTAACAGAAGGAATCATTTATACCCACTCTCCTTCCGTTTTCGGGATTGGCTTGATACGGTCAATCACAATATATTTTTGCCCGCCCTGTTCCCGGATAAGGACAACAGCATCACCGTTCTGCAAAGCATTGTGAACCGTGATTTTCTTCTTACCCTTATATTGGTGTCTATGGGAAGTAGCGGTTGCCGTGCCGCCACTTGTTACGGGGTGGGTGTGTTTCGTTTCCGCTACCGTCCAATGACTAACGGAAATATCCATTTCGTAATCAGTCACATTCCGGGTAAGAACAAGCTGCCCTTCACCCAAAGTAAGTTTCTGATCCACAAGGATTTTCAGCGGGGAAGTGCCTGTCACCTTGCCGTAACAAACTTGAACAGGCTTTGTTGCATCAACAGCTTCCACCGCTGCTTTTTTCAAAGTTTTCAAAAGTTCAACTGCATCAGGCAACAAATTCACCCCCTCTAAGTGTTAAATCCATGAAGTGTTGATCCAGTTTGAAGGTGTGCTTCACTTTCTCAACCAACATGAAATTTTTCAAATTCATATCGCCCAAAGCAAGATTGATAACAACCATGCTTCCGGCTCTAACCCGTGTATCACCCAAAGCATTCACAATTTTCAGGTTACGGGTTTTCTTGTTGTAAAGCTGCAACAGGGCATCCGCTTTTGCCTGTCCGTTCTCACCTTTGGAAAGGGTATCGAAATACTGCAAAACGCCCCATTCGTTTATATGGCTTCCGTCCTGTGCGATATAAACTTCACGCTTTCCCGTGCTTTCATTGTCATAGGTCAGCTTTATTTTGTTGTATGTGTCGCTGTCAATGCTGGAAGTGTATTCAAAATTTTCCCCGGTTTCTTCATCAATCATCAGGTATGCCCCCGGTTCGCCAACATACATTGAACCAAGGTTCTTCAATGTCAGCTTGCCGAAATCGTCATACAGGACAAACATTTCTTTGGTGTTCTGCAAAGTCAGGTCAAGGGCGTTTTCAATCATATCAAACAGGGAAGTGTTATCTTCCACCCGTGAAGCGATTTTGAACCCGGTATCTTCCAGCGTACCAACATTCAAAGAAAAGTCCGCTGCCACCATCTGAATGAATTCGGAAGCGGTCTTGTTCTCATAAACATAGGTATCTTTGTTTTGAAGGTATCGCAACTGATCGTAAGCGGTGACAGTGATAATTTGGTCTTTATCCCGCTTCTTACTGAATACGAACCCGAAAAAAACGGGCTTACCGTCCACCTTTAGGCGAACGGCTGCACCCTCTTGAAAATTGATTATGCTGTCTTTTACGATTTTGAAGGTTAGCTTGCCGGGTGTGCTTCTTCTTTCCGTACTCCATTCAATTCCTTCTTCCGTGATTGGCAAATACGCCTTTTCGCCGGAAGGGTCAGCAATTAAAAGTTCTACATCCAAATCAGCACCCCCTTAATCAAATGTTCCTTCATCCACCCAACCATAGACATTTGAACTTGAATCCGTGTGTATCAAGTGCCACGGGTGGGCTTTGCCTGAACCGTTCGCAATGGTAATTCTTGCTTTTCCGGCTCTTGCTGAATAACCTTTCGCCCCCGGATAAGAACTGTAATAGTGTGTTCCACCGTGGAAATTCACAATGTCACCCACCTTATAGCTTTTACTTTCCGGCTTTGATTCTGTTGACCTTGTGGGCTGCACAACGGCTTTCGGTTTGGAAGCGGCGATTTTGATATTCACCGTTTTTGTACTGTATTCCCGGTACTGCTTCAACTTGATTTTCACAATCAAATCAAAACCTTCCTTTGCCTGTTCCGTGATTTTGTAATCTTCCATTGATACCTTCAAATTCGTTGCAAAAAGAATTCCACCGCTGGGCTTCATTCTTGAAACAATAAACTGGAAGGGCTTCTTACTCGTTTTCAAATTTTCAAAATAAGAAAGGAAGAAAGAAGCCCCTAAAAATCCAGCTTTATATTTTGCAAACGGATATTTGGTTTGTGGAATCCTGCATTCAAATTCAACATCCGTCAATTCAGCCTTTTTCAGAATGTTAATCTGCCCTTCATCAATCAGGGTAAGGGTTGAATTGGCATTGTTGATTTTCACGGTCAACTTGTCGGGGGTGATTGGTAACAAGCACAATCCAAGATAAAAGTCATATCCGTTTTTACTCATTATTCATGCACCCCTTCCGTGATAATATCAACCGCTTCATTCACCGCATCTGTCAGCCCGGAAACAACACCGTCCAAGTCCATAGAACCCGAAACATTGTTGTTATTGGTCTGTTCAATGGTGATTTCAGCCGTTGTAAATCTGTTGATTGCTTCCTGTTCAGCAATATCACGAAGATATTTCAAATCTTCTTCCGTAATGTCCAGCGAATCCTTGATAGAACCCGTGTTGTCGGCAATATCGCCCACACCGTCACCGATAGAACCCGTGTAATTGCTCAAATCGGCATAATCGCTTGCGGAAGGAATATTTGTGTTGAACAGGCTGGACGGGTCAAAGTTGGAAATGGTATCTTCAATACCTTCACCGAAACTATACCCGGCATCCCACGCCCCGGAATATTCAAAGCGGTCAAGGTGATAATCAGAAGCGTTGACTTTCGCCATGACTTCCGTTCCCTTGCCAAAGGTGGAATTCACCCAACCACCAAGGGAATCCCGCCACCTGGAAACAGCACCCGCAAGATTTGATCCGAAAATTGTATCAATCGCACTTGCCAAAGACTGCAACAGGGAAAGGATTGTATCAACCAAATCAAAGAACAATCGGGCGATTGCCGCCACGGGGTCATTGAGTACATTTGCAAAGAAGTTCGCAAATGCCGCAATGAAGTTCCAAAGCACAACGAAAATATCAATCACAAAGTTAATCAGGGTAACGAACAGGTTTCCAATGAACGCACCCGCTACCGCAAATACTCCGCAAATGATACCCGTTGCAGAAACAGAAGTTCCCGCAAATTTGTTTACCGCCGCAACTGCCGCATAGAACAGGGCAATCAGGGCGATTATAAGAACAATGATCCACACGATAGGACAAGCGTACAGGGCGGCATTTAAACCGTTCTGTGCTGCAATTTCCGCTGCTGTGGCTGCGGTCAATGCTCCTGTTGCTGCTGCATGAATCATCTGTGCAACTGCCATTGCAACATGAATTCCCTTGCTGATAGCATTTATCATGTTCACCGCAAGCTGCCAACCGTAATATACGGCAAGGGCGGCGGCTACACCGTAAATGATAGGGGATAGCCACGACCAATTTTCAGCAACAACACCCGCAACGCTTACCAGCAAATCAAAGATTTCAAGGGCAATACCCGCCACAACGGAAAGCCCCTCAATGGCGTTATTCACAAACTGCTGGAAAGCATCACTGTTTGCAATTTCGTTCAATCTGTTCAAAACAGGCTGAAACGCCATCAAAGCGGTGTTCTGAAACGAAGTCCAAATCTGCGAAAATGTTTTCGGCATACTCGCAAATTTTTCATTAGTTTCATCAGCCGCCGCAAACATAGCCGCTTTCACAATGTCAGCCGTGATTGCACCGTCCGCCGCCATATCTTTCAACTGACCTTTGGGAACTTCCATATAATCAGCGATAGCCTGAATGATATTCGGGGCTTGCTCCAAAATGGAATTGTATTCCTCACCACGAAGAACACCCGAACCCATAGCCTGTGTAAGCTGCAACATAGCGGCATCAATGCCCGCCGCTTCCGTTCCAGCAATGGTGAACTGCTTGTTGATTTGTTCCATGAACGCAACGATTTCTTCCGAACTGCCGAAAGCATCGCCCGCCATAAGTCCAAGTTTGGAAACAGCATCAGCCGTTGCCTGATAAGAACCCCTTGCCCGTTCAGCAGACAAATAAATCATGTTCTGCAAGTCCTGTGTGGTCTGCAATCCATCATTCATCAGGTTCAAACGGGCGGTTGTTGAAGTCAGTGTGTCGGACAGGTCAAGGACTTTCCCCACGGTCTGAACTGTGGCGTAAGCTGCAACAGCACCCTTGATTGCATTCATCAAGTTATCGGCGTTTGCTGCACCTTCATTGATTTCCTGATTGAAACGCCCCTGTTCGTCCACATTGTCACGGATATAGCTTTCAGTGTTGCCGATTGTCTGCGACAACCGCAAATAGGCTTCATTTGCCGCCTGAACATCCATATCAGCAACAGCACGGTTCAAATTCTCCTGTTCCTGAACCGCCTGATCCAACTGCCCCCTTAACCGTTCCAGTTCCGCATTTGCGGTTTCCGTTCCGATATTCAAGGGATTGTTTTCTATTTGCTGAATACGTTGCTGGATAGCCTGTAAACGGCTTCCCATTCTTCCCATATCAGCAACAGCACTTGCCGGGAACAGGTTGGTTTGTGCCGCCGTGCTTGCAATGCGTTCCTGTGTGGTGTTCAAAGTGTTCAACATATTATTTGCACTTTGAACTTCCTGCTGAAATCTATCTACACCCGTAGAAGTAAAAACTTCCAAAGTGTCCGTTTTCCAAGTGACAGGGATTTCAACAGGCGGGATATTCTCAAAAGAATCCCGAACCATTCTTTCAGTTTCGCTGATATTCTGCGAAAGCTGTAAATAAGCGGCGTTGATTTGGGAAATGTCTGCACCCTGCATAGCTGCGTTCAGATTGTCTTGCAGTTCTAAGGTTTCGGAAAGTCTTACCCTTAATTGCTCCAAACTTGCATTTGCAGAATCAGAACCGATATTCAGCGGGTTTTGTTCCACCTGTTCAATGGACTGCTGCAAAGCCTGAACCCTGTTTTCAACCGCTTCCACATCATAGCGGGCTTGCGGGGAAAGAACTTCACTTTCTGCCGCTACCTGTGTAATGCGGTTTTGGGTTGCATTCAAATCCTGCAACATGGAATTCACGCTTGCAACTTCCTGTTCAAAGCGTTCAACACCCGTATTCTTGAACACTTCCAACCCGTCATAAGACTGCCATTGTGTAGGTTGCGGGGCTGGAATGTTCACGGGTGCTGTACTTACGGGGGCGGTAGGTGTGGGAATCGTGGGTGCTTCTACACCCTGCATAGCTGCATCCAATTCCTGAACTGCAATCGTAGCCTGATTGATAGAATCCCGTGCGGCTTCAATGGAAGAAGTGTCAACCTGTGCGTTCATGCTTTGGTGTAAATCTTCCATAGCGGAAAGTCCAAGATTTACGGAATTGATAACCTGATACAGAACACTTGTAAAATTGTCCTGCAATTCAATAGCGGTTCTGATTGTAGCCATGCGGATCACCTACCTTTCTTTTTAGATTTTCGCTTTGCTTCCTTTTCTTTTTCCTTGTCATTTTTGATTTTGACCTTTATTGCCGCCACAAGAAAGGCTTTTTCCTGTTCATCCATACCAAGGAAAACAGAAGGTAAAATGTGCAATTTAAGAAGGGCATAGTAAGCATAATTCGCTTCCCAATCCCCTTCTTCTATTAGTTTTTTGCTTCTTCAACCTTATCCTCAAAGGAAACATTGAAGCCCTGAAACTTCTGCACATAGGCGGCAAGTTCGTTGTACTCACCCGGATCATCAACCATAGCAAGCAGAAGTTCCTCCGGGGTCTTTACGCCGTAGCTGTCCTGAAGCTCTGCATCGTACAGGTCAGGGGTAACAACGGAAGCCGCAATCATGCGCTGAATGTAAAGGCTGGACTTCATCTTCTGACGATACATACCCGGCTTGCCAGTTACGGGAATTTCAATGGTGCAACTTTCCCTGATTTCCTCGTTTTCTTTGGAAGTGATATGCTTGAACTCCCAATCAAGGGGGTTGCCCTGTTCATCACAAAGGGATTTGGTGACAGGGTGCATTTCGTTAGCCTTTACCTTCTTATTGGCTTTCATAAATTTGCTGAATTTAGACATTTTACATTCTTCCTTTCTTATTTATCAGGGGCAATATAAAACCCCTTATATGAGCCTATATAAAGCCCACATAAGGGGTTATTACCCGCCGTGTCAGTGATTAGTTAGTAAGAAAACCGTCCAAGTCCTTGAACGCTTCCGGCATCTTGAAGTCCTCAAAGGTGAAATCCATATCTTCATCAAGATATTCACCATCCGCATCGAACTTTGCAAGAATGCCGCCGTCAATATTGCAGTCAATCAGAATCATGGTCTGTCTGCCAGCCCCGGAAGTAGGATCTTCATTGGAAATTTGAATTTCAAAATAAATATCCTCGCCCGTGTCCTTGTACTGAATCATCATCTGACGGAAGATAGAAGTGTTATAGTGGAAGGTTGCCGAACCCGTACCCTTCCAGCCGGAAGCCTTGTTGCCCTTGCCAGTCTTGCCAAGAATAGGAACTTCCGTTTTCGTCTTTTCAAACTTTGCTTCAAGGTTGATTGCCTGCATAAAGTTATAACGGCGTGTGCCGATAGTAACAAAGCATTCAGCCAAAGCCGCAAAGACGGTATCTTTCGCTTTCATAGTCACATTCTGAATCATGCCTTTTCACCCCTCTCCTTACGCAACGGTGACGGTCATATACAGTTTGGACATTGCATTCACAACGGTAACTGCATCCGTCACCACAACAGATTTCTTTGTGTTGCCCTGCTCCACAACAACATCAGAATCAGCGAAATCTTCAATCGCTCTGATTTCTTCAAGCTGTTCATGGTGCTGGACAATATCCGACCAAAGGGAAGTTCTGCCCGCCGCATCGTTGGGAACAACGCCCAAATATTTAGTGTTGAACAGAACCGCAATATCGTTTGCAATTTGATCGATTACACGCACGGTCTGATTGTCCTTGAATACATCGCCCTGCGTGTCGGAAGTAGTAACCATAGTGTTAATATCTTCAAGCACACGCACATCAGAACCGACCTTGTGAAGCATGAACTCACCCGCATCAATCGCTTTCTGCAAGTCAGTCTGCGTATAGTCGGTATCAACGGTAAATTCGCCGTTGTACTTCTTGTTCTGATTGGACTTGTTCACCTCGCAACCAGCGGAAACGCCAGTCACCCAATAAACAAGGGCTGCTTCACTCCAACCATCATCAAGAACCCTGTTCTTAACGCTGATTGTGCCGTAATAGTCAGCGGAAGCGTATTGATAAAGCACAAGCTGAAACTTGATACCCATTTCATCACGCAAACGCTTCACAAAGGAATTGAACAGCCCCCTTGTGGTATCGTCCGTAACCACAACGCCCATAGTGTTGTAGGTGTAGGATTCAATCTTATCAAGATACTTCTGATAAGCCGTGCCGTTCACCGTGCCGTTCGTGCCGCCCGCAAGCGGGGTTGCTGCCGTAACTGCCAGTGTTGCGGAAGTCTTGAACTTCACGAAATCATTTGCGACAAGTTCAGCCGCCTTTTCAACGGTCTGTTCGTCCACAATGTCACTGTCAAGCACCGTTTTCACATCGAACAGCTTTTCATTATCAGCGTTCTTTTGAATAACAATTTTCACATCATTACCACGAACGCCGGAATAAAGGGCTTCCGCAAAAGTGTTGCTTGCCTTTGTACCCCCGGAAGTCAGCTTGTACGCATAAAGGGTTTTGGTGTTCTGAAACAGATCACGAAGCCCCTTCATTTTCTCATGGGTATAGCCGTAACCAAAAATTTTCAGGGTGTTCTTCTGAAAATCGCCGTTGGTTACTTCAAAAATTTCACCATCTACACCCCAATCAAGGTCAAGGGGCATCGTTGCGATACCTCTTTCAGAAAGGGTTGCAGAAGCAGAAGCTGCCGAAACAAAGTTGATATATGCACCCGGCAACTTTTTGTTCTGAACCACAAAAGTTCCACCGCCTAAAGCCATATTATTTCACCTGTCCTTTCATATAGTTTTCAATCATTTCTTCCACGGCATTCACCGTGAAAGTGGCTGTGTCAGGGTATTTCATCAGAAGGGCGTTCACAATGTCCTTCCTGCCCTGAAAACGCTTTGCGGAAAGCAACTGTTCTTTTGAAAATTTACTTTCAACAACAGCCGCTTCACCGTCAGCGGGTTTTGCGCTTTTTCGTGCTGCCATTATTTCACCTATCCTTTCACGGAAACGCTTTCCGAAAGTTCTTCCATAGGAACGGTATCTTCCTTCTTGTAAACATAGAAATCATAATTCACAAAGAAGTTCAAAACCCCGTCCACTATTTCAGCATTCATTTTTGTTCCCCGTACTAAATCCCCGGAAACGGTGATATATTCAAGGCAATCAAACAGCCGTTCCGAAACGGCGTTGCATTCCTCTTTCTTGCGGTCTTTGTCAACCGGGAAATACTGAATACACATTTGATTGGTCTTGAAGTACCGCTTCCCAAGGAAAACACGGTTCGTTGGGTTGATACAGAACACAAAAAAACAAGGTTCTTTCAAACCTTGTTCAACGCTTTCTGTATATGTGGTGTAGTTATCACCAAATTCAGCATTTAAGGAAATGCTGATACCTTCAATTATCGAATTTATCATTTCATGCACTCCCCTAAAAACTTTTTGATTTTGCTTTCAAGCACTTTCGGGGCTATATTCTGAATTTCCTGTTCCGAAATCGTAAGCATGAACCGACCTTGAACCCACCCTTGATGATTGGCTGTTCGGTGTCCATACTCCACATAGGAAGCATATTCAACCGGGTTCACAATCTCAATCACAACGGTATTTCCAAAGTGGTTTATTTTCAGGGAATCAGCGTATGCTTTCGCATTGCCTTTTCCGCTGCCGCTTGCGGCTTCTTCATGGGTTGCGGAAGTCCAGCCCCGGCGAAGTGTACCGCCTTTTTTACCTGAACTTTTCGGGTACTGCCCGACAGGTGTTCGCTTGATAACTTTGGCAAGTAGGCGGGCGGCAAGTTCCTTTGCACAAGCATCAATGAACGCTTCAACATTGCCCTGCTGAATTTTGTTCAACTGCTTTTGAAGTTTTTTCAAATCTGCCGCCGTAAAACCGCCCATCTTACCCAATCAAGCCCACCCCTTAAACAGTTCAAGCATGATTTCTTGATGACTGGAATAAATGGCGGGTTCACCACTTGCGGAATATTCGGCTTTTCTTCCGTCCTGTTCCACTATGATTTTTGAACCCCCATTTATCACGATTTCCGGCGATATGAATAACTTTGTACTTTGGGAAATTGCCGCCGCTGCATCTGTTTGAACAACGGCGTTCAACTTTTCAAAGGATAATTTGCAAGGCTGATTTTCAATCACGGTTACTTCTGATTTGCGGGTGATTTTGGTTACTTCATCCCGCATATCACGGCGTTCAACAATGGTGCAAACACCTTCATAGGTGCTTTCAATCGCTTTTCGTGCCGCTTTTCGGGCGGCTGCAACTGCTTTCACCATCTGATTTTCCTGTAACAAGAAAACTGATCTCTGCCGTAAGTCAGAAGATAGTTCAGGAAATTGTTCAATCGCTGTTCAGCGGTCAAACTTCCTTCCCCGGTTGCAAATACTGTGTTGGTGTCACCCGTCTGTATTTGCTTTACCGCAAAATCCAAATCAAGCCCTGCAATACTATCCGGCGAAAAGGTTTTCTTTGCCGTTAAAAATTCACCTACCGCCATATCAACAGCGATATTCACCAATCCGTCAGGTATAGAAGATACATTGCAATCATTCTTGATAGTGTTTTCCACCTTCTGAATAGAAAAATTCAGGATGATTTCATCACCATCCTGAATTTCATATCCGAAAGACTGCAAGCGTTCCTTTACCATATCCAGCATTGGGAATCACCGCCTTACTTAACCACGGGAAATAATGCGGGCAATCGGAATTGCCTTGTGTGCAATACAATCCGTGCCGTTGCTTACCAGCGACCAGTTCTTTCCGTTTTCCAGTTCGGCATTAGTCGGGCTGTTGGTTGCCTGACTTGCTTTCAGGTAGGAAATGCCAGCCACGGAAACGGCGTTGCGCTTACGGGAAATAAGGGTATCTTCACCGCCACGGGTCTTTGCATCACGAACCATTTCGTAAGGCACTTTTGCACCGACAGGCTCAAAGCCGATTGCACCTTCACCAAGAATATAGGTGGTGTAAAGGGAAACATCACCGCCCGTAGAACCCACATTCTTGACCTCAACAGGCATAGAATCATCAATCAGAACCAGTCTGCCGTTCCAAGTTGCCATACCAAGGTCACGCTCAACGCCGTCCGCATCCGTATATTTCAGGTATGCAATCAGCTTCATGTTTTCAAGGTTGGTTGCAACCGTGGAATGGCAAATAACAAGGCTGAACTTCTGCTTGTTATCGCCACAAGCCTGCTGAATTGCACTGTTCAGCGTGGTTGCACTCACCTTCATAGCATCCGTAGTTACTGCATCCGTAGAAGGTGCGGAAATATCGTAAGTATGGGCAGAAACAAAGGCGGCGTTAGCAGTCTTGATATTGCCCGTACCAGTGGAAGCCATAGCGAAGATACCTTTCAGAATGGCAAGAATGGTGTCCTGATCTCTGTCATTCCAATAGCGGTTTACCTGATTACGGACATTCGCCATAAAATCAACGCCGCCCGTCACATCATAGGAAAAATCCGCTTCCGTCCAGCCCATCATTCGACCATAGGTGAAAACACCCTGTTCAAAGGTATCAGTCTTTTCCGGGGTAAGGTTGGAAACACCGTCATAGTTCTGTGCATCGCCGCCAATCAGTCCGAAATACGGAAGAACGGCGTAAACAGTACCCGTCTGACCGTTGTTGACGAAGGTTTCACGCAAACGCTGATCCGCAACGATTGCCCTACTCTCTTTCAGCTTATTCAGCTTCACATTCGGGATAGCAGACATATACTTTCCGAACGCCTTTTCATTAAAACTTTTTGCATCAAATTTTGCCATCGTTATTCAATCCTTTCTTGAACTTTTTTTGAATTTTGTTATTCAGCATCAGGGTTGTTTTCGATATAGTTTGCCAGTTCCTCATAGGTCATTTTAGACATATCGACTTTCGTTCCCGGCTTCACTCCACCGGAAGCACCCGGCTGAAATCCCTTGAAGGTCTGCTTGCCCTGCTGCTTTGCTTCAAACAAATAGGAATCCGACTTCTGAACGGCGGTAAGCTGTTCATCCCACCCGGTCAGCTTGCCATCTTCACCAAGTTTGACTTTGGAAGTGTCAAGCAACGCCTTAACTGCCTTTGCATTCTTTGCTCCGGCTGCGGTCAGGGCGGCATCAATGGCGTTATCCAGCTTCAACTGTGCCATTTCCGCATCGTGGGCTTTCTTCTGATCGGCGTTCTGCTGCTGCAAGGTTTCAATCTGCTTTTTCAGTTCGGCATTATCACCGCTGGACTTCTTCAAATCCTCAAGCTGCTTATCTCTATCAGCAACAGACTGTTTCAGGGTCTTGTTTTCCTCGTTGACCTCATTAAAACGGGCTTTGGTAACAAAATTCCCGTCAAGGGAATCCATAACCTTCTTTGCCTGTTCCTCTGTCAGCCCCATTGCAATCAAATCTTCTTTTTTCATATTTTTGTACCATCCTTTCATTTCCGTTGTTTACCGTGGGTGACGAACCACGCAATGAACCTTGTTCTTTACCGTCTGCAATACGAAAAAGACGATTTGCGGGGTTACTGGATTTCGTGAACTGCCGCTTCAATCATGGCATCCAGCTTATCGGTATCAATCGTGATACCCTGCTTGTTCAGCCAGTTCAAAACATAGGCTTTCTTTTCCTCGCCACGGTCAGAACCCTTGTAAAGCTGTTCTGCTGCCGCAACAGCGATTTTCACCCAACCCATAATTTCCTTCTGCTGCTGAACGGTGGTATTCTTCTTCACGCACGGAACGATTACGGTTGTAATCACCGCACCGAAAAGGACAAGTGCCGCCTGTGCAACGGTTGTAAAATCAATCATATCTGTTACCCCCTTTCTGAAAAATCGACCTCATATAATCAGCATATACCGTTGTTTTCAAGGTCTTTGATATAGCTGTTATCTGAAAAATGGCATGAAAAAAGCACCCTTGAAAATAAACTTTCAAAAGTGCTTATTTCTTCCGTTTTTCCTGTTCGTAATACTCGCAATTTGCGGTGTTGCTGTAAACCTCATTCGGTTTATCACCGGGTTCAACCGGGGTGTACGGAAATACCAATTCGCCGTTTGAATATTTCAATCGGGAAGCTGTACTTCTCCCGTAAATGTGGCACACGGCTTTTTGCCACCCACATTCTTCACCGCTTACAGTGGTTTTGTCACGGAAAACACATCCCTTACACTGCGAATAGTGGTTCAGGGCGGTGTTGTCGGTGAGGACTTCATCCGCATATCGTTCAGATAATGTTTTCTTTTCCATGTAACCACCTTCTTTCTGTTATCGTTGTGGGGTCTGTTCAATCACTTCAAGGTCAATGTAAATCATGCCGGGTGTTTTTTCAACCTTTGTCACACGGAACTTTGTTCCCTGTTGCAATATGATTTCCGATTCTTGACCGAAAGAACCTTGCTTTGCAACACCATCCCAATTCTTACCCCCACCATTTCCGAAAGCTGAAAACGGTTCAACATACATCATTTGTGTGCCGGAAGGGGCGTAAATATTCAGGATAATATCACCGCTGAACCCTTTGCCTTTGGCAACGCCACAAGAACAAAAGCCGTATTCAGTCGGTGTTGTATTCAAAAGCAACTGTTCCAACTCTGCCTGTGTTGCACTCTGCAAGCGATCCATAGGAACATTGAAGAATTTGTCCATGCCCTTAAATCTACAACCACGCTGCAACCAAAAATCTTCCTTGTATGTCGATTTGGAAATAATGTCGGTCATATCGTTTATTTCTTTCCGCATCTGACCGGGCTTCCAACCCTGATAGGAAACGCCGATTTGGTCTAAATCCACATTTCCAACACCTAAGAACTTTTCGCTGCCGTATTCGATACCACGCAACGGTTCGTTGAACTTGTGGTAACTTTGGGTGTAGTCATAGATTGCATTTTTCTGAATCGGTGGGGAAGTGCGCCAAACCTCTCCGCAAGTATCACGCAAAACATCGTCCGCTTCTTTGGTTGTTTTCGCCCAAATAGCGGCATCCTTGCGTTCCTGCGAAAAGGCATCGTCCACCGAATCAATTATATCACCTTGTTCAAGTTTTTTCAAATCCGCTTGAACTTTGGTGATTTGGCTTTGAATTTGTTTTAACTCTTTCTGAATGTCAGCGTAGGCTTTGCCCTCTGTATCAAGTTCTTCCAACTGTTTGTATAAATCCTGATACTTCTGCATCAAATCGGGGTCAGTTTCAGTAATGAACTTCCCTTCATAATACTTCTTCTTTCCCTCGATATTCAGCCCCGCCCAATCAGCGGTTGTCACATCCTTATTGTACCAAATGCCGGAATAGGTCTTGACCTCGAAATCATCAAGCTGTTGCTGAACGGCGGCTTTCTGCGCTTCAAGTTCCACTTGCTGTTTTGCAAGGGCTTTCTTCTGTTCTGCAATCAGCTTTTCATTCAACTTCTGCTGCCACTCTGCTTTTTGGGCTTCAATAGCTTCCACCTGTGAATGAAGGTCTTTCAGTTTTGCAAGATCATCCCCATCCGTGAAATCTTCAAGGCTTCCAAAGTCCTTCAAAACTTCATCGAATGTCCAACCCCCGGAAACCCCCTTGAATTGGGCTTCCAAATCTTCAAGCTGAACATCTGCATCAGCAATTTTCGCTTGCAGCTTCTTCTTTGTCAAATATTCCTTCTTTGGTTTCAGTGGTTCAGGTTCTTCATGGTGGGTGTAGTGAAGGGCTGAACCATCGTCCAACACATCAAACCCGGACTTGTTACCGCCATCAACAAAGGTTTCCTTCCATTCCTGATAATTCATATCATCGGGAATATAGTAGGTTTTCCCAGTTTCTTCATCCCTTGCCGCCCGTTCCCCAATGTCAAACTGTTCATCGAAATATGGAACGGTTGTTGAACGGCAATAAACATGAAACGGCGGGGCGGTCACTCCCGGCTGATAGTCCTTCATGGGAAAATGCTTCCCGTCAAGGCTTCTGCAAATGTCGGAAGTGTGGGAATCTAGCGTTGCAACAATTTCATACTGTTCAACGCCCAAACTTTCAAAGCAATCCTTCTGTGCGGCTGAACTGAAATAGGCTTCTTCCGTCATTACAAGCCTTCCGGCGTTGTTTTTGGAAGTGTTCATCTTCTTTGCAAGGGAATCAATAGCCTTTTGCGGGTCAGCACCCAACATGATATTCCGGGAAAGTTCGTTGTGAACTTCCGAAATCAGCTTGTTCTTGTTTCCCCAAATTCTTTCAGAAAAATTGTACCCATCAGCCGCCCACGGTTTAGCAAGCACCTTTTCAATCTGTGCCTGATCCAGTCCGGCAATATCCCAACCAACATTGAACCCGTGTTGAAGTTCATACGCTGTGTGATAGTACCCGCTTTCAAAGGCATCCGACAAAGCCCCGTGCATAGTGCCGAACTGCTTTGCATACATGACTTCAAGGCTGTGCTGTGTCTGTACTTTCAGGGCTTCCAACTTTGAAATGTGGTACTTTGCAGAAGCGTTTTCAAGTTCTTTCATCCAGCCGCTGTTTAAGGCGTTCTCCTGTCCGTATTTGATATACTCCTGCACATCCCACTTAAATTCTTTCAGGTCTGCACCCTTCAAATACTGCCGTGCTTCCGCAAGGGAAATTCCGTTGTTGGTTGCAAAACGCTGATACCAGCGGGCAATCTGCCCTTCAAGTTGCTTTTGGGCTTCCTTATACTGCCGTTCAATATCAGCATAGGCTTTCACGCCCTTTTGGTTCTGCGCCTGTTCAAGCTGTTCAAACCGCAACTTCCAGTATTCAGCGTTATTCATTCACCGTACCCCCTTCATCATCAGGCGGGGCGTTGCCCTTCTGCTGTTGTGGTGCAAATGGGTTGAATTGCTGGGCTTCAAATTCTGCCTGCTGTTCCTCTTTCTGCTTCTTCAAGCGGTCAAGTTCAAGCTGCGGATCATCAACCCACGGGTGCATACCAACAATAGTTTCATCGGAAAGAATACCAACGGACTTCTGACAATTATCTATTGCTTCACTCTCGTTGATAAGAATATCCCGGTTGAAGATAATGTTGACTTCCTCACCGTCAAAGTTGCCCTGCCCGGTATTGGCAAGGTGGGCGTTCACAAACCAAAGGATTTCTTCAAAAGCTGCTTGCAGCTCTGTTTCCATGTCATTAGCATCCAAATCAATGTCTGAATACATGGATTGAATATTCATTTGGTTGGGGTTGCCGGAAAGCCTATCATCCTTTGCATCGTAGCCCATGCCGTTCTCAATAATGGCTTTCTTGAAGATTTCAATGATAGCCTTATAGTTTTCAGCATTGACTTTGATTTCAAGGGTTTCAACGCCGCCTTTGGTTTCCCCGTCATAGCGAACCTTCACCGCACCGTATGTTGCAAGGTTCTTTCGGAATTCCCCTAAATTCGTTCCGTCATAGTTCTTCAATACAAGAATGGTGTTTCGTGCGTCCTCTTGCATATTGTTTTCAAAGTCGGACAGCATAACATTGATACCGTCTTGAAGGGTTTTCACCTTTTTCAAAAGCGGGATTTCACATTCATTGTATTTCAGCGGGAGCAAGGGAACTTTCGCCCAATTCAGGGGAAGGGTGTTCCCACTCTCGTCCGTAGTTGTGGTGTACGGGGAAGTGTTATCATCAACGCCCTGCAAATCAGGAATAAGGGTTGAACCGTCCAAAATGAAACGGTGAACACCGTTCAAATCGTAGATTTCAACCTTTTCAATCAGCACGGGTGTTGTACCCTGATACCCAACCACCAAATACAAGCGGACAGCCGCTTCAAGAATGGTGTGTTCCGTGTCCTTCCAAAAGGGAAGCACTTCATAGCCGGGGAACATTCGGAAGGAAAATTCGCCCGTTTCGGTGTAATAAGGGTACAACCAGCAGATACCGTTGTTCAGCATTGCCTTTCCTGCTGCTTTCAGGGTTTTCATAAAACGCTTGTTGAACACTTTTTTCAAAAGTTCAACATACTGCTGATTTTCGCCCTCAATGGCAAAGGGTTGACCTAAAAGGTAGTTTGCTTTTTGGTTCACCAGCTTTGCATACTGATTATCAATCAGGCGGTTGTTGGGTAGGTTATCAACTTCTTCCAGTTTACCGCCCTCACCGATCATCATTCGTTTTCGGTGCAAAATATCGTGTTCATTGTCATAGTACAAATGCCCCTTGATTTGCATGATACGCTGCGGGCTGTTCTTCCACTTTTGGATTTCCCGTTCAAAGAACTGCTTATCGCTCATATCTGCACCCTGCAAAATCAGGTTCGATACTTTGACCGCCAATGTGTCAATCAGGCTCACCCTTTTCACCTTCTTTCTATCGCATAATAAAGACAAAAGCCCCGAAATACTATGATTTCAAGGCTTCTTGTTACTAATGTGTTATTTTTAGTCAAAACTGAACGCTTCACCGCAACCAACCTTTTCAGCTATGCCCGTTGTTGCATCGGGGGCATCGTCATGTGTGTTCTTGCCCTCTTTTTGGTATCGGCTCATAGCTGTGTAGTAGTCAGGGAAGCGGTCAGCCCAATTTTGCGGAAAATATATGTGTTCCATAACCCATGTACTGTTTGACAGTATGCGGGATTGTTTGTTTTTTGACTGGAAGAACGGGTGTATAACCGTTCTGTTACTGTGATACTTGCTTTGAAGAATAGAACCAACATTCCGGGCAAAACCACGCCCGCCGTTGTTCGATTCTATATCAGCAACATTCACCTTATCGTCATACAGCATTTTTGCAACGGCGGGTTCGGTAATTTCCATACCGTCCTTTGTGTAAATGACATTGATAACATAGGCTTCCTTGTTGTATTCAACATAATTGATACTACAAAGAAAATCATCACCTGTATCTGCTGTATCGGTGTAGTTCTTAACAGCAGAACAAAGCAAATGCCCGGAACTGTCTTTCGGAAGTTCAGTGTAAGTTTTGAACCTTCCGTACAGTCTGCCCTTAATGTCAATCGGATTCTGTTGGTAGTTCGCTTCTGCAATCTCAACGCCCATAGCTTTTCTTTTGGTTTCGTAAGACTTCCGGGAAAGAATTTCCGGGCAAAGCATTGAACCATCATCCTGAACCGCTTTGTATTGAACAACTTTGACCTTATCGCCGTATTCGTCAATGATCCGTCCGGCTAAGTCTAAGCTGTGCCACCGGGTCATAACGATTATGATTTTGCCGCCTTCTTCCAATCTTGAAAGCATTGTATCAGTAAACCATGACCAATGTTTTTCAAGGGTATCAGCGTTGTTCGCTTCAAGGGAAGATTTGATTAAATCGTCAATAATCATCAGGGTTGCGCCAAAACCTGTTGCTGTACCTGTTGGGGAAGTAGCCAAATAGTTATTATAGCCATTTTCCAACGACCACATATTCATAGCACCATCGCCCCATTTGATTTTTACACCGGGGAAAATGTCCGAATATATGATTTTATCCTTATCAGCCTTTACTTCCTGAATGGTGTTTCGCACACCCTTTGAAAAGTTGGTTGAAAGAATTTCGTTATATGAACCCGTCATAATCTTTTGGGTTTGATCGTTACCAAGCACCCATTCAACAAAGTTTCCTATGGTTCGTGATTTGCCATGACGGGGCGGCATATTCACAACCAAGATTTCATGTTCATCACTTTGAAGGAAGGTTTGAAGGTCTGTGCAAAATTCAACAAGGAAGGTTCTGTCTTTCTTGTAGAAGTCAGGTGCTTTTGTATTGCAATATACAAAAAAATCCCGTTTAGAAAGTTCAATGCGGGCGAATTTTTGAAGATCATTCATTGTCAATAATCTTTCTCAATTCTTCCGTTGTCAGACCTTCAAACGGGTTGTTTGTATTCAAAGTACCTTCAACAGCAACATCCCTTTTATCACGCCAATCTTCCGGCTTCCTGTTCTTCAACCAAAAGATTTGTGCCGTGGTATCAGGAACAACTTCCTTTGTGACCTCTTTTGTAACTTCCATGTGTGAACCGATTGGAACGCCTGTTGTTTTGTCATAATCAATGACCTGTTCACGGGTTGTTTCAACATAGGAATAACCCAATGCCCTTTTCAGCAAAGCATTTTCAACCTGAATATCAACAACTTCCTTTCCCCTTTTTAGGGTGTCCGAAATGTCGGAATACTTCTTTTTCCATTCAATCAAAGTATCACGGCAAATTCCCATATTGGAAGCAATCTGTTCATCCGTCAAACCGTTCCTTGCCCACGCTTCCAGTTGAAGCAAACCTTCTTCTGTCAACCATTGTTCATATTTTCCTTTTGCCATATTGAAAGTTCACTTCCTTTCTGTGTGATTTTGGCAATAAAAAAGATTTTCCCGGTGGGTAGGAGTTCACCGACCTGTCTTTCATTCGGCTATGAGTACCCCACCGGGAAAACGAAAAAATCAGCAAGGAACTATGTTCCCGCTGATTTTTCACTTTATCATTATATCAGGGTTCGTCATTGGAATTCAATAGGTTTTCATGGGTAAGCTGGAATTCCTTCAACGCTGTACCGTGCAATTCGACAATGTATTGATATGTAAAGTTCATTTCAACGGCAACGATTTCAAGCCGTTTGAATTCAACATAGTGCTTATACAGAATATCAATGTGTTTCGGGTTCTGCAAAGCCTGAATCTGATTGATGATTTCATGCTTTTCATCAACAAAGCGGTCAATCTCCGCATTGATTTCCTGTTCAAGTTCGATCATACGCAAAACAGGCTTCACAAATGGGGCATCCCCGGAAGGGCTGGACTGCACACGCTCTTTTGAATAATCAATGCCGCCGACACTCTGCGACATCAGGCGTAAATCACCTAATTCTTTGATTTTCTGATTTATCATCGTATCTAATCGCTGCAACTGCTGCAAATATTCTTTCGCTTTCATGGAAGCACCGCCTTTCTAACTTGAATGTGAAAGTGGAATGAAGAAAAAGTCTGTATTCATGCGGGTTTACAAATAATCACCGGGTAATTCATTCAACTTCAACTTGTTGTTTCTTATTACTCTATTTTTAGAAAAATACTGTAAATTGATATTGATTTTTTCTATCTTATAAAGAACTCAAAAACAAGTTGAAGAAGTTGAATGAATTGAATGAAAAGCCCCGTATAGTCAGCGTTTCCTTGCATTCCAGTTTCCACAACTACAACTTGAATGTAACTGGAATGAAAACTTGAATGTTTTTCAGTTTTTGAAAGTTAATTTTCAAATTTATCACACAACCCCTTGATCCAGTCTTTCCGGGGAATCTGTGCAATCCATTCATCAGGAATGCCGCTTTCACCACCGCAACCGTAATAAATCCCGGCAAGCCCACCAGCAACCGCCGCTACTGTGTCGGTGTCGCTGCCTAAATTCACCGCCAGCAAAACACATTCCCGATAGCTGCATGAATTCAAGAAACACCAAACAGCAGCTTCCAGCGTGTCCACCACATAGCCGGAACTTTTGATTTCGTCACGGTCAAACTTATCAATTTCAGCAAGAAAGCGGAATTCCTGCCACATTTCAGTTTCACCATAAAGCCCGCCCACAACCTGAATTGCATTGGAAAGGGCTGAACGCTTATCAACATTGTTCATCAGGTTTTCAACCATGAACGCATAAATGAAGCAAGCGATATGTGAAATTGGGTGGTTGTGGGTAAGCCCTGCAACGCTTTTCACTGTCACCATCTTGTCATGTGGATCAGCTTCCGCAAGCATAGCCACGGGAAGAATACGCATCAACGCACCGTTGCCGTTATCCATACGGGTTTTACCGCCGCATTTCACCGGGTCAGTTCCGTTCGCATATCGCACGATTGCCCGCCGTGTTGCGCCGCCCACATCAAACACCTTGCCCCACGGTGTAAATTTGTCATTCTGCAACCACTGATAGAAGTTGTTCATAATGTCAGCAGTATCAAATGAACCAATGCGCCCCATACTTTCAAGGGTTGCAAGGGTCATTGAACTATCGTCCGACCATGTACCGGGCTTCTGATTGTAAGTTCCAAAGCCCACCATATCAGTTACTTCATAGGAATCCCGTTCCTTGAATTCCACGGGAACGCCCAACGCATCCCCAACAACAAGCCCCATAATTCCGTTATAGATTTTATTCATACCTGTTTACCGTCCTTTCTTGAAAAGTTCAATCAGCCAATGAAACGCCATTCGGAAATGATACTTGATTTTCCGCTTTGCAATCTGCTTATGGGCTTCACGCTGTTTCTTCTGCTGCACCCATGCCCTTATGTATTCAAGCTGTTCCTTATCATCGTTGTTCATGCTCATACCCCCAAAATCCGGGCGGCTACCATGTCGGCGGCGTGGGTATAAAGCACATTCGGGAAGTTGGTTACTGCCCGCCCGTAGCTGTTCCAATTCTCTTTATCATCGAAAGCCCCCATGTGCCACCTGATACAGTAAAGTTCTTCATCCGTAAGCTGAATGTGCTGTTGCAACATCATAACGGATTTATCACCATGCCCCGGAAGAAGGGTTGCATTGTTATATTCCCAACTGTCACCTTCCAGCAGCGGGGAAAGGGCGGGCTTTTTCGTGCAAGTGTAGTTGTCCACCTTGCAAAGATCGTGAAACATACCCACAATGTAGGGGCTGCGTTCAAGCTGCCATTTCAGTTCAAGCCGTTCCGTAAAGGAAAGAAGGGCTTTGGTACTGCAAAGCTATGATCGAACAACGCCCCGGAATAAGCCCCGTGGTGGTGAATGGAAGCCGGGGCTGTGAAGAACCCGTTTTCAATCAGCCATTTCTTGAATTCTTCTGAAACATAAGGGTTCATCAGGTTTGAAAACTGTTCAATGCGTTCAGCCGTAGTGAAATTATTCATTTGCCCCACCCTCATAAATTGCAAGTGACATATCAACCCGGTAAGGCTTGCCACCAATAAACCGTTCTCTAAGCGTACCATCTTCAATACTGATAATCAGCGTACAATTATTGAATACGGTGACAAATTCATCACCTTCTTCAAGTTTCGCATTTTCTCCAAATTCTTTCTTGAATTCTTCAAACGCCGCCAATACTGCATTCTGAATCTGTTCCATTATTTGAACTCCTTTCCTGTCTTTGTGTCCTTGATTTTCACCCGTTCAATCAGTTCAAAACCACATGAACGAATAATGAATTTCAATACTTTTATCAGGTCATAAGCCCGTTTTTCC
>ERZ780178.678-NODE-678-length-24658-cov-5.940170_pt1 | contig 24658 bp, 17 predicted proteins | sample MGYA00511018_ERZ780178 | MGnify/ENA primary metagenome ERZ780178 (study PRJEB29588, sample SAMEA2151439) | human gut metagenome | biome: human gut; feature: human-associated habitat; material: faeces | place: Denmark | collected 2008/2010 ...
CAAAAAAGTCCGTTCGGACTTTTTTGACAAGCTGAAGGAGCGCACCCCATAAGGGTGCGCTCCTTTATTTTATGCCGTTTTGATGTCCTGATACAGCTTCTGGTAATCCAGAATGTTTACCTCGCCGTCGCCGTTGCAGTCGGCCAGCAGGCGGAAGTCGTCCTTGTCCGCCAGCTTTTCCGTGGTGCGCCCGGTGGACAGATTTTCATACAGCGCCTGCATATCCAGCGTATTCACCGCGCCGTCGCCGTTCAGATCGCCCACGGTGCAGCCGTTGGCATCAATGAGGAACGGGCTGAAGCTGCGGGTGACGATGCGCACACCGGCCGCAGTGTATTCGCCCAGCAGGGATTCCTTCTCCGTGCAGTTCTCGTTGAGATAGTGGCGGATCAGCGGGCGGACGCCCTTGGCCGCCAGCGCCAGACCCTCCTCCGCCGTCAGATTGAAGTAGCTGTACGGCAGGTAGATCTCGGCGCCGTCCTCGCCCAACTGTCCCTCGCCGGTGACGTTGAACAGCAGGAACAGACGCTTGCTGTCCTCTGTCTGTGGATTCCGGTCGCACAGCAGCTTCAGATCAGTGCCCACCAGCGTGGGAACGCTGACCGTCTCTGTGGGAGCGGTGTCCACGGTGTCGGTGTCCACGGTGGTGGAGATGTCGCCGTTGCGCCCGTACAGGCAGGTATAGCCGATGACGTTCTTACCCTTATCCAGCCATTGGACGATGAGGGAGTTGTACGACTGGGATTCGGAGTAGTACACGGTCTTGCCGTCCAGTTTAAGCTCCTCGGTATGCATCAGCCGCATCCGAACAGGCCTATCAGGATCAATGGGGTGCAGTTCTGTATCCGGGCTGTTGAACTGCTCCGTGAACCGGTTGATGTCGTCTTTGATATCGTGGGAGGCGGGGTTCTCGCTGCCGCCCTCACCGGTGAATTTGAAGTACACGGCGTTTTCCGGCGCCTTGAGTGTGACGCACTGGTGCAGCAGGGACAGGTCAGTGAGCTTGGAGGCATCCACGCTGGTGGTGAAGTAGCCCAATTTCTCGTCGTATGTCACAGTGATGCCGTTGTCGCTGAGCGTCTTCTGCTCCGCTGTGCTCAGGAATTCATCGGCGCTGGGGGCACGGGAGGGCGCGTTTTCATCGCCCAGGGAGTAGAATCCGGGCAGATAGTTCATGGGCTCCACCCGCACATACTCCACCAGATCGGAGGCGTTGTCCTTCTGCCAGATCAGCGTGATGACCTGATCGTCCCAGAACAGCGGCACGGGGAATTGCCCGCCGCTGCCGCCGGTGCAGTTGTTGCGCCACTCTCTGAGGGTATAGCCCTCCGGTGCGTCCACGGTCAGCTCACCGAGCAAGCCGTACTGACCGCTGCCGGCGTCGTTGAGGGTCTTGCCCTCCACCGTGCGCAGGAACACGGAGCCGTCCGCCGGCACCGTGGCCGTCCAGTTGCTGTGGATGTCGGTGGGATGGAGACGGGCTGCGGGCACCGCGGTGCCGTTGTCGGCGGGTAGGGAGAAGGAGATGTCCTCGCAGGGCAGGATCTCCAGCTGGAAGGCGTATTTGGCCTCGGCAGCGGCCACCTTGCCCTCGCTGTTGCTCATGGCGAGGATGATACGCCAGTCCTCACCCTTTTTGTTCAGCGTCAGGACGCTGTTGTGGGCGTTCTGGCGGTTCACGGTGGCCAGATGCAGGCTGTTGTTGTGGTGATAGCCCCGATACAGCGTATTGTCCGCCAGGGACTGTCCACCGTAATCGCCGTACCAGTCGAAGCCGTAGGTCATGGGGAGCTGGTTATCGGAGTTGCCGAAGTAGTAGCGGAAGAACACGCCGTCGTCCAGCCCGCCCGTCTCGATGTTGCGGACGGCGTCCTCCCAGCGCTCCCGGCTGCCCATGTTCACCTCGATAGCAACGCGCCCCTTGCTCTCGTCCACGGTGAAGCGGTAGTCCCAGTCGTCGCCGCAGCCCTCCGTCCACTCCTTCAGCTGCTCGGGGAAGATGAAGTGGATGTCCTTGCCGATGACGGGGAACTTGAAGCCGCTGGCATACAGGGGTCGTAGCTCCGGCACCTCGCTGTTGGGAGTCGTGGCGTCGGGGCTGGGCGTCCACGGCGGCGTGGGTACGCCCCACCACGGCCAGCTCTGCTGCATCTGATAGCCCTCCGGATGGATGACGAACATGCCGTCATGGTCGGCGGTGAAGCTGCACTGCCGCCAGCTGTGGCCGTCGTCATTGTGACCGTCGACACAGGAAAGGGGGTTGGCCTGCTTGACCAGCTCACTGGAGGCGTCCTCCGGGTCGGCGGGGCAGTACAGCTCGTAGGAGGTCGCATCGTTGCGATCGAAGTATATGGAGAAGGTATACGTCTCGCCGTCGGGCAGCCGGTAGCGGGTATCGCCCAGATAAACGGTGATCATAAAGGCGTAGGCCTGACCGTTTTCACCGTCCCGGTTGCCGTACTCGTAGCGGAACCACAGGAGGGCCTCGTTGTCCTCCGCGCCCCTGTTGGCATTCAGGACATTCAGCTTTTGCAGCATATCCGACAGGGTAGCCGGGGACAGGGTCAGTTCTTTTTCGTTGTAGATGACGAGGGGCTTGTTGGCGTTAACGATCTGGGTCAGCACCTCCGGCGTGATGCCCACATTATAAATGCTGCCGACCTTGTCATAGCGCCAGTCCACGCCCAGCTCCAGCCTGTCGCGGCCGTCCATATTGCGCAGGCTCTTGATGACCATGTATTGCAGGGGGTCGCCATTCCATGCGCTGCCCTCACCCCAGCGGTCGTAGTCGCCGATGTTGTCGCCGTAGCCGTCCGCGTCACCGCCGCTCTGCCCGCCGCCCACGGATACGGTGAAGGGGGAGAAGCTGTCCGTCTCGAACACGATGCCCTGGGGCTCGTAGCGCCCGATGATCTCGTTGCGGAAGTTGTAGTTGGCGTCAAAGTGCCGGACGAGGATGGTGGGCAGCTCGTCGGCACTCTTGCCCTGCACGTCGTCCGCATAGGTCATGCCGAAGCAGTGGTAGGGGATGTACACGGTCTTGGTGCCGCCCTGATCGTTCAGAAGGTGCAGGTCGAAGAACTGCGTCATGCCGTTGCCGGTCTGGGGATAGCGGTCGCAGACCAGCTCCATGCCCTCTGCACCCACCAGAGCGGGGGCGTTGACCTCGCCGCGGGTATTGAGGTCATCCAGCTTATCCGCCGTTTCGACGCTGGTCAGCCGGGTGCGGTTCATGAAGTCGTCGTTCTGACCGTACACATAGCTCATGCCGATCAGGTTCCTGTCCGCGTCCCACCAGGCGACGGTCAGGCCGCGGTGGTTGCTGGAACCGGACAGACAGACATCAATGCCGGGCAGGTGAACCACCTGCGTCCGCACCAGCTCCAGCGACCGCTCGTTGACGCGGTTGCTGTCAGTCACGGAGTACTTTTCAAAGCTCTCCAGAGAAGCCAGAATATCGGAAGCCTCGCTCTTTCCCATGATACGGGGGTCGCGGTTGCCGTCGTCATGAATGGCGGAGAAATACACCGCGCCCTCCGGCGGGGTGGGGGTGATGCGGGTGTTCAGCAGTGTGGACGCGTCGGGCAGCTCCCAGCCGCTGTGGGACACATGGAAGCAGCCCGTCGTCTCGTCATAGGTGACGCCGATGCCGCTGCTGCTGAGCTGCGCCGTGTCCAGACCCAGAGAGGTCACGGGCGCGGCCGTGACACCATCCTTGGAGATATAGCGGTAATACGGCATTTTGTCGTACTGGTATACCGCCAGATTCTGGAGAATGCTTGTGTTGTCCGTATCGTTATACCATGTGACCTCGTACAGCTCATCAACGCCTCGGCCATTGGCGTTCGGCCATGTCCACACGCCAACGCCGGAAAATGTCTCCTCGCCGTTGCCGCTGTTCAGGCGGACATAGCTCTTAAAGTGATACCCGTCGGGCGCCATATCGTCCCAGCGGATGCGGCCAAGCTCGATGGGGTCGCCGGAGGTGGGAATGCCGTTATCGGGGAACAGCTCGAGCTTACCGTCGCTGAAGCTGGCCTCCCAGCCGGTAACGCCGTCCATAAAGGTGAAGCCGCTTTTCAGCTTCTCGGCGGGGATGGGCTTGGCCACGTTGTAGTGGGTGTTTACCACGAACTCCTGCTGCACCTCAACGGTCAGGATGACCAGCTCCTTGCGGAGAACGGTGCCGCTGTCGTCGCCCCAGACGACGGCGATGAAATGCTTGTTGAAGGCATCCGTGGGCGCGATGGTCGCCTGACCATCGATCCGGTTCACCGTGCCCACCGGCACACTGCCGCCCATCCAGCGGACGCCGTTATCCATGTTGAAATAGGACGCGTCCACATGATTGCTCTCGTTGATGACAGACGCGGGGCTGCCGTTGAAGCTGAAATCCTTCGCGCGGGTGTATTCGCCCTTGGCGGTCATTCTGATCTGCAGATTCAGCGAGTTGCTGTCCGCTGACATGTTGTGGAACGCATCTGCCCAGTGGTTGCCCTTGTCGAACTGGGGCAGCAGCACCACGTGCAGCTCACCGGTGGCGCTGTTATATGTATAGGTGTAATCTTCGCCCTCCACCAGACCGGCGGGGAACACAAAATTCGGGTTCTCAGGAGCCTGAAAACCGCTGCCCCACAGCGCCTGACACGAGTTGGTGAAGCTGTTTCCGCCATCATTGCTGCCGCTCTGATCGTCGGCGGCCTTCAGCGTGCGGTGCAGCAGCTGGGTGAAGTTGAAGAGATGCCCCGTGCCCAGCAGTTCGCACTGCATAGTTTTTTGCAGCGCCGCGCGGACGGCGGGGGTGGTTTCGTACCACGCATTCAGCAGCTCGTCAGCATTGCTGCCATCAGGAAATACCAGCGTGGCGGTGCCGCCGTCCATGCCGATCCTGTGGCTGTCCATGAACTCCTGCGCCGCCTTTACATCCTCATCGGTGTAGGCGACACTCTCATAGGACATCATGTCGATGAGCCACATCAGATCGGGCGGAACCTTTTCATCGCCCTTGTAGGCCTCCCATGCCGACCGCATGGCGCAGGCCGCCGCGTATGCCAGCGTGTCCTTCGTCAGGTGCTCGAAGGGCGTGGCCTCCGCGCCGCAGTCCGTCCAGCCGTCCGCGCTGTCGGCGGACGTGCCCTCCGGCGCGGCGTACAGGTGCCATTCGCCCCGGCTCCCGTCCGGGCCGTTCCATCCGAAGCGCCAGACGTAGCTCCCGCCGTTCCAGGTGAACGGATGGGAACTGTCAAAGAAGCTCTCGGAGACTTCCTCCACCGGGGCGGCGGCGTCCTCGCCCTCTGCCCACACCGCTGTGGGCAGCAGGCTCAGCGCCATGACCAGCGCCAGCAGAAGGCTGATTACTTTCTTCATGCTTACTCCCTCTCTTTCCGTGTGCTGAAATGCACATATATATTGGTACATCGTCATCATAAACCAGACGAAATGCAAAAACAATTAGCTGGCTGCATAGTATTTTGGCTTTATTTGTACGAATGAGCAAAAGCGAGGAGGAAAAGTCGGAGGAAATGACAGGGAATTTCTGCTTGCTATTGGCATGCTGGCGGGCTATAATGAACATAAGACTGGGTACAGTGGGCTTTGCTGCGCCCGCAGGGAGGGAGAAAGATGCAAAAGAGAGTTATAAGTGGGATACTGGCCTTGGCGCTGGTGCTGACGCTGACGCTGACCTTGGCGCAGGCGGATGTCCGCGTGGAGTTGAACGGCATCGACGGCGGCAGCGCCTCCGTGACTGTGCCGGAGGACGACAGCGCCGCCCTGCTGGAGGGGTACCTCTATCAGGTGAACGGGCTGGATGTGCCGGAGGTCGTCAAGGCGGAGAGCAGCGGGAATACCGCGTCCCGCCCGGCGACGTATGCCGTGGCACTGAATGATGTCACGAACAATATTTACCGCCGACTTGTTCCGGAAATAAAGAAGATCGCGGCGGGCGAGAGTGCATCCGCAACAATTGTGATCACGGATATGCCGATCACCTATACGCAGGGAGACTTGGGACATATTACTATTGTAAAGGATGGTGCGCTCTCCGAGGAAGCCGGTGCAAGGATAGGTGAACTGTTTGGCGCTGATGTCAATCACGACGCGTTGCTGAGCAAGCTGCTGGCGAATATGCCCTACGAGCTGTACTGGTTCGATAAGACCAATGGAATGCCGATAAGCTACGGCATCAAAGCGGACGAGAATACGGTGACGATACCGTATATTGTGGTCGGATTCTGCGTGGCGGACGCCTACCGTGATACTACGAAGTATGTGGTAGATGAGAACGGCGAGACGATTTTAGACGAGGACAAGAATCCCATGCCTGACTATACGGCGGTAGACACCGCCAAGACCGGCGCGGCCACCGCAGCGGCGGCCACGGCTGCTCAGGTGGTGGCGGAGAACCAGGGCAAGGGCGCCTACAGTAAGTTGGTGGCGTACCGGGAATACATTACGAAAGCCGTGGACTATAATTTTGACGTAGCGAACACAGCAAACTACCCCTACGGCGACCCGTGGCAGCTGATCTACGTATTCGACGGCGATCCCGACACCAACGTGGTGTGCGAGGGCTATTCCAAGGCGTTCAAGTACCTGTGTGACCTGACGTGGACAGGCAGCGACCCGGAGGTAAAGTGTTATCTCGCCGTGGGAAAGATGGATGGCGGCGATCACATGTGGAACATCGTGTCCATCGGCGGTTCGAATTATCTGGCGGATATCACCAACTGTGACAGCTATGCGGACGGCACAGCTGCCATCGGTTATCCGGATCAGCTGTTCCTCTGCGGCGCAGCCGGCGGCGTGGATGAGGGCTATACCGTGGATATTCTCGGACAGCGCAAAGTGCTGTATACATACGACGACAAGGGAACGAAGAGCATCTACGATGATCGGGAGCTTGTCCTGTCCGAAACCAAGTATTCGCCGCTGGCCTTCTCCCTGAACCAGCTGACGGCGCTGGCGCGCTATGCGGCGGGCATCACCACGGACGAGTCCGCCGCCATCGACGTGAACAAAGACGGCATCATCAGCGCCGCCGACCTGACGGCTATGGCGCAGAGCCTCGTCTCATAACTGGGATGAATCAATTGGCGTTTAGCGGTACATTTTGCGCCGCTGTTGACGCATTTGCGGCAGTTGTGGTTGACACAGCCGCCGCAATGGGATATAATGTGAGAAAGAAAGGGGGATGTGTGTGCGCAAGCTGATTTGCGCCATTCTGAGCGTAATACTGCTGCTGGGCACTGCGGCCACGGCGTGGGCAGAGGATACGGCCACGCTGACCATCACACCGGACAAGACCGAGGTGACGGCCAACGGCAGCGCTGTGCAGGTGAAATTCACCATAACGGTGACGCCGCCGGAGGGCAGGGAGCTGGGCGTGTTCAGCTTCCGGCTGAAGCCGTCCGGTGGCATGACGCTGCCGGGGAGCTTCAAGGAAAACGGCGAATCGGTCATCGCGTACGCGGTAAACGACTTGCCATACGATGTGACCACCGGCAAGGGTGTGTTCCGGACGTATGAGTACACGCCGGGCAGCTGCTTCTTCGCTGCCGTCGGCTCCACGGAGGGCAACCGCATGACGGCCAGCGCGGAGATCCTGACAATCACCGCCACGATCCCGGCGGGCAGCACCGGAACCTTCACGCTGGACGCGGAATTTGTGGCTGCGCCTGACGGCTCCGGCGCGACCTATACGCCCAAGGTGGACAGCACGCCGGTGACGGTGAAGGGAACCGGCGGCACGGGTACCTCCGGCAGCTCCGGCGACACGGAGAAGCCGGAAACCGGCGGCACCGCATCCGGCGAAACGCCGGATGTGATCGACAAGCCGGATGTGCCGCAGGAGGATCCTTCCACGGCGGGCGACCCGCAGGTGGTCATCAGCCCGGCGCCCGGCGCGGCTGACGCGCCTGTGCCGGATACGGCGCAGACGGGCGGCGCCGGTACGAGGATCGCGGCCATCGTGCTGGGCGTGCTGGCGGCAGCGGGTGCTGTGTGCCAGCTGGTCATACCCGGCGGGCTGGGACGGCTGTTCCGCAGGGACGGCCGCAGCAAATGAGTATCTATGATAGTACACATAGGAGAGTAAGGAGGAGTTGCATGAAAAAAGTACTGTCACTGGTTTTGTCGCTGGTGATGCTGCTGAGCCTGGTGGTGCCCGTTTCCGCAGAGGACACCTATCCCGGCAGCGGCACGCTGAAAGACAAAACCGCCGCCTTTACCATAGAGGCGGACGACACGACCCTCTATGGCGAGGGAGAGCAGATCGTCAGGTTCCACATCTATGCGGCGAGCGTGGACAACGTGCCCATCCGGGCGTTCCAGTTCACGCTGGTGCCGTCGGAGGGCCTGACGCTGGCCACGGAGCTGGCGGCAGATAATGTCGGGTTCAACTATGCGTACCAGAACGCAGGCAAGCTCATCAAGATTCCGGCCAGCAATCCGAACGGCATGTATGAGCTGTTCGAGTACAAGCCTGATCCCGATAGCCGCTACTTCGGTGCTGCGGGCACGGATGAGGGCAAAGGCATTACCGAAAAGACCGAGATCATGACCATCATGGGCAAGGTCAACGGCGTGGACGACTACACGCTGTCCATGACCGGCGTGGTGGCCGGCAACGGCGACGCACCGGACAAGGTGACCCAGAGCTTCACCAGCACGGTGGCGGGCGCCACGGTGACGGTGAAGCCCGAGAACGAGCGGCCGCAGCCGAACCTGTCTCTGGCGCTGAGCGCGAACAAGGTCACGGTGGGCGACACGTTCACCGCCACGCTGACCAACAAGGGCATGAGCATCATCAGCTTTATCGCGCAGATGCGGTTCAATAAAGACGTTCTGGAGGTCGTGAGCATCACCGAGAACGAGGGCTATACGAACCTTGCCAGCGGTGCGGTGGTGAAGGTAAAGCCCACTGTCAATGAGGCCAACGCCAACGGCGTGGTGGGCATAAGCGTTGCTAAAACTGTGGAAACCAAATATCCGGCGAAGGACATCGTGACGGTGACGTTCAAAGCCAAGGCCGCCGGTGAAGGTTGGTTTAAGGTAGACGAAAGCACGGACGGCAAAGACGGCACGAATGGATACCTCAGCGATGCTATCGTCAAGAGTGTCGTCATCGAGAAGCCCGCGTATGTGTTGGGTGATGTGAACGGAGACGGAAAGGTGTCATCGGGCGATCTTCAGTTTTTAGAGCGGCATCTTGCTGAGTGGCCGGGATATGAGACCATTACCAATGCAAATGCCGCAGATGTGAATGGAGACGGCAAAGTATCTTCGGGCGATCTTCAGTTTTTAGAGCGGCATCTTGCTGAGTGGCCGGGATATGAAAGCTTGGGATAACCTGTACAAGCAATTGTATAATTTCGAGATTTTGGGAGGAAAACATGAAGAATTTAACAAAAAGATTCGTGAGTTTGCTCATGTGCTTTCTCATGCTGGTAATGCTGCTGCCAACAACAGCAGTCGCAGCAGGTACATTTGATGTTTCTGCTGGGAAAGTCAGTGCGGAGAACACAGTCGGAGCAAAGATTGATGTTCCCATCATGCTGGACAACAATCCTGGCGTTACAGCGGTTAAAATTAAAATTAGATTTGAAAAAGACCAACTGAAACTCGTTGCGGTTAAGGAACAAGAAGCTACAATTTCCGGCTGGAAAGGGTATACAAAGGATTTCAATACGGCTAACAGCAAAGGCGAATATACGCTTTTTTGGTCCAACTCTCTTATAAGTGAAGACATTACCGCAACAGGTAAGCTGGTCACGCTGACATTTGAGGTTTTGGCGGGAGCGACAGCCGGTTCAAAGGAGATTACACTGACCCCTTCTGCTGATGATATCATCAACAACAATGACGAGGTAGTCACCGCCACTGCGACCAATGGCTCCATCACCCTTCTTGCAGCGCCCATCTCCAGCGTGACCGCTTCTGTTGATGCGCCGGTCAAGGGCCAGGCGCTGGACACCACGGTTGATGTGGGTGGCGCGACGGCCTATACCGGCACGGTGGAGTGGTATAAGGGCAATGCTGCCACCGGTTCGACTGTCAGCGGCAAGGCCGAGGCTAATCAGATTTATACTGCCAAGATTACTTTGACGGCAAACTCCGGCGAGAGCTTCGCAAAGGGCGTGACCACTCCCACTGGCTATACCAAGGTCAGCGCGAACGCAACTACCATCGTACTCACCAAGACATTCCCCGCCACGGCCGAGAAGACCCTGACCGGCATTACCATTAAGACCTGCCCGCATACGACTTATACCGCGGGTGAGCAGTTCAACAAGGCGGGAATGGTGATCACTGCTGCGTACGATGATGGCAGCACGAAAGATGTGCAGCCCACCTACTTCCAGTTTACCCCGGTTGATCCCCTGACTGTAAATAACAAAGAGGTCACAATCAGCTATACCGAGGGTAATGTCACCAAAACCGCTAAGCAGAGTATTACTGTAAAACCCAAGGCTCTGACTGCCAATATGGTACAGAGTATCGCTTCCCAGCCCTACACCGGCAGCGCCATCGAGCCGACTGTTACCGTGAAGGACGGAAGAAAGACCCTGACCGCTGGAACCGATTACACGGTGACCTATAAAGACAATACCAATGTGGGTACAGCCACCGCGACCGTGACCGGTACGGGCAACTACACGGGGTCTGTTGAGACAAAGTTCAACATCACCGCTAAAGCTCTGACCGCCAGCATGGTACAGGATATCGCTGCCCAGACTTATACCGGCAGCCCCATTGTTCCGAAACTGACAGTGAAAGATGGCGAGACTGCGCTGTCCAAAGACACGGACTATACAGTGAAGTACCAGAATAACCTTAATGCTGGCACAGCCACCGTGACCTTGACCGGTAAGGGCAATTACTCCGACTCCGTGAGCAAGACCTTTACCATTAAGCAGAAAGATGTGACTGCCCAACGCGATGCGACCGACATCCAGGTCGTGGTGGATAAGGGCACCTTTGATGCACCTACCTTCGGTGATGTGACGGGAACGCTGACTTACAGCTATGATGGCGCGACCAGTTATGACGCTATCGTGAAAAAGCTGGAGACGCTGCAGCTGGGTGCCACGGGTGACATCGGATACACCTATACCGCAAACGGCAACTACACCGGTACCATCACCGGTAAGCTGCATTTTACGGTTGTAAATCTGCCTGCCGCAACGATCACAACTGCACCCGCCGCCAAGACCGGCCTGACCTTCAATGGCACGGAGCAGGTGCTGGTCAATGCCGGCAGCGGCATCACCGGCGGCACGCTGCAGTATAAGCTGGATGGCGGTTCTTACAATGCGGAACTGCCCAAGGCCACCAACGCCGGCAGCTACACCGTATACTACAAGGTCAAGGGCAACAACACCACCCACAGCGACTCCTCCGAGCAGAGCTTTACTGTGACCATTGCACCCAAGACGGTTACCGCCGCTGTGAGCGTTGAACCGACTTCCTACACTTACACGGGCAAGGCTATTGAGCCGACGACTGTGACAGTGAAGGATGGTACGACTGTCATTCCTGCCAGTGAGTACACTGTGACGTATGGCAACAATACTAATGCAGGTAAGGCAACTGTGACGGTGAAGGATCAGGATGGCGGCAACTACGTTGTCAGCGGCACCGCCACCTTTACCATCACCAAGGCGGAGCTTTCCGGTGTGACCGTGTCTCTGAAAGGCTGGACGTACGGCGATACCGCCAAGACACCCACCGTCTCCGGCAATCTGGGCGGCGGCAATGTCACATACCAGTACAAAGCCGATAACGCCAGCACCTACACCAGCACGGTTCCCACCAATGCGGGTACCTACACAGTGAAGGCGACCGTGGCGGAGAGCGCGAACTACAAGGCGGCAACAGCAACCGGATCCTTCACTATTGCACCCAAGACCGTCACCAACGCAGCAGTCACGCTTTCCCAGACCAGCTATGCCTATACTGGCAGAGCGTTCCAGCCCTCTGTGACAGTGAAGGACGGTACGACTGTCATTCCTGCCAGTGAGTATACCGTGGTGTACACCGACAACATCAATGTGGGCACGGCCACCGTGACCGTGAGTGACAGAGCCGGTGGTAACTACGTTGTCAGCGGCACCGCGACCTTCACCATCACCAAGGCGGCACTTTCTGGTGTGTCCGTGTCTTTGGGCGGCTGGACGTACGGCGATACAGCCAAGACACCCACTGTCTCCGGCAATCTGGGCAATGCCAATGTGACCTATCAGTATAAGGCTGCCGATGCAGCTGATGAGACCTATGCTAACGTCGTTCCCACCAATGCGGGCACCTACACAGTGAAGGCGACCGTGGCGGAGAGTGCGAACTATGCTGCTGCAACGGCAACTCGCAACTTCACCATCGTGCCCAAGGCCATCAGCAAGGCGACCGTGGAGAATATCGGCGAGCAAGAATTTACTGGTCGCACCATCACGCCGACCGTCACCGTAAAGGACGGTACAGTTGTGCTGACGGATGCGGATTATAGCGTGGCATACGCCAACAACATTGATGCCGGTACCGCAAACGTGACCATCACCGGCAAGGGCAACTATACCGGCAGCACGAGTGTGAAATTCACTATCGCCCAGGCTGCTGCGCCTGTGGTGGTGGATGACAGCGGCGCGACAGTGACTGCTCCTGATACAACGAAGGAAAATGTGGCAGGAAAGCTGGACGAAACCGGCAAGACCAAGTACAACAAGGACAGCAAGGGCGAAGTAACCACTGATGAGGAGATTATTCTCGGTAATGTGAAAAAGGCTATGGGTGTCACTGGTACCAATAGCACGATGATCACGGCTCAAGTGACCACCAGCGGCAGTGCGACCAAGGCGATGACAGTGTTGCCCTATGCTCAGGGTGCTGACAGCCGCAAGAATTTTACAGTGAAGAAGCTGAATGCCGACGGTACGATCGAAACGATCGACAGTAGAAACGTTGTAAAGATGGCAGCCGGCCTGAAGCTGGAACTGGAGGATGGTGCCATATATGCCATCAGCTGGACAACGCCCAGCAGCTCCGGCTCCGGCAGCTCCTACACCTCCGGGCAGTCCTTCACCACCGATCTGCCCGCCGACAGCATCAACAGGGTGACTGTTAATGGCAAGAAGCTGGACAGCAAGTACTACACCGTCAGCAGCAATGGCAGCGGCAGCATCGTGACGCTGACCGATGCGTATCTGGCCACCCTGAAGGCCGGCAAGTACACGGTGAAGATCGAGAACAAGACCCATGTGAGCACGGGTACGTTCACCATCAAGGCGGATGGCACCCTGTCCTCCCCCAGGACGGCGGATGCCGGTATCGCGCTGTACGCGATGTTGGCCGTCAGCTCCCTGATGGGCACCGCTGTGGTCAGCAAGAAGCGCCGCAAGGCATAAAGCAATAACGCGCAATACCAAACCTTGAGCAGAGGGACGGTTCGGGTCAGTCCCGAACCGTCCCCTCTTTGACAATTTACGGACTCTGCCGGATTTCCGCCCTCCGGGGCGCTAAACGGCGAAGCGACATAACCGTCAAAGATAAGAGCGACTGGACACACAAGAGACAATAGTGGTGGGGAGCTGTGAAGCTTCCCACCACTATAACATTCAAGGTGTGAAGCAGATGACAAGCAATGAGCTGAAACACGAAGCCAAGAAACAGAAATGGAGCATGTATATACGCTGAAGTCCGCAGATGGCGGATATTGCAGCGAAAACCGCAAAAGCGATATAACGAAAAGAAGCGATGCACTACGCTACAAATGGTGTGATTTGTGCAACGTGCACAAAGTTTGCGAAAAAGATTCTACACATAAATTGTGCAAAAACTATTGCAAATTAAGACATAATATGGTTAGAATTTTGTTGGTTTTGCGGGATTCAGGGGGGATTTTGCCGCTCAGGACCCTACAAGGCGAGAATTTCCTGATTGGATAGGGGTGGATCACAAATGCAAAAGATACATGTTACCAAAAAGATTCTTTCTGTGCTTTTGGCCGTTGTTCTGCTTTGCGCCGTGCTGCCTGCCCGTGTAACGGGTGAGGAGCCGGCGCTTTTTCGTGTCGCGCTGCTGTACAGCGATACCACCAATGCGGAGGGCGGCAGCGTCAAGGTCGCTTTGAAGCTGACGTCACAGGATGAGAATGATGACAGTTACAACGCGTACCACTTCGTGCTGCGCTATGACAGCGAGAGACTGGGCTATGGGGGCATTGCAACAGCCGGTGAGGCCATGCCGGAGATCGTGGAGGACAGCAACGGTACGTTGACCATCGCGGGATACGGTGAACAGAGAATCGGACAGTCTTTTGTTGTGACGTTTAACGTCCGGGCGGTGGGCGATGCGCAGGTGACGTTGACGGAGGCCTATGTGGATCGCGGTGTCAATGCGCTGAGGGATGCCCGTGCTGCCGATATTACGACGAGCACCGTGACCATCCACGCGGGCGGCTGCGCCGTGGAGCTGCCGGATGTGGAGGGCATCAGCGGCGCGAGCTTCGTCCTGAAGGGGCAGGACTACACCTTCTCTGCCCCGGCAGGGATGGACTACGGCTTTACCGCCGAAATGGACGGGCAGGCGGTCGCTGTGGAGGACAACAGCGACGGAACGTACACGGTGAGCGCTGTTACCGGCGATCTGGTGATCTATGCCTCTGAACCCGTTTCCCGGACGTACACCGTAGAGCTGACCGGCAGCGGTCAGGACGATGTGGTGCAGTGGTCGTCAAAGGCGACGTTCGGCAACGACTATATCTTTTCTGTGAGCCGCGCCAACAACTATGATTACGCCGTGTCCGTCACGGTGGGCGGCCGCCTTGTGAACCCCATTGCCAACGGCAGCACCTACACCATCCCCGGCGGGGAGATCACCGGAGACGTGGTCATCACCGTCATCAAGGCGGCACAGTCCGGTACCACACAGGTGGTGTTCGTGGGCAGCGGCGCGGCGGATGTGATGGACGGCAAGGGTAGTTATCAGGCCAAAAATGACAAGGAATTCCAGTTCTTTATTGATCCGACGGACGACTGCACCTACACCATCAGCGCCCAGCGAAGCGGCCGCACTGTGACCTTTGAAGCCATGGAGAGCGAAAACTGGTATCGTATCCCGGCCTCTGAAATGACCGGCGGCATCATCACCGTGACGGTGAGCAAGACCCAGCAGCCGCGGATCAGCGTTACTGCCAGTACCTTTGTAAAACGGGACGGCGACGAGGTGGTGCTGCTGAAGGCGGTGCCGGGGACGGCGCTGCCCGCCGGCAAGGGGCTGTATTACGGAAGCCAACCTATGTTCTGGTCGCAGGAATACGGCGCCTATGTGTGGCTGGTGGTGACAGCGGACAACCTTCCCAACACGGTGTCTGCCGCTCGGAAGCAGATCACAGTTGGCAGCGGGTCGTCCACCTCTCTGCGGTACAGCGGAGATGTCAACGGCAGCGGAACGGTGGATATCAATGACGCACAGTATATTTACGAGCTGTACCACGCCAATCTGTATGCAGATACCGCGGGTGCCGGCAATGTGCTGCAGCTGCTTACATGTGATATGAACCGCGATGGACAGATCGCCGTGGATGATGCCCGCGTTGTGGCTTATAAGCTGATAAGCCGGTAGTGTAAAAGGGCAAACAGAACAGCGCTGTCTGATTTGGGATCAAATCAGGCAGCGCTGTTTGTTGTCAGGGTCATTCCCACTCGCCAAGTGGAAACGCGCTCTAAGCTTTTTTGTATAGACCGTTTGATTCCATTTGGCTTTATTTGATACCAATTATCCCAATCCTATGGGGTATCCGACTTTCTGCTATCAAAAAGCTATCAGGGGATGCTATCAATAGCGGAGGCAGGCAATTTTGGGATATTCGTATTACATTATTCCTTTGGATAGCCGCACGTTACTTTTCTGTAGCAGGTTCCGGAGTCCTATGAAGAGACAACTGCCCCTTTCCATTGTCGAGAATCAAGTATCCAGGCCTTTCTTTGAACACGACTCCATTACTGATCATATACTTCTTTTCAAGTGAAATATAATTCGGTATGGGAGTGGGTTGAATAATTCGACAAAGGCAATCACCCGCTTCTGTAAGCATAACGTTGCCTATAGGTAATTGATCCTTTTTATGTGATTCAACTTCTTGGGTTAACCCATCAATATATGTAACAACACCTTTTTCAGGAGTGTTCAAGGCGACAAATCCAGCAATAGAATTAAACTTAATTAGACCCAATGTCTCAAGTTCGTTTAAAAGATCAAATGATAGCCCAAGAGCGCGAAATTCTGCTTCGTTACCTTCATAGGGAACAACAATATCACTTCGAACCGCTTTAACACTTCCGTTACCATCGGTAAAAACTGAAAGTCTCTTCATACTACATATTTTTTGAAAAGCTTCTGCGTGCTTTGAAGTAATCTCAGAAAGAATTCTGACCATATTGTGAGGTGTTGATCCGGGTTTCTCAAACTCCTTTGCAAGAACTTTCCCCCACATTTGTTGTACCTGCTCTTCTGATACAAAACCAGCCGAATCCATAAACCGTTCTAACCAATCATGATTAACGCCTGAAGACGCATCAAAGACTGTACCCTCTTTCGCATTGGAGACTGCCTGGTCGGCAATACTTTTTTGGTTCTTCAGCTTTTTAATAGTTGTTTTGGCGCTTAACGTCGCAATCAATTTAGATTCGGGCGACATGTCTGATTTTTCGACATCAGATAAATACATGTCCAAAGCGCGTTTCTCGATTCCTGCATACGGAAAAAGCATACCTAACAATGATACGGCTTTGTTTTGAATATTTTCACTCTTGACTAAGTCAACAGCCGTACTCGCTGCAATTTCTCCAATTCCCAAGCCTTTCTCACTCCTTTACATCTGTTATTACCTAATATAAATCGTGCGATAGTTTGAGTTCTTACAGTTCTATTACACAGACAAATCCAGCGGCAGATCGGAAATATCCTTCAGTCGCTTGCCCTGCACCAAGGTTTCCAACGTTTCTACCGCATCCTCAGAACCCGCCTCTTTAACCGCTCGAATCAGCTCATAGAGTGCAAAGTGATATACGCAGTCAATATCGCCAGTACCGAGCGCAAGAGATGCCAAGCGATTCGGCATAGGCTCTGCCGTCACAACAACGATGTGCGGCAAATGTCCCTTCCGGTTACGGATCAGATTCAATGCCTCTGTACGGCTGTTCTGTGCGCGGTCGCTACGCATCGTGTACTTTGCGGAAACACTCGCATGAAGAATAGGCTTGCCGCCATTGGACTTCCGAATATCTGCCATCTTGCAGATCTCGTCATCAACAATGAGCTGAGCTGCATTGATCTCGCTATCTTCATAGAGATCGCGGTAAACAACAACGTCAGGTGCAACGAGGTAGTCGTTGCCCAGCGCAGCAGCCAACTGTGCGTTCTGTGTCGTAAGCGCATTTAAGTAAGCAAGATGCTCGTACTGCGCAAAATCGCTTGTTTTCAGTTTGTTGTTATTGCCGAGCTGAAGAATTGTCCAGTTTCCGGGACGGAGGTTCTGCAAATAGGGAAAGGTTTCACGCAGGAACTCCATTGTCAGCGTTTCAAATTGCTTTCCGAGAGTCTGCCCGGAAATTTTGTCAACCGTGGAGACAGCATGATGCTGTTCCTCCACAAGAATGTCAACGATCCTCCGCGCAATCGCCTTTGAGCCGCGGCTGCTGGTGTCTGCATTGGATGCGACACCTGCCGTGGTCAACGTCAGTGTGTTGGTTTCAAACAACTGCTTGTGAAAGTGGAATCTCGCGTTTGCTATCAATGCATCCATGCTCCAAACACTCCTTTATTTTTTCTCCAACTGCCCGGGCAACCGGGGGCGGGAATGCATTTCCAATCATCCTACAGGCTACGGTTTTCCGGTTTCCAAACGTCCACGTGTCGGGGAAACCTTGAATCCGTGCCATCATTCGGCTTGTCAAGCGGGGCATACCCTCAAATCCGGGGGCGGGTGCTTCGTTTGCAATTCCTCGACCATCTACGCCCAACTCTGCCCATGCATTACGGGCGCGTGTGGGACCAAGGTCAGGACCACCGTGCTTCTTGGAGCCGCCTACAAGGGTCGGAGCGATCCGGTTTGCATTAGATGCCCACTGCTTCGCACCTTCCCATCCGTTCTGTGCCATCAAATCACGGAGCGTATCACCAACAGTGGGGGCGCTGTCTGGTTGTTCATCAGGATAGGCAAATGCTCCAATCTGATCCTTCCGAATGCCGATGATAACCACTCTGGGACGTAGCTGCGGAACACCATAATCAGATGCGTTCAAGAGTTTGATATGGGTTACATAGCCGAGCTTTTGAATCGATGTAAAAATGTGGTAGCGGTATTCATCAAAGCCCGGATCAAGAAAGCCACGGACATTTTCAAGCATGACAGCACGCGGTTGAATTTCTTTGATAAGCCGAATGGCCTCCGGGAAAAGGTCCCTTTCGTCTTCCTGACCGAGCTGCTTTCCTGCAATGGAGAAAGGCGGGCAAGGAACGCCGCCAGCCAGCAGATCGACGCCGTGGTATGGGCGTCCGTCAAAATCGTGAACATCTGCGCAAATGACGTTCCACTCCGGGCGATTCTGCTTTAATACCTTGCAATAATCTTCTTCATACTCGACAAGCGCAACATGGACAAAACCCGCCATTGCAAGCCCCAAAGCCTGTCCACCAGCGCCAGCGCATATTTCAACACAAGTCAACGGTTGCTGCATTTTCTTTTCACTCCTGCGTAGTTCGATTGAAATCATGACTGTTCTGTATCTCCTTCATCAATGAACTCCATGATGTCTCCTACATCACATTTGAGCGTCAAGCAAATCTTATGCAGGCTTTCCATAGAGACAAATTCGTTTTTTCCCATTTTGGCAAGCACATTGAAGCTGATACCGGAGGCATCTTTCAAATCCGTCCGGTTCATTTTCTTATCGATCAACAGCTTCCAGAGCTTATCGTAGGAAATAGGCATCGCAATTCTCCGTTCCAAATTTAGACTGATTATACTATAGCACAAAACGACGATGTTCGCAAGATAATCTCCTCAGAACGTGAGATGTTCTTTGCAAAGAAAAGAGTCGCCCGCAGGAGCATCCAAGCTCCTGTGGGCGGCTGTGGCTAATGCGGTCTTATACTCGTCCTTTCAGCCCATTCTTCTTGGCAAGTTCGCTTGCTACTTGCCGACGCTCGTCGGAATACGGCGCGGTCAGGCGAACGGCAAACCGCCTGCGGTCAATCTCAAAAGTAAGACCGCCCTGTTCATCATCGTCGGTCTGCCTGCACAAATCGGGATGCTTTGCTGCATACTGTGCCAGCCGCTTTTTGAGCGCGGTATTGTGTGTCTGGATTTCAACGGTTTTGCTGGATTCGTCAAAATAGATGCAGGTCGTTTTCTGCCGTTTGGTCAGTCCGGTTTTCATGTTGCCTCCATTTCTGCCTGTTCTGTAAAAACAGGCGCATTTTCAAGATTCTTTGTCAGCTCTACACTTGCAAAAACAGGTTGATTTTTGCATGGGGAGCGCCCAGGCGATACGCTGCTCGATCTGGGCGCTCCCATTCGGTAAAATCCGTTTTTCTCAGCTCAACACGGCATCAGCGGGCATCGTCCCGCATTGCCGCTTTTTCTCTGCGTGGACGGAAGAAATGCCAGAGGTTATTGCGCTGAATTACATCCTCATAGCGCTGCACTTTTCCGCGAAGCTCTGCGTTTTCGCGTTCCAGATCCGATGTGCGGAGTTTGCTGCGAACGGATTTGTACTCGGAAAGCTCCTGCTTCAAACCGACGATCTCTGCCTTGAGCTTTGCAATCAGCCTGTTTGCCGCGTCCAACGCCTTTTGCAGTTTGGATTCCTTTTTCTCGGCTGCAACGTACTTTTTCGCAAGCGTAGACAGGCGTTCAAAATCCTCACGCTCCACGGCAACCTTGCTTGAGAAGGGAACGGACTTCGCCTCAATCTTTTCGATAGCTGCCACATTGACCTGCTGATTCTGAATTTTCTCAATCTGTCTGTTGAGCGTCGCCGCCTGCTGTTCCTGCTGACGGTTCTGCTCCGTGAGTTCTGCCAGCCGCGCCTGCTCCTGCTGTACCTTGAACTGCGTCACAGTCAAGTGTTCCTCCGAGCTGCCACGTTCACCGCGCTCCACATCGTCGTACCCGGCGTCACGCATATACCGGAAGAAATCATCCTGCAAAACGCTGTAGGACTTCTTGAGAATGGGTTTGCCCTTGGAGCTTAAAATCGGCTCATCGTTCTCGTCCAGCGCAGGCTTGGAAGCCCACTTCTTGCTCATGCTGACCTGCTGAATCGTCTCCTTGACCGTCCCCACCAGAGATTTATCCTTGCTGCGTTTCGACCACAGGATTTGCTTCTCCACGACAGGGATGTAGACCACATGAAGGTGGTAGTGGTACACGTCCTGCCCCAGTGCATCGGACATGGCGCGGTTGCGCTCGTCGGCGTGCATGACTGCCGACAGGATGTACTGCTCACCGCCGACGATTTTGATTGCAGCTTTGTAGGCATCGGCGTAAAATTGTTTTGCAAAGTCATAGCCGCCGTGGTTGAAGAAGTACGCGGAATTAACGTCGAAGATCAGCTCTCCGAATTTCTCAGCATCCGCTTTCAGACCGCGTGTGGAGATCACGCCGTCAGAGCGCATCTGCTCGAACATCTCCTTGTACCCGGCGGTTGGCGTTTTGAAATGGACGTTGTATGGCGTCCGTTCAGGAACGATGTCCTGATTGACATACGATGATTTTTCGCGCTCGTTGTGTGCTTGCGCGTTGCCGATGTCTGCGTTTTTCATTCTTGCGTTTCTTGCGTTGGTACGGTGAATACCGTCGCCTCTTGCCATAGGCAGTTTACCTCCTGATTTCAGATTGTGCAGGACGGGTAGCTTTCGGGGAGGCACTTCTGCGGAAGTGTAATAACCCACTATGATACTTTCATCCTGCGGCTGCAAAGTATCGTGGGCTCTCCGAGGGGGTATGCGGCATCTGCGGATGCCTCTGCCGGTTTTACGGCTTGCAGTGTCTATACAAACCGCAAAAACCGGCGTGGACAGAAGATTATTTGCAGACAGCTCCTGCGCATAATCTTCTGCCCACATCCATCTCAAACTCTGCGGATTTTTCGATGGGGACGGAGGACGCGATGGGATAGCAGCCAATGCCCTGCCTTGTCTGCCAGCCACAGGAGCGTGGCACGCTCCTGTCACAGCGCCCATGGAGAAACAGTCCAGCGATAGCTCTGCGGAACGCCGCGCCGGTCAAGGTATTCCTGTCGTGCCTGTTCCCGTTCTGCCTCGGTCGGTGCCGTTTTGTACCGGGAATAGAGCTGCCGGTTCAGCATGGCGTCGAGCTTCTGCTCCAAGCCATGACGGATTTCTTCTTCGTAAGCATCTTCGCCCCGCAGATGGTACATGGCGAGGTCGAGAAACAGGTCATAGGGGATTTGCACAGTTTTCATGTTACTTCGCTCCTTTCCGCAACGGTCGCAACGATTGCGACGGTTGGTTTGACGGTATCAGATTTACCGTCGCAACCGTCGCAGCCGTCGCGCGGCTTATTTGTTTTCAGCATCATAGGTCAGCGTAATACGCCGCCCCTCGTGCCGGACTTTGTTCTCATAGCGGACGCGGTATTCGTCCAGCAGCCTGCCAGACTTCACATTCAAATACTTGCTCAGGGCGTTTGCCGCCATACCGACATGGACGGTATCGGCAAGCTCGGATGGCGAGCCTGTCCATACCGGTTGATCTGCGGACACCAGCTCGGCAACGGCTTCCAGAACATGATCGGGCGGCTCTCTGTGCAGCTCATTCTCCACTTTTTCAAGATTCCAGATTTGGGTGTCAGCATCCTTTTTGAGATAGAGAATCTGATCCTGCTGGTCGCGTCCCACCACGTCGATGGTTGTCTCCAACGCTGTGCGCTTTTTCTTCTGCATGAGAAGCGACCCATCCGCGCAGCCGAGCAATCCTGTTGTTCCAGAGATCATCTCGAAGCTGTCACCGGCAGGTTGCTTCCGGGTGTGGTGGACGGTTAGAACACAAACGCAATGCTTGTCGGCAAACTGCTTGAGCTTACCGATGATCTCATAATCGCTGGCGTAGCTGTATGCCTCGCCACCGACCTCACGGATTTTCTGCATGGTGTCAATGATAATGAGCCTGGTGTTGGGGTGTTCCCGCACGAAATTCTCAAGCTGTTCGTCCAGCCCGTTTCCAATCTTGCCTGCCGCAGTTGCAAAGTGCAGCCGGTCGGTGTCGTTGACACCGTACATCATGAACATTCGACTCTGGATGCGCTGAAAATCGTCCTCCAGCGCAAGGTACAGCACCGTGCCGGGATGGACTTCGCAGCCCCACAGAGCTTCGCCCGTGCTGACATGATAGGCGATCTGCGCCACAAGAAATGACTTGCCGATCTTCGGCGCACCCGCGAGGATGTACGCGCCCGCATAGAGCAAGCCGTCGATAATGGGCGGCCTGCTCTGATATGCGGTCTGGTACAGCTCGGTCATGGAGATCGTGTGCAGGTAATGCGGGTCGGTTAACCGCTGTATCCTGCGGTAGATTTCATCCAGACTTTCCGCGCTGTTTTGAAAATCACCGTTGATTTCTTCCTCAAAAGCGGATATACTGTTCTCAGTTGAATTGTGAAGCGGCTGCCCATCATCTGCGCCAACAGATGTGTCCGGGGCGGTCGTTTTCTTTTTGCAGAGTTCATTCTCCATAGGCATTTTCCTCCTTCATACCGTCCATGATGGCGGCGATCATTTCGATCACATCCAGCAGCTCGTCATTTACGCTGCCGCCCGCTTCAATGCGCCGCAGCTCGTCCAGCACGGCGGCAAGCTGGTCGCGCAGTGCCTTGTAAACTCTCGGATTGCCCTGTACTACCACGTCCTTGCAAGTCAGGCGGCGGGTGATGTAGTCTTGTTTGGTCAGCCCGGAGAGCTTGACAAAGGTTTCGATTTGCGTATCTTCCTCCGGTGATACCCGGAAGGCAACAGTCTTGTTGCGCAAGCGGTTGTGATTGTCCCGATTTTTCAGTGACATTTTAATTGCTCCTTTCGACGTTCAATTTATCTGCCATTTCCTTCTGCACAGTAGGAAACAGGTGCGCGTACCGATAGGTGATTTCCACGCTTTCGTGTCCAACACGATTGCCGATGGCAACGGCGGAATAGCCCATGTTGATAAGTAAAGAAACGTGGCTGTGTCTCAAATCGTGGATTCTGATGATTTTGACGCCTGCCGCCTTGCAGCCAAACGCCATCCCGCGCTTTAAGGCATATTTGGACAGAGGAAAAATACGGCTGTCCGGTTCCAGTCCATAAAGTTGCTTGAAGTAGTCCTGTATCTCATCACAGAGAAAGTCTGGCATCTGGATCACGCGGTTGCTTTTCTTCGTTTTCGGCGTGGTGATAACGTCCTTGCCCTGTAGCCGCTGATAGGATTTATTGATGCGGAGCGTTTTCTTCTCAAAATCGAAGTCCGCAGGCGTCAGTGCCAGCAGCTCGCCCTCGCGGATGCCACACCAGTACAGGATTTCAAAGGCGTAGTACAGCATGGGCTTGTCCATCATGGCGTCGATGAATTTGAGGTATTCTTCCTTCGTCCAGAACAGCATTTCCTTCGGCTGCTCGCTGCCCATATTCCCGGCCTTTGCGGCGGGATTGATCTGTAAGCCGTAATACTTGATGGCGTGGTTGAAAATACAGCTCAGTTGGGTATGGACGTTCTTGAGATAGTCCGGGGAATAGCTTTCGCCGCTTGACTTGGTGTGCTGCCGTATCTCGTTCTGCCAGTCGATCACATCACGGGCGGTGATCTCCGAGAGCTTGCGTTTTTTGAAATACGGCAGAATCTTTGTGCGGATGATATGCTCCTTGCTGAGCCATGTGTTGAGCTTCAGCTTGGGCTTGACGTCCTTTTCGTAGAGCGCCACAAAGCTCTCGAAGCTCATATTGACATCAGCCTGCTTCTGCATCAGAAACTCGCGTTCCCATGCCTGAGCCTCTTTCTTGGTCGCAAAACCGCGCTTCAATTTCTGCTGGCGCTCACCGCGCCAGTCGGTATAGCGAAACTGCACATACCATGAGCCGTTCTTCTTGTCCTTAAACGCTGCCATTCGATTCCCTTCTTTCCTTCGGTTCTCTCGTTCCGTAGAACTTCTCATGGAAGAACTTGCGGTCGATCCTGCCTGCAATGGTGATGCAGCCGGTCTTTCGCAGCTCTTCGTTCAGCTCACGGATGAGCTTATACGCATACGGAACCGATACGCCAAGCTCTTCCGCAACTTCATTTACTCTCATAAAAATTTCTCCTGCCATAGGCAAAATACCTTCCTTTCCTATTTTGAGGTTGATTGCTTCTGCCGTTCTATCCACAGGACTCTGACAGGCAACCCTTTTCGGCGCTGTGCCGTTTTCTTTTCTCCTTGGCACGCTCATTTCATCGCCTGCTTCCCCGGAGAAAGTATCCCTTGGACGGTCATTCAGTTTGGCCCTTTTGGATTTCACCCCCCTCTCACCTTACAACGGACATTTTTTCTGCATTTTGGGGTATCTTAAATTGTAAAATTTCTATGAATTAAGCTAATATGCTTAGCTTACAACTATTGTACTATACATATAAG
>ERZ780178.685-NODE-685-length-24495-cov-5.181628_pt1 | contig 24495 bp, 17 predicted proteins | sample MGYA00511018_ERZ780178 | MGnify/ENA primary metagenome ERZ780178 (study PRJEB29588, sample SAMEA2151439) | human gut metagenome | biome: human gut; feature: human-associated habitat; material: faeces | place: Denmark | collected 2008/2010 ...
CGCCGGAGATCCAGCTGCAGCCGCTCGCATCGAGCTCGGTCGAAAACAGGTCAGCGTTGCGTCCGAGCACGACCTCGTTGTTCGGCACGTCTATGCCGCAGACGTACAGCGGCGCTTCGGCCGCGATGCCGAGCCCGCGGCGCTGTCCGATCGTATAGTGGATGATGCCGCGGTGCGTGCCGAGCACGTTTCCGTGCGCGTCCACAAAGCGCCCGGGCTCGCTGCGCGCACCCGTCAGCCGCTCGACCGCGGCGGCATAATCGCCGTCCGGCACGAAGCAGATGTCCTGGCTGTCGTGCTTGTGTGCGTTGCAGAAGCCGTGCGCCTCGGCGATGGCGCGCGCCTCGCTCTTGCGCAGACCGCCGAGCGGGAAGCGCGTGTGCGCAAGCTGCTCCTGCGTGAGCCACGCGAGCACATAGCTCTGGTCCTTTTCGGGGTCTGCCGCCTTTTTGAGCGTCCAGCGCCCGTCCGGCAGCTGCTCGATGCGGGCGTAGTGCCCGGTCGCCAGTACGTCGCATCCGAGCGCGCGGGCGCGCGATTCCAGCAGGCCGAATTTCAGGTAGCGGTTGCAGTCCAGACAGGGGTTCGGCGTCGCCCCGCGCTGATAGGCGGCGGCAAAGCGCGCCATGACCTGCTCACGAAACGCGTCTTTATAATTGAACACATAGTGCGGCATGCCCAGCGTGTAGGCCACGCGGCGGGCATCCTCCACATCGTCGAGCGCGCAGCAGGTGCTGCCGCGCGGCAGACCGGCATCCTCATTTTCATACAGGCGCATGGTCGCGCCCATGCAGGCATACCCCGCCTGCTGCATCAGGTATGCCGCAACGCTCGAATCCACGCCGCCGCTCATGGCGATCATCGCCTGCGGGCGGCCATTCAGCTCCGTCTGCATCCGTACACCTCGTTTCCTTTGGAATTCTATATAGTTTATACCGCAAGCCCCCGGCTTGTCAACGCAAAACACCCCGCCTGCACGCGGCAGACGGGGTGCGGAAAGGCGCAGGCATCAGCGCTGCGGGTCGTTCGGGATGTCGGTGAACGAGCCCTCGATCACGTGTGCCCCGCCCCGCGCGGCGATCAGCCGGTTATAAAAACCGGCGTTGGTGATGGCACGGTACGGGTCGAGCCAGATCGACACGGGCGCGAACATCGCGCTCAGCATCGCCCAGCCGAGAAAGCTCAGATCGAGCACGAACAGCTCCCACTTATGCCCGCTCATGAGCGCGCCGCTCTCGCGCAGACACTGCCACGCGGATCTTTCCGGGTGATCGAGCAGCAGATACAGCGCCTGCCGGTAACGGTAGGCCGCCACAATGCCCGGCACGACCAGCAGCAGGCTCCACAGAAAGATCAGAAGCCCCTCCAGAATGCCGAGCCACAGCACGCGGAAAAAGAGGCCGAAGCCGTCAAAGAGGTTTCCGAACTCGGCCTTTTCGTCGCGGCTGACGTGCAGCGCGAAGATCACGAAGCCGACGCTGACCATATAGCTCATGATCCGCAGCGCGATGACGAGCGCGATCGCAAAGCCGGACACACTGTAGTGCTCAAGGAAGCTGAGGTACGCCTGCTCGACCGCCTCCGTGCCGAAGCGCGCGGCGTTTGTCAGCGCCGTGGCCAGACGATCCATGCCCATCAGGTACGACGTGAGCGTCGAGATGAGCATACCGAGGGCAAAAACGATCAAACCCGCGAGGATCGGGCTCGGCTGACAGCTGACGGTGCGGCGGCGTGCATCCGCCTTGAGCATAACGCGATTTGAATCCATGAATATCACAACTCCGTTCCCGGCACGGCCGGGTCTCTTTTTCTTTTAGTATAGCAGATGCCGCCGGATTTGAACACCCGGACCGGTAAAAATTCACGTTTTCGACACACGTTGAGATTTTTTCGGGCAGTTGCGGAAAATACGCTTGACAATCCCCGCGCGAAATGCTATATTAAACAAGCTTTGATTCACAAAGCCCATGCGCGAGTGGTGGAATTGGCAGACTCGCTAGATTCAGGTTCTAGTGTCCACTCCGGACGTGCGGGTTCAAGTCCCGCCTCGCGCACCAAGACCCCGAGAGCTTCGGCTCCCGGGGTTTTTTGCTGCCGTCCGTTTTCCGTCGGATGCGAAAAAGCGCCGTGCGGATGCAGGGCGCCTGATTACTCATCACTCTTTTTCTCGTAGCCTATGCCGTTATTGCATTCTTTAAGATTTCGTATGTTCGTGCGATAAATCCAGTCCGGTGTGCCATCCGGGAATGCATCGCAGGCGCATCTCCATCCGTCAATATTCTCTCGTTGGTGGACGCACCTGTCGCATGGATAATCTATATAAATCATTTTCTTTCCTCATCAGCAACTCTATCAGATAGTGCTTTCGCACCTTAAGCAGGCAAACACGCCCTGCATCCCCCGCAGCATCTGCGCGGCGTTCCCAAAACAAACAGCGGCGCCGGTCTCCGAACAGAGACCGGCGCCGGTTTTTTTACGCGCCGAAGCACGTGAACATGATGACGAGATACGCGATATACAGTCCGCCGATGAAAAAGCCGACCCAGCGTTTGAACCTGCCCTGCACGAGCGCAGGGATGAGCGCACCCGCGCACACGACGAGGCACGCCGGAATATCCAGCAGCATGCCCTGCCGCTCGACCGGCAGCGGCTTGCCGAGGATGAGCGCGCACAGCGGCATAATGAGCGTGAGGTCCATGATGTTCGCGCCGATGATGTTGCCCACCGACAGCGAGGACTGCTTCTTGCGGATGGCCGTGATGGTCGTGACAAGCTCCGGCAGCGACGTGCCGATGGCGATCATGGTCGCACCGATGATGGCATCCGGCACACCAAGCATCTGCGCGAGTGCGGTTCCGTTGTCGATCAGCAGCTGCGCACCGAGCACAATGGCCGCAGCGCCGAGCACGAATTTGCCGATATTGAGCGCGACCGTCCGGCCGTCCGTCTTGGGGCGGGCATCCTGCTCCGGGGCCTCAAGCGACTGTTCACGCCGCGCAGAGACAAGGCTCTCGGCAATAAAGCACACAAAAATGACAAGGATCAAAACGCTCTCAAGGATGGACAGCTGCCCGTCGCGCGTAAAGCCGAACAGAACCGCGATCGCCGCGAGCAGCAGCACCGCCTTGACCGCATACTGCCGCCGCGGCATGGTGCACTCCATGCAGATCAGCGACAGGCACATGATCAGGCCGGTATTGGCCGTCACCGAGCCGACGGCGTTGCCGATGGCGATGTCCGCATTGCCCTCCAGCGCGGAAAAGATGGACACAAGCATCTCCGGCATCGTCGTGGCAAAGCTCACAACGGTCGCGCCGATGATGAATTTGGGAATACCGGAGGCCTCGGCGATCCATGTTGCGGCATCGACAAACAGGTCGCCGCCCTTGATGATGCAGATCAGCCCCACCGCAAACAGCAGCAGGACAAGAAAGAGGGTACTGCCGGTAAAATCGAGGTTCATAACGCATTCTCCTTTGTGACCGCGCGCAAAAAATGAGACTTCCCGCACGATCATAGCATATGATGTGCTAAAAGTCTCATTACCTATCATCATAGGCGCATGACCACCGGCGGCTGCCGGGAGATTGTTGACCATGCATTCGCAACTACTCCCTTTTAACGAGAAAGCATCTTAGCACACCGCGCAGGGCTTGTCAAGCAATGCCATATCAAAACCCGCCGTTTTTGCACACCGGGCAAAAACAGTTTTATACGGAAGGAGATCACGGCCGCCGGTATTGTCTTTGCCGGGCAAAAACCTCACAGCGTTTGCCGGCGTATCGAAAAGGAAGCAGCGGAAAAACGCTGCTTCCTTTTTACATTTTGTCCGGGTTTGTCAGGCCGCCGGAAATGACAATCCGGCAGATCTCCGACGTGCCCTCAGCGACGGTCAGCATGTGCGCATCACGGAAAAGGCGGTCAACGCCAGACTGCGCGCTCAGACCGTGCGCACCATGTATCTGGCAGGCGGCCTTGCACGTCGCAAATGCGCTTTCCGTGGCAAACAGCTTGAGCGCAGCAACGTCCCGCGTGTGCGGCATTCCGTCGGCCATCATGGAGGCGACTGTGTAGAGCGAATTTCTTGCCATCAGCGTTTTCGTGTACATATCCGCGATCGGGAATGACACGCCCTGATAGGAGGCCAGGCTGCGGCCGTACAGCCCGACACGTCCGGCAAAGCTCACGGAATCATCGAGCGCTGCCTGCGAAATGCCGACCGCCACAGCGGCCATATCGAGTCTGCCTTCGTTCAGAAGCGGCTTTATCAGCGGATAGCCCACATTTTCCTCACCGACAAGACAGTAATCGGGTATCGAGCACTCATCGAGGATGATATGTCCCATCGGCGAGTTGTTGAGCCCGATCATGCTGCGGTTTTCAACGACCGTCAGCCCCGGGGCGTCTTTGGGAATGAAAAACATGCTCATACTGCGGCTGCGCTCGGCAGACGGGCTTTTTGCCGTGACGACATAGCCATCGGCGACTCCGGCATTCGTGACCCAGCATTTTTTCCCAGTCAGTATCCAGCGGCTGCCGTCCTTTACGGCAATGGTGTCCACGCCCAGCGCATCGGATCCGCCGCGCTCCTCAGATATGGCAAAGGCAAAGAGCTGCTCGCCGCGGCGCGCCGGCTCGATGACCTTTTTTTTCAGCGTCTCCGTGCCGCAGCAGGCGATCAGCTCCGTGCACTGATAGTGCGGGCTTACGATCAGCCCCAGTGAGGCCAGTCCACGCGACAGCTCCTCAATGATGATCGCGCCCTCAAGACTGCCGTATTTTGCGCCGCTGCCGATGTATTCAAACTCCGCATCCAGATAGCCCATTTTGCCAATGCGTGCGTATAAATCGTGCGGAAAGCCGCCTCGGTTATCCAGCTCTGTGGCCACTGGGCACACCTCGTGGTCGACAAACTCCCTGAGCTCGGCTCTGAGCTTTTGCTGTTCCTTCGTCAATAAAAACATAGCTTTGTTCCCTTATCGTTCCGTAAAAATGAGCATGGCCTTTGCAAACGTTGCCGTTTCGGTATAGACCTCCGCTTCGACCGAAAAGCCCGCCTTGCCGTTTGATGTGAGCGCCGTGCAGAGCATAAGCCCGCCGACCTGCGTTATCTGCTCAGGATAGAAAAACGAGCTGCTGCTCAAAGTGCAGTCAAGGCAGCCCTGCTGCGCAAGATGCTTATCGGCGGCGACGAGCATCAACGCAGTCGGCAGAATGTCCATATTCGCAAGCTCCGCCTCCGGGACGCGCAGCTCATACACCCTGCGGTCCTCGTTGGAATACTCCGGAGCCGGTACCAGAAACGACGCATAGTCAGACATGCTCTCCGTGCCCAGATACATGAAATAGCGGATCAGATCCGAGGCATAGAACACGCCCTCCATCTTATCATCGCGCAGAACCGCCGCAAACGAACTGCCGGAGAGCATCATCTTCCTTGCCGCTTCGCGCACGGAGCTTTGTGCATCGACCGTCAGGAGCCTGGCGTCCTGCGACACAAGCGTCGAGAGCTTCTGCGTGTGCCCGGCTGCAAAGGTGCGCGGGATATCGATCCCGCCGCACAGGTGCAGCTCCTCATCGACGACGGGAAAGGATCTCATGCCGGGAAATTGCTCGTCATAGTACCGCTGCCAGTCGGCGACATAATCGTTGCGGTAGAGGTAGTTCGGCGCCTGCATCCACTCGGACACAGGGGCATCCTCGTCCGCGAGCCTTGCCGAGGAAAACTGGCTGTCAAACAGCTTCATGATCGCATAGGTGTTCTGCAGCGCCGTGAGGATGCAGACGCCGTTTTTTTCAGCCTTGACGATGTGATAATCGCTCGGGCGGCCGCCGCCGGTGATCAGCATATGCGCACGGGACTGTATGATCAGGGTCTGGAAATCGGGGCGTTTGCCGACGATGCACAGCGTGCGGCTCGGATCCGCATATTCCAGGCGGCTCAGAAGCTGCGCCTCATCGCTGTCGCAGATCACGATATTGTCAATGGTACAGCCGAGCGATTTTCTGCCCGCTGCACAGCTTACCCCGAGCGCCGACACGAGCTCGGAAAGCGTCACGGCGCAGCTGTCCGAGTCAACGTCAGACTCTATGCGGAACGTGCCGGATTTCGGCTTTGTGATGACAAGGCCGCGCTGCTCGGCCTCCTTTATGGCCTTATAGACCGTCCCCTCACTGACATCGAGTTCGGAGGCAAGGCCCCTTACAGAAATTTTCGTTCCCGGTTCTGTCGCCTCGATGCGCGACAAAACGATATCATTTTTAATGGAAATGGTACTCCCCCCAAGCAAACTGTATCACCAAGTGATACTGATTATACATTCCGTGGGGAAGAAATACAAGAAAAATGATGAATGATAAAAGATTGTCGATGTGTTGTATAACAATTTCGGCATCCGGAAGCGAAAACGCGACGCTGCCCGTATAACTGTTATACAAAAACCGGTGCATACTGTTGTTGTCGTGAAACACACTTTGTTGCAAGCGCCAAAAATCAAGTAAGTTCGCCAAAAACTGTTGACGAGCTGTGTTTTTGATGTTAAATTGTTCACATAGAAACCCAATTGCAAGGCCAAGCATCAGAAAACAGTTATAGCCTGTAGTAGTACAGAATTGGGTAAAAAGCAGTTAACAGTCACAATCTGTTGTACAACGCTCGGAAGTAAGCAGAAACGAACACTTTCTTAACGGAGGAATGCACAATGTACAAATTCACAGAAGAGCAGATCATGATCAGAGACATGGTCCGGGAGTTCACCAAGAACGAAGTTGCCCCCTATGACAAGGCAATGGACGAAACCTTCTCGTTCAACATGGAGGTCTACCAGCAGATCTACTCCAAGCTTGTCGAGACCGGTCTGATGGGCATCCACATCCCCGAGCAGTATGGCGGCGGCGGCGGCGACGCCATCACCTCTCAGATCGTTGTCAACGAGCTTGCAAAGGGCAGCGCGAGCATCGCCCTTTATCTCGACGCAAACTGGCTGGCTTCCGACATGATCCTCGTTCACGGCAGTGACGAGCAGAAGCAGAAGTACCTCCCCCTCGCAGCCGCAGGCAAGGTTTTCGCCTTCGGCCTGACCGAGGCCTCCGCGGGCTCGGATGCAGCGGGCATCAAGTCCATCGCCGCAAAGCAGGACGACGGCTCGTATATCCTCAACGGCGGCAAGGCCTGGATCACGAACTCCGGTGTTGCCGACTACTATCTCATCATGGCGAAGACCGATCCCGACGCAGGCGCAAGGGGCATCTCCGTTTTCATCGTCCCCAAGGATGCAGAAGGCCTGACCATCGGCAAGTTTGAGCACAAAATGGGCATGAGAGGCTCGGCCACCTGCGAGCTGAGCTTTGACAACATCCGTATTCCCGAGTGCGACCGCGTCGGCAGAGAGGGGCTGGGCTTCAAGGTCGCCATGATGGCGCTCGACGGTGCCCGCATCTCCATCGGCTCCATTGCTTCCGGCCTCTCCCAGCACGCGATGGAGATCGCCAAGGCATACGCCAACGAGCGCACCACCTTCGGCAAGCCCATCAAGGCATATCAGGGCATTTCCTTCAAATTTGCCGATATGGCGGCAAAGGTCCGCGCCATGGATCTGATGGTCTGGGATACTGCCGAAATGAAGGCGAATGGCCAGCGTCACTCGGCAGAGGCGGCGATGCTCAAGCTCATGAGCTCCAAATGGTGCAAGGAGATCTGCGACGAGTGCATTCAGGTGCTCGGCGGCAACGGCTACAGCGCAGAGTTCCATGTCGAGCGTCTGTACCGCGACGCGAAGCTGCTCGAGATCGGCGAGGGCACGAGTGAGATCCAGCGCATGGTCATCAGCGGCTCCGTCCTTGGATGACCGGTACACAGCACAGAGCAAATGGAGAGATAGAGATGAAAATACTTGTCTTCGTAAAGCAGGTGCCCGACACGGACGATGTCAAGCTTGACGAGCGCGGCAATCTGAAGCGCGACGGCGTTGCCAGCATGATCAACCCCCTCGACGCAAACGCAGTCGAGGCCGCCATCCAGATCAAGGAAAAGTACGGTGCAACGGTCGTTGCGATCAGCATGGGACCTCCTCAGGCAGAGGACGTGCTCAAAAAGGCGCTTGCGCTCGGCTGCGACGAGGCATACCTGCTGTCCGACCGTGCTTTCGGCGGCGCAGACACCCTCGCCACCGCTTACGCTCTTGCCAAAGGCGCCGAAAAGATCGGCGACTACGACCTGCTGCTGTTCGGGCGCCACGCCGTTGACGGCGACACCGCTCAGACAGGTCCGGCGACCGCAGCCTTTCTTGGCATCCCGCAGGTTACCCTTGCATCGAGCATCGATGTAAAAGACGGCTGGGTCTACTGCGACCGCGTGCTCGAGGACAGCGCCGAGAAGGTGCGCGCAAAGCTCCCGGCACTTGTGACGGTAACAGCGGAGATCAACACGCCCCGTTATCCCACGCCGATCAACATTATGAAAGCGCTCAAAAAGCCCCGTGCCGTCTGGAACGCACAGGATCTCGGCGCAGACACGGCGCAGACCGGCATCCCCGGCTCCCCGTCGTCTACCAAGGTCGTGTTCGAGCCGCCCAAGCGCAATACCGACACCACCTACTTTACGGGCAGCGCCGAAGAGATCGCAGCAAAATTCGTTGACATGCTCGAAACAGAGCACCTGGTCTGAGGAGGTTTGGCAAATGGCTAAGGAAGATTACAAAGGCATATGGGTATTTGCCGAACAGCAGAACGGAACGCTCAATCCTGTGACCTACGAACTGCTCGCAAAGGCGCAGGAGCTCAAGGCGCATAACGGTGAAGCGATCACCGCCGTCCTTCTCGGCAGCAAGGTCGCGCATCTGGCTGCCGGCCTCATCGCCGGCGGTGCCGATCAGGTCATCGTCGCAGAGCACGAAAACCTTGCATCCTACAGCGCAAGGCCCTATCAGCAGGCGCTCACCGAGCTTACGGAGAAGTACAAGCCCTCGATCATCATGTATCCGGCGACCAGCCTCGGCCGCGATTTTGCGCCGCGCATGATGATCTCCCTCAAGACCGGCCTCACCGCCGACGCCATCGACCTCGGCTACGATGAAGATGACGTGTTTTATCAGACCACGCCCGCATACGGCGGCAGCATCCTTGCGCACATCGTCATCCTCGAGTGCCGGCCGCAGATGGTGACCGTTCGTCCGAAGATCTTCACGCCCCTGGAGCCGGACGAGAGCCGCAAGGGCGAGGTCATCACGGAGCACGTCACGGTCGACAAGGAGGCGTGCTACGAGGTGCTGAATGTCGAGCCGAAGGTCGTTACCGGCGTGCCCATCGATCACGCAGACGTTCTCGTTGCCGGCGGCAGAGGCGTAAAGGACGAGTCAGAGCTCGCGCTTCTCAAGGAGCTTGCAGACCTCCTCGGCGGTCAGCTTGCCGCCTCCCGTCCTCTGGTCGACAACGGATTTCTGCCGCACGATGCTCAGATCGGCCAGTCCGGCACCGCCGTCAAGCCCAACATGATCATCAACGTCGCCATCTCCGGCTCCGTGCAGTATCAGGTCGGCATGCAGAACGCCAAGTGCATCGTCAGCATCAACCACAACGCAGCCTCTCCGATCTTTGACATCTCCCACTACGGCGCAGTGGCCGACTTCAAGGCCGTCCTGCCTGCCGTCATCGCAGAGATCAAAAACCGCAGGGCATAACAGACACACGCTGCGGTCACCGCGCCCCCCGGCGGCCGCAGCATATCATGAGACTATTTTGTTAAAAAAATATTATTACAAAAGGAGATTATTCAAATGAGCGAACGTAAACAGATCATCCCTCAGTACGGTCCTTTTGCAGGCATGCGCGTGATCGATTCCGGCTCTCTGATCGCAATGCCTTACGCAGCTACACTGCTTGCCGACTTCGGCGCAGAGGTCATCCACATCGAACGCCCCGGCGTCGGCGACACGCTCCGTGTCCTCGCTCCTTTTGCAAAAGAGGACGGCAAGACCGTCAGCACCTCCTGGGCACAGGACGGCCGCAACAAGCTCTCGCTTTCCCTTGAGCTGAACCTGAAGCATCCCGAGGTCAAGGAGCTGTTCTTCGGCCTGATCAAAGAAGCCGACGTGTTCATGGAGAACATGGTTTGGCTCGAAAAGCTCGGCATCCGTGACGAGGAGCTGCTCGAGGTGAACCCCAAGCTCATCATCGCCCACATCAGCGGCTACGGCAACCCGAGATTCGGCGGCCTGCCCGAGTACTGCGACCGCGCATCCTACGACATGATCGGTCAGGCGTTCTCCGGCTGGATGGGCCTCAACGGCGAAAAGGGCGGTGAGCCCGTCGTCGGCAAGCCCTGGCTCAACGACTTCACCTCCGCATACGCCACCGTGTTTGCGGTTCTGGCTGCATACATCAACGTCCTCAAGGGCGGCGACGGCCAGATCGTTGACATCGCGCAGTTCGAGGTTCAGGCGAGCTACTGCTGCGACCTGTACACCTCCTACACCATGGCCGGCCGCGAGAACACCCGCTCTGGCAACAAGTCCGCAGCCTTCCAGCCCTACGGCCTGTTCAAGTCCAAGGACGGCTACGATGTCGCGCTCGGCGCGTTCGGCCCCGGCGTCTACAAGAGAGCCATTCAGGCAATGAATCTCGACCTTGAGTACTTCAACTACAAGGATTGCTCTTCCGGTATCGAAGCCGTCGCCTCCGAGAAGGGCAGAGAACTCGACGCAAAGACCATCGAATGGTGCGCAGCCCGCACCGCACAGGAGATCGAGGACGCAATGGCGCAGTTCAAGGTCCCGTGCAGCCGTGTCATGGGCGCAAAGGACTGCCTCGCAAACGAGCATTATCAGAAGCGCAACGACTTCATCAAGTACGAGGATCAGACGCTCGGCAAGGAAGTCACCGCATTCGGCATCGTCCCCAAGATGTCCGGCACCCCGGGTCAGGTCTGGCGCGGCGCTCCGAGCCTCGGTCAGGACACGAACACGATCCTCAAGGAGCTGCTCGGCTATGATGACGCCAAGATCGCAGACCTGAAGGAAAAGAATCTTATTTAAGTCATTTTCTTCTTCCCGTCTCCCCCTCGCTCCACAGGGCATCCGCCCTGTGGAGCACCATCCCGTGAGGTATGCCGCTTCCATGCGAGGACAAATCCCATACCGCTCAGAGCATCAACCAATCACGCCCACACATGAGCCTTTCATATACGCTGCACGCACCCTTTCATCCACAATTCCCCTTCCCCCATTCACACTCCTTCACCGGTTTGGTCTGCGTTTTCATGTGGCGCAGACAGCCAAATACCCCGACGATCTGCTATCGTCGGGGTATTTCTTTCTCCTGTGTGTGCCGCGCCGTCCGCCGTTCAGCGCACAAGCTTCATGAGCAGGCGCTCAAACTCGCCGAGCATACCCACGGAATCGGCAAAGAGGATGCTCTTTTCATACATCCGGCGGTAAGCGTCCACGTTCTCGTCCGTGCGCGCGGTGTAGATGATCGGGATCACAAGCAGTCCCCGGCGGCGCGCCGCCTGTACGGCCGTGCGCACGTCGTCAATCGCCTCCGCCTCGCTGAAATAGCCGGACGGCAGACCGTCGGAGAGCACCACGAGGATCTTGCGGCGCTCGGTGCGCTTGGCGAGATCGAGCGCGGCGGCGCGGATGGAATAGCCGTCCTTGTTGCCGTTTCCGGCGGCGATCTGGGTCATGGCGTCGATGCAGCGGCTGCCGATCTCTTTCTGGTCAAAATCCTTGATGACGCAGTGCTCTACAGCGTTCGTGCCGCCGTCAAAGGCGACGATCTTCGTATAGGCGATGCCCTTGAGCGCCTCCTCCATGATCGCGGCCGTTGCCAGCGCCGTGAAGAGCTTGGACTGCCCGCCGCCGACGCCGGAGCCCATGCTGCCGCTGCGGTCGATGAGCAGGTAAAACGCCGTCTCGCGCTGCGACGGCGGCGCCTTGCGGCGAAAAACGTCCTTGGCATCGAGCGGAACTTTCCACAGCTCCCGCTGTGAGAGCGCACCGGTGCGCTGACCGGCACTGCGCTCACGCTGCTGACGCAGGAGCTTGTCAAGCCGGTGATGCAGCGCCTTGGCACGCTCGGAAAACGCCGGCGGCAGCCGACCGCCGGACGGCGTGATATACGTCTCGGTGAAGGTCAGACCGGTGTAGCGCGCGGCAAGCTCCTGCCGCTCGATCTCTCTCTCGCGTGTGAGCTCCTGTGCGGCGTTTGAGAGCATGGCGTCCAGCTCGGCCGCGCTGAGCGCAAAGCCGCGGTGCGCGCTCCAGCCCGTGCCAAGCACCTCGCGCAGGCTCTCCGGCCCGCCGGAGGCGGCCTTCTGTGCGGCGGACACGCCGTCTGACGTGGTGGCACTTGCTCCGCTCTGCCCGTGGTTTCCGCTGCGGCCGACGCTCGACGAGCGCCCGCGGTCCTCCCTGCCGTTCGTACCGGCAGAGCCGCTCGACTTGACCTCCTGACTCGCAAGGCTGCCGCTCATGTCGCCATAGCGTTCGGAATTATCCCCGCTGCCGCCGCCCGCGCTGTCGCCTTTATCCAACTCGGCGTCCTCTCCGTCGGCGGAGGGGCCGCTGCGCGCCGCGTCCTGCGCCTCGCTGTGCAGGCGGAGGCTGCTGTCGCAGCCGTCACCGAGGGCTTCCGCGCGCTCTGCTTCACTGAAAGCGTAATCCACGCACTGCGATGCGATGCGCGCGCGGGCATCATCGTCCGCCTCGCGGCACAGGCGCGCAAGCTCCGGCGCGAGCGTCGTGAGCGTTTGGCGGCAATGCTGCGCGCACGCGGAGGCAGAGGGCGCAAGGATCGCCGCCTCCACCTGCGCGCACACGGACTGCAGCGCCGGCGTCCGGCACGGGATGCCCGTGAGGGCAAACGCCTCCAACTCGTCAAGCAGCGCCTCGAGCGCGCTGCCGGGCGCGGCGGCGTCCAGCTGCGCATAGCACACGAAGCGCAGCAGCGGCAGATAGCCGGGAAAGCGGCGGCAGAGGATGTTATCCGTGCGTGCCTGCTCCAGAATGTTCAGAATACGCTGACCGAGCAGCGCACCGTGCTCCGGCGTGAGGGCATAGTGCTCGTGAAAATACGCGCCGGAAAATACACGCACCGCCGCGCACACGTCGCGGTCGGAGCTGCCGTCGTGCTGAAGCTCGCGTGCGAGCAGTACGCGCAGCGCAGCCGTCCAGTGGCGGGCATCAAAATCCGCACGCAGCAGATATGCAGCCCCGCCGACGGTGACGGACGTGCCGTCCGTCGTGCAGCGCAGGCTGTCGTCCGGCGTGACCGTGTCGATGCGGATGTTGTCCGGCACGAGCAGCGCGAGGCTGCGCCGGAGCAGCGGCGCGATGGGTTCACTCGCCAGAAACGCCCGGTAGCGCGCCAGCGCAGCGTCAAACCCGTCCATCCTGCGGCACCATGCTCTCGATAAGCTCCGTCAGCTGCAGGCGGGTATAGGCGTCCTGCGGCTTGGAAGCAACGTTGTCCAACAGACCCCAGCGCAGACCGAGCAGCGGCTCTGCGCGCAGGGCATCGATAAAGCCGCGGATCGTCATCGCGTCCGGCTCAAGGCCGCCGGCGCTGCGGATGCGGTCGCGGATGGCACAGTAGACATAGTCGCAGATGTTCAGGCTCGCGCCGCTCGCCTCGGGCACGACGCGGCGCAGCACGTCCACAATGGTCTCCGGCTCTGCGATGTGGATGGGCGTGAAGCGGTCGATCGTCGCCTCGTTCATAAAGTTCGTGCCGGCGTAGTCCTCATTCATCGTGATCGTGAACGCCGAGTGCGGGTGCATCTGCACGAGACCGTAGCCGGGCACCTGGATCTGACGCGCGGCATCGGTCAGCGAGTGGAGCACATCGGCACATTCGGGCTTGATGGTGTTGCCCTCGTCGAGCACGACATCCGCGCCCGCGGCCAGATAGCGCAGCATATCGCTCAGGCGATAGCGCATGGTGCCGTTTTCGATCGTCGGTCCGCCGAGCAGATCGAGCTTGTCGAGCTCGGCATTGCCCTGCATCCGGTACTGCGGCACATTGAGCAGCCAGTCCACCGTCTGGATGAGCGTGTTTTTGCCGCACCCCTTGCTGCCGACCAGCCGCAGATGCAGCCCCGACAGGCGGTAGGCCAGCGCGCGTGTGAGCGCCCCGAAGCTGTCGGCCTGCACATAGCGCACCGTCGGATCGGGCACCATCTCGGGGTACTCCGGCAGAGAGAACATCTCGGCGAACACGCGCAGGATGATCGCCTCCGGCACAGCCTGCTCGAGCAGGTACTCGGCGCGTGCGGTCAGTGCCTCCACACCCGCACAGCCGCGCGCCGCCGCCCCGTCGATCGCCGCGCGCACCGCCGCGCTGAGTGCGTCGCCGCAGCGGTATTCGGCGAGAAAGCCCCACACATCCGGCGTGTCGCTGTCGCACGGCTCGCCCGCAGAATCGCACAGTGCCGTGATCCGTGCCCGCACGGGCGCGGTGCGCAGCAACGCCGTGAGCGCCTCAGACGGCGCGGACACGATGCCCACACGCGAGAACAGATCCCCCGCCGCCGCCTCGCTCAGACAGCACACAGGCAGCGGCTCGCCCTCGACCCGGCAGAGCACGACCTCCGGCCACGCATGGCGCTCCTGCGCGCAGAGCGAGCGCAGGAAGTCGAGCTTCATCGGTGCTTTCAGATTGCTGCCGCCGCAGACGGCGGTCTCATATTGCAGCGTATGCATATCTCATTCCGCCTTTCTCAGTTGCCGCGCACGGCGCCCCACGGAAAGCCCTTTGCGCCGCCGTGGTAAATAACGCGCCGCACATTCAAAAACGCGCAGCGGCCGATGCGCTCCACGCCGTCGGGGATGACGACCGTGTCCAGATTGCTGCACTTATAAAACGCCTCTTCCTGGATCTCGCGCACGCTGTCCGGGATGACGATGCCCGTCAGACCGATGCAGCGCGAGAACACGCCCTCCGGTATAACGGTGAGCCCCTGCGGAAGATTGACCCGGCGCAGGTGCACCTTATCATAAAACGCATATGGCTCGATCGTCTCGACACTGTCCGGAATGACGAGCGTATTTAAATATGTGTACGACACCATGGCATAGGCAGCGAGCGTGCGCACGCGCACCCCGTCGACCGACGACGGCAGCTCGAGCACCGTGCCGGCGTTGAAGCAGCCGTCCGTACCGATGCGGCCGGTCGCGGCGTCAAAGACAAAATTCTGTGCCGCAGCCTGCGCCGCCGTGACCGGATGCGTGTCCCACGGGCGCTCGCGCAGCCAGACGGCAATATCCGCCTGCGTTTGCCGGCGCTTTTGCGCGAGGTAGTCCTGCATCTGCCGCAGCGAGCACTGCTGCGAGAAAAAGACCGCCAGATCCTCGGCCTCCAACGGGATGGAAAAGCCCTTCGGCAGCTCGAGCCCGAGCTGCATGGCAAGGATCCGGCGGACATCGCCGCACGCATCGTCATAGCGTGAGAGCACCTTCTGATCGCAGACGAAGGGCACGTCCAGCCGCGACGCCTCGATGCCGCCGGCCGTCAAAAGGCCCGCGAAGCCGTGCGCGCGGTCCAAGATCTTTTTTACGTCGCGAAACTGCGTGCTCTGGTAAAGAAGCATCTCCATCGCGTGATCCCTCCCGTCGGTTCGGAACGCTTTTTGTTATAAAACTATCATACAGGCGCAAGGTGTATTCTTCCGTAACATTTGCTGCACAGATTCCGGTTTCCTTGTCTCTTTACCGGCGGATCGGGTATTTTTTGTACACGCTGTACACAGTTTATTCACTGGACAGGCGTTTCCGGTTGTGGTAAACTAAAGTTACGTTACACGAGTCCGGAAAATGCACACGCAGTACACATATATTTTGAATAAAGGAAGCATACGCATGAATGAAGTAAAAAGCCCGAAAAAGCCGATGCTGTATTACTACGCCATGGCGCTGCTCGTGCTGCTGCTCATCAACTTCCTCGCCGTGCCGTGGCTGAGCCAGCGGCAGGTCAAGGAGGTCGACTACGGCACGTTCATGACCATGACGGAGAACAAAGAGATCGGCCGCGTGGAGGTGCAGGACAACCAGATCCTCTTCACGAACAAAGACGACACCCAGATCTACAAGACCGGCCCGATGGACGATCCCGACCTGATCTATCGCCTGAAGGACTCCGGCGCGGAGTTCTCGAGCGAGATCGTCGAGCAGATGTCGCCGTTTCTGTCGTTTCTGCTGACGTGGCTGCTGCCGATCGTGGTGTTTGTCGCCCTCGGCCAGTTTATGCTCAAGCGCATGACGAACAAGGCCGGCGGGCCGAACTCCATGATGTTCGGGCTCGGCGGCTCGAACGCAAAGGTCTATATCAAGTCCGCCGAGGGCATCAAGTTTTCCGACGTCGCCGGTGAGGACGAGGCCAAGGAGAACCTGACCGAGATCGTCGACTATCTGCACGACCCGTCGAAGTATCAGGAGATCGGCGCGTCCATGCCCAAGGGCATCCTGCTCGTCGGCCCTCCGGGAACCGGCAAGACGATGCTGGCCAAGGCCGTCGCGGGCGAAGCGAACGTGCCGTTCTTCTCCATTTCCGGCTCGGAATTTGTGGAGATGTTCGTCGGCATGGGCGCGAGCAAGGTGCGCGACCTGTTCCGGCAGGCCAAGGAGAAAGCGCCGTGCATCGTGTTCATCGACGAGATCGACGCTATCGGCAAGAAGCGCGACGGGCAGGTCGGCGGCAACGACGAGCGCGAGCAGACGCTCAACCAGCTGCTGACCGAGATGGACGGCTTCGAGGGCAACAACGGCGTCATCATCCTCGCCGCCACGAACCGGCCCGAGTCGCTCGACCCCGCGCTGACACGGCCCGGCCGTTTTGACCGGCGCGTGCCCGTGGAGCTGCCCGATCTCAAGGGCCGCGAGGAGATCCTCAAGGTGCACGCCCGCAAGATCAAGGTCGCCGAGGACGTGGACTTCGGCCAGATCGCACGCATGGCCTCCGGCGCATCCGGCGCAGAACTTGCGAACATCGTCAACGAGGCTGCGCTGCGCGCCGTGCGCGACGGCCGGCGCTTTGCCACGCAGTCCGACCTCGAGGAGAGCATTGAGGTCGTCATCGCGGGCTATCAGAAGAAAAACGCCATCCTCACCGACAAGGAAAAGTGGACGGTTTCCTACCACGAAATCGGCCACGCGCTGGTCGCGGCTATGCAGACCCATTCCGCCCCGGTGCAGAAGATTACCATTATTCCCCGTACCTCCGGCGCGCTGGGCTATACCATGCAGGTGGAGCAGGGGAACCACTATCTGATGACCCGGGAGGAGCTTCTTGACCAGATCGCCACCTACACCGGCGGTCGTGCGGCGGAGGAAGTCAAGTTCGGCACCATTTCCACCGGCGCATCCAACGACATCGAGCAGGCCACCAAGATGGCCCGGGCCATGATCACCCGCTACGGCATGAGCGAGGACTTTGACATGGTGGCGCTGGAAACCGTCACGAACCAGTATCTGGGCGGAGACGCGTCTCTGGCCTGCTCCGCGGAGACGCAGGCGAGCATTGACCGGCAGGTAGTCGCTCTGGTGAAGAAGCAGCACGAAAAGGCGAAGAACATTCTCACGGAAAACAGGCAGAAGCTGGATGAACTGGCAAGCTACCTGTACGAAAAGGAAACCATCACCGGTGAGGAGTTCATGAAAATTCTCAACGGCTGACAACCGCGTCGTTTCGGCAGGAAGAAAGGCACTATCGCACTATGAAAATCGCAATCGCAACGGATACCAACAGCGGAATTACCGCCATGGAGGGCGAAAAGCTGGGCGTTTTTGTTCTGGCCATGCCCGTCAATCTGGAGGAAACCATTCACTACGAGGGCATCGACATCACGTCGGAGCAGCTGTATGACGCCATGCGGCAGCACCGGGATGTCTCCACCTCCCAGCCGTCACCGGGGCAGCTCATGGAGCTGTGGGACGGAATTCTGGCAAAGGGCTATGATGAGATCGTGTATATTCCCATGTCCAGCGGCCTGAGCGGCTCCTGTCAGAGCGCCGCTCTGTTCGCGCAGGACTACGACGGCAGGGTGCAGGTGGTGGATAATCACCGCATCTCCGTCACCCAGAAGGAGTCGGTCATCAGCGCCCTTCGTCTGGTCGAGCAGGGGTATGACGCGGGACAGATCAGGGACTTCTTGGAAAAGCACGCCTATGATGCCAGCATCTACATCACCGTGGATTCCATGGAGTACCTGAAAAAGGGCGGCCGGGTCACGCCCGCCGCGGCCACGCTGGCGACGGTGCTGAACCTCAAGCCGGTTCTGACCATTCAGGGGGACAAGCTGGACGCCTTCGCCAAGGTACGGGGCATGAAGCTTGCCGAGAGCAAGATGATCGAAGCAATTCATCAAGACCGGGCGGAACGTTTCAAAGACGTCCCGGAGTCCCGCCTCCTGATCGAAACCGCCGGAACGCTGGAAAACGGCGAACTGGCAGAGCACTGGCGTCAGCAGGTGCAGGCGGAATTTCCCTTTGCGAAGGTGAGTTACGCCAACCTGCCGTGCAGCATCGCCTGCCACGTGGGCATGAATTCCGTTGCCACCGTCATCATGACGGAAGAAGTGCAGCGGGCAGACTGAAATACAACAAGGCCGGTGAAAACCGGCCTTGTTGCGTAATTACGGAATAGAAAGGTGCTGAGATTCATGAAATTGAGAAACGCGGCAATCTTTTTCCTGCTTCTGGCCTTACTTCTACCTGCATGCAGTCAGCAGCCAGATGAGGAAATTGACCCCATGCGGGAGCAGCTTCAGAAACGGTGTGGAGAAATTGCGTCAGTTTGCAGTGAGACATACCGCAGAGCAGACAAGACAGGAACGACCCTTTCGCAAAGCACCATTGATGAAATGGAAGCCGCCCTGTATGACGCCGGACTGGACGTGATCGACACAAGTGGGGAATATCCTGCGTACCTGATGACAGCAGATAGGTTCCGGGATTTCTGGCAGAACGTTCAGAGCGGAAAAACGGCGGAGCAGGAGACCATTACCGTCAGGGAAACCGGCACGTTTACCTATCAGCTGTTTACCGATGGGGACGGTGACGCCTGTGTTTACAGCATGGATTACCCGATGGGCGGCGGCTCGGAAGTGTATTATGAGAAGCAGGAAATTCTGGAATGGAATCTGACGGACAAAGGAAATTTCTATTACCGGCTCTATCCGGCCGGGGACAAGCACTATGCCGATTTTTCCCTGATCCGGCTGGAAGCGCCCGACCCGGAGCTGTGCGATCTGAACAGAAAGTACGTCATGGCAGGCGGATACATTGGCACGAATATGTATCTTACAGACTGGAATGAGGATAATTTTGAAAACCTCAGCTTCAATGATATGTGGGAGTATCTGTATTATGATACTTACGGCGAGCGGTTTCAGCCGGACGGATATTCCTATATCAGGGAGCAATGCTGCTATGAGATACCCGCGGAGGAATTTGAGAAGGTAATCCTGCCCTATTTCGACATTGACCTCGACAAGTTCCGGGAGCTGGCGCATTACAGCGGGGAAGGGGACTATTACCCTTGGCGGCAAATCGAAACCAATGATTATATATTTCTGCGTTATTACATGATCGAGCCGGAAGTGACGGCCTGTCAGACGGACGAGGACGGAACGATCACACTGACCGTGGAAATGTTGTCCACCGATCTGAAAACAGACTGCCTGTTTGCCCATGAACTGACGGTCAGGCCGTTGGAGAACGGGAAATTCCAATTCGTCGGAAACAGAGTGACTTACCAGACAGAATATGGTCTGCCGTTCTGTCAACCCAGACTTTGCTGGAAGAAGACCACATAAGCTCGCATCGGTACAGGGAGACAAACTAGGGTCTATCTGAAAACCGTCAACATGCCCAAACAGCGGGTCTTTTCCGCCTGCTGTGCACCATTTTCCCTTGTAATACACAAAGTATTCCTGCGGAAAAATGGCTTCATCAGGCGAAAAATCCCTCGCTGTTGGTCATATTCCCGGTTTTCAGATAGACCCTATATAACACGGCTCCTTTCTTACTTCTGCTATGACACTTTTCCAAGAGAATCAGGCTGCGAAATTGACACTTTTTCCGATGCTATTGAAAATTTTTGCGGAAACCTGCATTTTGTTCAATAGAAGTGGTGTGCTGTGCGGCAAAATGAAGGGTAGCCATCTTGCTCTATTTCCCAAAATCAATTTTTTTCGATTTTGGGAAATAGAAAGCATAAGCAGACGCGCCTATCTCACGTCAGGTTCAAATTTGCTGTGTGATTCATTCTCCATATCAGGTTCATCCTCAAACAGTGCAAGCAGTTCCAGTGCCAGTTCGTTTACACGATCCGGAAGGTCGTCGTACCCGCACATTTCCTGTGCTTCACCGTTCGTGTAACGCACCGATACCTTCCACGATGGAAAATCCTCATACGCTGGTTCTTCAGGAGCCTTCTGCGCATCCGAAGATTCAGCCTCCCACTCGTCTTCCCACAAATCGTCTGTGTCGGCAGTGGCGGGAAAGCCGTAATCGTCCTCCCAACAAAAAACCTCGTAGTTGTTGACAATGACATTCAGAAGCTTTCGCATGTCCTTCTCCGTCAAAGTGATCTGCATTGTCCTGTTCTCCCGGTGGAGCGTTACCGTGTGTTCCTTCCGGTCAAGAGTAAAACAGAGGCTTTCGCAGCAAACATCGCCGTATTCGTCAATGACCTCGCCGCAGATGGTAAATTCCATGTGGAGAATGTGAAGCTGTTTTTTGCGCTCATTTCGCGCCGTATAGGGAAATCGGTTGGCATATAGCTCTTTCGCAGCGGAAGCCACCTCCGGGCGGCTGTCGTTTCGCAGACCTCTAAGCCATTCCCGCTGCTGCGTGGACAGCTGCCACGGCAGATTCCATAGCTTGGCAAGTACCATTTTCTCTGACCGCTGTGCGGCGGGCAGCGCAGCGCACTTCTTGCAGATGTGCGCCGCATGGCCGCTGCCTGAAAAACTCTCGTTCGATTTGTATTCTCTGCACACCTTACAGTAGTGCCTGTGCTTCTTTGCCATATTTCTCGCCACCCCTGTCATTGGGAAAATTCGGACAGCTTCACCGCTTACTGCTCCAGACTATCGGGATTCAGCATAAATTCAAAGATGCTCATAATCAGCACACCACTTTCGTTATAGTACGGTGCTGGTGCATCCTTCGTAATAATGATTTTCTTGAAAGCGTCGCCGGTCATCATCAGAGAGCGCTGTTCCTGTTCCATTTTTGCCTGATCCGGGATAGCGTAAGCCGACTGAATATAGTAACGTTTGGAGCCTTTGTTGCATACGAAATCTATTTCATACTGCTTGCGGACGCTGCTTCCATCTTTGCCTCTGCCGTTTACCACCACAACGCCAATATCCACATTGAAGCCTCTGATTTTCAGCTCATTGAAAATGATATTCTCCATCGTGTGGGTTTCCTCCAACTGACGGAAGTTCAGACGTGCGTTGCGAAGCCCCATATCGGTGAAATAGTATTTAACCGGGGTGTCGATATACTTTTTTCCCTTGACATTATAACGCACTGCACTGTCAATCAAAAACGCATCACACAGATATTCGATATATCTGGTAATGGTTGCCTTGCTGATCGTCTTTTGTTTGACGCTTTTGAAAGTAGCTGACAGTTTTGTCGGGTTGGTAAGGGAGCCGATGGCAGAGGAAAGAATGTTCAGCAGCTCTTCCAGTTCAGCACGGTTGCGGATTTTGTGCCTGCCCACGATATCCGAAATATAGGTTTCTTCAAAAAGCGACTTCAGAAAAGCGGTTTTTTCCTCCGGCTGTTCAAAGCGCAGGACAAGCGGAAGCCCGCCGTAAAGCATATACTCGTTCCACCCGTCCTGCTTCGAGCCGGAGTAGACCGACATGAACTCTGAAAAACTAAGTGGGAACATATGAATTTCGTCCCCGCGGCCACGAAACTCCGTGATGACATCCTTGGACAGAAATCTGGCGTTGCTGCCAGTCACATACACATCAACATTTCCCATGCGGATAAGGCTGTTGAGGACAGCCTCGAACTCGCCCAAAAGCTGCACCTCATCAAGCAGTACATAGTACATTCCGTCATCTGCGATTTGCTCTTTCAGATACGGCATCAGCACATACGGGTCTTGAAACTGCTTGTTTTCAAAAGCATCAAAGGCAATTCCTATGATGTGCTTTTTATCCACTCCTTCAGAAAGAAGGTGCTCCTTAAATAGATTGAACAGCAGATAGGATTTTCCGCACCGACGAACCCCGGTGACGACCTTGATAAGACTGTTGTGCTTCTTGCTGATAAGCTTGTTCAGATAGATATCTCTTTTCACGACCATTTCCCCATGCCTCCTACTGAATTTTTTTGCGGGTACACGCATTTTTGTTCAATAGTATTATACCCAATGCAGGGCAGTTTTGCAACCGCTTATTGAACGTTTTTGCGGGTGCACGCATTTTTGTTCAGCAGCGTCAGCGTAAGAGCAGCTGGAGCAACCCAAAAGCCACTCTCATTTCTTTCTTACCTCCTTATTCGTCCGTATCGAAGTCCGGCAGCAGCTCCAGTTCTGCAAACTGCGCATCGGTGATGCCGCCCAGCTTGCGAAGGGTACTGTCGGTCAGCTCCCGCAGTTCGGTTTCGTCAGGCTCCAGATGCCCGCGCATGTCGGTCAGCGTCTGCATCAGACCGGTGCGGGTGCCGGTAGTGTAAATGCACATCAGGTTGATCTCGTCAAACGTAAAGTTACTCATGTTACAACTCCCTTTCTGCGCTTCGTTTCGGCGCACTCTTCAAAGATGGGGTATCGGCTGCGGGCTGCGCTTTCAGCTTGGCAAGGATGGATGGCTTTTTGTCGGGTGCCTCCTTGCTTGTAGGCTGCTGGGCACGGCGCTTTTCCTCGCCTTCGCGCTGAACGGCCTGCGCCAGCTCCAGCAGAGAGATGGGCGTACCGGTCTTGGACTGTTCCTTCAGCTCCGCAACTGTTTTGCGCGGCCCGTTGTTGATGATATCGTCGATCATGCCGTAATCATCCTCCATTGCCATCTCCGCATTTTTCAGATAGTTTTCCGGCTGGAGGAAGTCAGGGACTTCCTTGAAACCAACGGTATCTACATAGTAGCAGGATATCACGCCGTGCTGTTTCAGAGCAATGATGTCGCTGACGGACAGGCTATGGCCGCGAAAATCCTCCGGGCGGCGGATATTGAAGGTCTCATACAGCTCATTCAATCTGTCCTGGGTATCGCCCCTGCGGTCGAGGTTTCCTGCGTAAACGGCGGCGTAATTCTTCTTTTGGACGGAAAGTCCTTTCTTCTCCAGATACTCGTAGTTCATGAAGTGGAGCCGTGCTGTGTCGTCACTATCCCGTAGCTGATAGATCACAAAGCTGTCGCCGGGGTTATCAAGGAACGCTTTCTCGTAGTCCTGCGGCACGAAGCGGTCTTTGACCGTCTCCCATTCGGAAGCTTCCACGCCGAAGATTCCGTCAAAGCTGCGGATTTCATCGGCATCAAACGCCATGGCCTCGGTGTTGTCCGTGTGGAGCATATACACGGTCACGTCACGCTCCATAAGCTCCAGCGCACGCTCCTTTGTCAGCGGCAGCATATTGGCATCGGTGTAGCCGTAGGCGTTCATGCTCTCAACAGAGATGGCGGGGTCAGGGATGCAGGCGTTGTCCGGTGCGCTGACCGGTTCTGGCTCCTGCACCGTGATCTCCTGCACGGGTTCGGCAGCAAGGCTCTCCGACTCCTTATCCAGTCCGCGCTCCTTTATCAGCGCCTTATAGTTCCGGTCGATATCCGTAATCAGGCCGGATGCTGTGCGATTGATGGTTTCCAGCGATGCTTTCAGCTCCGGCAATTCCTTGCCCTTAGACCATGTAGCGATATAGCCGAAGCTGTTCTCGCTGGTCTCAATGCCGAAATAGGCGCAGACGGCGTAGGAAATGCTCTCAGCCTGTACTTCCTCGGTGTTGCGGGAGATTTTTGCCTTTTCCGGGAACTGCTCGTGCAGAAATCCTTTCACGGTCTGCTCTCCACCTAAGAAATTCAGACCGTCCTCACCCAATGGGAGATACCCAGCATCCGTCAGGTCAATGGGCGTTGCCGTAATGACAGTCGCTGCATGATTGACGACAACGTGCTCCTGAATGGTCACAGGCAGTCCCGGATCATCGTCGGAGCCGCGCAGATCATATGCATACAACCCTTCGGGCAGCTTCTCTCTGTCGATGCGCCCATTGGAATACAGGGCGGGTTCCTCGAACAGCTCAATCAGTTGATATTTCTCGCCAACATCGTCTCTGCCATGCAGAAGGGAGTGCGCGATCTCGTGGATTGCAGCGCATACCGTCTGCACCTCGCTCATACCGGTGCGGACAGCAATTCGCCGATTCTCATCGTCGAAGTACCCGTCCATGCCAGTCATATTCTCCATGAAAACCGGAACCGGCGCACTGCGCTTCACCGCCTCCATGAAAACCTCGTAATTCTGCACGCTGCCGGTTAGA
>ERZ780178.689-NODE-689-length-24401-cov-13.524563_pt1 | contig 24401 bp, 18 predicted proteins | sample MGYA00511018_ERZ780178 | MGnify/ENA primary metagenome ERZ780178 (study PRJEB29588, sample SAMEA2151439) | human gut metagenome | biome: human gut; feature: human-associated habitat; material: faeces | place: Denmark | collected 2008/2010 ...
AACTCAGCAAGTAAAGGCGACCATTTGCACATTTGCACATTAACTATGCATTTGCACATTAGCACATTAGCACATTAATTCGGTATCGCCTCCTCCCCTTCGCTTTGGAAGAGGTTCTTAACGATGTTCATTTCCATGAACGAGGTGCTCTGTTCTTTGCGTTGTGAACCGAGGTAGCAGATGCGGTCCTCCATGTGGAGCATGTTGTCAGAGAGGAGTTTGCGTAAGGCTGCGAGCAAGAACTCGTGGCCATAGCTCTTCATCGGCATGTAGATAGCGTAAACGCCATATTGTAATGCTAAGTGGCGTACCGTCTTCGCCTTGTAGCAAATCGCAAGAATGGTGCTCTCGCCACGGAAAGAACTTACATAGCGTGCGGTGCGACCTGTATAAGAGTCCATAATGATAGCGCGGAGCTTCATGCGCTTCGTAGCCATCACTGCTTCTTTAGAGAAGAACTCCGTTACGTCAGGTGTGTCAGAGAGGGGAATATCAACGTCGCCAAACTCCTTAAACGTATCCCTCTCAGCCTGCCATGCTACGGTGGCCATAGTCTTTACGGCCTCAACGGGATAATCACCATAAGCCGTCTCGCCTGAGAGCATGAGGGCATCGGCGCGTGAGTAAACGGCATTGGCAATGTCGGTCACCTCGGTACGTGTAGGACGTGGGTTGTGAATCATGCTTTGCAGCATCTGGGTGGCTACGATTACGGGCTTGTGAACACGAATGGCCTTGTCGACCAAGCGACGCTGAATGCCAGGAATAAATTCTTGAGGCACTTCGATACCGAGGTCGCCGCGAGCCACCATAATGCCGTCAGCAGCTTCGAGTATTTCGTCGATGTTGTCAACGCCCTCTTGGTTTTCAATCTTAGCAATGATGCGAATGTCGCTATCGTGTGCATCGAGTATGCGGCGAATTTCGTAAACGTCCTCCTTAGAACGAACAAATGAGTGAGCAATAAAGGCTACGTCGTAGTCGATAGCAAACTCAATGTTGCGTTTGTCCTTCTCGGTCAGTGCGGGTAGGTTGATGCGCACGCCTGGCACATTGACGCTCTTGCGCGACCCCAACGTAGCATCATTCTCAACGTGGCAGATGAGTTGGTCGGCCTCTTTATGGTCAACGCGAATGCCAAGATCACCATCGTCGATAAGAATTTGTGCGCCCTCGTTAACGTCGGCCACAAAGCCTGGGTAGCTAACGGCAATGACATCGCGAGTCGTTTGCTGCTCAGGACGTCCTACTATGGTTACGATATCGCCCTTATGATATTCAATGGGTTGTTCGGTCTTGGTAGTACGAACTTCTGGGCCTTTTGTGTCGACAAGTATGGCAAGGTGGCTTGACACTTCGCGCACGTTGTCAATAACGCGCTTCATGCCAACAGCGTCTTGGTGAGCAGTGTTAAGTCTAACTACGTTCATGCCGGCATCATAAAGGCGCTGTATAAGGCCTACATCGCAACGCATATCCGATATGGTTGCTACAATTTTGGTTTTCTTGTACATTGTATAGTTGAGTCTGTTTATTTTTCTTTTAGTTGACAAGTTAACGAGTTTACAAGTTAACGAGTTTACAAGTTAACGAGTTTACAAGTTAATGAGTTGACAAGTTGACAAGTTAACGAGTAAGTTTGTATATCTTAGTAACAAATGGCGACCATTTGCACATTTGCACATTCTCACATTCTCACATTCTCACATTCTCACATTTGCACATTAACTATGCATCTGCACATTGTTCAGCAGCGCTTCCACCCCAAGTCGGTAGGAGTCGAGTCCGAAGCCACAGATGACACCGCGACAAGCGGCTGATATCATAGAGTGGTGACGAAACTCCTCGCGTTGGTGAACATTGCTGATATGTACCTCAACCACAGGGAAGTGGAGAGAACGAATGCAGTCATGCAAGGCAATGCTTGTGTGGGTATAAGCCCCCGCGTTGAGCACAGCGCCTTCGAAGCCTTCAGCATTGGCTTGTTGCAAGCGGTCTATTAAGAAGCCCTCGACATTGCTTTGATAGTATTCGAGCTCGTGGTCGGGGTAACGTTGGCGCAAGGCAGTCATGCATTCTTCCATGGTGCCGTGACCGTAGATGCCAGGCTCGCGCTGGCCCAAAAGATTGAGGTTGGGGCCGTTGATAATTAAGAGCTTCATTGTTTTTTGTGTTATAATAAAAGAAGCGGTAACTTTGCAGCACTTTTTATGCTACTTGCTTCAAAAGAATATGGTGCAAAGTTAGTAATTTTCATGTATATGGACGTACACTTATGACTTCGATTATTGACAAATATAATAATTACCTACTGCTCGAAAAGGGCTTTTCGCCCAATACGGCTGAGGCTTATGTAGGAGATGTGCTGAAATTCTTCAATTTTATGGAGGACGAAGGACTTGAAGCGCGTGACGTGAAGTTAGACGATTTGCACCACTTTGCCGCTTCACTCTACGACATCGGGCTGACCGCCACTACAATGTCGCGCATACTAAGTGGTGTGCGTTCGTTCTTTCATTATCTATTAGAGGACGGCTATATCACCGACGATCCTACCGAACTGCTCGAAATGCCCCAACGAGGTGAGCATCTTCCTACGGTCTTGACCGTAGAAGAGGTTGATGCTCTTGAGGACGCGGTGGATAGGAGTCAAGACGAGGCGCTGCGCGACCGTGCTATTGTTGAAGTGCTTTATAGTTGCGGTTTGCGCGTGAGCGAACTCTGTTCGTTGCAGTTGACGAACGTTTTCTTAGACGACGGTTTCTTACAAGTAATGGGTAAGGGCAGGAAGCAGCGATTAGTGCCTATCTCGCCCCGTGCAGTAACGGAACTCAAGATATGGCTCTCTGATAGAGAGAGCATTGAACCAAAACCTGGTGAGGAGGACTACGTATTTTTGAGTCATCGCCGCCGCCAACACCTCTCGCGCATCACCGTATTCCACGTGCTGCAAGTCCTGGCCAATCGTGCAGGCATTACACGCACCATATCGCCTCACACGCTTCGCCACACGTTTGCCACCCACCTACTCGAAGGCGGTGCCAACTTACGTGCCATTCAAGCTATGTTGGGACACGAGTGTATTGATACGACGCAGATATACACCCACCTCGACCGCTCCTTCCTCAAACAACAAGTGTTGGAGCATTTGCCACGAAATTAATAGGGTAGCCTTTCCCCTATCTACAAAAAAACCTGTGCAACACACACTGTTGCACAGGCGCACTTTATTATGATTGCAATTACTTCACAGCAAAAGATAAATGTCAAAGATTTGACGTCCATAAGGTGTTACTATTAATAATGAGTATATTAATTAAGCCCCTCTGGACTCTTTCAAACCCACCTTCAATCATAATGTAATGAAAAACACACGCGCAAAAGTATATAGTTTATCTTGTGCATACAAACTTTTAAGCTAAAAAAAGCCTAAAACTGACGAATAGACTTAATATTAAGCTATTTATACCAAAAGAGAGTGTTAATTTTGTTGACGTTCTTTTGTTAACGAGTTAAGGGCAAGTTATAAATAAACATAGTCAAGAAGTAATGAATAAATCCTCCATAGTTCGTCCCCTACGTTGGCTCTTGCGCTTTCGTCATCGTCGAGGGTATGGCATACATTCCCCTTTTGCTTTCAGCTTCGTCACAGGCGTAGTCTATGAGCAAGGCACGTATTATGCCTATCCCGAGTTGAAGGCGATGTATAAAAAGCTCCGCCCACATGGGGTGCGACTGAAGGATGGCAGATTGCTTTTCCGATTGGCCAACTTTGCACAGCCTCAAGTGATAGGGCTTGTAGGCTATCGGATTGACTCCTGGGCGGCACGTTGCCTCAGTGAAGGATGCCGTCATGCGCGGATAGTGGAGGACGACGAACTATCGCAAGCTGACTTTGTACTGCTCAGTGCGATGAAGGCTCGGCAGGCCGAGGCGATACTTGCCAATTTGCCTACAGGAGGCACCTTGGTAGTGATGCACACCATAGGGCGCAATCGCGAGGTATGGCGCAATGTAATCGCTCACCCTCGTGCCGTCGTGACATTTAATTTGGCCGACTTTGGCATTGTAATGGTACGGCCCGAACTGAACAAACAAAATTATGTAATCAATTATTATTAGGTTAGAGGGGGAGAGGTTAGGAGTAAAAAGTATATTTTAAAAAAAAAATCTACGATACATCCCCAATTAGACTAACTTCTTAACCCTTCCCCCCTCCCTTTAACCCCAAATACGTTATGTCAATCTATACACGTCGAGGCGATAGTGGCACGACCCAACTTGCTACGGGCGAGCGCACTTCAAAGAGTGCGCCACACATTATATATTATGGTATGTTAGACGAACTCTCATCCCAATTGGGTTGGCTTATCGCACAAGTAGAGGGCGATGTACTGCCGCCTAAAGTGGTAGATCAGTTAACAAAAGAGCGTGAGTTGCTAATTCAGGCACAACGTTTGTTGTTTAATCTAGGTGTGGAAGGCACCGATAAGGCTCTGTTGCAGCAATACCCCGCTCCCTCTAACGCCGATGTGGCAGCGTTAGAACATCAGATAGACACTATAAGTAAGGCCATAGGCGGAATCTTTCGAGGTTTTGTCTTGCCAGGCGGACATACGGTGGCGGCTGCAGCACATGTGGTGCGCACGGTGTGTCGACGTACCGAACGAGAGTTGATAAGCTTCGTGACACGCTATCCTGATGAGAATTGGCGCATTAGTGAGGGCGAAACAATGGCTTACGTCAACCGTTTGTCGGACTTTTTGTTTGCTTTAGCGCGGAAATTAAACTATTTAACACAACACGATGAAAAAAGTGCACACGAAATGTTACGTGTTTGAATTAAAACAGTATTTTTGCGCGCAAATTAAGAAAAGCAAACTTATAAAATAAAACTAACACTATGTATTGGACATTGGAATTAGCATCAAAACTTGAAGATGCACCTTGGCCCGCCACAAAGGACGAGCTGATTGACTACGCTATGCGTTCGGGTGCTCCGATGGAGGTTGTCGAAAACCTGCAAGAGTTGGAGGACGAAGGCGAAGTTTACGAAACGATAGAAGACGTTTGGCCCGATTACCCAACGAAGGAGGACTTCCTCTTCAACGAGGACGAATACTAATCGCTCAAAAAACTACACAAACAGCTTAAAGCGTTGAATATAAGCGGTATAGGAATTGTACAACAACATTCCTATACCGCTTTTTGTTCTCTTACCGCCCCAAGACAGTGCAAGCCGAACGCAATGAAGTTTTCTTCAATTGCTGAGGTGCAGCCTATCTTATTAAAATAAACTGCTCAAATCAGAGCATACTGCCTTTGCAACTAAATAGCCATCGTCAGAGTATGTAAAAGAATTTTAGGCGGATTATTTACCCAAATCTAACTTTGCAACATAGTTTTGGGTAAAGAATTACCATGTTTTTCTTTTAATTGCAATTAAACCATTACCTTTGCAAGGGTTAAGATATAATGGTATGATTATGACAAGCAAACTTGTTGGTAGAGAGCGAGAGTGTCAAGAACTCCACAGAGTGATGGAGTCGGATCGCTCAGAATTTGTTATAGTATATGGACGGCGAAGAGTGGGTAAGACTTTTCTTGTTGACCAATACTACCACGGACAATACGACTTTACATTTGTCGGAGGACATAATCTATCACGCCAGCGACAACTTATGAGTTTTGCGCGTGCATTGAAAAAGTTCTCAGGCATAAAGTCGGATAAGTTTGCCGATTGGTTCGACGCATTTGATGCTCTTGAAGAATATCTTGAATCACTTGATACAAGCAGAAAAAAAGTGGTATTTATAGACGAGATGCCTTGGATTGACACACAGAAGTCTAACTTTGTTGCTGCATTGGAGAATTTCTGGAATGGCTGGGCTGCCCGTCGCAGTGATATTGTGTTTATTGCCAGTGGCTCAGCAACTTCATGGATGGTAGACAATCTGATTGAAAACCAAGGAGGGCTGCATGCTCGCATTACAAGCAGCATTTATGTTAGACCATTTACTTTGCATGAGACAGAGGAGTATCTTCATAGAAAACACTGCAAATGGGACAGATACCAAATATTACAGTGCTACATGGTGTTTGGAGGCATCCCTTTTTATTTAAGTCTCATTAATACCAAAGAAAGCCTCGTGCAGAATGTTGACAGACTATTCTTTGTCCAAGGAGGTATTATGCGAAGCGAGTTTGATGAATTGTATAACGCTCTGTTTTCAAATGCCGACTTATATATAAGTGTAGTAAAGGCTTTGGCTGCACATCATGATGGCATGTCCCGTGAAGAAATATCCAAGACAATTGGAATCACTGGTGGCACTCTTACCCGTGTGCTGACCAATCTTGAAAGATGTGACTTCATCTCCCGAAATCAGAATTTTGGTCATAAGGTGAAAGATACAATCTATCGTTTGGTGGATTTCTATACTTTGTTTTATTACAAGTTTATCTTGCAAGATATTTCAGGCGACGAACATTGGTGGAGTCATAATTTTGAGTCACGCCAAATCTCGACATGGCAGGGACTTACATTTGAAATAGTGTGCCTTATGCACACTGACTGCATAAAACGTGCCTTGGGCATTTCGGGGATGGCAACAGAAGTGTCTTCATGGCGCAAGGCTGCAAGTGAAGACCAGAAAGGAGGACAGATTGATTTAGTCATCAAACGCGCTGATCGCATCATTCATCTGTGCGAGATGAAATTCAGTAAATCTGAATACCGCATTACGGAGGCATACGAACAGTTATTAAGACAACGATTGGAACTCTTTCAGAGTTCTACCAAAACAAAGTTCTCATTGGTCATCACCTTTGTTACCACCTATGGCGTAGCAGATGGCGCACATCATAGTTTGGTACATAGCGAAGTTACAATGGAGCAGCTTTTCAAATAAGGAATATCCTTTTACGGTCTTTCACTACGAAATAAAATGATCGAAAAGGTTGACACAGCAATATAATCACTTGAAACTCAATACGCCTTGTTCCTCTTCAACGAGGACGAATATTAATCGCTCAAAAAGCTACACAAACAGCTTAAAGCTTTGAATATAAGCGGTATAGGAATTGTACAGCAACATTCCTATACCGATTTCCCCGTTCTTTTACCGCCCCAAGATAGTGCAAATTGTCGAAGAGAACGTAACGCGTGCTTCCTATCTTGAACGCAAGCTAACCTGGGGGCGACGCGTCCCCGCGTCGGCATTGCCAACTTGGGGTTCGATGCCCCAAGCTGGCAATACTTGACAAATTAAAGTTTGGGTACTTCAATTTGTCTTTCTATAAGACAGGATGCACTTCCATAACAGGTAAATCCACAAATTGTATAACAGAAACGACACATATTGTATAATAAAATTGCCACAAATTGTATAATAAATTATGGTGTATTGGGTATATATAGTTCCTATAGGATGTCTGAAACACTGACCAAGACTTTGGTCATCGATCGAAAGGTTAACACGACAATATAATCATCTGAAATTCAATACACCTTGTGCCTCTTCAACGAGGACAAATACTAATCGCTCAAAAAGCTACACAAACAGCTTAAAGCGTTGAATATAAGCGGTATAGGAATTGTACAACAATATTCCTATACCGCTTTTTCCGTTCTCTTACCGCCCCAAGACAGTGCAAGTCGAATGCAATGAAGTTTTCTTCAATTGCTGAGGTGCAGCCTGTCTTATTAAAATAAACAGCTTAAATCGCTATGTTTTGAAAAACATAAGAAGAGAATTTGTTCAATGTAGACTATATATAGAACAAGATTAATGAACAAGATTAATGAAAAAGATTAATGGTCGATTAATGAAAACATTAATGTTCAAAATCCAAAGCGCGAAGCGCGCCTTAATGTTTATTCCTATCTCTTCGACAAATTGCAGTTTAATAAAATGAATTTAGGTTTACAAAAAAAAGTTTGCCAGACTCACGTCTAGCAAACTTTCATTATGAATAGTATCAAACCTTCCTAACTATTATAAGTTAGGGTTCATTTCAGTCCACTTATCAACAGCGGGAACGATGCCGAGTTCTACGATCTCGTCACGCATCTTGCAAAGGTGCTCGTATGACTTAGCGAGAGAAGCCATTTCATCGGGAGTACCTTGGGGTTCAGTGAAGTGAACGCCCGTCTTGTCGATAGTAGTAGGCATAGCCATCATTACGTTCTTGAAGCCACACTTGTCGCAGTTAACGTAGCAACCTGCGGGCAAAGTGAAGGGTTCGCCACCCATAGCAGCTTCGATCATCTTAACAGCGTTGTAAGCAGGGCTCTGGAATGAGCTGCGGCCACGAAGCTTGATGATGTTTGAACCACCCTGTACGGTGTGGTGCTTAATCTCTTCCCAACGTTCAGCAGAGAGACCCATTTCAGAAAGGGGCTTGCCGTCAACCTTCACTTGTGAAGCGAATACAGCCATTTGTTCACCGTGGCCACCATAAGTGTGAGCACCCGTTACCTTATCCTGCTGTACGCCAAATTCGAGGGCGAGAGCTTGTTGCAAACGAGTTGAGTCGAGAGCAGCGAGTGAAGTAAGTTGGTTGGGCTTCAAACCTGAGTGGATAAGAGCTGTAAGAGCAGTTACGTCAGCAGGGTTGAAGATAACTACTACGTGTTCTACCTCAGGGCAGTACTTCTTGATGTTGTCGCCGAACTCAGCAGCGATCTTGCAGTTACCCTTGAGAAGGTCTTCACGAGTCATGCCGTCCTTACGAGGAGCACCACCAGAAGAGATGATATACTTAGCACCAGTAAAAGCTTCAGCGGGGTCAACTGTATAAGTTACGTTTACGCCAGGGAAAGCGCACTGTTGAATCTCGTCGAACACACCGTGTACACCAGGTTCGTAGATATCGTAAAGGCAGATGTTAGGAGTAAGGCCGAGCATCAAGGCGCTCTGTACCATGTTAGAACCAATCATACCGCCTGCACCGACGATCAAAAGCTTTTCGTTTGATAAAAATGCCATAATAGTTTAACTTTTAAAAAGTGTTTGTTCCTTTTCGTGTGGCAAAAGTACAAACTTTCAATCAAACGTACAAAAAAAATAGTTGTGTTTTATATACGATAAAAGCGCATTGCCAAAACCGACAATGCGCTTTTTATTTTAGTGGGTTTTAATAAGGTGTTAAAACTCGAATTGTTCTAACTTCAGTGTACCCAATTTTTCGAGTTCGCCGACGTATTGTTTGAAGTGGTCAGCGGCCATGTGCTGCTTGAGTGAAGCCTCGTCTTGCCACGTTTCGCAGATCATGAATATGTCGGGGCGCGTAGCACTCTCGAATGTGTCGTAAGCAATGTTGCCTGCATCTTTTAATGATGCTGCCGTAAGGGCAATGGCTGCCTGAAGGGCTTCGTCATACTTGCCCTCATTGGCTTGAAAGAAACAATTTAATCTAAGCATCTCTTTGATTCTTTTGTTTCTTAGTTGACGAGTTTTTTAGTTAACAAGTAAGTCTTGCATAAAGTAACTTACTCGTCAACTCGTCAACTGAGAAATGGGATTAAAACATATATGCTACTTGCACCTGGAAGGTGTTAGTCTTATACTTCAGTTCGAGGTCTTGGCTATTGCCTGTTTCGCCACCAAAGTTGTTGAAGATAGCCTTACCCGCTTTACCGAGGGCAAAGTTATAACCGATGCTGGCTTCGAGGTGCTTCATGAGGCGGACGCCAGCACCAATGTTCCAGGTCGTGTTCATATTCTCCTTGCTAAAGTTCGTGCCAGAGCCAAAGTTGCTCCACTCCATGTTCTTAAAGGCAAAGCCAAATTGTGGACCTGTAAACACGTATATGCCAGCTATCTTGCCCAACCCGATGTTATAACGCACGTTGATAGGAATTTCGAGTGTGCGATACGTCTCTGACTTTGACACTCCACCGATTACCTCTTCGTTGCTCATATCGTAGTGAGTGACTTCCGTAATGTTGAGTTTACGTTGAGAGTATTGCAGCGAAGCGTCGATGCCGATGCCCAAAGGCGTATTGAAGGCCACCTTCGGACCAATGAACCATCCTGGCTTGTTATCAGAGCTAAAGCTCTCCTTCCAATTGCCCGAAAACTTCATTTTAGTCAAGTTATAACCAGCCGTAATACCGTAGCTAAATGATTGTGCTTGTGCTTGCATAGTGCCAATAATTGTTAGCACCAACACCAAGCAGAGAGTAGTGATCTTTTTCATAATTTATATAGGTGTTATGGATGTTTTCGTTTCTGATAGCGACAAAGTTACTACAAAAAAGTGAAATGCGGAAAGAAATAGTGATAGAATTGAGTTACAAGGGTTTCAGTCGTGCTTCCGATTATTCGTGAAGCCATCGCAATCACCGCTGAAGCCAAATCAGGACGCCGCTACGTTACTTGTCCGTAACCATGCCCGAAAGGGCGACAAACGGACACGGATAGCGAAACAAGGCGTTAAGGATTAGTGAGTTACTGACAACCCACGCAACAAATCCGGTTACGGAAAAAGATTGCGCCGTTCCTCCCCGTTTTGCGTACCGACAACGGACTCTTCACCAACTAATTTTGAACCTAAAAAAATTAAGGACGATGAAGAGTACATTTTCAGTAATCTACTACCTCAAGCGTCAGGTAGTGAAAAAGGACGGGACAGTACCCGTCATGGGACGCATCACGGTGGACGGCACCCAGATGCAGTTCAGCTGCAAACTGACCGTCGATCCCAAGCTGTGGGACACCAAAGGGGGACGTGTCACGGGCAGAAGCACGGCGGCACTCGAAACGAACCGCATGCTCGACAAGATGCGTGTACGCATCAACAGACATTATCAGGAAATCATGGAGCGTGACAACTTTGTCACGGCAGAGAAGGTCAAGAACGCCTTTCTCGGACTGGAACACCGCTACCACACGCTGATGCAGGTGTTCCGCCAGCACAACGAGGACTACGAGAAACAGGTGGAGGCCGGCATGAAAGCCAAAGGTACACTCTTGAAATACAAGACCGTTTACAAGCACCTGCAAGAGTTCCTCTCCATCCGCTACCGCGTGAAGGACATCGCGCTGAAAGAGCTTACGCCCGCCTTCATCTCCGACTTCGAGATGTTCCTGCGCACGGACAAGCACTGCTGCACCAACACCGTGTGGCTGTATGTCTGCCCTTTGCGGACGATGGTGTTCATCGCTATCAACAACGAGTGGCTCACACGCGACCCGTTCCGGGAGTACGAAATCAAGAAGGAGGAAACTGTGCGCAGTTTCCTGACGAAAGAGGAAATCCGGCTGCTGATGGAGGGCAGGCTGAAAAACGCCAAGCAGGAGCTTTACCGCGACCTCTACCTGTTCTGCGCCTTCACCGGCTTGTCGTTCGCCGACATGCGCAACCTGACGGAAGAGAACATCCACACCTACTTCGACGAACACGAGTGGATAAACATCAACCGCCAGAAGACGGGCGTGGTGTCCAATATCCGCCTGCTCGACATCGCAAAGCGCATCATCGACAAATACCGGGGTCTGTGCGGGAACGGCAGGATTTTCCCCGTTCCCCACTACAACACGTGCCTTGCCGGAATCCGTTCCGTCGCCAAGCGTTGCGGCATCACCAAGCATATCACGTGGCATCAGAGCCGCCACACGGCAGCCACGACGGTGTTCCTCTCCAACGGCGTACCCATCGAAACGGTGAGTTCCATGCTGGGACACAAGAGCATAAAGACGACACAGATATACGCGAAAATCACCAAAGAGAAGCTCAACCAAGACATGGAAAACCTTGCGGCAAGGTTGAACGGCATCGAGGAATTTGCAGGTTGCACCATCTAAAACAGAGAAGCCATGAAACGTGATATAATCATCATAGAGGACAACACGATCAGCGTAAACGGTAACGAGATATGGATGACCGCCACAGAAATCGCCGGACTGTTCCACACGGGCGTCCCGGCAGTGAACGCCGCCATCAGAGCCGTCCGCAAGCCGGACGTGCTGAACGACTACGAAGTGTGCCGCTACATGCGGCTTGAAAACGGGCTGCACGCGGATGTTTACTCTCTTGAAATCATCATCCCCGTCGCCTTCCGGCTGAACACCTACCATGTGCATGTGTTCCGCACGTGGCTGGTAGAGAAAGCACTCTCGAAGGAAAAGCGGCAGGCATACGTGATGTTCATACAGAACGGAAAAGCCGGGTATTGCTGATAACGCATATAAATAAGAAAAAGGAAACGGACAGCCCCGTGAAGGAGTTGTCCGTTTCCTTTTTTCATGCAGCCGCCTTATTCCATCGGCTTGCGATAGTTCGCCTCCAACAATTCACGCAACCCCGATTCAGGGTAAAGCACCTTCCCTCCCAAAAGGATAAAGGGCAACACCCTGTTGTTGCGGTACTCCTGCAAGGTGCGGCGGCTGACACGGAGCAGTTCCGCCACCTCCCTGTCCGTCAGGTAACGCTCCCCGTCCAACGGCGGGCGGTAACTTTCCAGAAAGGCGGAGAGCCATTTCGAGCCTTTGCGCATGTTCTGCACAAGGGTGGCAAGCGGCTCGTCCTCCATCGTAAACACTTCATTGTTCTCGTTCATCATCATTTCGGATTCAGTGGGTTGTGAATAATAAAAATCATTTTCCGCCGGGATAGAGCGTGCCGACAAGCGGAATGAGCCTTTTGACCTCCTCCGGCTTGTAATAGAACCTGCGGTTAATCTGCGAGTAGCCGATAAGCCGCCTGTCGCGCAAGGTCTGCAACGTGCGCGGGCTGATCCTCAACTGCCCGCAGACCTCCTCGCCCGTGAGCCACCTTTCCATCCGCCCGCCGTCGCTCCTGCGCCTAAGGGTGGCTACCTTCTCCGCGAGGGCGTTGAAGGACACCACCATCATCTCGAAGGTCTTTTTCTCGATAGATACTATTTCCATAAGCAAAACATTTCAGAGTTTGCCGCAAAGGTAACGAAGCCGCCATGAACACGCACCGTTTCCCGCTAAAAGGCAGCTTGTTGCGCCGTCTGTCCGGGTTACGGAGCCATTATCCATAAAAATCTTACGTGAGCCACGTAGTGAGCTGTTAAAGCCCCTTTGGTTTATTGCCGAATTTTGCCGCAGAAACCAAAAGAAAAGACTGAATATGAAAGTGATAACGATGGAAAGTTCCGCCTTCACCGCATTGACGGAACAGATAGCCGAGATAGCGGCACACGTGCGTGCCGTTTCCGGCGGGAGGAAGGAAGAATCCCCCGACAGGCTGCTCACCACCCGCGAGGCGGCGCACCTGCTGAACGTGAGTTGCCGCACCCTCCAGCGCATGCGCAGCGAACAGCGCATCGCCTATGTCGTGCTGCGCGGCAAGTGCCGCTACCGGCAGTCGGAAATCGACCGCCTGCTCGAAGACAGCACCATTACGGGTGATGCCGCGACCCCGGAACAGATGAAACGCAACCACACGCTGCGCACGGGCGGCAAACCCAAAGGAAGGAGGACGTAGGACATGGAACTGCTTACCCGCAACAATTTCGAGAACTGGATGCAGAAAGTTATGGAACGGCTCGACCGTCAGGACGAGATGCTGCTCTCCATGCAGCCGTCCGGCAAAGCCCCGAACCCGATGGACGGGATCAGGCTTTTCGACAACCAAGACCTGTGCATGCTGCTCCAGATCAGCAAGCGCACCCTGCAACGCTACCGCAGCATCGGCGCATTGCCCTACAAGACGCTCGGCAAAAAGACCTATTACAGCGAGGCGGACGTGCTGACGTTCCTCTCCGAACATGTAAAGGACTTCCGCAAGGAAGATATAGCCTTCTACAAGGCTCGTATCCATAATTTCTTTCAAAAATAACCATTAAAACATTTTTCAGATGGCAAAGAAAAAAGACGAAAAGGACGTGCTGGTTGTCCGTGACGAGAAGACGGGCGAAATCAGCGTGGTAGCCGGGCTGAACGCCGACGGCTCCCCCAAGCGTATCCCCGCGAAAGCGGAGAACTCGCAGAGCTTCCTGCAATTCGACCGGCACGGCGACGTGCTGGACAACTTCTTCAAGAACTTCTTCCGCCAGTGCAAGGAACCCAGCCGCTTCGGTTTCTACCGTGTCGCGGCGGACCAAGCCGACAAACTGCTGGAGGTTATCAAGGACTTGCTGAAAGACCCCGACGGCAACAAGGAGATGCTTGCGCCCCACAAGGTGGACACCTCCGGCTACGAAAAGAAAGTACAGGAGGAGCAGTCCGCCGAAAAGCAGGAACAACCGGAACAGAAACAAGATGACGAACCTAAAAAACAGGAAGAAATGGAACAGAAAAACGAACAGAATCAGGAAAGCCCGCAACAGACGCAGGGCAACCGGGGCTACCAGCCCATCGACGAGAGCAAGATCAACTGGCAGGAGTTGGAGGAGAAATGGGGCGTGAAGCGCGACGACCTTGAAAAGTCGGGCGATCTTAACAGGATGCTCAACTACGGCAAGTCCGACTTGGTGAGGGTGTCGCCCAATTTCGGCGGAGAGGCTTTCGAGCTGGATGCCCGCCTCTCCTTCAAGAAGGACGGCGAGGGCAATGTCAGCCTTGTGCCGCACTTCATCCGCAAGGAGCAGAAGCTCGACGAGTATAAGGAACACAAGTTCTCCGACGATGACCGGAAGAACCTGCGCGAAACGGGCAACCTCGGCAGGGTCGTGGACCTCGTGGACAGGGGAACGGGCGAGATCATCCCCTCGTTCGTCAGCATCGACCGCAAGACGAACGAAATCACGGATGTCCCGGCAAACAAGGTGCGCATACCGGAGCGCATCGGCAAGACGGAAATCACCAAGCAGGAGCAGGACATGCTGCGTGCCGGGCTGCCCGTGCGTGACAAGCTCATCGAGCGCAAGGACGGCAGGAAGTTCGTCACCACCCTGCAAGTGAACGTGGAGCAGCGCGGCGTGGAGTTCGTGCCGGGAACCGGCAGGTCGCCCCGTGCCGTCCAGACGCAGGAAACGAAGAACAACCCCGCACAGGGACAGGCGCAGGGTACGGAGAATGCCGCCAACACGCAGAAGGAGCAACGCCGCAACACGTGGACTAACGCCGACGGCAGCATCCGACCCATCAGCAAATGGAGCGGCGTGGACTTCACCGAGCAGCAGAAAGCCGACTACGTGGCTGGCAAAGCCGTGAAATTAGAGAACGTGACCGACAAGCAAGGCTTCCACGCCACGATGTACATCAAGTTCAATCCGGAGAAGGGACGCCCGTACCGCTACGACACCAACCCCGACAACGCTCAGAAGGTCGCCCCGTCCAACGAGAGCCGCACGCAGGTGGCGGTGAACAGCGAGGGCAAGACCAACGAGGCTACCAAGAACCTGAAAGAACCGTTGCGGAAGGGACAGACCGCCCCGAAGGACACCGCACAGCAACAGCAGCAGGAGAAGCCGCAGAAAAGAAACAATAAGGGCATGAAGATGTAATCCGGTGTCCGCCACTAAATCCGAAGTACCATTTGTAAAATTCAAAACGACAGAAGAATATGAAGACAATCATTGCAGAAAAGCCGTCTGTGGCACGTGAGATCGCCCGTATCGTGGGCGCGACAAAGAGAGAGGAAGGATATTTCGAGGGAGGCGGCTACGCCGTGACATGGGCGTTCGGACACCTCGTGCAGCTTGCCATGCCCGACGGCTACGGCATACGCGGCTTCGTCCGTGACAACCTGCCCGTCATCCCCGACACCTTCACGCTCGTCCCCCGCCAGACCAAGACGGAGAAGGGTTACAAGCCTGACAGCGGTGTGGCGGCGCAGATAAAGGTTATCGCCACCCTGTTCAACAGGAGCGAACAAATCATCGTGGCGACCGATGCAGGGCGTGAGGGTGAGCTTATCTTCCGATACCTCTACCATTATATCGGATGCACCACCCCGTTTGTGCGCCTTTGGATAAGCTCGCTTACCGACAAGGCTATCCGCGAGGGGCTGCGCAACCTCGAAGCGGGCGGCAAATACGACAATCTCTATCTTGCCGCCAAAGCGCGGAGCGAATCAGACTGGCTCGTGGGCATCAACGGCACGCAGGCACTCTCCATCGCCGCCGGACACGGCACATATTCCATCGGACGGGTGCAGACACCTACATTGGCAATGGTGTGCGCACGCTATTGGGAGAACCGCCGCTTCACACCCGAAGCCTTTTGGCAGCTCCATATCGCAACGGACGGCTGCGACGAAGGAACAGTGAAGTTTTCCTCTTCCGAAAAGTGGAAAGAGAAAGAGCCTGCGACGGAACTGTATGATAAGGTGAAGTCGGCAGGCACAGCCACCGTCACGAAAGCCGAACGCAAGGAGAAGACGGAGGAAACACCGCTCCTGTACGACCTGACGACGCTCCAGAAGGAAGCCAACGCCAAGCACGGCTTCACGGCGGAACAGACGCTTGAAATCGCGCAGAAGCTCTACGAGAAGAAGCTCATCACCTATCCGCGAACCGGAAGCCGCTACATTCCCGAAGACGTGTTCGCGGAAATCCCCAAGCTGCTTGCCTTCATCGGCAGCCTGCCCGAATGGAAGGGCAAGTTGCAGCCGAAAGCCGTGCCGACACGCCGCAGCCTGGACGGCGGCAAGGTGACAGACCACCATGCCCTGCTCGTCACGGGCGAGAAGCCGCTGTTCCTCTCCAAAGAGGACAGCACCGTCTATCACATGATAGCCGGGCGCATGCTTGAGGCTTTCTCCGAAAAATGCGTCAAGGACACTGCCACCGTCACGGCAGAGTGTGCCGGAGTGGAGTTCGTGGCAAAAGGCAGCATCATCAGGCAAGCCGGATGGCGTGCCGTCTATGGCAAGGAGAATGGAGAAGAGAACAACAGCCAAGAGGAAACCGCCGCCATTCCCTGTTGGCAGGAAGGCGACACGCTGGCACTGAAAGCCGCCTCCATCACGGAGGGAAAGACCAAACCCAAGCCGCTGCATACCGAAGCCACCCTGCTGTCCGCGATGGAAACGGCTGGCAAGGAGATAGAGGACGACGCATTGCGGCAGGCTATGAAGGATTGCGGCATCGGCACGCCCGCCACCCGTGCGTCCATCATCGAAACGCTTTTCAAGCGCGGCTATATGGAACGCTGCAAGAAGTCGCTTGTCCCCACCGAAAAAGGGCTTGCCTTCTACTCGGTCGTGAAGGCGATGCGTATTGCCGATGTCGCCATGACGGGCGAATGGGAAAAGGAATTGGCACGCATCGAGCGTGGGGAACTGCCCGCCGATGACTTCCGCAGGAAGATTGAGGCATATACACGGGAAATTACCTCCGAACTGCTGTCGTGCGACAAGCTGTTCGCCTACAGGGATTCCGGCTGCAAGTGTCCCAAGTGCGGAGCGGGGACGATGCAGTTTTACGGCAAGGTCGTCCGCTGCGACAACGCGGAGTGCGGTCTGCCTGTGTTCCGCCTGAAAGCAAACCGCACCCTCTCTGATGATGAAATCAAAAACCTGCTCACCGACGGACACACGAAACTGCTCAAAGGATTCAAGAGCAAGCAGGGCAAGAGTTTTGATGCCGTAGTCGCCTTTGACGGGGACTATAACACGGTTTTCGTGTTCCCAGAAAGGAAAAGTAAAGCGACCTCTGCGAAAAGAAGAAAATAAATGTTTAACTTTGCCACTGGTTCAGAGTAATGAATTGTTCTTCGATACCGGATTACACTCATACTTTGGATTTAGTGGTGGCACTCGGAGGGATACCGGGTGCCTTTTTCTTCTCCTTCCAAGTGATTATCCAATCTGTCAAATCCAACCACTAAATTCCAAAGTAATGAACAACAAGAAGAAAAACGAGGGGCGGACCGACTTTTCCTATTACGGTCTGTACCTGCTGGACTACCTCACCACGAACAAGTTCGAACAGGCAGCCGATGAAGCCTTCATCCGAGAAAGAACCGACCGTGCCGCCGAAGCGTATGAACGGGCAAGGCTCGAAGGCTATCCTGCCGACGGGGCGCAGGAACTGGCGATGAAGGTGCTGACGGAGGGCCTTCGCTACTCCAAGCACGCCATCCTGCGCGAAGTCGTGGAGAACGAATTTGCGGGTGAAGTACCGGGAGAAAAATGTGAAGCCTTTACCCAGAAGCTGCTACCGCTTGTCGGAAACGTATTCTCCATCTATGACCTCTCGGACGACAATTTCGCCCTGTCGCCCGAATATGACCTGCTCTACACGGAGCTGACGGGAGCCGTCATCCTCTATATCGAAGAGTATGGCGTTTAACCGCAAACAGAGGCTGCGGGACAACATCGAGGCGATACGGACGGCATTCCTCCTTGACAGGGAACAGCGCACACCCACCGCACGCGAACGGCTCTTGTTAGAACGTTATTGCGGTTTCGGGGGACTGAAGAACATACTCAACCCTGCAAGGGAACTGACGGATGCCGTCCACTGGGCGAAGTCCGACCTCGAACTGTTTGCCCCTACCGTGGAACTGCACAGGTTGCTGCGGGAGAACACAAAAGACGAGACGGAGTACAAACGGAATATGGATGCCATGAAGCAGTCCGTGCTGACCGCCTTCTATACCCCGCCGGAGATAACCGGGACCATCGCGGACGTGCTGCATGAACACGGCATCCGTCCCGACCGGGTGCTGGAGCCGTCGGCAGGTGTCGGTGCATTCGTGGACGCCGTGCTGGAGAACAGACCGGACGCGGACATCATGGCTTTTGAGAAAGACCTGATGACGGGCAAGATACTGAAGCACCTGCATCCCGGACAGAAAGTAAGGGTACAGGGCTTCGAGAAGATAGAAAAGCCGTTCATGAACCATTTTGATTTGGCTGTCTCCAATATACCGTTTGGCGATGTGGCGGTGTTCGACCCGGATTTTTCGGGCAGCAAGGATCCTGCAAGGCTCTCGGCGGCACGGACGATACACAATTACTTTTTCCTGAAAAGCCTTGACGCGGTGCGTGAAGGCGGAATCGTGGCGTTCATCACCTCGCAGGGGGTACTGGATGCCCCGACCAACGCGCCCATACGCGAGTATATGATGAACCATGCCAATCTGGTGGGCGTAGCCCGCCTGCCGAACAACCTCTTTACGGATAACGCGGGAACGGAGGTGGGCAGCGACCTGATTATCCTGCAAAAGAACAGCGGAAAGAATGGTGAACTGTATTACAACGAAAAACTCTTCGTGCAGACCGAACAGACCCCTATCGGCACTTCCGTAAATGGGTATGTATGGAGCATCGGTTCGCTTTCACACACGGATTTGATCAGAAGTACCGACCCGTACGGGAAACCAGCCTATAAACTCCTGCACTGTGGGGACATCGCACAACTGGCGGAAGACTTGCGGGAGCATCTGAAAATAGAACTGCAACAACTTGACAGGAAACTGTATGAGAAACACAGCCTGCATCCGACAAAGGAGGAAAGCACGGCTGCGGAAGTGCAACCTGCTCCGAAAACAGAAAAGGTATCACCTTCTGTAATAGCCCCCGTTTCTGTAATTGAGCCTGTCAAGGGAGTGGAGAAGCCGCAGGCACAGCCCATAGAGGAAAAGCCGGAGATTGAGCCGCGCCAACCCAATCATTCGTCAGCCGTGCAGCTTACCCTGCTCGACCTTTGGGGGATGCCCATAGAGGAACCGGTAAAAAAGAAAAAGGCAGCGAAAAAGGAAAGCAAGCCGAAGCCTATGCCGTCCACGCCTAAACCGCAAGTCAAAGTTACTCCACCCGTTGAAGCCGCCAAGCCGATAAACGGTAATAAGGAAGAAAAGCCGGAAAATGCCGAAAAGCCAAACGACCCGGACGACATTTACGCCACTCTGGATTGGGAAACCAATCCTCCCATCAACGGCTTCTATGAGACAATGATGAGCCTGACAGCGGAACGGCGCAAGGCCCTACGGCTTGAGGCAGAACGGCACAGGCAGGAACAACTGAAAAAGATGGGTATCAAAGACACGTTGAACCCTGCTTTTGCGCCTTCTTCGGACAATATGGATAAAAAGCCGGAACAAACGGAAGAAATAAAGCAACCTGAAACACCGGCAGAAGTTGTGCCTACTTCCGAAACGGTTGCCACTTCCCTGTTCCCGGAACTTGAAACGGAAAAGCCGAAGGAGGAAGTCATGGACCTTTCTCCCCGTCCGTTCAACGGCCTGCTGGAGCCACACCACCGTGACGGCTCGATGGTGCTGGATGCTTCACGCAATCTCGGTTATCTGAAAGACCTCACGCCTTACGGTGCGACCTTCCAACCGCTCGACCTCCGTGGCTATCAAAAAGAGAAAGCGATGCTGTATATATCGCTCCGTGACGCTTACGAACGTCTGTATAGCCACGAGAGGGAGAACCATACGGAACACAAACCGCAGCGCGGGTATCTCAACACCTACTACGATGAGTTTGTCATGCGTTACGGTAACCTCAACGCCAGACAGAACGTGAAACTGGTGATGATGGATGCCGGAGGGCGCGACATCCTTTCGCTGGAACGTGCGGAGGACGGCAAGTTTGTCAAGGCGGACATCTTCGACCGTCCCGTTTCCTTCTCGGTGGAGAGCCGTGTCAATGCAGGCTCTCCCGAAGAAGCCTTGTCCGCATCGCTCAACAAGTTCGGCACGGTCAATCTCGTCTATATGCAGGAGATAACCGACACTACGGAAGAGGAACTGCTTGGTGCCCTCAAGGGGCGCATCTTCTACAACCCGCTCGTAACCGGTTACGAAATCAAAGACCGCTTCATCGCGGGGAACGTGATAGAGAAGGCGGAACGCATAGAGGGCTGGATGGAGGACAATCCCGAAAGTGAGCGGATGCCGGAGGTGAAACAGGCGTGGGAGGCATTGAAGGAAGCCGAACCGCAGCGCATAGCCTTTGAAGACCTCGACTTCAACTTCGGTGAACGCTGGATTCCCACGGGCGTGTATGCCGCATACATGAGCCATCTTTTCGACACGGACGTGAAAATCGCCTATTCCGCCAGCATGGACGAATTTTCCGTGGCGTGCGGCTACCGCACCATGAAGATCACGGACGAGTTTTTAGTAAAGGGCTATTACCGGAACTATGACGGTATGCACCTGTTGAAGCACGCCCTGCACAACACCTGCCCCGACATGATGAAAAGTATCGGCAAGGACGAGAACGGCAACGACATCAAGGTACGCGACAGCGAGGGCATACAGCTCGCCAACGCGAAGATAGACGAAATCCGTAACGGGTTCTCCGAATGGTTGGAAGAACAGTCGCCGCAGTTCAAGGAACGGCTCACGACGATGTATAACCGCAAGTTCAACTGTTTCGTGCGCCCGAAGTATGACGGCTCGCACCAGACTTTTCCCGACCTCAACCTGAAAGGGCTGGCAAGCCGGGGAATCAAGAGCGTTTACCCGTCGCAGAAGGATTGCGTCTGGATGCTGAAACAGAACGGCGGCGGGATCTGCGACCACGAGGTGGGAACCGGCAAGACGCTGATAATGTGCATAGCGGCACATGAGATGAAGCGTCTGAACTTGGCGCACAAGCCGATGATTATCGGGCTGAAAGCGAATGTGGCGGAGATTGCCGCCACCTATCAGGCGGCATATCCCAATGCGAGGATTCTCTACGCTTCTGAAAAGGATTTCTCGACCGCCAACCGCGTGCGTTTTTTCAACAACATCAAAAATAACGATTACGATTGCGTCATCATGTCGCACGACCAGTTCGGCAAGATACCGCAGTCACCGGAGTTGCAGCAGCGCATCCTGCAGGCGGAGCTTGACACGGTGGAGGAAAACCTCGAAGTCTTGCGGCAGCAGGGCAAGAACGTGTCGCGGGCGATGCTGAAAGGGCTGGAGAAGCGCAAGCACAACCTTGTGGCGAAGCTGGAGAAGGTGGAACACGCTATCAAGTCCCGCACGGATGATGTGGTGGACTTCAAGCAGATGGGCATCGACCACATCTTCATTGACGAGAGTCACCAGTTCAAGAACTTGACTTTCAACACCCGTCATGACCGTGTGGCGGGATTGGGAAACTCGGAAGGAAGCCAGAAGGCCCTGAATATGCTCTTTGCCATCCGTACCATACAGGAACGCACGGGCAAGGACTTGGGGGCTACGTTCCTTTCGGGCACGACCATTTCCAACAGTCTGACGGAACTGTACCTGCTCTTCAAATACCTGCGCCCCAACGAACTGGAACGGCAGGACATCCGCTGTTTCGATGCTTGGGCTGCCATCTTCGCCAAAAAGACGACCGATTTTGAGTTCAACGTAACGAACAATATCGTTCAGAAGGAGCGTTTTCGCTATTTCATCAAGGTGCCGGAGCTTGCCGCCTTCTACAACGAGATTACCGACTACCGCACGGCGGAGGATGTAGGTGTGGACAGACCAAACAAGAATGAGAGACTGCACCACATACCGCCCACACCGGAGCAGGAGGACTTCATACAGAAGCTGATGCAGTTTGCCAAAACCGGCGATGCCACTCTGCTTGGCAGGTTACCCCTGTCGGAAACGGAGGAAAAGGCGAAGATGCTCATCGCCACCGACTATGCGAGAAAGATGGCTCTTGATATGCGCATGATAGACCCGAACTACGAGGACCATCCCGACAACAAGGCAAGCCATTGTGCAAAGATGATTGCAGAGTATTACCACAAGTACGAGGCGCACAAGGGTACGCAGTTCGTGTTCTCCGACTTGGGGACATATCAGCCGGGGGAAGGATGGAACGTGTACAGCGAGATAAAACGCAAGTTGGTGGAGGATTACGGCATACCGGCAAGTGAGGTGCGCTTCATTCAGGAGTGTAAGACGGATAAGGCTCGTAAGGCGGTGATAGATGCCATGAACGCCGGGACGGTGCGCGTGCTGTTCGGCTCCACAAGTATGCTCGGAACGGGCGTGAATGCGCAGAAAAGATGTGTCGCCATCCATCACCTTGATACACCGTGGCGACCGTCCGACCTGCAACAGCGTGACGGACGGGGTGTTAGAGCCGGGAACGAGATTGCCAAGCATTTTGCCGAGAATAACGTGGATGTCATCATCTACGCGGTGGAAAAGTCGCTGGACAGCTACAAGTTCAATCTGCTGCACTGCAAGCAGACGTTCATATCGCAGCTCAAAAGTGGAGCGATGGGCGCACGTACCATCGACGAGGGAGCAATGGACGAAAAATCGGGTATGAACTTCTCGGAGTATATGGCGTTGCTCTCCGGCAATACCGACCTTTTGGATAAGGCGAAATTAGAGAAGCGTATCGCCTCGCTCGAAGGGGAACGCAAGTCGTGGGGCAAGGGCAAGCGCGATTCGGAGTTCAAGCTGGAATCCAAGACGGGAGAACTGCGCAACAACACGGCTTTCATCGAAGCCATGACGGAAGACTGGAACCGTTTTCTTTCCGTTGTGCAGACTGATAGGGAAGGCAGTCGTCTTAATCTTGTCAAGGTGGACGGCGTGGATTCAACGGATGAGAAGGTCATCGGTAAGCGTTTGCAGGAAATCGCCAAGAACGCCACGACTGGTGGACTGTACAAGGCTGTCGGGGAACTTTACGGCTTTCCGATAAAGGTGGTCAGCGAGAGGACACTCAAAGAAGGTCTGGAGTTCACCGACAACCGCTTCGTGGTGGAGGGCAACTACAAGTACACCTACAACAACGGGCATCTGGCGATGGCAGACCCGATTGCTGCCGCACGAAACTTTCTGAACGCATTGGAGAGGATTCCGACCATCATCGACCAGTACAAGTCTAAGAACGAAGTGCTGGAAAAGGAGATTCCGCAGTTGCAGGAGATAGCGGGCAAGGTGTGGAAGAAGGAGGACGAGCTGAAACAGCTGAAGTCCGAACTCGCCGCACTGGACCGCAAGATACAGCTTGAGCTGGCTCCGGCTCAGGAAAACACGGAAGAGAACCGGCAAGGCAACGAGAAAAAACAGACGGAACAACAGCCGGAAAGCCCGCACGTGGACTTTGTACGCAGTCATTTAATTATAGGGAGACCCGGTTTATCGGAATCCAAAGGTGTAAAACTTTAATATCGAAGTCTTGACAGAAAAAGCCAGTGGTTGAATTTTTCACCACTGGCTTTAATTCTAATAATTTTTCAATCTAATATGACCGAATCTATAACGTTAAATCATAGATTATGTGTCTATTTGTGAAGAAAAAGACGTAACTTTGTATCAAAATCAAATAAGCATAACAATGGAGCCATCTATATCTATATACAGTTTTTCACTTTATACCGCACTGCCGTTGATGTTATTCTTCGGCTTTTATTTTTTGTTTGCAAAGACTCCTGAAAAGAAAATTTTCAAGAATTATCTCCGCTCCCGACAGATTATGGGTATAGCTATGTTGCTGCTTTCAGCAAACTATTCGGTACATTTCTTCTTTGGTATCCGATTCAAAAATGCGGATTCTGCCATATTGATGAACATGTCCACATACTT
>ERZ780178.712-NODE-712-length-23968-cov-19.588174_pt1 | contig 23968 bp, 24 predicted proteins | sample MGYA00511018_ERZ780178 | MGnify/ENA primary metagenome ERZ780178 (study PRJEB29588, sample SAMEA2151439) | human gut metagenome | biome: human gut; feature: human-associated habitat; material: faeces | place: Denmark | collected 2008/2010 ...
CTGTGACCGGCTTGTACATCGGAATCTTAATTTCCTTTTCTTCCATGATGGCCTTGCCGTCAGCATCCAGCATGGGGAGCTTGGTGTCCGGGTCGAGCTTTGCTTCTTCGATTTTCTTCTTGTACGGCGTCGGGGCAATGATCTTGATGCCTTTTTCGCCCTTGAGTACATTGCGGCCAAACTGATCTCGCCATTTGTTGAAACCGGCAACGACGGTGGCGTCCGGCTTCTGCATATAGATGAGCATGGTATTATTGACGCTGTACTTGTGGAACCGGCTCATGGTGCGAAGATAATTCTTGTACTTTTCGCTTTCAAACAGCTCTTTAATACCATTTTCAATGCTGTCGGTGATCTCTTTGAGCCTGTCCTTGTTAGACTGCTTTTCTGCCATATACGCTCCTTTCCGGGATTACAATCCCTGCATGTGATCAGCCCCTGCGGAGATGTGGAAATCCTCGCAGGGGCATGAGGCTTATTCGGATTTGGGGACGGTGCCCCTGACCGGAGGCTTGTACCCGGCCTGCTTGGCACGCTCACTGGCGGCGCGGCGGCGCGCTTCACTGTACGGCTCCCGGATAGAGATGCAGTTTTTCGGTACGATGAAGCAGGCAGAGCCGGAGCGTCCCTTGTTATCCGGATAGATTTTATCCGGCTGACGTCGATGCAGCTCCTTGAGCCGAGCTTTGAGCTTTTATCGAAGGTGTACACGCTGGCGGTATCGTCCGCATCCGAAAACAGGATGATGGTCTCACGCTCTGAAGGTTCCAGTCTCATCGCCCTACCTCCAGCATGGAAGCGGCAAACCGACGGCAGATTCTGTGAAAAAGGCGGCTGGCCGACGAGGCAAGGGTCATTTCAAAGGCAGTCGCAATCTCCAGATATTTGCACACTTTCGTGGGCACAAATCCTTTATGGGGATCGAAGCCCAGACGCATACCCAAAACCGTCCGATCCCGATATCCCAGCTTCTCAAAGACGGACATAACCGTTTCACACAGATTGACGATGGTGTCGCAATGGGCGCTGAAAGCAGGAGCGTTCTCACCCTGCATGGTGAGAGTTGCTGACAGGATCAGGTGCGCCGCACGCATTTTATAAATACTGTTTTCCATTCGCTTTCCCTCTTTCAAATTCCAGCCGGTAGGCCGTCTTCGTGCCATCGTCCTCCAGAGCGATATAAGCATCGTAGGTCTTGCCGGTTTTCTCCGAAAAGATGCCGCTGGCATAGGTTTTTCCGTCTTTCAACAGCGTCTCTGCCATCTTCTTTGTCAGATTGATTTTCTTCGCGGCAAGAAAACGGTTATCGCGCCAAAGGCCAAAATGGCAGTCATTCCGCTCACAGAAATAGCCCTTTTTGCTCTCTGTAACATCACTGCCGCAGCGCGGGCATTTTCCGACGACCGCTCTTCCGGACGGAAACAGCACGTCGGCTCCCAGCACCGTTTTATAGGTCTTGACCAGCTCGCAGACCATACCGCGGATGCCCTGCATAAAGGTTTCCGGGGATTCTTCGCCGCGCTCGATCTCCTTGAGCCGGTGTTCCCACTCAGCGGTCATCAGGGGCGATTGAAGCTGTTCCGGCAGCACGGTAATCAGGGAGATACCGGCGTGAGTCGGGATCAGGCTCACCGTCTTTTTGCTCTTTTTGCGCTCCACAAAGCCGGTGGCCACCAGCTTTTCCAGAATGGCCGCGCGGGTGGCAGGCGTCCCAAGCCCTTTGCGTTCAGCATCTTCGGGCATTTCTTTCGCACCGGCGACCTCCATTGCAGAAAGCAGCGTATCCTCGGTATAGTGTTTGGGCGGTGTCGTCTTGCCCACTTTGACGGCAGCAGAATGAACCGTAAAGGTCTGTCCTTCGTCCACGGGCGGCAGTACCTTTGCCGCATCCGAAGTTTCATTCTCACCTTTGCCGGAGTAATGCGCTTCCATCAGCGCCCGCCAGCCGGGATTCATGACCGTGCGGCCTTTCGCGCTGAAGCTGTGCCCGGCACATTCCAGAGTTACCGCCGTTTCCGTGTATTCATGGGGCTGTGAGACGGCACAGAGCAAGCGCAGGGCGACCAATTCCAGAACAGCACGCTCTCCGGCAGGCAGGCCGGTGAGCGCAGCTTCTTTGAAATTGGCAGTGGGAATGACCGCATGGTGATCGGAGACCTTTTTATCATTGATGACCTGCGCGGCGTTTACATGAAGCGGGATGCCGCCCACCTTCGACATTGCCGCAGCTACATTGCTTACGAGTGCTGGCAAACCGTCCGCCATGTCCGAGGTCAGATACCGGCTGTCGGTGCGGGGATAGGTGCAGAGCTTCTTTTCATAGAGGCTCTGGAGGTAGTCCAGCGTCTGCTGGGCGGTGAAGCCAAGAATCCGGTTGGCGTCGCGCTGCAAGGTGGTGAGGTCGTAAAGGGCAGGCGGCTTTTCGGATTTGTCCTTGCGCTCCAGCGTTGTGACCACAGGGGTCTGATTGGCGCAGGATTGGCTCAAGGTCACAGCATCCGCTTTGCATTTCATGCGTTCGCTGCCAGCATCAAACCCCGGAAGCCCCAGCGTGACCGTATAGAACGGCTCCGGCTTGAAAGCGTCGATTTCCGCTTCCCGCTGTACGATCAGCGCCAGCGTGGGAGACACCACACGCCCAACATTCAGCGTGCGGTGATAGAGAACGGAGAAAAGCCGCGTGGAGTTAATGCCTACCAGCCAGTCGGCCTTGCTGCGGCAGAGCGCCGACGCATAGAGATTGTCGTATGCGCTGCCGTCTTTGAGCGTTTCGAAGCCCTTGCGGATCGCCGTATCTTCCATAGACGAGATCCACAGGCGCTTCATGGGCTTGTCGCATTTGTTGAGCAGATAGACCGTGCGGAAGATGGATTCGCCCTCGCGCCCGGCATCGCAGGCATTGACGACCTCGCTCACGTTCTCCCGGTGCATGAGCGTGTTGAGCAGGGCAAGCTGCTTGGCTTTGTCTCTGGCAACGGAATACTGCCAGCTCTCCGGCAGGATGGGCAGATCGTTGTAGCGCCATTTGGCGTACTTTTCATCGTAGGCAGCGGCTTCGGCCAGTTCGGCCAGGTGCCCAAAACACCAGGACACGATATAGCCGCTGCCTATAAAATAGCCGTCCTTGCGCTCATTGGCACCAAGAACGGCGGCGATGGATTTTCCAACAGAGGGCTTTTCCGAAATTACCAGCTTATACATGTTCTGCATACTCAGTCGTCTCCCTTTTCTCTTCTTTGTGCATCCCGAAAACATCGAAATTTACATCAATGGCCACAAGAATCCGCTTCGCACTTTCCAGTACCTTCGGGCGGTTCTCGCAGGTGGCCTTATACGTCAGATACTCGCCGTAATAGTCGGGCTTGATGGGCATATGCCGGATGGCGGATCGTATCATCTCTTCTACCGTATCGGCTTCCTCCATAGTCGTGTAAGGGTCGGAACTGTCCAGCATTTCCCGAAGCGTGGAAAACGTCTTATCTTCCTCCTGTCCCGTCCGGATCAGATACTTGATATACGAGGAAAACAGCAGCGTAAGAGATTCCATTTCAAAGCGGGAAAGCTCGTCCAGAATGTAGTCTTTCAGCCAGTACATTTCCTCTTTTATAAACCTGCGAACATCGTATGACCGTAGGCTCTTGAGTGCATTGGGCGAAAGTTCCGGCATGGAATCGTCATCCTCCGTCAGCGAGGAAATATCATAGATTTCAAACGTTTCCGGTTTCTCAGGCTTTTCCGGCTCATCCTCCAATTCGTCCAGATCATCCAAAAACGTGAAGTCGGCGGTTTGCTTCTTCGGCTTGCTGATTTTACGGATTTGGGAGACGATATCATCCATGATGTAGAAAAAGAGATAAATCGCGTTAAAACCGGCAATACAGCCGATCACAATAAACAGCGTGGTCATTCTGCATCCTCCTGTTCTGCATCGCCAGTGCTTTCCGGCTCATCTGGTTCCGTCTCATAGTCCGTATCGTCCTCATCCTCACCGTAGTCGTAATCATCCAGATCGACCGGCCCCTTGGCATCCGGCTTTTTCTTGCGGAATTTGAACCAATAGAGCGCACCGCCGCCACCCAGAACCAGCAGGAGCAGGAGTGCTACAGCAGCGCCGCTGGATTTCTTTTCAGGCTCCGGTTCAACCTCCGGCTCCGGTGTGGTGTCCGGTACTTTTTCCACGACCTTCTCCTTGCCGGTACACTCTGTCATGTTCGTTTTGCAGACTTCGCAGGAAGTGTTGACGGCTCCGGCCTCACATTTTGTCGTGCAGGAGCAGACCGGTGCTGTCTTATCGCCATCAATCAGCGCCAGCAGATCGGCCTCATCCACAAGATTCAGGAAATAGGTCTCGTAACGCTCTCCATCCTCGTCCAGTGGCTTATCGTAGTCGATCACCAGATAGAAGGTCTCGCCGTTGCGGGTCTCGATGGTGATAAACTGCTTGTTGCTGTATTTGTCGTAAAGCAGATCGCGCGTGACGGAATTGCCGTTCTGCGTAAAGCCGGTGCCGTCCTCTTTCGTGATGGGTTCCGTGGTGGGAGCCGGAGCCTCGGAAGATGCCGGGGTCTGTGCAGACGAGCCTGCATTTTTACTGCCGCCACTTACAGAGGATGCACCGCCGCTGCTGCCCCCGAATGAGCTGCCGGAGCTGCTGCCGGACGTATTATTCTTGCGGCAGTCGCAGTCTGTGGGGCAATGCTCGTCGTGCTCATCATCGCCGGTGTCCGGCGTGGGTGTGGGCGTCGGTTCCGGTTCTTCTTCGTAGAACGGATTGGCAAGTACAACATAGTCCGTCCAGTTCCCGGCATTGTCCAGCGCGTCGATGTAGAGATAGGCGTCGTCCCTCAGATTATCAATACGGACATTCAGCTCGCCATCTTCGAGGGTTGTGTATAACTCGTCATTGACAAAAACCGCAGCAATGCCGGAAAGCGCATCGTTGGCTTCCACGTGCAGGAGCGTGCCGTTGATACCTGCACGGAGCGTGGGTGCTTCAAAGTCCATGCAGAACACATCCAGAGGCAGCTCATGCTCAACGCCCATCGGATCGGTGATATAGAAATACACGGTGCCGTTATCCGGCATCGTGCGTTCCAAATAACCGTATTCATTCCATTCTTCCGTTACATCAAAGCGTTCAGCGTCATCCTCATTACTGAATGCAGCCTCGATTTTGACCCAGCCGGTATTGTTTTTATCAATCAGGCGAACGGTGATCGTAACCGGCGCATTGTGCCAGCCAGTCGGGATTTCTGCGTCCAGCTCATAATCCGGTTCCAGCGCAGGCGTGTCCGTGGGTTCCGGTGGGATAGAGGGGTCTTCCGACTCCGGCGTGGGTTCCGGCGTTTCCTCTGCACCGGGAGTCTCGGCAGGAGGTTCTTCTGTGGGTTCGGGTTCTACCTCCAATTCTGTCTCCACAATTTCAAGGGTGCTGTCAGGCGCGGCATCGGACACGTCTGTCCCTTCTTCCGCAAGCGCCATGCCGGTCATGGTGAAAAACACCAGCACAAGGCTGAGCATCAGCGCAATCATGCGGAACATACGCGGGGTTTTCTTAGTTTTCTTCAGGTGCATTTTCCATATCCTCCTTCTGTGTGCTGCAAAACGGCGAACCGCCCTTTTTGATATGCATGAGGTACTGCGCCAGCTCTTCCATCGTCATGCCGGTGGCACGGGCAAGGCCGACGATATCCTCATTTTCCAGCTTAATGATATCCTCGTCGATCTCACGGTTGCGGGACTGGAGCATGGCGATTTTCCCGTCATTCTTCGCTCGTTCCGCTTTGAGTTTGCTGATTTTCGGGTTCATAGTTCCTCCTTATGGTGATGGCAGACGGCCAAATTGATAGAAATGCTGCTGCCAGTAAGATGAAGTAATGTCGCTGTACTGAATGGGGTCGCCGCAGTGCAGCATGGTATTATTTCCCACATAAATGCCGACGTGGGACGCGCCGGTGGTGTCATACGTTCCCTGGAAAAAGATCAGGTCTCCGGGCCTTGCGTTTGCTGGGGAAACATAGGCGCATATCTGCCGCAGCCCCTCCGCGCCCAGACGGCCAAAGCTCCAGCCGAGGCCGCAGTTGTTGTAGACGTATGAAACGAAGCCGGAACAGTCAAAGGATGTAGACGGTGAGCTGCCGCCCCAGACGTAGGGGAACCCAAGATACTTTTCTGCTTCCTTGATGATGGCGGCGAACTGTTCGTCCTCCAATGCTTCCGGTGGAATCTCATACTTTGGATACTCACTTCCATAATACCTGCCGACATAGGAAGAGCTTCCGAACAGGTCAGGCCGGTTGCCCAGAGTGCCCATGTACATGGCATAGAGGGAAAGCTGCTCCTGCGACATGATGTAGACCGGAACATGACTGAGGTTAAAGTTTTCCAGTTTGACGGTACAGATGTAATAGGTGTACGGCACCTCCACATCGTATTCATACTCCTCTATGACCCAATCCTCCAGCTCATAGTCATAATAGGTGTAGCTGCCGGTTCTTGTCTCCGTGCGGTATCTGGTTTCCGTTTCCACGGTCTCCGTAAGGATATACTGCTTTTCAAACAGCATATCCAGAATCCCGCCGACCTCCGAGATCGTCCATTCTCTGCCCATCAGTGCAGTAATTGCAGAAATCAGGACATAGGGATCGTGTTCGATGTCGTCCAGCTCATAATGGTATTCGTCATAATCGTGTTCGGCTTCGTAGTTGTCCAGCCTTGCCTGCAATTCCGCTTCCATAGCACAATACTGTGCTTCTGCCGCCAGCATATCCTCATCCTGAGACGGATAGGTGGAAGCGGCAATGAAAGAGCTTGCGCCCTGGAACATCAGAGAGCAGGAGGAAAACAGGTTGGTGAACAACAGGAAAACCGCTGCAATCAGGCCGACAATAAGGAATCCTTTCTTGTGCTTGGCAACAAACTCACCGGCTTTCTTTCCGGCCTCTGCGCTTTTCTCTGCCGCTTTTTTCGTAATTTCCGACGCTTTGACTGTATTCGCTGTGCCACGCCCGGCTTTTGTGGCGGCGTACTCCCGCTTGATCGCGCGTTTCTGCTGCCAGCGGGAATACGGATTGGAGGAAAAGCCGCCGTTCTGCTGCGAAAACTCCTGATTCAGCGCTTTCACATTGGCCTTGTCTGCCTTTTTCTCCGCCCGGTGCGCCTTGCGGTATGGCTGAAGCTCGTGGGCGTGATGAATCTCACGCCCCACCTGATAGACACTCTCGGCATCTTCCGTCAGTGTATTGGCAGCGTCCACACCGGCGTTGTCGCCGTCATTGCTCTGCCGCACTTTCCGGTGAACACCGTGCAGCACCGTGTCACCGGAAACCTTCGCCGCGTGGCTGAGCTTGGAGGGCGGCTTCTTTTCCTCAAAAGAAAGGCGTGTCGTGATCTTCCCATCGGAATCCACAACACGCTGTTTAACCTCTTTCTTCGGAACCTTCGCTTCGGCCTTTTCCAGCTTCTTGATTTGTTTGTCTGCTTTCTGGATGGCAGGTGCAAGCTCCGGGGATGCACGCTCCTCCTCGGTAAATTGCAGCCTGGGTGCACGTTTTGCCATAGAACATCACCTCACTCTCATGGAAATGGATTCTTTTATGCGATCTCACCCAGCATGGAAAGAAACAGTGCCTTGCCCTTGGGCGTCACCAGCGTGTACACCCCCTGATGCCCGTTGACGGCGATGTAATCTTTTACGAAAAACAGGCCGTCATCCGCTGCTTTGGCATAGGGCATGAGTCCGCCGGAAGGGGCGCGGTAAAGGTAGCGCTTGCGGATAAGAAAAGCGGTGAACATCTTTTCCGGCACCTTCAATTCCTTTGCCGTGGCGCGAATATTGGTGCAGCTTTCCGGGTGGATGAACGCATCGTAGTAATCCGCCTTGGGCTTGGCGCGGTCAAGCTCCTGCCGCAGCCGCTCGTTTTTCTGCTGTTCTTCCAGCATCCGGCGTGCAAACTCATAGATCAGATTGGGATTCTCCAGCACCTGCTCCAACAGGGATTTCGTCATATACCCGCCGTACTTGCGGATCGCCGGAATGACCTCGTGGGTGATCCAGCGCTTGAACGCCTTTGCCTCCGGCTTGCGGGAACCGAGAATCAAGGTATAGAGGCCGGGTTCGTTCACAGCGTTTACCGGAAGCCCGTTGCTGGCACCCTCGATTGAAACGAGGGTGCGCTCGTCTGCATCCAGACGACGCATAGCATCGGTGGGATTCCCAATCTCCAACGCCCGGCACACATCGACTGCCACAAACCACGGTTCACCGTCGATGGTCAGCGTTCGGATTTTGCCAAAGGCCGCGTTTTCAAAGGTCATCAGTTTATTATCCATGTTTCGTCTGTCCTCCTTGCTGCGGTCAGGAAGATACTTCCTGCGGCTTTGTCGTGAGTACCCGATACAGCTCCGTGTCCTTGGGAAAACGGTCTACGAAGGGCAGAATGATATTCCCATAAAACAAAAGGCCCTCGCCTTCACCGGAGTGGGTGACATACGAGAGCTGGTGCGGGGAGATATTGAGCTGCTTTGCAAGAATCTGCCGGTCTCCGCTGGCCTGATTGAGCATATAGATATAATCCGAGTTTTCGAAGATATTCTCCACTTCTCTGGAAGAGAGCAGATCTTTGACGTTTTGGGTGACTCCAGTCGGCATCCCGCCCCATTTCCTAAATCTCTTCCAAATCTCAATGGTATAGCTTGCCGTCTGCTCCTCTTTGAGCAAAAGGTGCATCTCGTCGATGTAGTAGCGTGTGGATTTGTGCGCCTCACGGTTGACCGTCACTCTGTTCCATACCTGGTCTTGGACGATCAACATGCCGATTTTCTTGAGCTGCTTGCCCAATTCTTTAATGTCATACGCCACCACACGGCTGTGAATATCTACATTGGTCTGGTGGTTAAAAACATTGAGGGAGCCAGTGACATAGATTTCCAGCGCCGTTGCGATATATTGCGCTTCCTTCTCATCCTGTTTCCGCAACTCCTCATAGAGATCACCGAGGATGGGCATGTTCTCCGGGCGCGGGTCATTGAGATAGTTCCGATAGACCAGCCGCACACAGCGGTCGATGATGGTCTTTTCTACCGGCATAAGGCCGTCCTTGCCGCCCACAATTAGCTCACACAAGCTGAGAATGAAATCGGATTTCAGCGACAGTGGATTTTCATCGTCCGAATAGTTGAGGTTCAAGTCCATGGGATTGATATAGTCCGTAGAGGTAGGCGAGATTTTAATAACCTGCCCGTGCAGGTGCTCCACCAGTGGGCCGTATTCCGCCTCCGGATCGCAGATGATGATATCGTCGTCCGTCACCAGAAAGACGTTTGCGATCTCACGCTTGGCGCTGAAGCTCTTGCCGGAACCGGGCGTGCCCAAAATCAGGCCGTTCGGATTCTTCAGGAGCTTTCTGTCTACCATGATGAGGTTATTGCTCAGGGCATTGATGCCGCAGTACAGCGCCTCTTTGCCGGTCTGAAACAATTCCTGGGTGGTAAACGGAACAAAAATGGCAACACTGGAGGTTGTAAGCCCACGCTGGATGGTGATCTCGTTCAGCCCCAGCGGGAGACTGCTCATCAGCCCTTCTTCCTGCCGGAAGTCCAATGTTGTCAACTGGCAGTTGTACTTCTGCGCAATGGAATTGGCCTGAAATACGTTGTTTTTGAGCTGCTGCATGGAGCCTGCGGTATTCAGGATGATAAAGGTCAGAAGGAACATGCGCTCATTCCGGCTCTGAAGCTCCTGCAAGAGCTTTTTCGCTTCATTGCCATAGGTTGCAAGGTCAGACGGAATAATATCCATATCGTACCCGGCGCGGATGGCCTTTTTCTGTTCTTCAATCTTCATCTTATCGAGATCGGTGATTTTGCGCTTGATGGTCTTGATGGCCTTGACCTGATCCACCGACTGAATGTGCATGGACACGATTACGGAACTTTCCATATCCAAGAAGTCTGCCAGCATACGGTCGTTCAGTTCCGGTGCGAGAATCTGCAAGAACGATGCGCGGCCGTATTTCTTTCCAACGGCAAAGCTGCTGCCGGTTCGGAACTCAAAGGAGCTGGGCGCGATGAAGTCCTTGACGGAAAGGCCGGAGGGGGCAAGCCAGTCCCATGAGAACCGGAACGGCTCCTGCTCGTCCATGTGAAGAACATCGTGCATCAGCTTGAGCCGGTCGTGTCCGTTCAGCGGCTCTGCCTGCACACCAAGGCGCTTGAAGTTGTTGAGAATGTCGATCTCAATACGCTCCAGCCGGGGCTTTGCGGTTTTCAGATTCTCTGCCTCCACGCCAAAGGTAATGAATTTGGTCTTGACCAGCCCATTATTGCCGCGGGCAAGCTGCGTTTGCAGCATCTTTGTGTACTCCGTGCGGAGCTGGTTGAACGCATCTGCCCGCGGCGGGATAGCAATGGTCTGCGCGTAGCTGTCCTTGTTAGCGGCAAGGTTTACGAAGGAGAGCTGAAAATGGATGGAGCTGTCAAAATAATTGAGGAAGTCGCACCACGAATCGAAGATTGCGGTCTTGTCCTCGTTCTGGTTGAGCTGATAATTGATGTCCTGAAACTGCACCGTTTTGCTGTAATAGTAATCTGTCACCCGGCAGATACCGTCCGGGAACATCCGCTGAAAGGGAATGGAATCCTGCGCCGATTTATGCCGTTTGTCCGTATTCTTCGCTTTGGCAATGGCAGCTTCAATCTGCTTTCTGTCGGCGCGGCTTAACTTTGTTTTTTCCTGAGACAATGCGGTAAACCTCCTTATCCAGAATGTCCTGCCGCTGCAATACGGCATAAAAATTGTCTGTCTCATAAGGCCGCACCTTGGGGCGGATGAAACAGACCTGAACAATATTTTTGATGATCTTCTCCAGCGGCAGGCCATTTTTCTCGTACAAGGCGAAAAGAAAGAACGGCAGCATGACCACGATCATGCAGATCGCCGCTGCGCTGTTGGAAAGGCTCTGCCGGAGCAGGAAGAACAGCGGCACGCCCACCGCTGCGCCGCTGCCGAAGCAAACGAGCTGCCGCTTGGTCAAGTTGAAGAGGACTTTGGTCTTTACGGCGTTCAAGTCCTTTGGGACGGGTACATAGGCCACTTGCAATCACCTCCGTCAGTGGCTGTTGAACAGGCTCTTGGCAAGAGAACCGGTCTTAAAAAGTGTGAAGCACAAAAGCACCGTATAGCCCATACAGCTCCAGATGGCCGTGGAAATATTCGTATCCACGATCATGTTCTGTACAAGCACAGCGTAGATGGCGACACAGATGATAATGAGGAAGCCCTGAAAGCCGAGGGCGAACAGGCTCCTGAGATAGTTCTGTCCCATCTGCCCCCATTCCCGGTTCATTGCCGTCGCCATGGGGATCGGGGCGATGGAGGTCACAAGATAGATTTCTATCATGCGCCCGTACACGATGATGAAGATGCAGATGTTCAGCGCGTTCATTGTGAGCTTTACGACGGTGGCTTGCAGCCACAGGCCGAGCAGAGACCAGACCTCCATTTCATTGAGCCGTGCTTCCAAATCTGCAAGACTACTTGCCAGATCAAGGCTGACATTGCCGACCACAACGCCAGAAGCGTTGTTGACCACGCTCTGCGCCACATCGAACACGCCCATAACGATATTCCAGGTGTTGCTGACAATGAGCACCGCACAGGCCGTTTTGAACACCCATTTGAAGATGAACCAAGTATCGACTTCTCCGTGCATGTTGTTTTTGTCCGTAATGATCTGAATCAGCTCCATGGTCATTACGATGGCGAGGATCACACCGGCAATGGGCAGGATAATGTTGTCTGAGAGGCTGCGGATCATATTGTAAATGCCGCCGTTCCAGCCCTGCGGCGTTGCGCCGACCTGACCGGCGATCTCTCCGACTCTTGTGTTCACGGTATCAAAGAGGCCGGACAGCGCATCCTTGATGCCGCCGATCAGGATTTCCTTGAGCCAATCGGTGAATTTCTGCCATATTAAGTCCAATCGATTTTCCCTCCTTCCGTTGGCTCTCCGCATACCGGCGAGAGCCGTATAAGATTACTGCACTCGTTTTCATTCTCATGTGCACCTGAAAATGAACCAAGCCGCAGAATAGCCGGTTGCCCGACTATGTATCAGGCGGGCAATGCCGCCTGCAATCAGTTATGTGTGTTGAGCGCCCGAAACACCTGCACTTCCAGATCGAGGCGCGGAGCTTCCGCGTTGCAGCATGGCAGCGCCCCGTCCGCGGGAAGCAGATTCTCCCGCACAAAATACTCCCGAAGGGCAGCTCTGGACAGTGCGCCGAAGTTTCGGATTTGTGCAGATGAGCACAGGAAAATGAGCACTTCGCGGACGGTCTTCACACCGTTCCGGCTAAGCGGGTTGCGAATCTTAGCGGGCAGATACAGGGTGTCCAGTCCCTGATAATACAAATGCGTCGGAGAGGTAATGCCGCAGCGTTCACGATAGATTTGTTCCTCCATCTGGAGCTGCTGCCGCAAATATGCGGTTCGCGCTTCAAAGCCGTCTGTGATGTAGTACAGCCATGCGGGATTTTTGCACAGCCAGCACAGCGCGTCCCGGATAATGCTTCTCGTTCGGCTCTCCGAAAGGTTATAGTGCAGGCCAACCGCCCTATAGCCGATGCCCTCGCAGAAATGCTTTCGGAGCACGATCTGTTCGCGTTCCGAGAGCGCAGACAGGGCATATTCCAGCCCCTTGCGCTGGTCATCCGTCAGCGCGTCATAGGAGATCATGCGCTGTGTTTCCTCGTTGAGATGCAGGGCAGAAAGCAGGTTTTTGGGGTAGCTGTATCTTCTAGGCATCTGTGTATCCTCCTAAAATCGGAAAAGTTGTTGCTTATGGAACATTCAGGGCGAAGGAGCAGCCCGCCTATGTGGAGGCTGCTCCCTTGCTTCTGAATGGGAGTGCATGGGCGACGGATGCCGCCCGTGCAGGTCTGCCGGTGTTTAGCCAAAAAGTCCCGTGAGCAGCGGCACCAGCAGAAGGCCAACCAAGGCAACGCCGCCACCGGCCATGAGCTGTTTCATGCCCTGGCTTTTTGCACCAGGGTTGTCGTTGCCGTAACCCTCCAGCAGGTTAATGACGCCCCAGATACCGAGACCTGCGCCAAGGGCAATAACCAAAGTTTGAAGAACATCGACAGCAGAGTTAAAGAAATCCATAAACGTGTATGCCGGAATATGCGGGATATTGGGTTAGAAGTGAGTTCTCACAATGCAAGCGCCGGAACGAAAACCGCTGTGCGGCTCCCGATTCCGGCGTCTCCTTTCAATTTTTAATTGTTTTTGTTCGTTCCGGCCTTGCAGTATGAGCCGGTGTCTTCTGTCTGTCATGGTGTATCAAGCCTCCTGCCTTGATAAATCTTTATGAAAAAGCGGGCTGTTCACCCGCTGCTTCATCCGCTTCGGACACATCTACCTCAAAAACATTGTAAGCCTCGTCCTGTTTCGGCTTGAGCCGGTGAGAGAGGAACTTTTCAATGTCAAATTCATTTTTGGGGTTTGCATCCGACAGGTATTTGTAATTCCTGTGCTGCGTGATATCAAACTTATTGGACAGAAACGGCCGCACGCCGCGAAGCTGCAAGATGCACTTGGAGCCGTCCAGCACGGCAAGCTCATCCACTGTAGCGAGGTCTTTGCCGAGCTTCTGGTAGTTAAGGCTGTGGGAGACCTCGCGGCCACGGCTTTCGCCGGTGTTGAAAGTGTCGATGGTCTCTTTCCCCAGCGCCTGATTCAGCTCTTTCAACGTGGTAGGCTCCTTGCCACCGAGGAAAATCGAGGTGTCACAATTCCCGATGATCGTATCGGCGTTGTCCTTATACAGCGCCTTGAGCTGAGACTGTGCCTGCAAAACGAGGCAGGCGGAGATCTCACGGCTACGAATCGTGGCCATGAGCTTTTCTAGATTGGGTATCTGCCCAATGTTTGCCGCTTCGTCGATCAGGCAGCGCACATGCACCGGCAGGCGGCCTTTATACTGGTCATCTGCCTTTTCGCACAGCAGGTTAAATAACTGGCTATAAATCATAGATATGAGGAAATTGAAGGTGCTGTCGGTATCGCTCATGATAAGAAACAGCGCCGTCTTTTTGAAGCTTCCATCCTTGGCATCCGGGTTGTCGTATATCTTGTCGCCCAGCGTGTCCAGCTCCAGTTCGTCATACATGGTGATCTCCCGCAGCTCCGCAATATCAAAGGGAGCAAGGCGTGCGCCGCAGCTAATATTGATACTCTTAGCTGTCTTGCCCGCGGCTAATTTGTACTTTTTATATTGCCGCACCGCGAAGTGGTTGGGCTTGTCCTTTTCCAGCTCCTTGAACGCGATATCCACAGGATTTTCAAAGGTTTCATCGTCCTCGCGGACTTCCATGGCGTTGACCAGCTCGATGAGCGTGGCAAAGTTCTGCTCTTCTTCGGGCGCTTCATAATGGATGTAGCCAATCAGGGCACAATACAAAAGCGTCTCTGCCTTCACCCAGAAATCGTCACCGGATTTTCCGTCTCCCTTGGTATTGCAGATCAGGGTGTTGACCAGCTTCAAAATGTCCTTTTCTGAGTGGATGTAGGCGAAGGGGTTATAGTGCATACTCTTGGAAAAATTGATGGTGTTGAATATCTTGATGCGGTAGTTGTTCTTCTCCAACAGTTTGCCGCACTCGACCACGATACTGCCTTTTGGGTCGGTGACGACGAACGAAACCGGATAGTCTTTCGACTGGCATTGCATGAGGTTTGGCTTGATAAAAAAGCGCGTTTTGCCGCTGCCGGAGCCGCCGATGACCAGCACGTTTTTATTCCGCGCCGTCCGCGGGTCTTTGGGACGATTGTTCATGGTCAGGCTCTCGGTCTGCGTGAGGATGATGTTGTTCTCGAATACCGGGTCGATATACGGCGCGATGTCCTCATGCGTGCCCCAGCGGGCACTGCCGTACTCCATATTCTTGCGGAATTTCTTGGCGTTCTTGCCTTTGACGTAGACCGCCAGCCGTAGTGCGGCGGCGATCAGGAGGCCGACCAGCAGATCGGCGGGGTGGAAGCTCGGAAGTAGGCTCTTAAAGGCCAGCCGGAAGCCATCCAGAATATGCAGGGCTTTTTGAGAGAAGTCCAGCCCCGGTGCTAACCGCGCAGCCTGCCCACACTTGGTTCCCAGCAGGGCGAACAGCAGATACGGGAGATTGGGGAGAATGATTTTCTTGATGTTTACAGGCTTTTTCATAGCTCCAGCCCCTTATCCTTGTGTCTGACCGCAGGCTTGATGATGTCCTTTGCCGCCTGAATATCATGCAGATGCTGGATGAGAGAGGGTTTCTGACGCTTCCTTGCCGTATTGCGGGTATATTCCTCAAAGGCCGCTGTGAGGGCATCCGCGTCCCGCGCCTTGAAGAACACCATGTACTTGGGCGGCGAGAGGGTCTTGTCCTTTTTTACAGCGTAGTCCACGCCGTATTTCCTTGCCACACGGTCAAAATCCTTGATGTTTTTATTGCTGATCTCGATGTTGGCAACGCCCTGATTCTGACCGACAAGCTGCTTGACCGTCTGCTTGCCGGTGGGCTTTACGGGGCCAGCCCGCTTTTTCTCAGCAATTTTCGCTTTCTGGTGTGCCAGGAACTTTGCAACCGCAGCCTTGAGCACACGCCCGGTGAGCTTTGTTGCGCTGATTACAAGAGTCACTGTCCTGTTTTCAACCTCTTCCTGCAATTATGAACGCCTCCTTCCGTAATGATCGCAGTATGCACCGGCGCACGGCTTACAGCGCAATGGCCGGGATCGTTTCGTCTCCGTGGCGGAGCTGCACGGTGCGCTCTTCAAAAAGCCGCCGCACCAGACCGGCGTCCCCCGAAGAGATATCCCATAATTCATCATCGAGACAGTAGAACACAATGGTGGGGCCGGTCAGGTACGTTTCGCCGCTGACGGTCACGACTGCTTTCTGCTCATAAGCCATGTACAGGTCGAAGGTCGGCACCTGCCGCACATGCGTGCAGAGGAAGCCGGTCGCAATGAGCGCGTCCAGCAGACGCATGGATTTGGCCTTCTGGCCGGGCACAGCCAGTAGAACCGAAACATTGCTTTCATCGTATTCCTCATCATTCGGGGTGAGCTGGAAGCCAGAGACGGGTGCGTAGCCGTCGCTTTTGAGCCTGACCCTGCGAGGGATTTTCCCGTGCGGGAGGATGATGTTGACGTCGCCTGTGATGTTTACCGTGAAGTTTTCCATGATACATTCCTTTCTCAGCGCTCGCTCTGGCGCTGCCGTTTGTTTATTCCGATATTGAAATCAATCGCGGGGTTCTGTGATCGTTACTGTCAGTCCGTATTCGTCCTCCAGCGCTTGCAGCAACTGCTCAAGCTCATCACGGCTCTTGATATACGGGATTTCCAGTGCCGATACCGGAACCTCCAACGTCTGAGCCAATATACAGAGCAGATCGTGTTTGGGCGTTCTTGCACCGGATTCATACTGCGCGATGCGGATGTCGGCGGTTTTTACCGGAAAGCCCACAGCTATCCCCAAAGCTCTTTGCGTCATCCCACGTTTCAGACGAAAGCTACGGATGCGTTTTCCCGGACTCATAAAGCTGTGCATTGTCTTTGCTCCCTCCTCCGCGCTGGATGGCCAGCCTTTTTCTGAGCTTCTTTCAACGTTCGTTCTGGTGCTGCCGTTTTTTCTGCCACTGATCCAGCAGCTTGATAATGACCCGTTCCATTTGCTGCGGCGTGTAATTCTTGGGGAAGTATTTGCGGAGCGTATCGCTTTTCAGCGTGACGCGATCCAACTCGTCTTTCTTTTCTTCGGACATGACCTTGTACATGGCGTCCTGCGTGCATTTGCCCTCACGGCTGAGCTTTTTCAGCCGCTGCGCCTGCGAAAGCGAGGGGGTGTTCTGGGAATACTCCATTGCATCCAGAAACTGCCGCTGTTCCTCCGGCTTGAGGTACGACAGCTCCACAGCAGGATTCAGGGCAATTTCCTTGGCATCAACTTTCTGCTGAATCTCTGGAACAAGCTCCGTCAGGCGAATGAGCCGCTTTACCTGCGAAACGCTTTCGCCGCTGTCCTGCGCGATTTTTTCAGCGGAATTTAACTTTGGCCCAACTTGGACTAAAGTTAAATCTGTCCGCTGTCCCTGATGTTTCAGCGCCTCCATTTTCATCTTGTACGCCTGTGCGCGTTCCATGGGAGAAATGTTCTCGCGCTGCAAATTGGTATCCACCAGCAAGATCACCGCCTCGTCGTCAGTCAGATTGCGGACAATGGCCGGGATCGTATCCTTCCCGGCAAGGCCGCTTGCGTGCAAGCGCCGGTGTCCGGCGACCATCTCATAGCCACCTCCGGGATCTGGCCGGATGATGGTGGGATTGAGCACGCCGAACTGCATGATGCTGTCTACCGTCTCCTGCATGAGCGCATCGTCCACCACCTTGAACGGATGATTCTTGAAGGGGTGGATATCCGAAATGCGTACCTGCTGCACCTGCTCCGGCTGGGTGCTCTGTGTGTCCTTTGGTTCTGTCTTCTTTGGCATAACGTTCACCTCCGTAACATGCGAAACGCCGCAGGCCATACAGCCAGCGGCGTCTAAATACGTCCTTCCGCCATATCGTGCTGAACCAGGGCTGCATAGTAGCTGGTCATGGTAAGCGAAGCGTTGTACAGCGTTGCCAGCAGATATTGACGGATGTTTTTGATCTTTGTGGTGTTCTCTTTCATGCAGCTCACGACAAAACGGATATGCTCGCTGTCCAGCTTCAGGAACCGGCTTCTGACCACCTCCGCAGGCTTATCATCGCCAGAAATGCGCACGGTCTCTTTTGTGGTGCAGACCGTATCCACGATAAGCTCCAGAATTTCCTCGACGATCTCCTTGTCATACGGCGAGTCCAGCAGCAGAACGTCATAGCTGATATTCTCCATGATAAGTTCTCTGTACTGCGATCTTCGCTCTGCATCGTTTCTTTTCGATTCCCGCTTTTGACTGCCCCTGAACGAAGTGAAGGGAAGAGCCTCAGTATCGTTCAAATCAGTATTGTTCTTCTCAGTATTACTACCTTTTGATTTTGGAAATTCTTGAGTTTCGATTTTCAAAACTCCTGAATTTTGATTTTCACCATTCTTGAATTTTGATTCCGGCGCAGCAGCAAAGTTCTTGACGTAAATGAGATTGGGCTTGCCGAGGCCTTGCCGCTTGCGCTCAATAAGCCCGCATTTCTCATCCAGTTCATTCAGCAGCTTCATGGCCTTTTGCGAAGCACAGGAAAGTGCGTCCATGATATCCTCGACGGTATAGACGATATACACGCGCCCCTCCTGATCCAGCCAGCCATTCTTGGCAGACAAACTCATGCGATCAAGGAGCAAGCCGTAGAGGATTTTGGCCTCTGCCGAAATGTCCTTGAACCGGCTGTCCGTGAACAGCACTTTGGGGATGCGGTAGAAAGAGAACTGTTCCGCCTGATCCCCGTAGTAATAGTCCAGTGTCATGTATCTTCACGCCCTTTCCAAAGGCCCATAGAGCGCAGCAGCTCTTTTGTACACCAGCCGATGCAGGGAGACGCCCGCCCATACGGACAGCCGTCGCACTCACTGACGGCGGCAGGCGGCTTCTGCGCCGAAATATAATAGCAGTCGGTTTTGCCTCGGTAGGTGCAGCCCTCGGTCTGCTTCCAGAAATAGCAGTACCGGCAGTCTTTCGGTTTGTCCTCTGTATGTCCGTTCATTGCTCTCGCCTCCATTCCCGCCCATACCGGGCAACAAAAAAGCACACCCTCCGGCTCCGTCAGGGAGCAAGTGGATGTGCTATGTAATACCGATTGTCCATGCCATGTTACTGCGTCAGGACATGAAAAAAGCGCGTCTGCCGACCCAAGCGCCACTTTGGGTAAACAGACGCGCTTTGTTTTACTTGCGGTTTTTGCGTGAAAAAGCTCAAAAAGCAGCGTGTTTCTGACACTTTTTGAGCCTTAATGTTTTTAGTCCTATTATTACAGCCGCGTCCGCATAGATGTCAACCATGCGCCATTCGGCCTTGCCAGAGATCAGCTCCGTGTAGTAGCGGTTCTGAGCGGCAAAGGAATTGAGTTGATCCTCGGAGTCTGAGCTGACACGAGTGTAGGCAGCGACCCGCAGCCGCACATTTTGAGGCCGCTCCGCAGGCTCGATTTTTATAACACGAGGCCGCTTTTCTGCCAGGGCTGTTGTTCCGTCTACCAGTCGCTTTTTATCCATGTACGCTCACCTCCTTTTTTGCAACACAAACACTACCACAACAGCGTCCGAATAGCTACTGAATGATGAAGAAAATCAGAGAAAAAACATGACTTCAACACCGTTATCCGCAGCGATCCGTGCGGCAATTTTTCTCAGTTCTTTTTCGGTGAAAATACCGCATTCCCGGAGTTTTCTGAGCAGGATCACGATTCCATAGAAGTTGATATTAGGGTTCATAATTGCGCTCCTCCCTGTATCTGACCATCTCTGCGGCACAAGCATGGGAACCGTCCGAAGAAGGAATCAAGGGGAGGCGATAGTTGGACCGACGAACAAAGGAGAAAGAAATCTAATGCAAAAATATAGGAGGGGGTGGACAGTTCCCATGCTTCTGCCGCAAGAGTGTGGTCACTCCGGTGATGGAAGCAAATGATTCCATCACCGGAGTGGCCAGAACTTTACGGTTTTGTTTGCCTGTATTTGACACTACTTCCCCAGGCGGGGCGGCAACTTGAACTGTGCTGGCGCACATCACGGGAGTTTCACCCCTCCGAGGATCTCTCGAAGCTGCGTACAGGAGTATCATTGTGGGCTGACGGGATCATGGCGGGGACAGCTTGCCAAGGCTGCCTTGGCCTGAGTGGGTATCGCTCTGCACCTTACTTGGCCGTCCTTTGATGCGGAGTTTCTCCGCACAGGTGGTCATCGCGCACTCGGTCTGACGCTGGCTCCGTCAGCTAATGTATTCAAGTTGCCGGATATAACCGCTTGGGCGGTGTTTTTCAAGGAACAAAGCCGCTGATTTATCAGCAGCGGAATGAGGTTCAAAGCCCTCTCACTCTATTAGCCGTTGAAAACACCGTTTGCACCAAACTTTTTTGTCATCTCAGCATCTTTTTCATTTTCTGCAAAATACGGATCTTTCGATTATGGATCGTCATTCGATGGATACCCATCATTTCTTCAAGCTCACGCTCTGAGCACTCGTCGAAAAACAGCGCATGGATCAGAGCGCGTTCTTCTTCGCTCAACTGATCCAGTGCGGCCCGCAAACGGCATAAATCGTCTTTCTTGATCACGGCATCCTCGACGCCTTCAGCATCGTCCGCAAACTGGCACTTTGCAGAATATACGAGTCGCTCCAGCGAATCCTCTTTACTGGGAACATAACTCTCCGCACCATTCTCGGCATTTTTCCTGCGCTGTTCGCTTTTCAGATCCACCTCCATGTATTTCATCTTGCGGTCGCTTTTCTTTAAGACTTCCAACACATCCGGGCGCTCTTTTAAGCAGGGATATATCTTCAAATAATCAACCCGATATGGGTCATTGTGATACGACATTTTCTGTCCTCCGTTTTTCGAGATTTGGTGGTGAAGCAAATCTCGAAAACGGAGGGCCACGGCAGCGTGGCAAAGGAGCCCCAAAATGCAAAAAAGCTCCCGGAGCGCAATGGCTCCGGGAGCAGGACGCAATATTAGAATGATGGGCTGTCTGCGGCGCAGGAGGGCCGTACAGATCCGTACACAAGGGGCGCAAACCGGCCTTGTGGTGACCAACGGCGTAATATCGTCTCCTGTACAGCAAAAAAATCACCCGCCCGCATCATCTATCGGACGCATCCGATAACCAATGATAACGGGCGGGCAACCTCAACCGTGACCTGCTGGACAACCTGCTGTATGACTTTTCTATGACCTCAGCTGCAACCTACTGCGCAGCCTCCTGTACGACCTCCTCCGTAACCTCTGGAGCAACCTACTGCGTAACCTCTGCTACAACCTCCGGAGCGACATTAAGCAGCTCTCATTTTATGTGCAAATACTTCTTGATGACCTCGGCATGCTCTAACGCCAGATAGGGCTTTGCCGCCGTATAGTAGGTCTGCGCCATAGAGAGATTTCCTTGGAATCCCATGGCGAGGATCGCATACATGTTCAGTTCGCTATCCTTCGGATCGAAGCGCAGAGCATCAATGGCCGTCTTTTGCGCCAGAATATAATCCTTGCACTCCATCTTCAGGCGGACATATCCCCTGGTAATCTGCAGGTACAGGGACTGATAGTACATGGACAACTGCATCAGCCACAGCTCATGTTCACATCTTGGGAGTAACTGTCCTTTATACATATCGACTGCGCTGTGGTAGAGGGAATGCCGCATATCCGGGTTTTCTTCTGTTTTCAACTGAATGCAGGCATCCTCAAAGCGGTCGAAATCCGTATGGATATTGAAGTTGGGATTGATCTGGAATGTACCATTCTTCCCGATGACCAGCTTGTCGAGCCCGATGACGGAAAGAGTACGCCGCAGGCGGTAAACGATATTATTGACGACCTTATATGGCGAATCGAGTTCGTCGTATGGACAGATGATCTCTGCCAGTGTGTCAACAGTGAAATTCTTTTTGTGGTTCAGAATGAGATATGCCAGAAGCAGGTAGCACTGGTCCGCTTTAATATCTTCTCCGGTCAATGTCCCTTTGGAGCTGATGATCTCCATGCCGCCAAAGAAATTGACATGGATGTCCTCCGGATTGTATTTGGAGGCCTTTGTTGCTGCCAACAGGGACTGCTGCTGTTTGATTTCATTGAGTTCCACAACCACTGCATAGGAGGCGATGAATAGGAAAACCGGGTCATCCGTGTAGCGAGTCGGGTCGTCCACGGCAATGAATCCCTGATTAATCCGCTTGGAGAATGGTGCCGCCAGCAGTGTAGTCACCCCATATTCCCGAAAGAAGGCTGCTTCATCTGGATAGACGTTCTCTAATCTTTGCAAGTCAGAAATCACGACCGGTTTATTGGCCCGAAGTGCTTTCCTCCATCTCGGGAACTTCTCCATGGGTAGGCACTGGAGCATATCCCTTTGCGCGGCACACCATCTTTGCACCATTCGTAGGTAATGACTCCGATTCCCAAATCCCAGTCAGCTTCCACCACAGAGGCTCTTGATGCGCCATAAAACTCAGCTGCACCTTTCAGAAGGCCACTGATGATAGTTTCTGAATCCTCGGTGTTTCGCAGACTGGCCTCCAACACGCTCATTCCACGATGAAATGCACTGCATTCAACAAGCGGGGTGGTTTCCTGCATGATTTTGTTGCCCATGAATATGCCCCCTTTGATTTGTAAAAAAATACAGAGACTGTCCAATGTAACTCGGGCAGCCTCTGCTGTGAGCCGCACAGTATGGCTGAGCGGTTATGTACTATACGATTGTCTTGATGAATGCGGCAAGCGCCTCGCGCTGATCCTCCTTGAGAGCCGCAACACTATTATCTAATTCACTCTTGGCGTTAGGTGAATTTGCAGTATCGTTCTCCGTAAAGAACTGCGCCAGTGTGATTCCGCAAGCGTCACAAATCGCATTTACCGTTGGTAGGGACGGTTGGTTATTTCTCTTGAAGATATTGCTGATCGTTGTCTGCGACAGGCCAGATTCCTGCGCTAATCGATAAATAGTCCATCCACGCTCGGCCATCAGCTGCCGGATTCGGTTTTGTGCATTGAACATATATACCACCTACTATGTTATTAGTTTACACCTCATTTGATTATCCTTGTAGAACTCATCAGTATGGTATATGGCAATCAAATGATGTGTACTTTGTGGTGATATACTATGCAATTCCGGCGTATTACCCAGAGTTAGAACTGCAAATTGTTTTTCTCTCAGGCTTCAATGCAAATCACCTCTATAAAGCAAAATCCCGCAAGGCATGGATTATACACCGATGCCTTGCGGTTTCTCTGTACTTACAAATGTGTTATTTCAGGGAATGGTCACTCACGGGTCAGCCGACGAATATTGCCGATGATGAGCATTAAGTCATCGTCATTCAGCTTTCGCAATTCTTCAATGGCCGTTTGCAGGAGTGCGGGATTTTCTTCGGATTCATCGAAGAATTGGCTTGGTGTAATATCAAAATAGTTACAGATTTGAAGAAATTCTGCCATAGGTGGCAACGATTTGCCAGAGGATATGTTATAAACATAGCTTCTGCTATGCCCGAGATCATAACTCATTTGATATTCAGAGACACCCTTTTTTAATCTCAGCTGAGTAATTCGATCACGCACGAATTGTGTGTCCATATGATATTCACCACCTATCTTATGATTATTTTAGGTGATGACCGAAGAATAATAACCCACGATTTTACGCCGTTTGCCTTGAAGGCATACAGAGGCTTATGCTATAATACAGAAAATTATGTTTTTTGCTCTGCGGTTCAAGTCATTTATCGAATTGCGTTTGTTTATAGCGTATCAAAAATGTTTTAACCCGCATTGCATTGCAACAAAAAAACGAGTGCCACGGGCACTCGTTCAGGCGTCGCTACTTTTCGTAAAGTATCTAACTTGAGGATAGCTCACATGTTGCTTTCGACTCCGACTATCAGCCAACATCTACATGAGGATAGAAATTGCAGCGGCTTTTGAAAAGAATATTGCTTTTTCCTTTCCAAAGTGCTATAATCGGTATATACCGAAAACGAAGGAGGAAAGCGCCCATGCCAAGACCGCCACGGTGCCGTCGGATTTGTGGCGCACCACAAGTTGATACCTTCTGCCCCAACGGGTGCGAGAATACCGAGCCGATCCTGCTGACGCTGGACGAGTACGAGGTCATTCGGCTGGTTGACCTGGAGCAGCAAACCCACGAGCAGTGTGCCGCGCAGATGGACATTTCCCGCTCTACCGTGCAGGAGATTTACGAAAGCGCACGGCGCAAGATCGCAGCGTGCC
>ERZ780178.731-NODE-731-length-23461-cov-3.978339_pt1 | contig 23461 bp, 20 predicted proteins | sample MGYA00511018_ERZ780178 | MGnify/ENA primary metagenome ERZ780178 (study PRJEB29588, sample SAMEA2151439) | human gut metagenome | biome: human gut; feature: human-associated habitat; material: faeces | place: Denmark | collected 2008/2010 ...
CTGATAATCATCTGTATTAATATCCCCTAATGTATCTTTAACTGTCAATCCGGTGTTGTATACGTTATATTCTGCAACATCCTTAAAATACTTCTGCGCATCAAATCCACTGTTATTAAGTGTTTCTATTATACTTAATTTGGAATCTTCTAGCATTTCCCTGTCTTTTTCATTCATATCCTGTGATGTGGCATATGCCTCGCTCATCGCATCATATGAATATTTTGCAAGCTGTACATCAACAGGACACATACTGTCCAGATCCTTTGAAAGCGAATCCTTCATTGAGAGTGCTGCTGAAAGCACACTTATTGTGATAAAAAGCATTAAACATATAATCGTTGTTGAAAATACCCTTGATATATTCGGTACGGGCGGCGTTATCGAGATTGTGTTCATAAAAAGCACGAATTTCCTCTTTCGAGGCTTTTAAGTGAGGCGTTGTGCCGAGGATTTCACGAATGGTATCGTCCCCGCTGAAAAACAGCAGGCTTTTGTCCTCGTTGCTTCGGTCGTAATAATCTAAGCGAAGATGACCTCCGCTTTCACGATTTCCTGCACTCTGTTTCTCAGATTGTTCATTTCCTGCACCCACTTCATCATATCCGCCGCTTTCAGACTCTCGGTCAAGCCCTCCTGCGCCGCCATCTGCTTCATCAGGGTTTCTTCCAGCTTCATCGCTGTCTGCTCTGTTTCCGCTAAATGCTGTGTCAGGGTGCAGCTCGTCAGAAGATTGTAGTATCGGATTTTGTGGTGTTCTTTGAGAAATTTCCGCCTCATCTGAGCGTACCTGCCCAAAGTTACCTCCGGCTGCTGCGGCATTGTCAGGTCGGGAAGATTGTAATCGCCCTGCATTGTGTATGTCAGCTCGTTCATTTTCAAAGCTCCTTTCGCTTTTATTTTCAGCCTTATTGTATTCAGATTTTTCTCTGTCCGCAATGATGCGATTTTGCCTTTCAAGGGCAAGAACGGTACGGGAGATTTCCCCAAGCCCCATCTCCGCAATATCGCTTGACGCAATACCGAGGGCGTTTAAGGTTTCCGGCGTATTGAAATTTGTAATGACAGAGAAATCCTCCGCTTCAAAAAATGGCTCGGTATCTATCCCAAGCCTTGCCATCATCATATACGCCACGCTGTTTGTTACCGCCTTTTTATACATAGCAGTAATCATATCCTCCGAAAGACCGTAGAGAAAGCTGTCATCTGCGTCATACATCAGATCGCCCAAATAATCGGGGATATTATCTTCCACGGCGTTTTTAGCGGCGCTCAGCACTGCGTCCGCAATGCTTTCCCTGTTTTCCAGCTTGCCGAAGGTGTTTTCAAGGGATTCGATCACATCGTCCGTATATTCCGGTTTCATCTCCCAAATCGGGACGGGGCGGGAATAGCGGCTTGCGTGGGTATCGGAAATATCGAAGTAATGGGTTAAGCGCTGCCTGCTCCGGTCGGCGTCCTCAAATACGGCGATACCCTTAGCGCCACGGTTTACCCAACGCCCAAATTTATCGTTCCAGCGCTCGATCTCCAGCACTGCCGTTGCGTCCGGTCTTTGGGCGTAGATGAGAAGCTGCTCGTCAAAGCGCAGACGATAGTTCCGGCAGGCGCAGCGCAAAAAGGCTTGCCAGTTCTGAACATCGGACACAACAGCGTGTGCGGTACGGCGGTACAGCTCGGAAATCAGGTCGTACTTTCGTGCCATCGGTTATGCACCTCCTATCTTTCATAGTCTTTCTGTTTCGGTTTTACGGGAATACCGTTTTTATCATAACTTTTCGGATCGGCGGCAGGGGTATCCCAACCGAACATAGAGCCTGCCTTCATTGCTTCTGCCTGACCTTTCGACAAGCCGAGTTTTTCGTTCATCTCATTCACAAGGGCGTTTGTTTCACTGGGCTTGCCGCCTTGAATATCCGTGCGGTAAAATCCGCTTTCGCCCTTTTTGACAATGCCGACGCAGTTTTCCGTCTGCACAAACACATAACACTGCTCCGGCAGAGAAGAACGGAGCGGGATCACGGTATTGCCGTTTTGCTCCATCCGCTCGGCAAACTCGCAGATGTGATAGAGATTGCTGCCAACTTCCAAATGATAGTCGTCAATATATCGGCAGGTGCGGTCAAGCTGTTCTCCGTCGCTCAGGATAATGCGAATTTTATCCCCGTCGGGAATAGTAAACCTTTCCTGATAGTTGGGTGTGATAAAGCGGATCCCACGGCTCGCCTTTTCCATATGGCGGTCGAGCCATTCCCGCACATAACAGTAGCAATAAAAATTGTAGTCCCCACGGGCAGGATTGCACCGTATCAGGAAAGCGTGTTTTTCGGTATCGGCACGAAAACCGTACTCGGTCGCATAGTTGCCCTGAAAGGTGCTGTCGGGATATTTCTCCGCATACTGCGCCATAGCCGTGCGGCTCTTTAACAGTCTATATTCTTCGGAACGCAGGGCGTTGATAACCTCGTCCAGAGCGCTTTTGAACTCATCTGTTTTCAAATTCCGCCTGTGGTCAAACCAAGAGGAAAAGAACTCTTTACCGCCTGCGCCGAAGTCGCCACGAAGATACCCGATACTTCCGGTTTGTCCCTCGATCTGCGTACTTTGCCTGTAAGTGTATTTTTGTTCGTCCGTATGAAGCGGTCGAATTTTCATTTCCTCACCTCGCTTGCTCCATTGCTGTTCTTTGTTTCGGTATATGAAAGCCGTAAACTGCGGCTATTTCATCTCCGAGCCGTTTTGTTACCCTTGTTATATCTGCCCTTGTCGCTTTGCCGTAATAGATTTTTTCCTGTAAGCGTTCAATCTGTTCCGGCGAGGCAGTATCCTTAAACACACGGTACAGATAGTGATTTGTCCCGTCGTGATGAACAGCGTCGGCACGAAGGTCGCCGTACCGATCTACATACCACTCGGTCATATCCGTATCAGAATAAAGGCAATCTTTAATATTGCCGGAATCAATCATCTTGTATCCCATCACTCTGCCGTTCCATCTGCCGATGTCGCCGATGACAATAATCGGCTGAGCAAGCTGGACATTAAGATTTTCCCGTTCATCGGAAAGATACTCGCCATTGGTTTCAACCATATATTCGTACAGCCCGTGTTCGTCATTCGGATTCCCGTCGATTTCATTGATTTCAAGGAAATCCTTATAGCTGTCACGCCAATCATCAGGGTTGAGATTCATATCGCTCCAGATAATATGCTTATCCACCGTTCTGTTCTGACTTTTGCTCATCATCCGCACCTCCCAAATAGGAAAAGAGCCTGTTTTTTGCGATCTGCTCCTGAAGCTCTGTAATAACCGTCATATCGGAAACGGATATATCGGGGATTTTCAAAATACTTTGCAGGCTCAGCGCCTTCAAATCCTTTTCGGTTTTACAGCCGGAATCATAGAGCTTCGCCAGCACCTTTACTTTCTGCTGCAAAGCGGTGTTTGTGCTTTTCTTAGCTGCCATTTTCTTTTACCTCCCATCTTAGCTTTTAGCGTAGTCGGAATAGACACGCTGCATTTTGTGCCTTGCCCTGCGTACTTCGGGGGAACAGCCGAGTTCAGGATATTTCGCCTGAATCTTCTGCCTTGTCCTTCGGATACTCTCAAAGCAGGGGATACCGTAAGCCTTGTAATTGCTCATCACATCTTCAAAGCTGAAATGGCTGATACCGTGGGTATCATAGATACACGCCTTGCTGATAAGCAGGTACAGCTTCATATCGTCATTTCGTGCTTCGGGGTGTTCCTTTAACACCGCAAGCACTCGGTTTTCAATCGTTTTCAGGTTTCTCATTATAAGCCTCCCAAAATAGAAGAAGGGGCGGAGTTTTTAAGCCCCGCCCCCGCAGAAGTTCTTACTTTTTCTTTCTGTTACGGATCTGCAAAAAGATAAAGCCGCCTACGATAAAGACGACCAAAGCAATTCCGATGATCGCTTTCAGTTCCATCAGTTACCCTCCTTTTTCTTCTTTTTCTTAAATCCGAGAATACCGCAGGCTGCTATGCCGGCTGCCGACACACCCGCAAGGACAAGCCAAAGACCGAGCTTGCTGTCATCTCCGGTTTTCGGCGTATCTCTCAGCTCGTTGTGCATTTCAACGACCGTGGTAGAGCCTGTCTGTACCGCAGCCTCCTTGTCGGCAGGCAGGATATACATAGCGGAAGCCGAATTGTTCACTTCGGAAATCTTGTACTCGCCGATCCGCAGTCCTTCAAGGAAAATCTCGCCGTTTTCGTCTGTTTCAAGGGTAACATCATAGCCGTTTGCTCCGGTAATGCGGAAAGCGAAGCCTTCCACCTTTCCGTCAGACGATGTTTTTACGATTTTCAGGTTCCCACGCATAGGCTCGTTTGCGAAGCCTTTGCCCTCCGTGTTTTCCACCTGATAGGTCTTACCGTCCGTGTCGATGAATACCTCGTACACACCCTCGTCACGGATATACGAATCCGGGCTTGCTGATTCCAAAATGAAGTAGCGCCCATAGAGCAGATCGTTCATTTCATACTGCCCGATTTCCTTTTCGGTCAGTGTGCCGATCAGCTCGTCCTCGCTGTCCAGCTCGCCGTTATCGTTGGAGTCCTTATAGACCTCAAATACAGCGCCCGTCAGCTTCGTATCGGTATATTCAGCGTCCACCTTCGTAAGAGCGATGTTGCCACGCACCAGCTTATTGACGATTTCAATCTCAACGACCTGCTCATTCTCTGAGATGTTCACATCATAGACCGTTTCGTCAAGCACGAATCCGGTCGGCTGCTTGATCTCACGGATATACCAGCTTCCGTAAGGCACATTCTCAAAGGAGAAGCTGCCATCGTCGCCGGATACGACGGTCATCAGGGCATTTTCTTCGGTAAATTCCACATCATCGCTCTTAAACAGACCAATGAGCGCACCGCCGAGTCCCTCGCCGTTCTCGTCCACCTTTTTGCCGGACACCGAGCCATAAATCAGCTTGTTTTCCATCGGCTCTCCGTCATTTACGGCAATCACAACCGTTGCGGCTTCCTGTCCCGCATACTCAAATACAACGGGATATTTTTCGCCGCTGAGCTGATAATGCTCGTCCGTCGCAAGCTCTTTTACATAATAGCTGCCCAAAGGCAGGTCAGTCCCTACGGTCGCTCTGCCGTTTTCATCCAGCGTGATGATTTCAAGCAGACCGTCTTTCGGAATGGAAGTGCCGCTTGCGGACACAAGCTCCTCATCGGCGAACAAGCCGAAGCTGATATTTTTGATTTCTCCGTTATTGCCGATACCGAACAGCTCGTTTGTCTCCAGCGCTTTTTCAAGGCTGACCTCAACCTTCTGCCGTTCATTGACAAAGGAAGTCGCCGTTTCGGTCACGGCTACATCCTGTCCGGCGTAAATGAGTTCTACGGTATGGATTTCACTGCTCAGCACCATTCCATAGCCTGCCTTGACCTCTTTTACCTCATATTTTCCGAGATAGAGTTCCTTGCTTTTTGCAAAGCCGGTTTCATCGGTCGTAACCGTATCGACCAGCTCGCCCTTGCTGTACCTCAGCGTACCGTCTGGCGTTACCACATCTTCGGCGGCACGGATTTCATAAACGGTATCGGGAAGCCCCTGTGTTTCATAGATCGGTTGATAGATAACGGGAAGCTCCTGCCCGTTTTCATCTGTCCCGCCGCTTACCAAAACGCCGAAGAATACCTCGCCCGTCTTTTCAATGCTGATCGTGCCTTTCTGCGGCATATTGGTCTTTTCAACTTTAATCACTGTTACCCCGCTTTCCTCAGAAGAATTTTCTTCCGTTACATCAAAATAGACGGGTGTGGAATCAAGGACATATCCATAAGGACTCTGTACCTCAACGATAGAGTAGCCCTGACCGTATGGCAGCTTTTCCGGCGTTACGAGCGAGCCGTTAGCGTCGGTATAGAAAGTGTCAACGGTTGTCGGGGTAGGATAGGTAAACTCCATCGTGATGAGATTGCCGGACGAATCATAAATCTGGAATCCTGCACCCGCATAGGGAATGGTCTTGCCCGTTTCTGCGTCCACCTTGACTACTTGGATATAGCTTTCAAAATTGCTGTTGTTAATCAAATAGCGGTAAGTCTGGGCGTCCTTTGCGATGAACACATCAAAATCATCCATCAGCTCCCTGCCTTCCCAGCCGGATACCTGATGGACGGTATATGTGCCGTAAGGCATATCCTTTGTCTGTGCAAAGCCGTTCTCATCGCAGATGAGCGTATCACGCTCGGATTCCTTTGCGTTCGCAAAAGAGCCTGCGGACTTGAGATACACTTCAAAAACTGCGCCTTCTTCGGGCGTTTCAATCTGTGTTTCGCCATCGTCCGTATGTTTGATAATGGCGATATTGCCCTTGATGACCTGTTCGTTTACATCATTTGCGGTCTGGTTATGCTCAATGGTATAAAGCTCCGGCTCTGCGCCGACCTTGTGGACGGTCGGATCGAGCAAATAGCCCTCGCTCGGCTCCAGTTCCTTAATCGTCCAGTCCGCACCGCAGATATATTCTTTTGTGGTAAACTGACCGTTTTCATCGGTATAGTATTCGTCAATGAGCTGTTCGCCCTTGAAAATCCCGTATTTTGCACCTGCAAGCGAGGCGTTCCCCTGAGCCGTTCCCGTCTCAGCGTCGCTCTTGGTCACGGTAACGGTAAACTTCTTCAGGATATTCGTGAAATTGCGGGTAGTGACTTCATTCCACTTGACGGGTGCGGTCTGATCTGCGGGAACGACATAGCGAATAGCTGTATCCACTTCCTCGATGGTGTACGGCGTTGTGCCGCTAATCAGCACATCTTCAAAGGTCGCCACACCGTTTTTATCCGTAACCGCATACTCGTCCACGGCAATGCCGGAGAGCGATGTGCCGTAAAGGTGGAAGGTCACGCCCTCATTGAAGTTATCCTCCGAGGATTTGATAACCTCAATGTCTCCACGCTTCAGCGTGTTATTGAAGTTGACGGTCGCAACCTGCCCCGCAACTACGGTTACTCTGCGGGATTCCTGCGGCTCGTATCTGTCATATTCCTGCTCGGTTACGGTATATACTCCGGGCATTAGGTTATCCACCTGAATCTGACCGCCGTTTTCTGTCTTAACGGTTTTATCAATGCCGTTGCCCTGAATACGGAAGGAAATACCGTCCACCTTTCCGTCCTCACTGGTTTTTACAATCTTCGCCGAGCCATAGGAAACCTTTAATTTAAGGAATCCCTTAACCGGATCATTGACCGTCTGAGCATAGGTTACGGTATCCTGCACACCGCCGTTCGGTCCATAGATACCGTCCGTCCAAGTGATAACGCCTTTTCTCTGCGCCGTTTTCTCTGCGGTAATCGTCAGCCCGTCGCTCGGCGCTTTCTCGGCAGTGATCGTCAGCTTGTTTCCGCTTACGGAGAACTGAACGCCCGAATCATTGGACGAAAACTTATATCCTGAAATGACATTGTTGCTGTCTGTCAGCGTAACGGTGTATTTAGAGCCGTCCCATTCAAGCTCGATCTCCTGTGCGCTCCCCGGCGTTTTGGTAAGGAAGCTCGGCAGCTTGGAATGCTTCTGCACACTTGCCGCCATTGAATTGTAGTAGCTCATAATCTTGTCATAAAGCGGGTGGCTGCGGCTGATCTGATCCAAAACAGCGTCCCTGCCGCCTGTGCTGACCTTGTTGAAGTTTTCATCACGCTCGCCGATCACGGTTTCCCAAATGAGAAGCTGTGTAGCGACTGCGTGAGCCAGCTTATCGCCGCCCTCGTTCTGAGAACGCCACGAGGTTGAGATTGTTCCCGTATAGCCGTACTGGAAGATACGACCGATAAACAGCTTAATATCGTCAGGAGAAATGGTGCTGTTATAGGACGAAGGGTAGTTGTCCCAAAAATCCTCGCCCTTTTTGGTATAGCTGTCTCCGGTCTGCTGCGGGACGCCGATCTCAATACAGTAGCAGATATTTCCCGTATATGATCCCATCGCACGGACGGTTGTATAACGGGAAGTGCCTGTTTTCCAGCCGTTCATAAAAGTATGGCTGCCGTGTCCCCATTCGGCGTTATAATTCGAGTCCCCGTCACGGGGGAACGAGATAAGGTACACATCGTCCGTTTCCTCTGCGGCATAGGCAGTCGTACCCATTCCCACAAGGGAAGTCACGCACATCAGCGCCGCAAGAAACAGCGACATAATGCGTTTTGGTTTCTTAATTTTCATCGAAATCCTCCTTGAAAATGAAAAACGCACCGTTTTTTTCGGTGCGTCCTCAAAATGGAATATTAAATTTAGGCGTAGCCGATATAGATGTCGTAGATTCCGTCAGAGACTTCCTCCGCCCAAATCCATACGGCTGTGATTTCTTCGTCAGCCTTGTACCGATCCAAGCGGCTGTGAATATCCCTTTCGAGATATTTGCAGTGCGCTCCGGCACGGATCGGATTATCCCAACAGTAAACCGCCTCGCTGTCTAACAGAAGCCCCACGCTCTGAGCGTAGCCTTTTGCAAAGGAAATCCAGTAGTCAATGTCAAAGTCGGTTTCGGTTTCGCTCGGCGTTTCTTCCGTTTCAGGCGGCGCAGGCGTTTCGGTTTCTTTTGGAATATCCGGCTGCGGTGTGGATACGGAATGTTCGGTCTTATCCGCTTTATCGGGCTGTTCGGCGGACTGTGCCGCCTGCCCGCTTTCAGAAACAGTCTGAGGCTGTTCGGTGCTGACCATATCCGTTTCCGTTGTTTCTTTCTGCTTTTCCGGCTTTACTTCCTGCACGGCTTCAGGCGTTGTTTCAACCTCCTTGCTTTCTTTTCCCGCAGGCGCTTCGGATTCAGGGGCGCTTTGAACACTCTCCGAAAAAGAAAACGGCTGCGGCTTATCTTCATTCGGCGGGGCATTGTTGCAGCCTGCAAGCACGACCAGCAAAAGAGCCGTTAAAAAAGCAATCTTTGTTGTTTTCATTGCGCTTCACTCCTTTTCTGTCGCCATTGTAATGCGAAACAGCATTTCAGGCAAAGGTGTGAAACAAGGGTTAATCTTACATCATAGGGCATACCTCCTGTGTTTTGGAATGGTGCGTTCTCCTGAGATAGATTGAGTTAGGTGAGATAGCTGTAATCAGGAGAGATAGATTTATTCTTTCGGATAGTCAGGTAGTTTCAGGGGTTGGAGTGTGAGGAAGGGGAAGAAGAAAAACGCACTCCGCCTTACCTGCTGTCACGCTCGGCACGGTTACGCAGAAACTTGTTGTAATGCTCCAGCGCCTTGCAGACATACTCCTCCGTTTGGTTGATGGGGATATTTTTCGGGATCAGGCTTCGCACCCTGTCCCCACGCAAAACAATCTTCTCACGCTGATTCGGCTTTTCCTCGCTCATAATCGCAGAGATCGCCTCCGTAGTCAGCTTGCCTTCTTCAAAAAACTTCCGCATACGGATTGCCTGATCGTGGGACGGGGTACAATCGTTCAAGTCGATTTCGTCCACCAAATCCCTCTGGCAGTCCTCGTTCAGATAGGACAGCTCAACGGCGGGGCGCATTTTAATCCTGCCCTCGTCCACAAATTCAAGCAGTTCAGGAACAAGGTTTGTAAGGCGGATATATCTGTGTATCTGATTTCGGCTATCTCCACATTCCTCGCTCATTAAATCAAGCGATTGCTTCCCCCGTAAATCAATCCCCACTGGGGATGAATTTTCTTTTCTCGGTCTGCCTGCCTGTCTTTTCATAGCGTCCAGCCGCATTTTATATGCGTGAGCTTTCTCTGAGGGGAGTATCTGCGACCGTTGGAAGTTGCTTTCGACCATTAAAATCGTCGCTTCATCACGGTCGAGGTCTACCACCTCACATCTGAGCGTTTCAAATCCGGCAAGCTCACAAGCCCTTTTTCGCCTGTGTCCTGAAATAAGCTCGTATCTGCCGTCCTCCTTCTGCCTTACGGTAGCGGGAGTAATCACGCCACGCTCTTTGATACTTTCCACGAGCTGAAACATATCCTCATCTTCCCGCACCTGAAACGGGTGGTCGGGAAAATCGTCGATTTCCTCAAGCGGAATATCCCTAATTTTTGACAGCTTCGCTTCATCCCTTTCCTCCTGAGAAGAAAACAGCTCATCGAGCGTGTTCGTGGGCAGCGTGAAGTCGCTCTTTCTGCCTGCCATCGGCTAACACCTCCTTTGTGAAACTGGCGTAAGCCTTAGACACCGAACTGTTCGGCTCATAGGCGTAGATACTTGTCCCTTTAGAAGATACCTCTGCGGCTTTTACGGCTGCCGGAATCATTGATCTATATATCCTGATATGGCTGCCGAAATTTTCCCTGAGCGCTTCTACTGTGCTTTTCGCAAGATTTGTCCTTCCGTCCACAAGCGTCAGAAGAATACCGTCGATTTTCAAATCGGCGTTTGTATGTTTCCTTACTTTCGCAATCGTCCCCAAAAGCTGCGTCATTCCCTTAGCGGGAAGATACTGCGCCTGAACGGGGATAATCACGCTGTCCGCCGCCGTTAGAGCGTTAAAGGTAATCATACCCAAGCTCGGCATACAGTCAATAAGGACATAATCGTACTTGTCTTTTACAAGGCTCAGATAATTCTTCAGGACGCTCTCTCGGCTCATCGCCGTTACAAGCGTCATTTCCAATGAAGATAGGCTGAGATTGGACGGTACAAGGTCTACTTTCTCTTTGTGTTGAAGGATACCGTCAAAGGGATTTTGCTCCTGCTCCGATATGATTGCCTGAAGCTTCTCTGTCAGCGTTACGGAAAGGCTGTCGCTATTCCTCCAGCCGAGGCAGGTCGTTAAATCGCCCTGCGGATCAGCGTCAATCAGAAGCACCTTTTTCCCTTGCATAGCAAGTCCGACGCCTAAATTGACCGTAGTTGTGGTCTTGCCCACACCGCCTTTTTGATTGCATACCGCAATGGTCTTGCAGTTTGACATCTCCGGCTTTACCTCCTTTCATAGATTTCACAGCCTGCCTCAATAAGAGACGGCTATGTAAAGACCGCAGTATTTGTTCTCAACGCCCCCTGCGGAAAGCAAGTCGCTTTGTACGGGAAGCACTAAGGTTACGGTTTGCGAAACCGTATCATAGGAATCTCACCTCTGCCGGGTACTCCGCCAGCTCCGTAGAGAAGTATCATTATCATTCTGACTGTCATTGCCGTTTCAGTAGCAAGCTGAATTTCAGGTCGGGGATTCTCGCTCATTCTCCATAAATACAATGGGAAAGTCTCGGCGTACCCACCTTCGGGCTATTCATCAGAACTAATGTCCTTAGCGCCTGTCTATTCAATTTTCAAGGTACTTTGAAGGGGGAAATCCCTTGCGGGAAAATAACCCCTTCACTCATTTGGACAAAGGGGGTCAAAATGCACACCCAAAATCGCCCCTTTTGCGAAAAAAATTTGAAAAAAATTTTTTCGACCTTGAAAATTGCCCTAAAAACGCAAAAAAGCCGCCTGCTTCTCCGTAAAGAAACAAGCGGAATAACTGCGGTTTTATTCAGATGTATTGCACGGTCATCCTTTTCTTTCGTGCTTTTGTAAATTTGATAAGGACATCATCTACTGCGTCCGTATATCTGCCTTGTGCTATCAGATTATTTTTAAGGGCGATCAACGCCTGCAAAACTTGTCCGTACTCCTCGTCATCAAGATAGATATGAAATTGCCTGTCTTTCATCAAATCGTCTCCTTTATTTTATCTGTCCTTTTCTCCATTCAAAAAACCTCTGCCGGATAAACGCTGTATCCTCATCTTCATTCGAGGTTATGAAAATATGTAAGCTGCGAAACGCTTTTTTGATTTTCATAGCGAAGTCTATTTCGCTGTTTCCTAATGTATAGGGGATTTTAATCAGTTTGATCTCCCGCTTCCGGCACAGATATGCTTTCAAGGTTTCTACATTCTCTGTCCGACTAACCGTTTCAATCGCTGCTTTTTCTTCAGGCAAATAGATTTCAAGCGGTATGCCGATAATCTTATCCGTATCCGTCTGTACCTTTATGCGCTTCTTCGCTGCATAATACATAACTGCCAGCTTCGGAAAAACCGTCAGATAGTCTTTTTCACACACCTTACAGCCTTTTCCTTCAATCGCTCTTTCTGAAATTTTTGCCTTCCACGAGTGTCCGAGTGAACATTTCCACCACACACTCTGCATTGAGTGCCTTGATATTTTGTTTGGGGAAATATTTTTGTTCTTTTCGTAGTCCCATTCCGAAAGAAGATGTGCGTCCGTCGTTGCTAAATCATTATACCCTGCCATAACCGCCCGATCCGCACAGACAGGGCATACCGTTCCTTTTACACGGGCATAGACAACGGACTGCCATTCATACCCGCACTCTCTGCACTTCCACCAGACATTTCTGCGGGACTTTTCGTTTATCATATCAGGAGTAAGAGGCAGATTACGGTCTGACCATTCCTGTGCAAGCTGAGGATGTGTCGTAGCGAAATCATTAAATCCTTTCAGCAGAAGTTGACCGCTGCAATAAGGACACCCGCTTCCGCCTGAACGAGTGGAAATGAGCGTGTTCCATTCGTGACCTTTGCTGCACCGCCACCATACCTTCCGATTTGCAAAGACCGTAACCATATCAGGCTTTAGTGGGTAATTTCTCTCAGACCACTCAGAAGCGATTTGAGGGCGCTGTGAGGCAAGGTCATTAAATCCTACTAAGATTTTATTATGGGAGCAATACGGACAGCCTGTGCCGTTTAACGCCCTGCTCTTAACCGTTGCTGTCCATTCGTGACCATATTTATCCTGCCAAATCACTTTCTTGTGTGAGCCTGTCGTTACCATTGTCGGTTTCAGCGGATCATTCTTACTCGACCATTCATCAGCCAGCTCCGGCTTCAGCGTTGCCAGATCATTGATACCCTCTATCACTCTTGCGCCTGAGCAGATTGGGCAGTTTTCGCCGTTTGAACGAGCTTTAACACTTGTCTGCCATTCGTGACCGCAAGCGCCTTTCCACCAAACGACTTTGTTTGAGCCGTATGTAATTCTATCCGGTGTAAGCGGCAGGTTTTTATCCGACCATTCTGCAACAAGCTCAGGGTGTACCTCTGATAAAATATTGCTCATACTCAATCCTCTCCTTCCTCTGCGATTAGCTTCATTATATTGGGAAAGCGTAGATTGGTATAGTTTGCGACGAGGCGAGTAAAAACTATGAGAAAATACAGAAGCCCCTGAGAAGCTATACCTTCTCAGGGGCTGTGTGAAATCAAAAATTATGCGATTTTTTTGTTGCTGCACCGATTTTAGCACCGATTGGTGTAAAATTGGTGTATTTGTGTAAAATCCGAGGTTTTCGGAAAATGAAGTACATCTCGTTTTAGTAGAGCTTTGCGCCCGCCGGAATATGGTCATCTACCATCAGAAGATGGAGCTTTTCTTCGCCTTCTTCGTGGTGTACCGCACTGATCAGCATACCGCAGGAATCAATGCCCATCATCGGTCTTGGCGGAAGATTGGTAATAGCGATACAGGTCTTGCCGACAAGCTCCTCCGGCTCGTAATAGGCGTGAATACCGCTTAAAATCGTCCTATTTTCGCCTGAGCCATCGTCTAAGGTAAACTTCAGCAGCTTCTTGGACTTCGGTACGGCTTCGCAGGCAAGCACCTTGACTGCCCGGAAATCGGACTTAGAGAAAGTCTCAAAATCTACGAAATCCTTGAACAACGGCTCGATCTCTACTTTGGAGAAATCTATCTTTTCCGGCTCGGTTTTTGGCGCTTCGGACTCGGTTTTGTTTACACTATTTTCGTCCTTTACACCATTCAAGGGTTTCATTGTCGGGAACAGCAAAACATCGCGGATGGCCGGGGAATCCGTCAGCAGCATCACAAGGCGATCGATGCCGTAGCCGATGCCACCCGTCGGGGGCATGCCGTACTCAAGCGCATTCAGGAAGTCCTCGTCCGTGTGGTTCGCTTCCTCGTCGCCCGCAGCAAACGCCGCGTCCTGCGCCGCAAAACGCTCTCTCTGGTCGATCGGGTCGTTCAGCTCGGAGTACGCGTTGCACATTTCCCACGTGTTGATGAACAGCTCAAAGCGCTCCACCTTCGTCGGGTCGCTCGGCTTCTTTTTCGTCAGCGGAGAAATCGCCAGCGGGTGGTCCATGATGAACGTCGGCTGAATGAGCTCCTTCTCGCAGTATTCCTCAAAGAACAGGTTGATGATGTCGCCTTTCGTGTGACGCTCCTCATATTCAATGTGGTGCTCTTTTGCAAGCGCCTTCGCTTCTTCGTCGGTCTTCACTTCGTCAAAGTCGATGCCCGCATACTTCTTGATGGCGTCGTTCATCGTCAAGCGCGCAAACGGCTTCGAGAGGTCGATTTCCACACCGTTATACGTGATGACCGCGCTGCCGCACACCTTCTCGGCAAGGTAACGGAACATGTTCTCCGTCAGCTCCATCATGCCGTAATAATCCGTGTAGGCCTGGTAAAGCTCCATCAGCGTGAACTCCGGGTTGTGGCGCGTATCGACGCCCTCGTTGCGGAACACACGGCCAATCTCGTAAACCTTTTCAAGGCCGCCTACGATGAGGCGCTTCAGGTAAAGCTCCAGAGAAATACGCAGCTTCACGTCTTCGTTCAGCGCGTTATAATGCGTCTCAAACGGACGCGCCGCCGCACCGCCGGCATTCGAAACCAGCATCGGGGTCTCCACTTCCATAAATCCTCTGCCGTCGAGGAAATTGCGGATCTCCTTAATGATCTTCGAGCGCTTTACAAACGTGTCCTTCACTTCCGGGTTCACGATGAGATCGACGTATCTCTGGCGGTAGCGCATATCGGTGTTCGTCAGGCCGTGGAACTTCTCCGGCAGCACCTGCAGGCTCTTCGAGAGCAGCGTCACAGCCGAAGCGTGAATAGAAATCTCGCCGGTTTTTGTCTTGAACACCTCGCCGCGCACGCCGATGATGTCGCCGATGTCAAATTTCTTAAAATCCTTGTAGCTGTCTTCGCCCACAGCGTCACGCGCCACATAGCACTGGATGCCGCCCTTTAAGTCCTGCACATTGCAGAACGATGCCTTGCCCATGACGCGCTTGCTCATCATACGGCCGGCCACCACAACTTCTTTGCCCTCAAGTGCGTCGAAATCGTCTTTAATTTCCGCGCTGTGGTGCGTCACGTCAAATTTCGTGATCTGGAACGGGTCTTTGCCGTCTTCTACAAGCTGAGCGAGCTTCTCTCTGCGTACGCGCAGCACTTCGGTCAGTTCCGCTTCCGTTTCCGGGGTCTTCTTTTCTGCCATTTTCTGCCTTCCTTTCCCCGCCGCACGGCGGTCACAAAAAAAGCGGGCGGATTTTCCATCCGCACCGCCTGATTCTCAATTAAGATACGGAGATGATCGTGTACTCCACGATGCCTGCGGGTGTCTCCACTTCAACGGTCTGTCCGACCTTCGCGCCGACAAGTGCTTTGCCCACGGCGGATTCATCGGAGATCTTGCCCTGGCGCGGGTTTGCTTCGTTAGAGCCCACAATGCTGAAGCTGCGCTCGGCTTCACTGCCGTCCGCACGTTTCGTTTTTACAAATACGGAAGAACCGATGTGCACAGTATCTGCCGCAAGGTTTTCCTTCTCGATGACGCGTGCGTTGCTCACCATCACTTCAAGGTCGGCGATGCGCGCCTCAAGGATAGCCTGATCGTTCTTTGCTTCGTCATATTCGCTGTTCTCGGAAAGGTCGCCGAAAGAAAGCGCTTCTTTAATTTTTTCCGCAACTTCTTTTCTGCGGTTGACCTTCAAATCCTCCAGTTCAGCCTGCAATGCCGCAAGGCCTTCCTCTGTAACATAATATGCCTTTTCTGCCATAGTAAATAAACCACCTTTATTTGTAATTCCGAAAAACGGGTAAATGCGTACACTAATGTTCTTTATTATAGCGATTTTGGTACCAAATGTCAATGTTTTTTACGACGGAAAAGTGTACAGAATAAGCCGTTTTTCCGCCCCATCTTTGCTCATTTCCCCCATTCCCGCCCTACCCCGCACAAAGCCCCGCTTCTTTCATAAAATGCCTTTTCCGTTATGCGATAGATTTCCCTTGTGTTTTATACGGGATATGGTAGAATGAAAGCGTAAAATTAAATTTCAAACGCACAACATGTACAAAGCACAGTTACAAGGAGGCTCATCTTGAAAAAGTATCGGGCATCGGCTTTGATGTTTCTGCTTTTTGAAGGCGTAGCGGTTACGCTGTGGCTCACAAAAAGCAACCTGTTTTATTTATTCAATTTCAGCTACATAGGTTCTTGCCTTTCGGTCGGCTTAGCGCTTTTCACCGCGGGAAAACGCTATGCGCGGCAGTTTGTGCAGCTTGCAGTCGGTCTTTACATGCTCGTGTATCTGGGACTGATGTCGCAGGAGAACATGCAGATTGAGGGCTTTTGGTACTATCTGTTTTCCGGCGTGTTCGAGGCGGCGACGATTCACTACGCCGTCGCAAAAATTTTCGGCCCGCTGCTTTTCGGCCGCGGCTGGTGCGGTTATGCCTGCTGGACAGCCATGGTCTTAGACTTGCTCCCGTTCAAAGTGCCGCAAAAGCCCCGCAAAGAAAAGCTGGGCACGCTGCGCTATGTGATGTTCGCGCTCTCGTTCGCGCTCGTCTCCGCCCTGTTCCTGATGAAGTTCTCGAACCTCGAGCGCATCATGTTCTGGCTGTTCCTCATCGGCAACATTCTTTACTATGCCGGCGGCATCGCGCTCGCGTTTATTTTTAAGGATAACCGCGCGTTCTGCAAATATCTTTGCCCGATCACCGTCTTCTTAAAGCCGATGAGCTATTTTTCACTCCTGCGCGTACATTGCGATGAAAGCAAATGTGTCCAATGCGGCAAATGCCTGAAGGTCTGCCCGATGAACGTCGAGGTCAACAAAGAAAGCCGAAAGCGCAAAAACGCCACGGAGTGCATCCTGTGCTATGCATGCACCAAGGTCTGTCCCAAAAAAGCGCTGCACTAAATACTGAACAGCTCACTTTTCATCTTTCGTCCTCCTCTCGGGCTAAGCCCAGTTTATCACTTTACGCCGCGTCAAAGTCAATAGAAAACATTGCGATTTTTCAAAATCTGTGCTATACTTTTTTCGTATTGTATTGTATCTCCTACGGAGAATAATAACAAGAAAGGAAAATTGAATATGAACAAGAAATTTAACGCAAAGCAGCTCACTCTGCTCGGCCTGATGACGGCGCTTTTGCTGCTGATGTCCTTTACGCCGCTCGGCTATCTGAACATCGGGCCGCTCGCCATCACGTTCAACGTTATCCCGGTTGCCGTGTCCGCACTGGCCCTCGGACCTGTAGGTGGTCTCATCGCAGGATCCGTCTTCGGCCTCACAAGCTTTCTGCAGGCGATCGGCGTCGGCGGTGTGAGTATGCTCGGGTCCACGCTTTTTAGCATCAACCCGTTTTTCTCCATTTTGCTGTGCTTTGTCCCGCGTATGCTGGACGGCTTTTTGCTCGGCTACATCTTCCGCAGCGTCAGTAAGCTGAACCGCGTCGCCGCGTGCTTCGTCACGGGCTTCGCCGCTGCGTTCTTAAATACGCTTTTCTTCATGTCCGCACTCATCCTGCTTTTCGGGCAAACCGAGTACATGCAGGGCTTGATCAACGGCCAAAACATTCTGCTGTTCGTCTGCGCGTTCGTCGGCGTCAACGCCGTGTTCGAGATGCTCTCGTCCACCGTCATCACCGGCGCCGTCGGCAGCGTTCTCTTAAAAGCCGGGTTTATTCAAACACCCGCTAAAAAAGCAGATTAAAAGGAGGTCCTACCATGATCTTAGCCATCGATATCGGCAACACCAACATTGTCATCGGCTGCTGTGCCGATGGACAGGTCATTTTCCGCGAACGCGTTTCCACAAACCCCACCGCAACGGTGCTCGAATATGCCGCCATGCTCAAAATGGCGTTTGATATGAACCGCGCAGACATCACCGCGGTTGACGGCGCGATTCTCTCATCCGTCGTCCCGGCCGTCACGCTCACCATGCGCGACGCGGTGCACAAATACCTGCACCTCACGCCGCTCGTCGTCGGCCCCGGCATCAAAACCGGCCTGCGCATCCACATCGATAATCCCGCCCAGCTCGGCAGCGACCTCGTCGTGGACGCCGTCGCGGGCATCCATCACTATCCCCTCCCGCAGATCATCATCGATATGGGTACCGCCACCACCGTCTCCGTTCTGGATGCGGAGGGCGGATACCGCGGCGGCATGATTCTGCCGGGTGTGGCCGTCTCGCACGATGCTCTCGCAAGCCGCACCGCGCAGCTGCCGAAGGTCGCGTTCGAGCTGCCGAAGCACACCATCGGCACAAATTCCGTAGATTGCCTCAAAAGCGGCCTGCTCTACGGCAACGCCGGCGCACTGGACGGCCTCATCGACCGCATCAACGTGGAATTAAACACCCCCTGCACGGTCGTCGCAACCGGCGGACTCTCCTCCGTCATCGCGCCCCTTTGCCGCAACAAGATCATCTTAGATGACGACCTGCTCCTCAAAGGGCTCTCCATCCTCTTTGAAAAAAACAAACCGAAAAACTGAAGACGCCCCGGCGCTTCAAGTCAATACAATACACACAAAAAGCACGCAGACTTTCATGCTCTGCGTGCTTTCTTTATGTCCGTTTATACGCCGAACCCCCGCCTTTCCGCCTCTTTCAAAAGCGCCGGCTGAATTTCCGGGTACGTCTGGTTTTCCGGCAGAGCGTCGCATAATACAATTTTCTCCATCTCGCTGTGTATCTCCCCAAACGATGCGATTTCCGCATAAAACAGCCCGCCGAACGCTTCCTCGCCCGTCTCGTTCACGCGCGTTTTGCCCGTCACGGAGTACACGCAGATCGGACGAATCTCAAATTTCACCGCACCCGTTTCTTCCATAAGCTCGCGCTTCGCCGTCTCTGCAATCGCCTCCCCCGTCTCTCTGTGCCCGCCCGGAAACTCCAGCGTCTCGCGCTTCTTGTGCTTACAAAGCACCCATTTTCCGTCATGCTTCGCAATAACAACCGCAAAACGCAGCAGCTCGTCTTTCACATCTTCGTAAAACTTAACCGCCAACATAAAACGCCCCCGAATTTTCACGCTCTCTCGTCAATCGTTGTCAAAAGTTTTGCTCAACGCAACCTCACTTCTTCCTCCGCTCCGCCTTCCACGCTTCAATCTGCCGCAGTCGCTCCTTCACCCTTGCTTCGCTGCCCTGCTCCGTCGGTCTGTAATACTTCTTTCCGGCAAGCGAATCCGGCAAGCACTGCATCGCGGTCAGCTTTTCCGCCGTATCGTGCGCATATTCGTACCCCTCGCCGTAATGCAGCTCCTTCATAAGCTTTGTTGGCGCGTTGCGGATGACGAGCGGCACCGGCTCGGAGAGCATTTTCTGTGCGTCCCTTTTCGCACTCTCATACGCCACATACAGCGCGTTTGATTTCGGCGCCATCGACAAATACACCACGGCGTGCGTCAAATTCACCGAGCACTCCGGCATACCGATAAAATGGCTCGCCTGATACGCCGCCACGGCAATCTCCAGTGCGCGGCTGTCCGCCATGCCCACGTCCTCGCTCGCGAACCGAATGAGCCGCCGCGCCACATACAGCGGGTCTTCGCCCGCCTCCAGCATACGCGAAAGCCAGTAGACCGCCGCGTCCGGGTCGCTGTTGCGCATCGATTTGTGCAGCGCCGAGATGATGTTGTAGTGTTCCTCGCCGGTTTTGTCGTACAAAAGTGACTTGCGGCTGATGCACTGCTCCAGCGTCTCCATCGTCACGGTCGTCTTGTCGCCCTCGCGGTGCCCGTTCAAAACGACCATCTCCAGCGTTCCCAGCGCCGTTCGCGCGTCACCGTTTGCAAACGCTGCAAGCATTTTCAACATCTCATCGGTGATTTCCACCGTCTGGTTACCGAAGCCGCGCGGGTCTTTGATTGCGCGCTTCATCAGCTCCACAAGCTCATCCTCGGAAAGTGCCTGCAAAACGAACACCTTGCAGCGCGACAAAAGTGCGGCATTCACCTCAAACGAGGGGTTCTCTGTCGTCGCACCGATGAGCACGATGCTGCCCTTTTCCACAAACGGCAAAAACGCGTCCTGCTGCGCCTTATTAAAGCGGTGGATTTCGTCGATAAACAGCAGTGTGCGCTCACCCATACGATGGTTCTGCTCCGCCTCGCTCATCACGCCGCGAATTTCCTTGATGCCGCTCGTCACGGCGCTGAAATTGATGAAATTCGCCTTCGTCCGCGCCGCAATGATCTGCGCCAGCGTCGTTTTACCCACGCCCGGCGGCCCCCAGAAAATCATGGAAGACACGCGGTCTTCTTCAATCAGCTGCCGCAGTACCTTGCCCTTGCCGAGCAAATGGCGCTGCCCCGCAAATTCCGCCAGCGTCCGCGGCCGCATCCGCGTCGCAAGCGGCATGTCCTGCCCCGCCCGGTTTCCAAATAAGCTCTGCTGTTCCATTTCGCGTCTCCTTCCGTCTGCAAAACCTGCATAAGCCCTGACTTTTTATCACGCAAACCTGCGCAAATTACATTCAATCCGCCTTCCGCAAAAACAGCCTTCCCGCTCGATCTGCTCTTGCATTGCGCTTCGCACCTCTCCGTTTTCCACCATCATTAACGATTAAAACCGCATTTCGTCTTACTTTTCCACCGTTTTTGCCATCATGGTCAAAAGTCTGCGCACGGCGCGCTGCCAGCGTTTGGTGACGCCCTTGCCGTGCCCGCCTTGATTCCACTCGAAGAATACCTTGCAGCCGTGATTGCTTAAAATCTCCTTCGCCTTTTCCGTGCAGCCGCCCACCGTCCGCATGACGGGCGGGCCGCCGAGCGGTTCGCGGTCGCCGAGGGATAAGTATATTGCGGTGTCCTTTTCAGGCGGACAGTTCTCCAAATATTTCAAAAACTGCGGGTACCACAAAGAGCCGGAAAGGCTTGCACCTGCACCGAATTTTTCCGTTTTCGTCAGCGCCCAAAGCGCAAATAATCCGCCGAGCGAGTACCCCAGCAGCGCACAGTTTTCGGGTTCCGTCGGCGCGCCGAAACGCTCCTCTAAATACGGCAGCGCCGTGTCTGTCAGGAATTTTAAGTAGTCTTCCCCGCCGCCCGAAAACGGCTCACCGGGCCAAATGGGCTCCGCTTCCCATGGGGTAAAATCCCGGCCGCCGTCGATTTCCGTAGAAAAAAATAATACCTCCGGCGCATCTTCGGCGAGTAGCATCATCAGCTTTTCCATCTCCCACCCGCACAGTACATAGAGCCGCTTGGGTTTTCCCTCCGGCAAAAGGCAGGTGCAGCGACGGCCATCGAGCGTAAATACAATCGGATTTTTGGGCATAGTATCCCCCTTAAAAAACGGAGGCCTGTTCGTTCACTGCACGCAAAACGCAGTTTTGTGCACGCTCACGCACACCGTTTTAATCGAACTATTGTTTCTTTTAGCCAGTATAACACATTTTTTCGCAAAAAGCAAGGACACGAGAGGCCATTACAGGACATCTTTTTGCACAAAAATCCCGGCCGAAATTTTACGACCGGGATGTTGCTTAAAGCTTCAATTTCAGTTTACTTGCACAACTCATCTGCGAGGGCGTCAATCTGGGCGCGGGAGGCATCGTTCAAGGCGCACTTTACGGTGACGGTGGTATCCGTGTAGGTGAGGTTCTTGCTCGTTTCCAGCATCTTTTTCATGACCTTTGCCGCCATGGGCGCCCACGCGCCGTTTTCAATCATGCCGACGGTGCGGCCCTGATAATTGCGAGCGGTGAGATGATCGATAAAGTTCTGCATATGCGGGAAAATCGTCGCATTATAGGTCGTTGTGGCGAGCACGAGCTTGCTGTAACGGAACGCATCGGCAACGGCCTCTGCCATATCGCAACGGGCGAGATCTGCGACAACGACGTTCGGGCAGCCGCGCTGATTCAGCTTTTCGGCAAGCTCCTCCACAGCTTCTTTCGTATGGCCGTAGACGGAGGTGTAGGCGATGACAACGCCCTCGTCCTCGACCGCGTAGGACGACCATGTGTTGTATTTATCAAGATAATAGCCGAGATTTTCGTTTAAAACCGGGCCGTGCAGCGGGCAAATGATGGCGATGTCGAGCGCGGCGGCTTTTTTAAGGAGCGCTTGCACCTGTGCGCCGTACTTGCCGACGATGCCGATGTAGTAACGGCGGGCTTCGTCTGCCCAATCTTCCTCCACGTCAAGCGCACCGAACTTGCCGAAGCCGTCTGCGGAAAAGAGGACTTTATCTGTACTGTCGTATGTGACGATAACCTCCGGCCAGTGCACCATGGGCGCGGTGACAAATGTCAAAGTATGACGGCCGAGCTCGAGCGTACTGCCCTCGCCGACGACAACCTTGCGCTCCGGAAAATCCGTGCCGAAGAACTGCTGCATCATGACGAACGCCTTGGCAGAGGAGACGATCTGCGCCTCCGGGTATGTCTCCATAAAGACGGCGATATTGGCGGAATGGTCCGGTTCCATGTGCTGCACAACGAGGTAATCCGGGCGACGGCCATTAAGCTCCGTTTCGAGGTTTTGCAGCCATTCCACGCCGAAGTGGGCATCTACCGTATCCATGACGGCAACTTTTTCATCGAGAATGACATAGGAATTATAGGACATGCCGTTTTCTACGGTGTACTGTCCCTCGAAAAGGTCTACGTCATGGTCGTTTACGCCGATATAGCGAATATCTTCTGTTACAAACATGTAAAAGCACTCCCTTATGTTCTGAATGTTCTGATTTCAGTATACCACAGTTTTCGCACGATGCAAATGCTTTTTAAAGATAGTGAAATGCCAGGCGCAGCGCAGACAGATTCTGTGTGAAGCTGCGCGACCTGTGCCGAAAGCTTGTGAGAAAGAATACCGGCACGTGTGATACGCAAAAAACGGCGCTCCCGATTGGGAACGCCGTCTGTATGCTGTTTATAAAACCGATTAGTTGAGGATGGTCTTCTCGGTTTCTTTGTCGAAGAGGTGCATCTTGTTCATGTCGAGAGCGATCGTGATCTTGTCACCGGTCTTAGCGGTGGAAGTCGGCTCAACACGAGCGGTAAGAGCATTGCCTTCGCAGTTGAGGTACAGATAGGTCTCTGCGCCCATCAGCTCGGTAACTTCAACGTCAGCCGTAGCTCTGGCCTCCGGGTGCTTCTCGATGAACTCCGGCTCATCGTGTACGTCTTCCGGACGGATGCCGAAGACGATCTCTTTGCCAACATAGTTAGCAATTTCAGCGTTAGCCTTGTTTGCCGGAACCTTAATCTTAGCTGCGCCGAAGGTGACGTAGTAATCTGCGCCTTCCTTAACAAGGGTAGCATCGATAAAGTTCATCTGCGGGGAGCCCATGAAGCCTGCAACGAATTCGTTGACCGGCAGATCATACAGGTTCTGCGGGGTATCGACCTGCTGGATGATGCCGTCCTTCATAACAACGA
>ERZ780178.738-NODE-738-length-23347-cov-8.058647_pt1 | contig 23347 bp, 20 predicted proteins | sample MGYA00511018_ERZ780178 | MGnify/ENA primary metagenome ERZ780178 (study PRJEB29588, sample SAMEA2151439) | human gut metagenome | biome: human gut; feature: human-associated habitat; material: faeces | place: Denmark | collected 2008/2010 ...
CATCAATATCGTCAAATATTTGACCCACAGAAACACGGAACTTTTAAACTGCGCCTTAATAAATCCATGCGTTTAATATGCGGATTGGCTTTCATCCAATCAGATAGAAAACTGTAGTTGTAGCAAAAATTATGACTCATTATTTAATTATTATGTTGATTATTCCATTATTTCTTTGATACACCAATAATATTTGATGATTTTGCGGACAAAATTACAGTAATACATTTGAGTAACAAAGAAATTGTAGTAAAACATCCAATCTGCATATATATTTAACATTTATATATTGATATAAACATGAATAAGAACATAAAAAAGATACCACTAAGTCACTTCCATTTAATAAAGAAGCCGACAATGAATGACTTTGAATATATTTCAGAGTGGTTGACCGATGCTTATAACAACCATAAAGAACTTAAAGGTTATGCTCTTTACCATAATCTAAATGGTTTCATACATGATGCTTTTGTAGAGCAAACATGATATAAAAGCGAGGGAAGACAAGGATGAGAGGAATGGAGAACAGGCTTTGTCGTAAAGCGGCAAGGAAGATGGCATGTGTTGCTTTTCTGCATGTCTGCATCATTATGTTAGCCATCATCATGAAGCTACACAAAGGAAAGATAATCATCTGGTAACGCAACGCAGATGTGTCTATAACGATAACTTCGGGGTTGTTACTGAACAAAGATATTACCTCTTGGTCGTGAAAATCATAAGAACGACGGCCCAGGACAAAAGAAGCGTGAAACCGACCTTGGTGCTAAACCAAAAATCTTCTTTCACTCTATCGTAGAGCTTGGCACCATAACAGAAACCACACATGGGTTGAAAACCTTGGCCTAAACCAATGATAACGCTGAAGATAAACATGCAGATGCAGGTCACAATGCACATGGTAGCGATGGCAGCATCGCCATAGTTACTGGCAACACTGTTGAGGGCTTGTTGCTAATGCTTGCGAGTCTATGTCAAGAAATTGAAGGTGTGTTATCGGCAATGATTTCTTTCACGAACCGACCTTCAAAAGAAATATTGCGATGACTGTAATGGCGTAAAAGCCTGAAAAACGTATTAATTTGATAGAAAAGGGAAGAAAAAGTATTTGCAATATTTGTCACCTAAAGAAAAAAACGTACTTTTGCACGCCGATTATTATCTGGCTGGCTTAAAAAGCCTGCTAATCCGCGGATTAATAGTTGCATCCGTTTTTATTGGCCAGGGTGTAATGGTTAGGTAATATCTGCGGTAAAAAGATAAACATTAGTAGTTACAATTTAAAACAAACAAAAGTGGACACTTTAAGTTACAAGACCATTTCTGCTAACAAAGAGACTGCACAAAAAGAATGGGTAGTAGTAGATGCTACTGATCAAGTTCTGGGTCGTCTTTGTACAAAGGTTGCCAAACTGCTGCGCGGTAAGTATAAACCCAACTTTACTCCGCACGTAGATTGTGGTGACAACGTTATTATCATCAATGCCGATAAGATTCAGCTTACTGGTAAGAAGTGGACTGATCGTATCTATCTTACTTACACTGGCTATCCTGGTGGTCAGCGTGAACACACTCCTGCAAGCATCATGGCTAAGCCTAACGGTGCTGACAAGTTGTTCCGTCGTGTAGTGAAGGGTATGCTTCCTAAGAATAAGCTTGGTGCAAAGCTCCTTGGTAACCTCTATGTTTACGAAGGTGCAGAACACAAGCATGAAGCACAGTCGCCCAAGGCAATTGATATTAACCTCCTTAAATAAGCTTAGCAGTAATGGAAATGATTAATGCATTAGGCCGTCGTAAAAGCGCCATCGCCCGTATCTACGTAACCGAAGGTACAGGTAAAATTACCATTAACAAGAGAGATCTTACTGAGTATTTCCCCTCTCCCATCCTGCAGTTTGTTGTTAAGCAGCCTCTTACCCTCTTGGACGTTGCTGAAAAGTACGACATTAAGGTAACACTCTGTGGTGGTGGTTTCACGGGTCAGAGTCAGGCTCTTCGCCTTGCTATCGCTCGTGCACTCGTAAAAATTAATGCTGATGACAAGAAGACCTTACGTGCTGAAGGCTTCATGACTCGCGACCCCCGTGCCGTTGAGCGTAAAAAGCCAGGTCAGCCCAAGGCTCGTCGTCGCTTCCAGTTCAGCAAGCGTTAATATTCTGCGCTGCCTAAAATTAGAGCATTTGTATATTATTATAGCTGTTGCATGATTTTAGGATTGCTGCTGGATTTACGTTTAGTATCTAAACCAAGAAGACTTTGTGGAAGTGTTTAATCTATATGTAACATTTAACAAACTACCTCTTGGCTGGTTGAACTAAAACAACTTACAAGAAAGTAAACGAAATTAAAAGAAAAGAAATGTCAAGAACATCATTTGATACCCTTTTGGAGGCCGGTTGTCACTTCGGTCACCTCAAACGTAAGTGGAATCCCGCTATGGCTCCTTATATCTTCATGGAGCGCAATGGCATTCACATTATCGACCTTCACAAGACTGTTGCAAAAATCGACGAAGCTGCAGAAGCTTTGAAGGCAATTGCAAAACAGGGCAAGCGTGTCCTCTTCGTAGCTACTAAGAAGCAAGCAAAGGACGTTGTAGCAGATAAGGCTGCATCAGTCAATATGCCTTACGTTACTGAACGTTGGCCGGGCGGTATGCTCACCAACTTCCCAACAATTCGCAAGGCAATCAAAAAAATGGCCAATATCGACAAGTTGATGAACGACGGTACTTACTCTAACCTCTCAAAGCGTGAAATTCTTCAGATTTCTCGTCAGCGTGCAAAGTTGGAGAAGAACCTCGGTTCTATTAGCGACCTTACACGCCTACCTGCTGCATTGTTCGTTGTAGATGTATGCAAAGAACATATTGCAGTAAAAGAGGCTCAACGCCTCGGTATTCCAGTATTTGGTATTGTTGATACAAACTCTGATCCTAACGTTGTAGATTATCTTATCCCTGCTAACGATGACTCTAACAAGAGCATCGAGGTAATTCTTGACGCTGTATGTGGCGCAATCGCTGAAGGCGTTGAAGAACGTAAGGCTGAGAAGGTAGACACTGAAGATGCAGGTGAGGGCGAAACGAAGTCACGTAATAAGCGTGCTTCTAAGGCTCGCGCTGAAAAGGCTGAAGCTCCCGCTGCTGAAGAAGCAAAGGCTGAGTAATCTGCTATTAATTTATTGAAAGTATAAAGTATAAGCGTATAAAGTATAAAGTATAACCCCCATTTGCGAGATTACACTTTTATTACCTTATACATTGTGCTTTATACTTTTCTACTTTTAAAATCCTAACTACTAACCAACTATATTTCCAAAAGAAAATGGGAGTATCATTAGAAGATATCAAGAAGCTTCGCACTATGACAGGTGCAGGCTTGGGCGACTGCAAGAAGGCACTCGCTGAGTCAAATGGCAACATCGAAGAGGCCATCGAAATTATCCGTAAGAAGGGTCAGGCTGTTGCTGCAAAGCGTTCAGACCGTGAAGCTGCAGAAGGTGCAGTACTCGTAAAGTGCGAAAATGGCTTTGCTGCTATCATCGCTCTTAAGTGTGAGACTGACTTCGTAGCTAAGAATGCTGACTTCGTTAAGCTCGCTCAGGATATTCTTGACCTCGCTGTAGCTAACAAGTGTAAGAGCCTCGAGGAGGTTAATGCGCTTACACTCGGTGGCCACACTGTTGCTGAAGCTGTAACTGATCGCAGTGGTATTACAGGTGAGAAGATGGAACTCGATGGTTATAACTTCATCGAGGGTGACAATGTAGCTGTTTATGACCACATGGGTCGTCATATGCTCTGCACTATGGTGCAGACGAACAAGCCTGCTGAAGAACAAGCTCACAATGTGGCTATGCAAGTAGCTGCTATGAATCCTGTAGCTCTTGATGAAGCAAGCGTTCCTCAAGAAGTGAAGGACGAAGAACTCAAGGTGGCTATTGAGAAGACAAAGGAAGAGCAGGTGAAGAAGGCTGTAGAGGCTGCTATCAAGAAGGCTGGCTATAACGCTTACATCGCTGAAAGCGAAGAGCACCTTGAAGAAGGTATCCGTAAGGGCAATATCACTGAAGAGGACGCTGCTGCTATCCGCGAGTTGAAGGCTAAGACTGCAGAAGAAAAGTCTGCTAACTTGCCCGAACAGATGGTTCAGAACATCGCTAACGGACGTATGAAGAAGTTCTATAAGGAGTCTTGCCTCTTGAATCAAGAGTACATTCAGGATAGCAAGCAGACTGTTGCTGAATATCTGAAGTCAACTGACAAGGATCTCACTGTTACGGCTTTCAAGCGTTTTACGCTTCGTGCTGAGTAATTGCATTTCATAAATACATGAAGTAAAAAGGCTATGGCTTATTAGGCCATAGCCTTTCTTTTTTAGTAAAATCTATACAATAAACGCTATTCATACATTTGACCAAAAATAAATTTGTACATTTGCATATACAAAGAAGACTAAACTCTATCTAAATCTCACATTTAATAAGGTGGAAGACGATAAGATTGTTAAAATAGACATTGATAAGGTGTTGCAAAGTAAAATGGGGGCAAAGTCGAAGTTTGTACCTCGCTTTATTTGCAATTGGCTAAAACATATCGTGCATCAAGAAGAAATTAATGCTTTTCTTGAAAGCGTTGGGGGTAAGCAGGGCTTACCTTGGCTTGATGCGGTAATGGATTTTTTGGACGATAAGATTGAAATTTCAGGTTTGGAAAATCTGCCTGATGATGAGGGCGGACGCCGATACACGTTTGTAAGTAATCATCCTTTAGGTGGCCCAGATGGTATCGCAATAGGTCAAATTCTTGGTCATCGTTATAATGGAAGGATACGTTATCTTGTAAACGATCTGCTTATGAATCTTCATGGTTTAGCCCCACTTTGTGTTCCTATAAATGTGACGGGGAAGCAAAATCGGGATCTTCCACGCCAAATAGAGGAAACGTTTAGTAGCGATAATCATGTGATTCTGTTTCCTGCTAAATTATGCTCACGACGAAAGGGAGGAGTTATTCATGACTTACCATGGAATAAAACTTTTATAACGAAAAGTATAGAAACGCAGCGTGATGTTGTACCTATTCACTTTGAGGGACGCAACTCTGATCGTTTCTATCGAATCGCAAACCTTTGCAAATCGTTGGGCTTAAAATTTAACGTAGCCATGCTTTTTCTTGCTGATGAGACTTTCCGTAATCGGCATAAGACGTTTAAAGTTACAATAGGGAAGCCTATTCCGTGGCAACACTTTGACAAGAGCAAACGTCCGTCGGAATGGGCGCTTTGGGTAGAGGACATCGTTTATCAACTTCCTCATCTTTAAAGGATTAACACATGGTGCTAATGCTCAAAGGTTATTTCTAAAAAAAATAGATGGTCTTACGTTTTAAACGTTGTAAGGTAATTTTAGCTGATTGGTGAGGTATATAAGGTTGCTTTTTAACCTCATAACCCTCGTAACCTCATAACCGAATTTTATTAATTCAGACTCATATACAAATGCTTTAGTCATGCAACCAATTATATCACCTGTAGATAAAACGCTACTAAAAAAAGAATTAACACCAGATAGACGTTTGCGCACGACAAACAAAGCTGGTAATGAGATTTATATTATAACTTACCAGCAGGCTCCTAATGTGATGCGCGAAATTGGGCGTTTACGCGAAATTGCCTTCAGAGCTGCTGGAGGTGGTACTGGCATGGAGTTGGATTGGGACGAATTTGATACTTGTGAACATCCTTATTATCAACTAATCGTTTGGGATCCAGAGGAAGAACTCATATTGGGTGGTTATCGCTTCTTGCCTGGAAGCGAAGCAAAATATGATGATAAGGGGCAACCATGTTTGGCTACAAGTCACATGTTTCACTTCTCTGATCATTTCTTGGAAACATATATGGCTGATACGGTTGAGCTTGGGCGGTCGTTCGTTACGCTTGAGTATCAAAGCACCAGAGCCATGAGCAAGGGTATATTTGCTTTAGATAACCTATGGGATGGGCTTGGTGCTCTTACGGTAATCATTCCCAATCTAAAGTACTTCTTTGGAAAAATGACAATGTATCCTTCGTTTAATCGTCAAGCACGTGATATGATATTGTTCTTTTTGAAGAAGCACTTTGGTGACAAGGAGCAACTGATAACTCCTTATTCTCCTCTTGTTATTGATACTCCAGAAGATGAGCTTGAAAGGCTTTTTGTATGTGATGACTTTAAGTCTGATTATCGTATACTTAATACTGAAGTGCGCAAGCGTGGATTTAATATTCCTCCATTGGTTAATGCTTATATGGGGTTAAGTCCGACGATGCGCGTGTTTGGTACGGCGATTAATCATGAGTTTGGTGAGGTAGAAGAGACTGGTATATTCCTCGCAGTAGACGAAATCTTAGAACAAAAGCGAATGCGCCATATTGACACCTTTGTAAAAGAACATCCAGATAGCTTAAATCTATTTGAGCAATTGTTTAAGCAAAAGCATTTGTAAGTTGTGAAGTCGCGCCATTATTTTATTAATAAATATTAAAATAGTGGCGCGGCTTCTCTTTTCTTCGTAATTTTGCAGACAAATTACGAAGAGTCTGTATTTATGAACGTCTTGGGATAAAATAATAGCAAAAGCCTGCATCGGTACAACCTTTGCAGGCATTTGTTGTGTTGTGACGCGATGTCACTTATTCTAAATGACGAGTGAAAGAAGAACGATGCGACAACTAAAGATTAATAAAAGTATTACCAACCGCCAGAGTGCGGCATTGGACAAGTATTTGGTAGAAATTGGCCGTGAGGAACTTATCTCAACTGATGAAGAGGTAGAACTTGCACAGCGTATTCATCGTGGTGGTCCTGATGGACAAGCAGCGCTGGATCGTCTGACGCGTGCCAACCTACGCTTCGTTGTCAGTGTGGCTAAACAGTATCAAAATCAAGGACTTACACTTAACGACTTAATTGATGAGGGTAACTTGGGACTCATTAAGGCAGCGCAGAAGTTTGACGAAACACGTGGTTTTAAGTTTATCTCATACGCTGTATGGTGGATTCGCCAAAGCATTCTTCAAGCTATCTCAGAGCAAAGTCGTATTGTACGTATGCCCCTTAACCAAGTAGGCTTTCAAAGTAAACTTACCAAAGCAATTGTAAGCTTCGAGCAAGAATTTGAGCGTCGCCCTTCTGTAGGCGAGTTGGCAGAATTGCTCGATACAGATGTAAGCAAAGTACAAGAAGCCTTGGGTACGAATGGTAAAAAGGTGAGTGTAGATGCTCCCTTTGCTGAAGACGATTCAAATTGTCTGATTGACATTATGACAGATGACAGTGCTCCTGGTACTGATAACCAAATGGAGAAAGAATCGCTCTCGTCTGACCTTGATGCTGCACTTAAGTCACTCAATGATCGTGAACGCCAGGTACTGAAAATGCTCTTCGGTATTGGACGTAACGAAATGACGGCAGAAGAGGTGGCTAATACGCTCAACCTTACTCGTGAGCGTGTACGCCAAATCAAGGAACGTGCATTGCGCCGTTTACGCGAAGCTGATAATATTAAAATTTTGATGAAATATTTAGGCTAAAAGCGCTAAATTACATATTTATTATTTACTATACTGCGAGGAACCTTTTTCTACACAAGAAGGCTCCTCGCTTTCTTTGTCTGTATCTTTTTGTACGAAATAGAGTTTGATTAAGTTTAAATTGTTAACTTTGCAAATAGAAATTCAAACAATTAGCACAAAAACAATGGATTTATTTATAAAAAAGACAACCGAAGAACTATTGTTAGAAGCAGATAATGAAGGCGGTAATGGCCTGAAGCGCGTGCTTGGTATGTGGGGACTGATAGCATTGGGAGTAGGTGTTATTATAGGTGCAGGTCTATTTTCTGTTACGGGTATTGTAGCTGGAGAGCATACAGGGCCAGCTATCATATTGAGTTTTGCTATAGCAGCCGTTTGTTGTGCTTTGGCAGGGTTATGTTATGCGGAATTTGCGTCAATGATTCCCGTTGCAGGGTCTGCATATACTTATTCCTACTTTACCATGGGAGAATTAGTAGCTTGGGTTATCGGTTGGGATTTGGTGTTAGAATATGCGCTTGCGGCCATGACGGTGAGCATATCGTGGAGTAGATATTTTTGCATTATACTGAATGATATAGGGGTATCACTTCCTACGGCATGGAGCGCTTGTCCTGCCGATGGAGGCATCTTTAATGTGCCTGCAACATTGCTTATTGTTGTTCTATCGCTTATACTTATGTGTGGAACTAAGGGAAGTTCAAAGTTTAATGACTTTTTAGTAATACTTAAGATAGCAGTAGTATTGCTGTTCATTTTCATAGGATTTAAGTATGTAAAATCCGAAAACTTAACACCGTTTATACCGCAGAATACGGGCGTGTTTGGTGAATATGGTTGGTCGGGTGTTCTACGTGGTGCAGCTATTGTGTTCTTTGCTTTTTTAGGATTTGATGCAATCAGTACTGCAGCACAGGAGACCAAGAACCCGCGTCGGAATATGCCCATAGGAATTCTTGGCTCATTGTTGATTTGCACCTTGCTTTATATGGTGTTTGCACTTGTGATGACAGGCGTCGTTGACTATCATGCTTATAAAGGGACAGATAGTATAGCACCGGCAGCAACAGCCATTGCACATATGGGGCCTACGGCAATAGATGGCAGTGTAACTCCAGCCTATCCATGGTTAAATCGTGGTATAATTTTAGCCATTCTGATGGGGTATGCCAGTGTCGTGTTAGTAACTTTAATGGGACAGAGCCGCGTTTTCTATTCCATGAGCCGTGATGGGTTACTTCCTCCACTCTTTTCACATCTTCATAAGCGTTTTCATACTCCAGTACGTAGTAATGCACTCTTTATGACTGTGATCGGACTCTTAGCTGGAGTCGTTCCAGCCAATATAGCAGGTGAGATGACAAGTATCGGTACGTTATTGGCTTTCTCACTCGTTTGCCTTGGTGTAATTGTGGTGCGACGCACACAGCCGAATGCACCACGCAGCTTTAAGACACCTTTTGTTCCTTGGGTGCCAGCAGCGGGAGTTGTTTGTTGTGTTAGTATGATGTTATTCTTACCTGCCGATACTTGGATACGACTTGTTATGTGGATGCTCATAGGATTAGATATCTATTCTTTTTATGGGGTGCAACATAGTGTTGCTGGTGGAGGTAATAAACGTCGTCATGGCCAAACGATTTTAAGCGCTATAGGAGTATTTGTAGCTATCTTGTGCGTCATTACTGGCTTTTGGCATCAGCAAACGTTGGGTTGGAACGATTCAAAATTGTTGTTCTATATAGCTCTGTGCTTTGGCGTATTCCATTTATTTTTCTATCTCGTAAGAGGATTTAAGTAGGTATTCAAAATTAGTTTATATAATCATGTTCAGAATTAGTCGATATGCCTTGGCGCATTCTTTCGCCCAGAAACATAGGTTTCATCGGTCACGTAGCCCGCTACGCTCCCTCTTCAACCTATGTTTCTGAACGAAATACTGCACCAATTCATATCAACTAATTTTGAACACCTACTTAAGACGAACAGTATAACAACCCACTAAAATAGTCTTTGTTATGGATTTATTTGTAAAGAAAACAGCCAACGAACTTCTTCAAGAAGCGGAGAATGAAGGAGGGCACGGCTTGAAGCGCGTACTTGGCCCTTGGGGATTGATAGCATTAGGCGTTGGTGTCATTATAGGTGCGGGACTTTTTTCTGTCACTGGTATTGTAGCCGGTGCACATACGGGGCCAGCTATCGTCATAAGTTTTGCCCTGGCAGCGATCGCTTGTGCTTTAGCTGGATTGTGTTATGCAGAATTTGCCTCTATGTTGCCAGTAGCAGGTTCGGCTTATACGTACTCCTACTTTACAATGGGAGAGCTGGTAGCATGGATAATAGGTTGGGACCTTGTACTTGAATATGCAGTGGCAGCAGTTGCTATTGCCATTTCGTGGAGCAAATATTTCAGTATTATGCTGACCGATATGGGATACCCCCTTCCTATAGAATGGACAGCTTGTCCTGCTGAAGGGGGCGTCTTTAATGTGCCTGCGGCCTTACTTGTTGTAGTACTTTCATTTATTCTCATGCGTGGTACAGCAGGTAGTTCTAAGTTTAATGATTTAATAGTTGCGCTTAAAATAATTGTCGTATTGGCATTTATCGCAATTGGTTTTAAATATATAAATACGGATAACCTTACTCCCTTCGTCCCCCAAAACACGGGAGTGTTTGGTGAATATGGTTGGTCGGGCATATTGCGCGGTGCTGCTATCGTGTTCTTTGCCTATATTGGTTTCGATGCAGTAAGTACAGCAGCCCAAGAGACGAAGAACCCACGTCGCAATATGCCTATAGGCATTTTGGGGTCGCTCATTATTTGTAGCATTCTTTATATGGTCTTTTCGTTTGTGATGACAGGCGTTGTTGACTATCACGCTTATATTGGAGCAGAAAGTATTGCTCCTGCAGCAACGGCCGTAGCTCACATGGGCCCTGTTGGTGCTGACGGTGTGGTCGTTCCAGCCTATCCATGGCTCAATCGAGGCATTATTGTTGCTATACTCTTAGGCTATGCAAGCGTGGTTTTAGTGATGATGCTTGGCCAAAGTCGTGTGTTCTATAGTATGAGTAAAGACGGTTTGCTCCCTCCGATATTCTCACATTTGCATAAACGCTTCCATACGCCCGCTCGCAGTAATTTCCTTTTTATGATAATTATTGGTGTGTTAGCTGGTACGGTACCTCCTAACATTGCGGGTGAGATGACAAGTATTGGTACGTTGTTTGCCTTCTCGTTAGTTTGTTTAGGCGTTATAGTAGTACGCCGCACACAACCTAATGCACCGCGTGGCTTTAAAACGCCACTTGTCCCTTGGATTCCTGCAGCTGGTCTTCTTTGTTGTGTAGGCATGATGCTGTTCTTGCCTGCTGAGACTTGGATTAGACTCGTTATGTGGATGCTTATCGGCATTGACATCTATTCTTTTTATGGCATAAAGCATAGTGTGATAGGTGGTGGTACTGTTCGTCGTCATGGTCAAACCATTCTAAGTGGTATTGGCGTCTTTATAGCTTTCCTTTGTATTGTAACAGGATTTTGGCATCAGCAGACAGTAGGGTGGGGTGAAAGTCATCTCATGCTATGGATCGCTGGTTTGTTTGGTGCTGTACATATCATGTTCTTTTTGGTGAGGGGCATAAGAAGATGATTTTGGCGTTGATATGAATTGATTTACAGTATTAATGCGTTTCCACGTAAATGGGATGAATCCCCGTTTACGTGGATTTTTTTGACCTTGCCGTCCAAACGAGAAAGTAGAAAGCAATACGATAGTTTTGCGTTGAAGTATTTAATTTGTACATTTGCGCAGTAAATCCTTTTTAGTTTTTATACTATGACAGTTAATGAACAAACATATCAGCAAATAGAGCGTGCTTTACGTAAGGTGGCTTCAAAGTATCCGACGGACGTAGAGTGCCCTCCGCTTACAGACCTTCACTTGCAGGTGTTACAAGATAGTGGCGAATTGCGTATCTTTGATGACGATGATCACGAAATAACTCGTTGTGTTGTTGAAGAGTGGATAGGGAATAAGGACGAAAATTTTTACAAGGACGTTCAGAGCGTACTAATTGATGCGATAAAACGAATAAAAGATGTTACTGAGAACATTGCGATTATCAAGCCTTACTCTTTCACGCTTATAGGTGAGGATCACGAAACGATTGCCGACTTGTATTTAGTTGATGACGACACGATACTCATAAGTGGCGATCTCATGAAAGGCTTGGGTGAAGACCTTGAAAACTTTTGGCAGGAACTTGAACATCAAGACTAAAAAACAATAAGATTATTAAAATAATGAAGTTATACAAAATAGCATTGGCTACTGTAATGTTATATAGCGGTAGTATTTATGCGCAAAATACAAAGCCCGAAGCATCGCTTTCATTAATTCCATTACCAACGCATGTAGAGCAGGGCAATGGTTCTTTCGTTTTTGGAAACAAAATAAAAGTCTATGCTGATGCCTATCAAGGGGATAGTATTCAATGGGTGTTGAACCAATTTGAAAAGAATTTAACTTACTCAACTGGCAAGCAGTTTAAAAAAGCAAAGCGTGCGAGTGGGGCAGATATGCAGCTTTTATTGGTTCCAAGCCTTAAAGCAGAGGCATATCAGTTGTCAGTATCGCCAAGTCAAGTAGTAATAAGGGCTTCACGTCCGGCAGGTTTCTTTTATGCATTGCAGACGTTGCAGCAATTATTACCCTCGCGCAGTGTGTTGGCAGGTGTAAAAGCCCCCGACAGTATCAAACAATGGACATTACCCGTAGTTGATATTAAGGATGAACCTCGCTTTGCGTGGAGAGGATTTATGTTAGATGAGGGGCGCCATTTCTTTGGAAAGGAAGAGGTGAAGAAGGTGCTTGACGTGATGGCAAGTTACAAGATGAATCGTTTCCATTGGCATTTAACAGAAGACCAGGGTTGGCGCATTGAGATAAAGAAATATCCGAAATTGACTGAGGTCGGTGCGTGGCGTAATAGCAAAGTTTTGGGTTATGGTGAGGTGAAGCCTGATGATATTCAATATGGTGGTTTCTATACACAAGAAGACGCACGAGAAATTGTAAAATATGCACGTGATCGTTTTATCGAAATCGTCCCTGAGGTAGATATTCCAGGTCACTCACAAGCCGCAGTAGCTTCTTATCCTGAATTTTTGGCTTGTGATTCTCAAAATTCACATGAGGTATGGCGCTATCAAGGCGTGTCAACGGATGTGATAAACGTTTCTAATCCGCGAGCAGTGCAATTCGCTGAAGATGTTATTGATGAACTGACAGAAGTTTTCCCTTACGCTTACCTTCATTTGGGAGGAGACGAATGTCCTGTTAACAAGTGGCAATCCAATGTTAGTTGTCAGGAACAACTCAAATCGCTTCAAAGCACCAACTATCGTGACTTACAGATAAATTTCTATAAGCAGTTGCAGCAACATATAGCACAAAAGCCTAAGGATAAGCAACGTCATCTCATATTTTGGAACGAAGTGTTGCATGGCAATACTCAACCTCTTGGCAAGGATATTACCATTATGGCATGGGTTGGAGCCGATGCTGCGGCAAAAGATGCTGCGTCGAGAGGATTTAATACAATACTGAGTCCTCAAATACCTTATTATATCAATCGTCGTCAGAGCAAACTGCCAACTGAACCTCGTTCACAAGGTTGGGGAACAGAAACGGTTGAGGCTGTTTATAACTATCAGCCGTTGAAAGGTGTTGATGCATCGTTGCAACCGCATTACTTAGGAGTACAAGCAAACTTTTGGACGGAGTGGGTAGAAGATGCTTCGACGGTTCAATACCTTATGTTGCCTCGTTTAGCAGCAGTTGCGGAGGCGGGTTGGACACCGCAAGAGCAACGCAGCTATCCGAACTTCTTGCAACGTTTGCAAACAGAACCTTCATTTTATCAGTTTAAGGGAGTTAATTACGGTAAACACGTATTTGGTGATAATGATAAAGCATCAATGAAGTGATAATTTAAAATTATAAGTATCGCAATAAGTGAGGGGCAAGTCCTATAGGTTTGCTCCTCACTTGTTGTTGTTTGTTAGTAGCTTGATAGCTGATTTCTTGTTTTATGGTTAAATAAGTCTATAAAGTAGTATAGTTGTACTTCGTATTTAATCCTTCATGTTACTCCAAATAGGATTGAAGTTCTTTTGTTGAGAGTATTGTTCCGCTCCAGCATCTTTTAAGGTGTTGTGCGTACTTTCATGTCAGTAGTAGCGCTGCCGTATGAAGTGTCTAATAAGCAATGTTCAATTTCAAAAGCTATTGTATTGCTTTGGGGGATAAGATAGTGTTTCTTTTGTTTGTTGAGTTTCATTCTTTTATTTCACGATTACCTTTTTACCATTAATAATGTAAATGCCTTTAGGCAACTTGTCCTTATTGTCACATTTCACTTGGACACCGCTCAGTGTCGTGACAACAGAACTCTTAAAATCTGGATTGCTACTTATGTTTCCGATGTTAGTTACATCTTTATTGTCAGTCACTAAAGCAAATCCCATTGATTGGTTGGCTATTGATTTGGGAACGGCCAAATAGGCTTTTCCACCCTTGTTAACAAAAGGTCCGCCATCTTCTGCGCCGTAGAAAAATCCAAAAACCTTCTTGTCATCAATTGTACCATAAGTAAGCATATAGTATGTATAGTTATCTTCAGCTTTAATCATTTGGTCGGTTGATGTGCCACGAAGATAATTATTGCTACTTACAGTTTGTATAGCACAATTATTAGTTTCGTAGCAAGGGTATGAACCTGCTTGCTCGCTATAGATCAGCGCGGGACTATGCTTTTTTAGATAAGGAACACCTCGTACTAATAATAATTCTTTTTTGCAAGTCAGTGTTCCTTTTTCATCAACATTGCTAATGGTATAAACGTCGATGCCAGCTGGAAGTTTTACATCATAGTCGGAATAAAATGTTGTCCAATGTGTGTTTGACACAGTAATATTTCCAACAAGGTGTGTCGGTCTTCCGTAAATGTAAGGCAGTGTGTATTTATTGTCATCAAGGTTGGAGGTAGCAACAAACTTTTTTATATCTTTGTCAAAGACAATAGTGTAAGTTTTTGACGCATTACTAGTTTCAGCATAACTTATCTTTGCACTTCCATTAGCTTGAATAGACAAAATCCAGCCATTGTCTAATTCGCTGGCCTTATATGCTATGTCAAATTTTCCTTTTTTAATGTGGTAGTATTTACGATCGTTGTATGAGTAAATTTTATATCCCTCGCCCTTTCTTGTAAATTCGAACCCATTTTTTTCTAATGGACCATAGTGAAACTGCCCATTTTGATCAATGGTTATTTCGTCAGATCCCAATGAAGCACTCTTTAATACATTTTGGGCGCAATAGAATTTTCCGTCACATTCGGCTATAAGGTGATAACGTTCGTTTTCTTCGACACTTGTTACTTTTTCGTATAAGTCATCAGAAGTCTCTTGTGCATTGCTGCTTAGAATGCAAAGCAAGTTGAGTAGTAATACAAAAAAGCAAGTTTTTTTATTCATTTTTCCGTATGTTTTCGTAAATAAAAAAGTAAAAATAATAGACCTATGTATACCAACACTAAATAAGTGTGCTTGTATACAAGGTCTATTATGTTGTTGCAATGAAATTACAATTCGTTAGTGACCTCGTTACCCATTTGCATAACGTAAGTAAGTTTAAGATCGTTGTCGAACATCATGAGGTCGGCATCCTTGCCAGCTTCAAGAGAACCCTTGCGATCGAATACGCCCATAATCTTAGCAGGCGTTTCACTTGCCATGCGACAAGCGTCGGCAAGCGGAATGTTAGCTTGCTGTACACAAGTGCGGATAAGGCGGTCCATCGTAGCGATAGAACCTGCAAGAGCTGAACGGTCGGCAAGTTTGCAAACACCATCCTCGAGAATTACGCGAGGGTCGAATGCAGCATCGCCTTCAGTGGCAGCGCAAGCCAATGAATCCGTGATGAATGCCGTTTTCTCAACACCTTTAATCTGGTAAATCATACGGAGCATAACGGGAGGGACGTGAATGCCGTCAGCAATCATTTCTACAGTCATGTCCTGTAGGGCGAAGATGCTTTCTACCGTTCCAGGTACTTTAAATTCGCGGTTTTTGTAAACAACGGGCATGGCGTTGTAGAAGTGAGTAGCGTGAGTCATACCAGCATCATGTCCTGCAACAACGTCTTCGTATGTAGCACGTGTGTGGGCAATAGCAGGAAGGACACCATGTTTGCGGCATGCTGTAATGAATTCTACAGAACCTGGAAGTTCTGGAGCTTCGTCCCAACGCTTTAAGCACTTGTACTTTTCAAGTAGCGGCTCGTATTCTTCAGCAACAGGGGCTTTAATCCATTCAGGAATTTGGGCACCAGCTTGTGCGGGGTTGAAGTAAGGGCCTTCAAGGTGTAGACCCAAAACGGGGCTATTCTCTTCGGCCATCAGCTTGTCACAAGTTTCGCAAGCGGCTTCAATCATGGGCACTGTTGATGATGAAAGTGTAGGGAAAATAGAAGTAGTACCATGCTTCATGTGTGCCTTAATAGCTACGCGGAAAGCCTCTTCCGTTCCTTCCATGAAGTCACGACCGCCACCACCATGAACGTGCATTTCAATACCGCCAGGTACGATAACGCAACCTTTGGCATCGATAGTTTCTGCGCCTTCAACGTGTAGGTCACAATTTGATACTGCTTTAATTTTATTGCCATCAATGATGACAGAACCACCCTCTAACCAACCTTGAGGTGTGAGGATGCGTCCGTTAATAATTTGCTTAAGCATGATATTTGTTTATTGGGTAATGCGTGAGATGATAGGTTATTTTTTAATCCTTTATAGGAAATAGCCTATTCCCCTATGCGCAAAGGTACGTATTATTTTTTTAACTTTGCAGTCAAAAGTATAGGAAATGAATACAAAAGTTCGTGAAGATAGAAGACTTCGTCCGCCACGCAATGGTTGGTTAGCTCTGATGCCATTGTTATTTTTAGTATTGTTAATGGCGGTGTTAGGAATTGTTTTAAATGATTTTTCAAGTGTGCCAATGACAGTTGTGTTCATAATAACGAGCATTGTTGCCATGTTGACCTTGCGAGGTTATAGCGTCGAGGAACGCGTACGTGCTTTCTCGCGTGGAGCAGGCAGTAGTGAACTGCTGTTGATGGTTTGGATATTTATATTGGCGGGTGCTTTTGCGGCTTCGGCAAGGGAAATGGGGGCCGTAACGGCCACTGTTGATCTAACCTTACGGCTTCTGCCGAGCGATATGCTCTTGGCAAGTTTGTTCGTGGCTGCTTGCGTCGTTTCGATATGTATTGGCACTTCAGTAGGTACCATCGTGGCATTGGTGCCAGTCGCAGCAGAGTTGGCCGAGCGTACAGGTATCGTACTGCCTTTAATGGTAGCCGCTGTTGTGGGCGGTTCATTCTTTGGTGACAATTTGTCTTTTATATCAGACACTACCGTAGCGGCTACTCGCACGCAAGGGTGTTCCATGAACGATAAGTTTAAGACCAACTTCAAGTTAGTGTTGCCCGTTGCAATCGTATGCTTTGTAATTTATGCAATAATGGGCGTAAGAGGTACAAGTGTAGAGCAGGTGCCACTACAAGAAGTTCATCTATGGCGCATATTGCCCTACGCTGCAGTGCTTGTCACAGCGTTGTTGGGTGTAAATGTATTGCTGGTACTCTGTTTGGGTATATTGTTAACGGGTATAGTTGGCCTATTCGATGGTAGTTATACTTTTACCAATTGGATTGCTTCGATGGCTAAGGGAGTAACGGGTATGGGCGATTTGATACTCATATCCATGATGGCTGGCGGATTATTAGCGATCGTACGCAAAGGGGGTGGTGTGACTTATTTGGTGCGTGGACTGACGCGTCGTGTGCACAGCTCACGTGGCGCGGAATGCTGCATTTCGGCATTAGTCGCTTTAACTAATTGCTGTACAGCCAACAATACGGTAGCGATACTCTCTGTTGGTAGCATTGCAAAGGATATAGCCGAGCGTTATGGCGTGGATAAAAGGCGATCGGCAAGTTTGCTTGACATCTTCTCGTGTGTAGTGCAAGGCATTATTCCCTATGGCGCACAACTATTGATGGCGAGCGGCTTGGCCGTGTTGAGTCCTATAGAGATTATTCCTTATTTATATTATCCAATGCTTCTGGCCGTTATAACGGTGATGAGTATATTATTGATGAAGAAAAATGGCAAAACAAGCAAAAAGTAAAAATAAGAAGAGAAGAATTAGTAAGCGCAAGGTGCTTCGCCTTGTACTTGTGTTGGCATTGATAATATATGGCCCGATAGCGCTTATACAATATTGTGGTGACGATGAAGCTCGAAAACTGAGCAAAAATCCAGAACAGATTTTACCGCATATTAATGATTCCTTGCAGAACGATCGGTCTACATTCGAAGGCTCAGTGCGTATGGATAGTATGATTGATAAGTATCTTAAGCGTTGGGAAATAAATGGTGCGCAGTTAGCCGTGTCGCGTAATGATTCTTTAGTTTACGTTAAAGGTTATGGTTGGGCTGAAATGGAAACCAATCAGCGTATGCAACCTCAAAATATATTGCGTATAGCCTCTGTGTCAAAGCTGATTACGGCGGTGGGCATTATGCGACTGCGCGAAATGGGCAAGTTGCAACTTTCAGACCACGTGTTTGGCCCGCAAGGTGTATTAAACGACTCGACTTATACCAATGTGATAACTGATAAGCGCTACTTTGATATAACTATCGAAGATTTGTTGCGCCACAAAGCAGGCTTTACACGTGCAGCAGGTGATCCCGTCTTTTCGACGCGTTATATTATGATGCAGAACCACTTGTCGACACCTCCAGACCACAAGACCTTATTGCGTATTGTGCTAAAGCGTCGGTTAGGTTACGATCCTGGCTGTGACATGCAAAAGTACTGCAATATAGGTTATTTGCTTCTGTCTATGATAATCGAAAAGCGCTCTGGCATGAGCTATGAAGAATTTATCCAGCGCAATGTGCTTTATCCAGCAGGGTGTTTCGACTTTCATATTGCAGGTAATTATTATAAAGACCGTTTGCCCAATGAAGTGAAGTACTATATGCACAAAGAGGCTGAACCTATTCACGAATTTAATAATAGCGGGCGAATGGTCGTAAAGTGTTATGGCGAAAATGATATAACGAGTGCAGCTGGTGCAGGAGCTTGGGTGGCTTCGGCTGCGGAATTATGCCATTTCGTTTCGGCCATTGATGGCGATAAACGTTATCCAGATGTGATATCTGAGGAGTCGGTCAATATGATGACGGAAGACAAAGGTGATCACCGTTTCTCTTTAGGTTGGAACTTCACTCCTAAAGGAAAACCTTGGACGCGAACAGGTACACTTTCTGGTTCAAGTGCTTTAGTAGTGCGCTATCCTGATACCAATCAGTGTTGGGTGTTGATAACGAATACAAGTAGTTGGAAAGGGCAGGGGTTTGCAAAGGATACCATGGCACTTTTTGAAAAGTTACGCAAAGAGTTCGGATTGGCCATGCGTCCATTGAAGGTTGAGTTCTTAAAGCGTTAGTTAGTTTATTAAACGTGAAGCGTGTATGAACATTAAGGCGCGCTTCGCGCTTGGTTTTTGAACATTAATTTTTCATTAATCGACCATTAATTTTGTTCGTTAATCTATTCATTAATCTTGTTCTATAGTCTACCATTGAACAAATATTCTTCTTATGTCTTTAATGGAAAGATTAATGAATAGATTAACGAACAAGATTAATGGTCGATTAATGAAAAATTAATGTTCAAAAACCAAAGCGCGAAGCGCGCCTTAATGTTCATTTCTGTCTCTTCGATAAATTGCAGTTTATGTATATGCCAAGACTATCATAGCTCGCACCATTCGTTATAAAAATATTTACATTTTAAGCTCATTATAGTGCCAATTATCAATTAGTTGGCGAGCAAGGCTAACTTTGCCAGGAATGGCTGGGAGATTGTTACGCTTATACCACCCTCCTTTATTAAGTTCGGAGCGTTGTAGCTTTAATTCACCATCAGCATAATCAGCTGTAAAGCCTACCATAAGTCCACTGGGATAGGGCCAGGGTTGAGAAGCAAAGTACCTTATGTTCGTTACATGAAGGTGAGTTTCCTCCCACACCTCGCGTCGCAAGCACTCTTCAAGCGTTTCGCCCGTTTCGACAAAGCCTGCCACTAATCCTAAGTAATCTTTCTTGAATTTGTTGCTTTGTACTAATAATATTTCTTCACCATTGTTGCGAGTTATGGCTACAATAATGGCAGTAGCTAATGCTGGCCAGACCTCTTTGCCGCAATTGGTGCAACGTTTAGATATATCGGTGTGAAGTTGCATCGGAGCGCCACAAACGCCACAGTATTTTGTGTTCTGATCCCAATAAAGAATTTCGCGTCCCTTGCCAGCCATGTTGTAGAGTTCGGTCGGTAGCAAGTCGAACGATGTTCGAAGTGGCACCATATTCCACTCCTCGCCTACAATAGGGCTATCAAGTCGAGCGGTGTAACAACCATGCTCATTCAGATTGGGTAAGTGATGTAAATGCTGCCATGAGGCTAACTCGATGGGACACTCTTCGCCCGTAGGCACTTGATTGTCACGCGTAAGCAGCAGTGTATCTTGACAAAATAAGAAGTAGTAGTTCATGTTCTTATTTTTTTAATAAACAGGCTCCAACCCAGCAGAAACTAAAGTGAACTTTGTTCTGCATTCGCTTTGCGCTGTTTTTATATACAAAAAGCAATAAGTGCAGTCAAATACTTTTTAGCTTTGACGACTTATTGCTTTTATGTCTTTTTATATTTCGGGTGAGGCTTTATTAAAGGCCTAAACTCTTTTGTACGGCTTCAATCTTTTCGTTTGCATCAGCTACAGCGCCAGGATAGCACTTGGGGCAATTCATGTGTCCCTTCACTTCGATGTAGAATTTAATCTTAGGCTCCGTGCCAGAGGGGCGAACGCTCACCTTTGTTCCGTCAGCCGTGTACCATTGTAGTACATTGCTCTTCTCGGGGAAGTCTACCTCATCAAGAGCCTTTTCAGTGCCGTCAGCATCGAACTCTTTGAGCGCCTCGTAGTCCTTCGTGCAAATTACTTGTGAACCAGCGATTTCTGTCGGGCGGTTAGTGCGGAAGTTCTCCATCATGGCCTTAATCTCGTCGGCTCCCGTCTTACCAGGCTTTACAACGTTGATAGTCTTGTTCACAGCCAAACCGTACTCTAAGTAAATCTCCATCAATACGTCGTACAACGTCTTACCTTGGTCCTTTGCCCATGCACAAATCTCAGCCAAAAGTGAACAAGCTGAAACAGCGTCCTTGTCACGGCAGAAGTCCTCAGCCAAGAAGCCATAGCTCTCTTCGCCGCCACCGATGTATTGCAACTTGCCTTCGTTCAAGCGGATAAGGCGAGCAATCCATTTAAAGCCAGTGTAGCAGTCGAACATTTTGATATTGTTCTTGTCAGCAATGGCCTTAATGAGTTCGGTAGTAACGATTGTCTTAACAATGAAGTCGTTAGGCTGCATCTTGCCTTGCGCCTTGCGGTTCATGATAATGTAGTAAAGGAAAATCATGCAAGTCTGGTTGCCGTCAACCAATACCCACTCTCCCTTATCATTCTTGCAAGCCATGCCTACGCGGTCAGCGTCAGGGTCAGAGGCCATTACGATGTCAGCATCAATGCTCTTTGCCAAGTCAAGTGCCATGGTGAGTGCTTCACCATTTTCAGGGTTCGGGCTTTTAACCGTTGGGAAGTTGCCGTCCTTAACCATTTGTTCGGGCACGCAGTGTACATTCTCAAATCCCCAGAGCTTCAGTGAGTCAGGAATAAGCATCATACCCGTACCATGCAACGGAGTGTAAACAATCTTTAAGTCCTTTTGGCGCTTAATCGCTTCGGGGTCGATGCTGAGAGTGTGTACTTTGTCAAGGTAAACTTTGTCAATCTCCTTGCCTATGATTTGGATAAGTTCGGGGTTGCCTTCAAACTTAATGTCCTCAACCTTCACCTTATTAACTTCGGCAATGATGCCCGTGTCGTGTGGAGCCAACACTTGAGCACCATCATCCCAATAAGCCTTGTAGCCGTTGTACTCCTTGGGGTTGTGGCTGGCCGTGACGTTGATGCCGGCCTCCGCGCCGTAATGCCGGATGGCAAAGCTCAGCTCCGGCGTGGGCCGCCGGGATTCAAAAATCGTTTACGATTCCCCGGCCCGGTCCTTCCGCACCGGCATGGAGAGTTTTTTCCCCTGAAACAGAATCTTGGAGGCGGCCGGGGTGGGTTCCAGCGTGGCGTGGAGCGGATTGGTGCGCAGGAGGCCCTCCGCCTCCAGCAGGTAGTGGGAGAAGCGCTCCTGCTCCGGGATGGGGCAGGGCCGGGTGAGGAAGTCCTCCCGGATGGGCTTGCCCTCCGCCTGGATCCGGCGCATGAGGGGCACGATCCGCTCCTTCAGGGCGCTGAAGAAGGCGTCCATCTGGTCCTCATTGCCGCCCTTCTCGGTGTCGTCCAGGCAGGCGTTGTAGTCGCTGTTCTCCTCGTCGGTGCGGTTGATGAAGATCATGCGGGGCTTGGAGCCCAGCATCTTCCAGGCGCGCTCGGCGCCGACGCTGAGGCCGTCCTTGGCGCCGCAGACCAGCAGGGCGCACTCGGCGGCACGGATGCCGGAGAGGGCCTCGCCCGCGAAGTCAAAGTTGCCCGGAGTGTCGAGCACGTTGATCTTCACGTTCTTGTACTTCACGGGGGCGACGGCGAGGGAGATGGAGATGTTTCTCTTGATCTCTTCCGCGTCGTAGTCGCAGGTGGTGTTGCCGTCGGTGACCTTGCCGAAGCGGTCGGTGCCGCCGGTCATGAACAGCATACTCTCAGCGAGGGTGGTCTTGCCGCTTCCGCCATGGCCGAGCAGCACGATATTGTGAATGTCTTTTGCACTCATAGGGGTTCATGTCTCCTTCCAGATCGTAATTCCCTTGCGGGAAGTCACTTCAACAGCTCAATTATATAATATTCTTTCCGTCAATACAACTATTGTAATTTTAGAAGTTTGATAGCCATTTTTGCTAAAAATGCTCAATAACGGTCCGCCCAGAAGCCCTCGATGAGCGCCGCGAGCGCCCAAAGGAGCAGATAGAGCAGCATCGAGACCGGGGTGAGCGCGCTGTACGCGCCGACAAAGGTGAGGTAAAACGCCAGCAGCGCGGACACGGCGCTGCTCCCGAGCGAGAGCACGGTGGCCACGCGCACGGCGTGGACCAGACGCTTGCTGCCGACGGCGATCTCGGCGTAGGGCATCAGCCCCTCGCGGTAGAGCAGCGCATAGGGATGCTCGCCGTCCTTCTCCGAGAGCGCAAGGCGCGTGGAGATGGTGGGATAGACCGCGCGGGCGTCAGTGCCGAACTTGCGCTTCAAAAGCGCGGGCGTGATGCTGCCGTCGCGCACGGCGAGCACCGGCGTGATGCGGCTGCGCTTGAGCGCGTGGAGAGCCCAGGCCAACTTCTCTGCCGCCGTGTACTTGACGGCAAAAACGGCGATGAGCGTGCCGTCCACGGCGAGGAACGCGCCGGTCTTGAGGCTCAGGCCGCCGGGCATCGTGACGTGCATCTTGCGGCAGAAGGCGGCGGTGCCGAAGAGCACCGTTTCGCCGTGGATAAGGCCGGAGACGCCGCCCTCCTCATAAAAGCTCAGATCGTCGAGCGGCTC
>ERZ780178.745-NODE-745-length-23214-cov-17.647265_pt1 | contig 23214 bp, 18 predicted proteins | sample MGYA00511018_ERZ780178 | MGnify/ENA primary metagenome ERZ780178 (study PRJEB29588, sample SAMEA2151439) | human gut metagenome | biome: human gut; feature: human-associated habitat; material: faeces | place: Denmark | collected 2008/2010 ...
TTGAGCGGGTAAAGGATCAGTGCGATCTGTTCTGGCTCGAAAATCTCAATCTTCGGGGCGGTTTCAAGAAGACAATTATGGATTATATCGCCGGAAAACATCCTGATCTTGTACCGCTTTACGATGAGATCTATAACAAGCATAACCGCAGCTACTTTGAAGCACTTGAAGTAAAAGCTGAGGAAATGGCTAAGAAGTATGATTGTCCCTTTGTGGATAATGAAATGCCTTATGGCAGAGTCCCGCAGGGACATCCGGTAATCGTGGATTATTTCTATCATGAGGAAATCCGAGGGACAGAAAATACAGGAAAAAGAAATCGTTAAGCAGAAATTTATTGCTGCGGTGCATTCGTATTTTGCTTCGCTTCAAACGCACAATTCCAGTTTGTCTGCCTATCAAGCGGCTTGATCCTTTTGGATCGAGCCGCTTTTGCTTACATCATCCTCTGTCCCTGCCGCTGCTCCGGGAAGGGTGGGTCCAAGCGGCGCAGCAGGCCGAACTCTGTTTTTGCCACACAGTCGTTTTCCATGCAGTCCTGACCGTATTTCTCAAAATCCATGTAGCCCTCCAGCTCGTAGATGGCTTCATTGTCCAGCCCCAGCGTTTCCTGCAATCGCTGCTGACCGTAACCGTAGGCGCCCTCCGTGATGCGCTGGTAGTTGTCCAGATTTTGCAGGAGTTCACAGGCTCCGCGCAGCGTATCCGGCTTCTCTGCCTCCAGCACGGCGGCGTAGGTCAGGAGCATCCCGTCATGCTGCCAGATGTCCTCTAAGGTTTCGGCAAAATCGTTGTAATCCTCCACGGCGGGGCAATCCGTATCACGGATCAGCTCCCCGATATAAGGCACCTTGAAGCGAATATCACAGAGCAGGGCATCCGCGAAAACATCAATATCGAGGTAATTTTTCACCGCATCGAGGTATTCCTCGTCAGCGGGGAGGACGAGGGTGTAGTCTGGCTTTCCATCGACGCGCAGCGTCATGCGGAGCATCTCATCCCTGCTCTCATCCCGCCAAGGCTCTGCCGGCGAAAGATAGCTGCGGTCGATCCCCATATCCGGCGTCAGCAAACTGCGGGCGTTGGGGACAAAGGCACTGTACCGGGCGTAGTTGTAGCCTTGCGGGTCAATAAGGAATCCGTCCGTTCCCTCCGCGTCAAGGATGAGCAGGCAGTGTCTGGCGTCATCATCACGCCGGATGGCATTTTTGCTCTCTGCGATGAAATCATAGTCAGCCAGCAGTGCGCGGCTGAACTGCTTGAACCGCGGGCTTGGCAGCTCGATGACATTATCCACGGCACAGGGTTCCCCCTCGTACTCGGACTGTTTCCGCCTGAGTTCTGCTTGAATAATCACATCATCCCTCCCATCTCCATGCGGCTGCTCTGGCTGCCGTTCATCACTTCTTCCATGCGAAAAAAGCCCTTGTAGGCAACATAGCCACGGTCAGTGAACATCCCGTCTTCCGCGTTCATGCGCTCCGTGCCGTACTTTTCATAGTCATAAAAAGCGTCGAGGTTCTCGTCATACTCGAAATGACCGGACTGACGGATCATATACTTGCCGTACTCGGCGGGAGAGTGCGCGCCGGGGGCAAAGTCAAAGAGGTCGAGACTTTCCGCAAGGTTTTTGATCTGTGCCGCAGACTTTGGCTCTGCCAGTATGACCACGGCGCCCAGCTTTTCCATATCCGCTTTTGATAACCCATCCGTTGCCGCTGCCAGTTCATTGAGGTCGGAGAGGGTTTCGTACTCCATATCCAACAGGATATCCACCTCATTGGGGAGCTGGCTGTCCTCCAGCCGCAGGCGGACATCGGCAGCGTCTGTGATGCCCCCGCGAAGGAGGGCGCGGTCGATCTCCTCCTGCACCATAGGGAGAAACAGCCATGTGATGTGTTCTGTGTCCTCCGGCTCGGCTTTGGAGATCACCGCAACGGTGATGGCGTTCGGCTCATAGTAGTAGCAGGGGAAGAACCGTCCGCTGTAGACCTGTTCCAGCTTCATGCCGTTGTCGTAGACCACACCGTAGGGCGTCACCGTGCCGCTGCCGCTTTCGATGAGCTGCCTTGCTGTTGCCTCACCATCCAATGCATTCAATTCCTCCGTTTTGGCGCAGCCGCCGTGCAGGTTCATGTAGTGATCCCGGCCAACGGTGGAGAGGTCGGAAAAGTCGGTAATGACCGTGGCCTGCTGGCAGCAGAAGGTCAGGTTGATGAGATCCTTTAACTCGAACAGCTCCAGCTTGTGGGCCATCGCCTGAAACTGCGCGGCCTCGCCGGTGTCGAAGCTGTCCAGCCGTTTTGCGAGGTAGTTCAGCTCCTCTACATTGACCGTGCGCATCTCCGTGCGCTTAAGGACAGTATAGAAGCTGTCGATCTCCTCCACCTTGCAGTCCGCCTTGGCCGCGTCGCCGATCTCCAACGCCTCCAGCAGCTCCATGCAGTGCGCGTACTGGTCGTGGGGGATGGGGAACGGGATGGTCGCCACGCCGTATTCCGGGTGATGCGGATTGCCAAGCACCGCTTGTATCATCATGTTTCGTCAACTCCTTTTTCCAAATTCAAAACCGCATCTCCGTATTTGGCCATCAGTAGTGCGCCAGTGATCAGGTGGAACGCCTCATCTGTGACCAATTCCGGAGACGCAAGGTCTGCGAGAGTGATATTACAGCAGCCGACCGCAATGGCCTTCGCCGCCTGGTAGACGCTGTATAGCTCCGGCTCGATTCCTCCGAGCCGGACGCTTTGGAAGTCAAAGCCGTCATTCCCGCATTTCCAGACCATCCTGCGCCAAAGGCTCTCGTATGCCGTGAGCAGGAAGAGGGCCGCTTTGTTCCGGTCGGACAAACGCCAGCAGCGCTCTTGCCAATGTGTCCATCTTCGCCGGTGGGCATCGGACAGGAAGAATTGAGGGTTTCTTTCTCTGAGTTGCTGATGCATCCGTTTTCGGAACTGCGGCCCCATAGAGGGTGCGAAGCAGTCCCGCACGAACTCATTCATCTCCAGTACACCTGCTTCGATCCGTTCCTCCAGACAGGCGCATTCACACAGGCGGCACGGATGCTTGCGGTCATAGTTCTGGCAGTATTCGCACGCCACATCTTTGGGCGTGTAATGAAATGGGCTGCGATATATTCCACCGCCTCTGGGTTTTTGACCGGGCTGAGACATCATCAACTGCTCCAACGCCTGCAGCGGCGTGTCTCGCATGAAATAGTACGGCATAAGCGAACTCCTCTCTGAAATGAAAAAAGGCCGGAATCTTATTGCTAAGACTCCGGCCCTTACCGTTTGATATTACATTGTCTGTTCCTGCGCGATTTGTTCCAAGGCGTCTTCCTGCTGCCGGATCCGCTCGTCCAAATCCGGCACACATTCCTCGATCTGCTGCTGAACACTGCGGATCATTTTTTCCTGCTCTCCCGTGAGTTCGAAGAAATCTCCGTCTACAGAGTCCGCACAGCAGCGATAAATCTCGGTCATCTGCTCTGGGGTGAAAAGCTGTTCCTTTTGAATCAGCCCGGAGCGGATGGCAAAGTCCTGTTTGGCTTCTGCATAGTTCTCCATGAAATAGTGGCCATGACATACACCTGCGCGCCCATAGGCCCAATCCCATGTGACGAAGTGGACTCCGTGTTTACTCTGAACTCCAGCCAGCACAGTGCCATTGAAATCGGCCAGCACCTTGTAGCCGTCCTCTAAACCATCGGCTTTCAAAACGGGCGCTGTCTCCATCTGGCGCATATATTCCGCTGTGTTTCTGACGATCTCATACACCTTGTCCTTGGCGGCGATTCGCTCCGGCTCGTCAATATCCTTATTGCGGTAGGCAATACCGCCGCTCTCGGTCACTTCGCACAGTGGCGCACCGTCAAGCAGGATACACAGCCTGTCAGTGTGAACTTCGTCCAACTGGAAACCCTCCTTGGCAAGGACGATTGCTGCTTCTCTGAGGTAACAGACCTTTTCTTCTGCGCTGATGCTCATATAGCTCCTCCCATGCATAAAAAATAAGGCCGGAGCGATCATGCTCCGACCTACAAATGCAGGCGCTGCGACCAGCGCCCTTTTTGAAATGAAAAAGGGCACCGCTTTCTTAGTCCGTCAGGACCAACAAAACGACGCCCAAATCTTTGTGATTCTTTTTTGAGAAAAATACCGCTGCCAGCCGGAAAAATCGCCGCTGAAAAGGGGCGCTGGCTGAACGCATCTGCATGAAACAGGAAAACGCCCGGTTCGAATCAGGGCAGACGCTCTGAAACGGCGATTTGCATCTATGGTTTGAAAGAAAGAATCCAGGCCCGAAAAAGCCCGGAAACGGTTGATGCGCCTGGCCTTTCGCCAGACGCATCTATACCGTTTCGTTAATATGGTCCGAGTGTTGAGATTCGAACTCAAGGCCTCTTGAACCCCATTCAAGCGCGATACCAAACTTCGCCACACCCGGATATTCTGTTGTCTGCTAGACAGCTTAGTTATAATAGCATATCTTTTTTCATTTTGCAACCCCTAATTTTCGATTTTTTTATTTTTTTCTTGCGGCGCTGTTCTTTTTGTTGACAAAGCGCCTTTTCCATGGTAAGATATTACTTGCGTCTGGGGTTTAACCGCGGAACTTCGCACACGGAGAGATGGCTGAGTGGTCGAAAGCACCGGTCTTGAAAACCGGCGATGTGAAAGCATCCGTGGGTTCGAATCCCACTCTCTCCGCCAGCAACTTTATATTTGCGGAAGTACCCAAGTGGCCGAAGGGGCTCCCCTGCTAAGGGAGTAGGCCGTCAAAAGCGGCGCGAGGGTTCAAATCCCTCCTTCCGCGCCAAAAATCCCACCCAGACGGGTGGGATTTTTTTGTAGTACCAGAAAGGCATCGCAAGCCGGAGGAGCATCCATGGAAAAAACCGTACAGTATCTTGAGACCCACTCCCAGAACCCCTATTACAATCTGGCGTTTGAGGAATACGTCCTGTGTCACCGCACCCAGGGCGACTATCTGCTGCTGTGGCAGAACGACAACACCATCGTGGTGGGCCAGAACCAGAACACCGAGGCGGAGATCAACCGCGCCTTTGTGGAGCAGCACCATATCAATGTGGTGCGCCGCAGCACCGGCGGCGGCGCGGTGTATCACGATCTGGGCAACCTGAACTACTCCTTCATCACCGACGTGGGGGACGACGGCATCAGCATCCGCCGCTTTACCGAGCCGGTGGTGGCGGCGCTGCGGAGCCTTGGCCTGAATGCGGAGGCCTCCGGCCGCAACGATATTCTGGTGGAGGGCCGCAAGGTCTCCGGTACGGCCCAGCGCCGTCACGGCGGCCGCATCCTGCACCACGGCACGCTGCTGTTTGACGCCAATCCCGGCATGGTGGCCGGGGCGCTGAACGTGGATCCGGAGAAATTCCGCTCCAAGAGCACCAAATCCGTTCGCAGCCGCATCGGCAACATCCGGGACTTTCTGCCCAACGACATGGAGCTGCCCGCCTTCTGGGCCTATCTGAAGGACGCGCTGTCCGGCGGCGGCTTGATGCCCGGCGCGCTGAGTGCCGGGGAGCTGGCGGAGGTCGACCGCCTGAAGCGGGAGAAATACGACACCTGGGAATGGAACTACGGCCGCTCCCCCAAGTTCGACGTGAGATGCAAGCGCTACTGGGACGGCGGCTGTCTGGAGGCCAACGTCTCCATCGCCAATGGCGTTATCACCGACGTCCGGTTCTTCGGCGACTTCCTGTCCGTCTGCGGACTGGAGGAGCTGGTGGAGCGGCTGAAGGGCGTGACCTTCCACCCGGAGGATGTGCGGGCCGTGCTGAACGACAGTCCGGTGGGCGAGCTGTTCGGCGGCATCACTGCGGACGAGGTAACGGCCACGATCTTTGACCTGTGATCCGTCTTGCCAACGGCGAATGTATATGATACAATGGACACACTACCCCCTTCCGTGCGGAGGGAGAACAGGAGAGGGAATGCTTATGAAACGTATGACCAAACGCCTGATGCTGGCGCTGACCACGGCGCTGCTGCTGACGCTGCTGACCATAACGGCCTACGCCGGGACGATCCCCGGCACGGCGAAGCTGACGATTACCCCGACCGAGACAAAGGTCAGCGGTGATACCGCCACCGTGACCTACTCCGTTACGGTCACACCGCCGGAGGGGAAAGCGCTGGGTGTGTTCAGCGTCCAGTTGCAGCCGTCTGTGGGCATGACGCTGGCGCAGGACGCCAGCGGCCTGACTTACGGCGACGGCAATCTTGGTTACAGCGCCATCGACCGCACGGGTATTTTTGAGATGTACGGCTATACGGCCAGTACCGGCTACTTTGCCGCCGTTGGCACGACACCTGACCGCCGCATGACGGAGGAGGCCACCATTCTGACCGTTCAGGCCACCATGCCCGCCAACAAGGATGGCGTGTATACGCTGAACGCCGAGTTCATCGCGGCGCTGGACGGCTCCGGCGACGTCTATACCGCGCAGGTCATGACCACGCCTGTGGCCATCACCGTCGGACAGGAGCCTGTGGCGGAGGAGACGCCGGTGATTACCGAAACCAACGGCGACGATTTGAAGACCGACGCCAATACCGCGCCTGACGGTACTTCCGGCAACGGCAACGGTGCGGCAGGCGGCGATACGGCGGGAGCTGGCGACACCGCCAATGGCAGCGGCACTGCCAACGATGGCGCGGCGGCCTCTGACGGCGTGACCGGCAGCGACGCCGCAAGCCCCGCCGACGGCAGCACGCCCGATGGGCAGGAGAAGCAGAGCGGCAGCGCCGCGCTGTGGATCGTCCTCGCGGTGGTGATCGTGGCGGCGGCAGTGGCCGTGCTGGTGCTGAAAAAGAAAAAGAAGTGAGAAAAGCGACCTCCCGACTGCGCCAGCGGCCGGGAGGTTTTATCATTCTGATAGGTTTTCCCGCGGAATTACACACAGATTACAGATGAATTACAGATGAAATGACGGTACGGTTCCGGACATGCTTTCCGATTTTTAACATGCCTACCAAAAATCGTCAAAAAAATGCTTGCCTTATAGGATGAAATAGGGTATAATGTATCCGTGTATGGAAAGCACATTCGGCTGTATTTTATCAATGGCACGGCGCGGGGCGGCGGGGGTATCCCGGCGTATCCGGCGTGCCGAAATTTAACGAGAGAGGGAGTGCAAATGAGGAGAGTTATCACATTATTGCTCACTGTTGCCATGGCCCTGTCGCTGGTAGTCGTGGCAAACGCAACAAGCACGGTAAAGCAGTCCGTGTACCTGAAGACCGAAGTGGTGGAAAACGACGACAATACCGTCACGTATACTTTCACCCTTGACGCATCCAAGTGCGACGGCGTCGCCGCGATGGAGTTCATCGTGGAGACGACGGGCCTGACGTATGCTAAGGAGAAAGAATACTACCCTGAGGGCGCAGAGCTTAAAAGAGTGTTTCAGCCTGAGAACTTTAATGGCGGAGGAAACAAGCCGCTTGGCTTTTATCCGGATACAAACAAGTTTCTGGCATTCGGCGGCAGTGCGGCTGAGGGGCGTATCCTGAAGGGCGAGGTTAAAGTGGTTGCCCTGACGTATAATATCAATGACAGCAATTACGACCTGAAGGTCACGAGCTTTAAGGCTTGCTACAGCGGTGATCAGGCGGCATTGGAAACCACCCGGTATAACTGCGTGATCGGCGACGACGTGTTGTGGGGCGATATTAACGGCGATAAAGTTGTGAATTTTACAGATTTGCAAAGACTGTTTCAGCATTTGAATGGGTCTGCGAAACTTCCGGATTCTAAATTATCTATAGCTGATACTAACGGTGATAATGTTGTAAATTTCACAGACTTGCAGAGGTTATTCCAGCATTTGAATGGTAGTAATCCGCATAAGTAATGTATTTTATAGCAATAGGAGGAAAAGCAAATGAAAAAAAGATTGGTAGCGCTGGTGCTTTGCATTGTTATGATGTTTAGCCTAGTGTCTGTGCAGGCTTTTGCCGACACAGGTTCGGACGGCTCCGTCAGCGTTACAACAACGGCTAAAAAAGTTGAGGTAGGAAAGACTTTTGATGTTACGATTAAGGTTACGCCTAATGGTGTTGCCGCTGGCGCTGTAAACTTTACGGTTGCGCTTAGTGCCGGTTTGGAGTATGTTTCTCATCAGATTTTGGTCAGCACGAGTGATTACATGATGAGTAACTATGATGTGACAACTGGTGTATTTGGTTGCGCTGTTACCACGAATGGAAAGAGTGTTGCTTTCAATGTCTTGAAATTGACATTAAAGGCCAAGGACACGAATGTTGGCGAAAATTCTATCTCTTTGACGAATGTAACAATTAGTAATGTGGCTGGCGATGCTAATCTGAATTATGCGACCACAGTTGCTCCTGTTACTGTTACCACGAGTGTTCCTGTTGTTGCTGTCACTTCCGTTACCGTCTCTTCCAAGACCCTGAATCTGGAAGTGGGCCAGACCCGCACGCTGACCGCGACTGTCACGCCTGACAACGCCACCGACAAGACCGTGACTTGGACGTCCAGCAACGATAAGGTTGCCACTGTCGTGGACGGCACTGTTGCTGCTGTGGGCGAGGGTACTGCTACGATCACCGCTACCGCCGCTAACGGCAAGAAAGACACCTGCAAGGTGACTGTGAAGGTGCCTGCCCACAAGCACATCCCCGTTGCGGTTCCCGCACAGGAGTCTACCTGCATGGAAAAGGGCTGGGAAGCCTACTACAAGTGCAGCGCGTGCGGCGCTGTTGTGGATGAGAACGGCAATGCCGCTCAGATCAAGTATCTGCCTCTGGCTGCCCACAAGCTGACCGAAACCAAGGCGGTTCCCGCAACCTGCACCGAGGACGGTACGGAAGCTTACTGGACCTGCTCCGTCTGCAAGAAGATGTTCGCTGACAAGGATGGCAAGAAGGAGATCAAGGCTCCCGTCAAGGTCGCCGCTCTGGGCCACGACATTGGAGAAAAGACTCTCGAAACTGCTGGCGTTGCCGGCAGCAAGCTGGCACTGTATTCCGCCACCTGCAAGACCTGCGATAAGAAGGTGTACACTGCTATGCTGGAGATGCCTGATAACACCCTGAATGTGGTCGCCAAGCAGTCCGACAACAGCAAGAAGGACTTCAGCAAGGCTGTTACGTTTGGCGTCAAGGCTTCCGATTCCAAGGAGACACTGAAGTTCACCATTGATCCGGTCACTGATGACATCGTTAAGGCTGCAAAGACTGAGGCTGGTTACAAGGTCACTGAGACGATCTATAAGAACGGCGCTTATGGCTGGGGTCTGGCTGATTATTCCGAGACTCCCGAGGCTGCTTACGCCGCTCTGGCTGAGTATCTGAAGAACGGCATCACCTTTACCCAGACCATCTCTGCCAAGGAAAACACTTGGGCCGCTGATGCCAAGTCTCACACCATGACCTTTGACATCAATACCGCGGACGGTACGTTCACCGTTAAGGTCGATGGTAAGAATGAGAGCACCATTACCTTCACCAACACCTTCACCTACAAGACTGTCAGCCCCGGCGGTGGCGGCAGCGGCAGCAGCGACACCACCAAGACCGACGGCAAGAAGGTGGAGTCCGGCAAGACCTTCGACGCTGGTATCGCCATGTACGTTGGCCTGTCCGTCCTGTCTGTGACCGGCGGCGCGCTGGTGATCGGCAAGAAGAAGGAGCGCTTCTAAGCTTCAGCTTCCCGTTGACACACTGGATCAAAGCAAAAAAAGAACACCCCACCGGGGTGTTCTTTTTTTGCCCAGACTGACGAAAAGGTCTGTCATTGCGAGCCAGTGCTCACACTGGCGCGGCAATCCGTTTTCCTGCTGTATGACCGGCCATCAGTAGGAAATATCTTCCAACGTTTACACACCGCTAAAACGGTGAAAACTACGGTATGGCGGGGGTTGACAAGCCCCCGGCGGGTCAGTATAATATGATATTTGGATAGATCACCTGCATAGAAAGGAAGCAATATGAGAAACATTACCTGCAGCATCGCCGACACCCGCAAGCGCGTGTTCGCGGAAGTGGCCAAAATGGCATATGACGAGGATTACTCCCGCATGGAGAAGCTGCCCTATGAGATCATGCCCGGCGAAAAGGCCACCGTGCGCGAATCCATCTTTCTGGAGCGCGCCATCGTGGGCGAGCGCATCCGCCTTGCCATGGGGCTGCCGCTGCGGTCGGTGTCTGAGCACAATCTGCTCAGCGACGGCGTGGAGGAAAGCGCCATCGCCGAGAAATATTACGATCCTCCCCTCATCAACATCATCAAGTACGCCTGCAACGCCTGTCCCCCCACCCACTACGAGGTGTCCAACATGTGTCAGGGCTGCCTTGCCCACCACTGCTACCACGCCTGCCCCAAGAACGCTATTTCCTTCGTCAAGGGCAAGGCCGTCATCGATCAGGAGAAGTGCATCAAGTGCGGCCGCTGCAAGCAGAGCTGCTCCTATCAGGCCATCATCAAGTTCGAGCGCCCCTGTACCGAGGCCTGCGGCATGAACGCCATCACTAGTGACGAACTGGGCCGCGCCCAGATCGATCAGGATAAGTGCGTCAGCTGCGGCATGTGTCTGGTGAACTGCCCCTTCGGTGCCATCGTGGACAAGGGCCAGCTGTTCCAGCTGATCCACGCCATCAATCAGGGGCAGAAGGTGGTGGCTATCATCGCGCCGGCCTTCTGGGGCCAGTTCGGTGACAAGGTAACGGCGGGCCAGATCAAGGAAGCCATGAAGCAGCTGGGCTTCGCCGCGCTGGAGGAGGTCGCCATCGGCGCTGACCTGTGCGCCATTGAGGAAGCGGAGGAATTTCTGGAGAACGTGCCGGAAAAGCAGCCCTTTATGGCCACCTCCTGCTGCCCCGCCTGGGCCATGATGGCGAAAAAGGAGTTCCCCGGCATGGCGCCCTATATTTCCATGACCATGACCCCCATGGTGCTGACCGCCCGCCTGATGAAGCGCAGAGACCCCAACTGCCGCGTGGCGTTCATCGGCCCTTGCGCCGCTAAAAAGTTGGAGGCCAGCCGCCGCAGCGTCCGCAGCGAGGTGGACTTCGTGCTGACCTTCGAGGAGCTGCGGGGCATGTTTGAGGCCAAGAATATCGATTTCGACCAGATCCCCGATGTGCCCTCCTACTTTGAGGCCAGCGCCCCCGGCGTAGGCTTTGCCGCCAGCGGCGGCGTGGCCAAGGCGGTGGAGGACGTGATCCACCGTGAGCGCCCGAATATGGAGGTCAAGACCGTGTATGCCGAGGGTCTGCGGGAGTGCCGCCGGATGCTGCGGGTGGCCCGCACCGGAAAGTACGACGGCTATCTGCTGGAGGGCATGGCCTGTCCCGGCGGCTGCATCGCAGGCGCCGGCACCGTTCGCCCGCCGGAGAAATCCAAGGCGTGGCTGGAGAAGTACAAGGCCGCCGCACCGCTGAGCAATCCGCTGGAAACGGCGTATATCAAGGACTTGTCCCTGCTGCACGAGGACAGCGAGGAATGGGAACGGGTCAGCCACCACTAATCAATAAAAAAACCTGTCTTAGGCCGCTTGGCCTAAGACAGGTTTTTTCTTTATGGCGGGAGCTTACTGGATGCCCTTTACGGTATAGCCCGCGTCGGTGACGGCGGCGCGGATGGCCTCGTCGGTCACATCGCCCTCCACCACGGCGGTGCCGGAGGTCAGGTCAACGGTGGCTTTCACGCCGGGCAGGGCGGTCAGGGCCTTTTCCACATGAGCCACGCAGTGGGCACACATCATGCCCTCGATGGTCACGGTCTTTTTCATAGTCGGTTCCTCCTCATTGTCAGCAATATGTTCTGCCGCCGTGCCGGCGGCGCTGGGGACGGGTTTGGTTTTCGGCTTCCACAGCCGCAGGCGCAAGGCGTTGGACACCACGCACACGCTGCTCAGGGACATGCAGGCGGCGGCGATCATGGGGTTCAGCAGCAACCCCAGCGCCGGGTACAGCACGCCTGCCGCCACGGGGATACCCACGCTGTTATAGAAGAAGGCCCAGAACAGGTTCTGCCGGATGTTCCGCAGTACGGCGCGGCTCAGCTCTGCGGCAGAAGCTACGTCGGCAAGGCTGCTTTTCATCAGCACGATATCCGCCGATTCGATGGCAATATCCGTGCCCGCGCCGATGGCAAGGCCCACGTCCGCCTGCACCAGCGCCGGGGCATCGTTGATGCCGTCGCCCACCATGGCCACCAGCTGGCCCTCCTTTTGCAGCTTCTCCACGCAGGCGGCCTTGTCCTGTGGCAGAACCTGGGCGATCACCTGATCCACGCCCACCTGACGGGCGATGGCGTTGGCGGTCTGGGTATTGTCGCCGGTCAGCAGCACCACCCGGCAGCCGGAGCGCTTCAGAGCGGCAATGGCAGCGGCGCTGTCAGGCTTCACGGTGTCGGCCACCGCCAGCATGCCCAGCAGCTTTCCCGCCTCGGCGAAGTACAAAACTGTCTTTCCGTCGTTGGCCCACGCCTCAGACTGGTGCGAAAACGGTACAATATCCACCCCATTTTGGTACATAAAGTCTCCGTTTCCGGCGAATATTTTCTGCCCATGCAGCACCGCGTGAACACCGCCGCCGGGAACGGCGGTGAAGTCCACCACGTCGCACAGGGGGATGCTCCGCTCCCGCGCCGCTTCGGTGACGGCGCGGCTGAGGGGATGCTCGCTGGGCTGCTCCACGCTGGCCGCCACGCACAGCAGCTCCTCCTCCGTGACGCCCTCCGCCGCCAGACAGTCGGTGAGGCGGGGCTTGCCCTGGGTGACGGTGCCGGTCTTATCCAGCACCACGGTGTTGACCCGGCCCATCAGCTCCAGCGACTGGGCGGATTTGATGAGGACGCCGTTCTCCGCCGCCTTGCCGGTGCCCACCATGATGGCCACGGGCGTGGCAAGGCCCAGGGCACAGGGGCAGGAGATCACCAGCACGGCGATGCCCACCGACAGGCAGAACTGCACGCTCTGGCCGCCTACGAAGGCCCACAGCAGCGCCGCGATCAGGGCGATGGACATGACCACCGGCACGAACACGCCGCTGATTTTGTCCGCCAGACGGGAGATGGGCGCTTTACTGGAGGACGCCTCCTCCATCAGCTTCACGATCTGGGACAGGGTGGTGTCCGCGCCTACGCGGGTGGCCTCCAGCTCCAGATAGCCGCTCTGGTTCACGGTGGCGGAGGTGACGGTGTCGCCTACGGACTTCTCTACCGGCAGGCTCTCGCCGGTGATGGCGGACTCGTCCACCGAGCCGCTGCCGGACACCACCACGCCGTCCACAGGGATCTTGCCGCCCTGACGCACCACCACGATATCGCCCTTCTGGATATCCTCCGCCGGGACGGTGACCTCCACGCCGCCCCGCTTCACCACGGCGCTGTCAGGAGCCAGCGCCAGCAGGGCGGAAATGGCGTCGGTGGTCTTGCCCTTGCTGCGCTCCTCCAGGTATTTGCCCACCGTCACCAGCGCGCAGATCATGCCCGCCGACTCGAAGTACAGCTCCGGCATGCCGGATGCCTGTCCCGCCGCCAAGCGCACCATTTCGATCAGGCTGTACACCAGCCCGGCGCTGGCGCCCAGCGCCACCAGCGTGTCCATGTTGGGGCTGCGGCGGAACAGTTGGGAGAAGCCCACGGTGAAATAGCTGCGGTTCAGGATCAGAATGGGCACGCAGAACACCAGCTGGGAGATGGCGTGGGTCAGGTGGCTGGCCATCAGGAAGCCGGGCAGCGGCAGCCCCATCATATGGCCCATGCTGATATAGAACAGGGGCACCAGACACACGATGGACCACACCAGACGGCGGCGCATTTTCGCCAGCGCCGCGTCCTGCTCCTTATGGACGTTCTGCTTCACGTCGGACGCCCGCTTCGCGCCGTAGCCGCCGCTCTCCACCGCGGAGATGATCTGCTCCGGCGTCACCTGCTGCGGGTCGTAGTCCACCATCATGGTGCCCAGCATCAGGTTCACCACCGCGCTGTTGACGCCGGGCAGAGAGCCCGCCGCCTTTTCCACATGGGCCGAGCAGGCCGCGCAGGTCATGCCTGTTACCACAAATTTTTCTTTCATTACGCCGCCTCCTTATTTCATCAGCTTTTGCAGCGTAGTCACCAGCTCGTCGATGACCGCGTCGTCCCCCTGACGGATGCCGTCCGCCACGCAGGTGCGGATGTGGGTGGCCAGCAGTTCCTTGCTGAAGCTGTTCAGCGCCGCGCTGACGGCGGATACCTGAATGAGAATATCGGGGCAATAGGCGTCCTTTTGCAGCATGTCCTTTAATCCCCGCACCTGCCCCTCGATCCGGTTCAGGCGGTGGGTCAGGCGCTTCTGCTCCTCGTCAGAGCGGTGCTTCGTCTTTTGACAATGGCAGCAATCCATAGAGCATACCTCCTGGGGGTATATTTTGATGGTGGCATTATATACCCCTGTGGGGTATTTGTCAACGCTTTTCTTTCGGCTTACACAAAAGTGCCATAATAAGGGCGAACACCACCGCCGCGGCGATGCCGCCGGCGGTGGCGGTCAGCCCGCCGGCGAGAACGCCCAGCAGTCCTTTTTCCTCCACCGCTTTTGCCACGCCCCTGGCCAGCGAGTAGCCGAACCCCGTCAGGGGCACGGTAGCGCCAGCCCCGGCCCAGTCCACCAGCGGCTGATATACGCCCACCGCCTGTAGGATCACGCCCGCCACCACGTAGCCTGACAGGATACGGGCGGGGGTCAGCTTCGTCAGGTCGATGAGCACCTGTCCCACGGCGCACAGCAGCCCGCCGCAGAGAAAACACCACAGATAGTCCATAGTACCTCCTTATCGCTCCGCCGACAGCACCACCGCGTGGCACACCGCCGGCATGGTCTCCTTTTGAAACACGGTGGTGGGGCTTTGCAGCGCCCCGGTAGGGGCGAAGATCATCCGCTTCCACCGGCGGCTTTTCAGCCCCGGCAACAGGTAGGCGCACAGCACCGAGGCGCTGCATCCCGCGCCGGAGCCGCCGGCATGCATGTCCTGCTTCTCCCGGTCGAACAGCAGCAATCCGCAGTCGGTATAGCGGCTGTCCATGTTGAAGCCGTCCCGGGCCATCAGATCCTTTACCACGCTGTGGCCGATGGCACCCAGATCGCCGGTGACGATCAGGTCATAGTCCTGGGGCGTGGTGCGGGTATCCCGGAACAGGGTCTCCAGCGTGTCGATGGCCGCCGGGGCCATGGCCCCGCCCATGTTGCACTCGTCGTTGACGCCCATGTCCACCACCCGGCCCATGGTGGCGTGGGTAAGATACGGCCCGTCGCCGCTGCGGCCCAGAATGCAGCAGCCCGAGGCGGTAGCCGTCCACTGGGCGGTGGGGCACCGCTGGGAGCCGTAGGGGAGTGGCATGCGGTACTGCCGCTCGGCGGTGCAGTAATGAGAGGAGGTCACGGCCGCTGCCACGTGGGCCGCGCCGCCCTGTAACAGCATGGCTGCCAGCGCCAGCCCCTCGCCCATGGTGGCGCAGGCGGCGTACAGTCCGGCCACGCTGAAGGGCTGGTTCCGCAGGGCAAAATTGCTGGCGGCGCATTGGTTCAGCAGGTCGCCCGCCAGCACCAGATCCACGTCCTCCGGCCCCATGCCGCCCCGCTCCAGCGCGTAGCCCAGCGCCCGCTGCTGGAAGATGGATTCCGCCTTTTCCCAGCTGGCCTGTCCGCAGAAGGAATCCTTCTCGATCTCGTCAAAATAGCTGCCCAGCGGGCCCTGTCCCTCCAGCTTGCCGCCGATGCTGCCCCATGACAGTACGCTGATGCCGCCGGAAAAGGCCACCGTCCGCCCGGTTCGATGCATTTCCATTTGCTTCACCTCACAGTTTTCCGGTAGTATGTGGAGACGTGGGGAGAATATGTATCCAGCGGCAGTCCGCAGCGCGTTTTCTTGCGCATACCCTTGCACGGGGGAAAAATCTATCGTATAATAAAGTCAATCAAAAACGGAGGATGGCTATATGTACGAAAACGGCAAGATCTATATGGGTCTGGCGGACGGACAGCGGGTGGAGCTGGCACTGAACATGTGCAACCGTCACGGCCTGATCGCCGGCGCCAGCGGCACCGGCAAGACCATCACCATGAAGGTGATGGCCGAGTCCTTTTCCGATGCGGGCGTGCCCGTGTTCCTGTGCGACGTAAAGGGCGACGTGGCGGGTATCTGCGCGCCCGGCGTCAGCAACGAGGGCATGGAAAAGCGCATCGACAAATTCGGTGTCCGCGATACCTTTACCTATAAAGCATACCCCACCACCTTCTGGGATATCTATCAGGAGGGCGGACATGCCGTCCGCGCCACCGTCAGCGACATGGGCCCGGAGCTTTTGAGCCGCATTCTGGGGCTGACTCCGGCGCAGGAGGGGATCCTGCACATCGTGTTCCGCATTGCCGACAACAGGGGCCTGCTGCTGATCGACCTGAAGGATCTGCGGGCCATGCTGACCTACGTGAACGAGCACCGCTCGGAGTACATGATGACCTACGGCAACATCACCTCCCAGTCCGTGGCGGCGATCCTCCGGGCGCTGCTGCCGCTGGAGCAGCAGGGCGGCGACCTGTTCTTCGGCGAACCGGCGCTGGACATCCGGGACTGGATACGCACCGACGCCGACGGACATGGCATGATCAACGTGCTGGACTGCGTCAAGCTGGTGCAGAACCCCACCCTGTACGCCGGTTTCCTGCTGTGGATGCTGTCGGAGCTGTTCGAGAATCTGCCGGAGGCCGGCGATCTGGACAAGCCCAAGCTGGTGTTCTTCTTCGATGAGGCTCACATGCTGTTCCGGGACGCGCCTGCCGTGCTGCTGCAAAAGATCGAGCAGACGGTGAAGCTGATCCGCTCTCGCGGCGTGGGTGTGTTCTTCGTCACCCAGAGTCCCAGCGATATTCCCAACGCCGTGCTGGCCCAGCTCTCCAATCGGGTGCAGCATGCTCTGCGGGCCTATACCCCCGCCGAGCTGAAGGCCGTCCGGGTGGCGGCGCAAGCCTTCCGGGCCAACCCGGCCTTCCAGGCGGAGGACGCCATCATGGAGTTGGGCGTGGGCGAGGCGCTGACCTCCTTCCTGGACGAGGGCGGCGTACCCGCCATGGTGCAGCGCACCAAGATCATCTGTCCCCAGAGCCTGATGACCGCACCGGAGCCCATGGCCCGCACCAAGGTGCTGATGCGGGACGGCATGGAGAAATATGACGACTACGTGGACAATCTGTCTGCCTATGAGGTGCTGACGGAGGAGGCCGAAAAGGCGGAGACCGCCAAGCAGGAGGAGGCCGACCGCAAGGCCCGTGAGAAGGCGGAGGCCGAGGCGGAAAAAAAGCGTCTGAAGGAGGAAGAAGCCGACAAGAAGCGGCAGCAGAAGTTGGAGGACGAGGCGCGCAAGCGCCAGCAGAAGCTGGACGATGAAGCACGCCGCCGCCAGCAAAAGCTGGAGGATGAGGAGCGCCGCAAGGCCGAGCGCCAGCAGGAAAAGGCGGAAGCCGAGGCCAAGCGTAAGGCGGAGCGCCGTGCAGCCAAGATTGAAACGCAGCTGATCTCCGCCGGAGGGCAGATCCTCAAGCGGGGTCTGCTGGGCGTGTTGAAAAAGAGATAACAAAGGGCCGCCTGACATAAGAAAACATACGGCAAAGGGTCGGCCTGTGGCCGACCCTTTGTCAACTTTTGCTTGCATCTGTTGGGGAAGTCTGGTAAAATAGACGGGTATCCGGGTGTAGCGAAGTTGGTATCGCGCCTGGTTTGGGAGTGCCGTGTCGGTATCCGGGACGGGGTAAGGTGAAACGCCGCAAAGCCTTGCGACACCTGCGTTTGCAGGATTTTCCCCGATTGCCGAAAGTGCCATAAAAGCGGCTTAGACCACATAAATGACCACAGACAGAAAAAACTTTATTTTTACCGTTCTCCGTGGTATCATGGAGAAAAGTAAATATCCGGGTATAGCGAAGTTGGTATCGCGCCTGGTTTGGGACCAGGAGACCGTGCGTTCGAGCCGCACTACTCGGACCAGAATCCCTCTGAAATCGTTGATTTCAGAGGGATTTTCTTATTCTTTGTCTATTGCGACGCAGGATTTGAGGGATTTACATAACTATCTCCAGTAAGCGACATCTTTTTTCGAAAAACGGAGAAGGAGATATTGCCAAAATCACCAAATCCAGATATAATAGATAAGATATATTTTCGTAATATATACTCATGCCAGCGCAAAATCTATTGGTACAAGGTGAAAGTCATGGAAACTATAAACGCAGTTTGGGAACATTCATACGGAGAGGATTGTATTCCAAATTTTTCCGCCAATATGGAACAACCCAGACATCGTTGGTATGAATTCAAAGAAGGTTTTAGTTTAACTCTGGTTGAACGTGCTATACGAGAGACCAAGAAGGATAATAAATCAACTTCCTTCACTGTTCTGGATCCCTTTTCCGGCTCCGGAACAAGTCCACTCACAGCATTGCAAAGTCGTTGTAATGCTATAGGCTATGAAGTAAACCCGTTTATGAGCTTTGTTGGAAAAACAAAATGCCAACAACGTACAAAATCGATTCATGACTATACGAAAGAGTTAAATCGCATCTTAGTTCAACGTCCATTCAGATTGAAGAGTCCTTTAGAAGGGGTCTCTACATTTACTGGTTCCGGAGAGAACGGGAAGTGGCTGTTTAATTTAGATGTACTCAGGGCATACGAAGCCCTATACCAGCACATTTCTCTTTCTGAATATAAAGACTTCTTCCTTCTGGCTCTAATCACATCGGCTATGCAATGTTGTAACGCAAAAAAGGATGGAAAATGTCTACGGTATTTAAAGAATTGGAAAGCACTCAACTATACTGGCGCGAACTTGCGAGATACTTTTAAGGCAAACGCATTGCAAATGATATCCGATTTAGAAAGAAGTCCGCTATTAGAGGGCACAAGAGATATTACGCAGGGGGATACCCGGAAACTGCTACAAGCGTCAGAACACGATTCGGCTGATTTGATTATATTTTCTCCGCCATATTTAAACTCATTCGACTACTCTGATATATACCGCCCAGAACTCTTCTTAGGGAAATTCGTTAAAGATAATAGCGAACTAATGCAACTCAGAAAGCAAACTCTGCGTTCGCATGTGCAATGCAAATGGGATAGAAAGGATAGCTCAACTTCGCCTTGGGTAACAGGTATTGTACAAAAACTCACAGCCAAACAAGATACCTTGTGGAATGCCAATATACCTCAAATGGTTTCTTCCTACTTTTATGATATGGAAGAAGTATTAAAGCAATCATATAGAATTGCAAAACAAAATTCTCAACTCTGGTTTGTCGTAAGCACCTCTGCCTATTCAGGAGTTGAAATTCCTGTTGACTTGATATTGGCAGATATTGCAACTACCCACGGTTGGGAATTAGATAGCGTCAATGCACTTAGGAAGTTGAGAACATCCAGCCAATGTGTAGATGAAAACCAGCAGAAAGTACGACTTAGAGAGTCTCTCATTATCTGCAGAAAGTAGGTAACCTTATGCCTGATATCTATTTGCCCAATATTATAAAATTGGAGCTCACAAATTTCTCTCTGTACTGTGAGCAATCTGTTGTTATGGATTTCTCTAAACCCGTATCATGTCTTATGGGAGCTAATGGCATTGGCAAATCCACTTTATTGAACTGTGTTAACTTTGCTATTACCGGCAGAATAAATCCGACAAATAAAAAGTTGAAATCTATCGACACCCTTGATCGAGGAAATAATTACTATTTACAATATTTTGACGGTAGAATTTCTGAAGTAGACAAAGATTATGCGTCAACGCGAATTGTTTTTATGCTTGGAAATAAAAGAATTGAAGTGGTGCGCAACTTCTTTCCCGATAATAGCATACTTGAATACAAACTTGACAATGAAACTCAAGATCCTCGTAACTACGAAGACGATGTGGTTCGGCTCGCTAATTTGAATAACTATGCGCAGTTTGTATTTCTGCAGCTGAAGGTCTTAACTTTTGATGAAAGTCGAGACTGTCTATTCTGGAATCCATCCATTCTTACTCCCACGATTTTCTTGTGCTTAGGTGAAAGCGTTGACAATGCAGAAAGAGCCGACGAACTTGCACGTGAAATTCAAAAGGTCAATTCGAGAATTCGAAATGTGCAGTGGGAGATATCAAAGCAATCTGCACGTCTGACTACTTTAATTGAAGAAAAATCCAAGACCGAAGAAGCACGCCCTCATTACGCAAGTGAAGATGAAGCGAGTGCTCAAAATGAATATGAAGAAATAATCAAAGAACTTGAAGAAGGCGAGTCCTATCATCAGGGTTATACAAAGGAACGGCAACAGATATATGCCAGAATCACAGAGCTAACAGTTGAAAAGGTTCGCTTAAGAAAAGAGTATGAAGAACATTACGCCGAGCTTTACGCCGGAAATGGGCACCTTTATAGAAATCCAATTATTATGGCATTGACATCAGATGGGTGCCCAATTTGTCATACTGCTCATCAAAAACTTCCTGAACACATCGAACAAGCTCTCAATCAAAATGTCTGTCCACTGTGTGGAGAGCATATTCCTGAGACAGCTTCAGAGCAAACAGAGATTATCGCTAAATTGGCAAAAATTGACAATAACTTATCGAAGATTGAGCACGAGCTTGAAGAATTGATTCTTCGTCAGCAAACAGTCGAAGAACAACTCGATAATTTGAAAAAGAAAATTGAAGAGTTGAAAAAACGCAAAGAAGATATCGAAAAGAAATGTTATAGTTTCCTCCTCGATGATGCGACAGATGATTCCTGGAGCAGCCGTATCAAGGCCCTGCAGGATTCGATAAGTGCGGTTGAGAGAGAAAAATTCAAACATATCGAAGATCGAGATCAGCTGAAGATGGAATACGACAATCTATGTGTAAGCTTAGAGAAAATCTATCGCAGAGTTCAAGTAGACTTTCTGCCCATTTTCAAAAAGTTTGCCAAAGAATTCACTGGATTAGACCTGGATATGACTTTAGTTTCTGTTACTGACGATGGCAGAAAAATGTTCAAATTCATTCTTCAAATCGATGATACGAATAGAGACAATGAGTTCGAGTTGTCCGAGTCCCAGCGATTTTTTATTGACATTGCATTGAGGATGGCCATTGTTACTTTTGTTTGTAGCAAAACAACCGCCTCAACCTCCATGTTAATAGATACCCCTGAAGGCTCTCTGGACATTGCGTATGAAACAAATGCTGGCTCAATGTTTTATGAGTATATTGCGGCAAATCAGAAGATGATTATTACTGCTAATTTGAATTCTTCTGGCCTGATTCAAACCCTTGCCGGCAAAACTAAGTTTGAGAAATTCGAATTGATAAGCATGTTAAAATGGGCAAAACTATCGTCTGTTCAAAATACACATTTCGAACTTTTCGAAAGGTCTATTTCAACAATTGAAAGTAAATTGGAGGGATAGATGTGAATATTTGTGCAAACTTTGATATTCTGTTTTATCTCTCTCACCCAAGAAATAAATACGCAGAACAAACGTTGTTTGAAATCAACACTATGCTTTACTTGGCCGAATTGCTCAGCATATATGACGGATGCAATGCTCAAAAATGGGGATACGGATTTGCACGAAATAAATATGGCGCTCCTGTGAGTATTGAGCTTATGGAAGAAGTAGAGTTCTTATGCGCAAAAGGTTATCTCTCAAAAGATAGTTCCGGATACTATCGAATTTCAGATACAGCATCTCTCAATTCGATTTTATCAATATCAAAATCCGGCATTCTGGGGTGGCGTTCCAAATATATCGAGGTGGTGTTTGACTCATTATTGACCAAATCTTTTCCAAGAGTTGTGCGTGCTGTGCAAAATGAGCCGGGTATTAGCCTTTTAGAGAGCATAAATCGAACAAGCACATTACTGGAATCGAGCTTAATAAATGCCCTTTATGAAGACTTTGGCGTATTGAAAGAAATAATCGGAGATCCACAAATCGACCTGGTTGTTCCGGCTTCTTTGTGGATTGATTATCTGTCTGTTCAAAAGCAATAGGAGAATATCAATGTTAGATAGAGAGACCGTAGAGCGGTTATTGCAAAATAATTTGGATGCAAAACTGAATAGCGAACTTTCAAAGTATGGATATCAGCTGGATGCCGCTCATAAACTCTTTCGTTTTATTACCAGCATTTTTGAGCGGACTCCTCCTGAACTCATTACATGGAAGTTTAAAGTTATTATGCCGGTTGGAGACTGGGACTTCAGTCAAAAAATCATCCTAAACTTTCATCGAATGAATGAAGTCTTTACATCTGAATGTGCATTTATAATTGTAGATAGCAATTTGTATCTGATTGAACCTTACGAGGCGGATTACTCTGGTCGTGATCATATTTGTTATCAATATAACGCCCCTCAAAATGAGTCCCTAACCATAAAGGACAAGCAGTTTCAGTTATCTGAATACTACGACTCTGCTATAACCAGTATTTTTGCTCAACCTACATATAAAGAACTGGACGAAGCAATGGACTATTACAATACCAGATATGTACGAGATTCCTCGTGCGCAGTGCTTTCACAAATATGGACAGACGAGGCTAAAAGAGAATTTGTTCAAAAACCAGAACATTTCATGCGAGACTCTTTATGGCAGTGCCTACAGAATATTTTACGGAACCATACTGTCAAGCGGGAGCAAATTGTTGATGCAACACATCCCGTTGACATTAAAGTAACTTGGCCCGCAATAAATAATGTTGCATTAATTGAAGTGAAATGGCTGGGCGATTCCGGCCAAACACAATATCGTGATGCACGAGCAAACGAAGGCGCAAAGCAATTAATTGATTATCTGGCGTCATCCGTCCAAGAGGAACCAGACAAACATTTCGTAGGATATCTAACGGTATTTGATGGGCGTCGCGGAAAGACAAGCAATCAATACGAGCGGCAAGAAATAAACTATAGATCAGAGTATTCTTCTCATCCGAGCATGAACTACAGAAGATTTTATATGGCGGAATGTGTGTGATCGTTGTTTGATTTTCCGTTACTATAGCAAACAGAAACTCACCGACATGAGTGCCAATGACTCAGCACCCATGTCGGTGAGTTTTTTACTTGTTCTCCTTCGTTTTCTTCGGCCCCTTCTTCCGGTCCCGTCAAGATTTATGCGCAAAATTGTTTGCAGACTCCGGCAGACCTGAAGT
>ERZ780178.751-NODE-751-length-23109-cov-4.527804_pt1 | contig 23109 bp, 19 predicted proteins | sample MGYA00511018_ERZ780178 | MGnify/ENA primary metagenome ERZ780178 (study PRJEB29588, sample SAMEA2151439) | human gut metagenome | biome: human gut; feature: human-associated habitat; material: faeces | place: Denmark | collected 2008/2010 ...
GGGCGGCTTCCTCGCCGTCTCCTGGACCGACACGATTCAGGCTCTCCTCATGTGCCTCGCCCTGATCGTGACGCCGATCGCCGTCATGTACGACCTCGGCGGCTTCACCGCCGCCACCGAGTGCGTCGCGAGCGTCGACATCAAGATGCTCAACATCCTCGAGGGCCACACCCTCGTGGGCATCGTCAGCCTTCTCGCCTGGGGTCTGGGCTACTTCGGCCAGCCGCACATCCTCGTGCGCTTCATGGCCACCCGCTCCATCAAGGTGATCCCGAACGCCCGCCGCGTCGCCACCCTCTGGATGAGCTTCTGCCTCTCGGGCGCCGTCGCCGTCGGCTTCTTCGGCGCGGCCTTCTTCGCCGAGCACCGCGACGTCGCCTCCCTCGTCGAACAGAACCACGAGCGCGTCTTCATCGTCCTCTCGGGCCTTCTCTTCAATCCCTGGATCGCCGGCATCCTAATGTCCGCCATTCTCGCGGCCGTCCTGTCCACGCTCTCCTGCCAGCTGCTCGTGTGCTCGTCGACTCTCACCGAGGACTTCTACCGCACGTTCATCCGCCGCAACGCCTCCCAGCGCGAACTCGTCTGGTTCGGCCGCAGCATGGTGCTCCTCGTCTCGGTCGTCGCCGTCTGGCTCGCCCGCGACCCCAACAGCCTCGTGCTCTCCCTCGTCTCCTACGCCTGGGCGGGCTTCGGCGCGGCCTTCGGCCCCGTCATCATCATGTCGCTCTGGTGGCGCCGCATGACGCGCAACGGCGCGCTCGCGGGCATGATCACCGGCGCCGTCACGGTCCTCGTCTGGAACCACTACGCCTGGCTCGGCCTCTACGAAATCCTTCCGGGCTTCGTCTTCGCCCTCATCGCCATCGTCGTCGTGAGCCTTCTCGACAAGGCTCCCTCCAAGAGCATCGCGAAGACCTTCGACGAAGTCCAGGCCGCCGTGCGCAATCCCGCCTGACCGCTTCAGGCCTGCCACGATTGAAAAGAGGAGCCTCGCGCTCCTCTTTTCACATCCGACCCGAATGCAGTCCGTGCAGGCCAAATCCGTTAGAATCTCCTGCACAACGCTTTTCGGGGAAGCCGCCGCAGCGGCCGTCCCCATCCCGCTTTCCGCGGCGCCCGCAACCGGCTGCCGCATGACCTTCATTCATGGCACGCTCTTCACATCTTGCGGCCCAGCGCCGCGAACTCAGCTTCATCCTCAACCGCCTGACGGCCTATACGACCCTCGCCGACCGTGACATCCTCGAGCAGCGTCTGCGCACGATCCTCGAGAAGCCGCTCTCCGACGACTTCTACATCATGGCCAACGAAGTCTTCGACAAGATCGAGGCCCAGCATCCTTCCGTCGCCAACGAGGCCCGCGGGAACTTCTACGGCATGCTCTCCGAGGTGAAGTACGAATACAGGACCCCGACCGAGTCCACATCGATGCTGATGGTCGGCCTGATGATGAGCACGTTCTTCAAGACCGCCTGCCCCAACGTCACGCTCTCGCAGGAAACCGCCGACAAGGTTGTCGAGATCCTCAAGAAGCACTACATCAACCCGAAGGCCAAGATCACGATCTTCCATGAAATGCTCCGCAGCAACCAAGGGCCCGCCAACGATACCGAGACGGCGGGCAGGCTCACGCGTGCGATGGCCGAATGCAAGGGAACCCTCTACACCAAGGAACACCTCGACGTACCCGAAGGCGAGGATGACCCCATCGCCGCGCTTGAGAACGAACGCATCTACGGCCTCTACCTGCGCCACCTCGTCATCACCGTAACCGTGCCTGCGGGCGAGCTCGCCGTCATCCCTACCGCTGGTGGGACACCGCGCGCCACCCCGAGTTCTGCGTCAGCGGCCACTTCGATCCCAACCAGATCCTCAAGAATCCGTTTGCGTTCGACATGCAGGAGGCCCTCAAGTCCAACATCGCGTCCTGCCAGACGATCTTCACGGAACCCATGCCCCTCGTCAAGGGACTCGACTTCTTCGAGCAGCAGCTCTCGCCCTTCCGCATATACCCGCTCCTTACAAATGCCGTGCAGACGGCGGATTGCGAGCCCGACCAATTCTGCGCCTCGATCGCCATCTTCTGCTCGCGTCCCGACGCGGCCAAGATCTACGCCTCCGAAATCCGCATTGCACTCTCCATGGAGACCTCCCGCGACCAGCCCTTCTCGGGCGACTGCATCTCCTTCCAGGACACGGGCGTCGACCTCAACACATACGCCACCAACTTCGAACGCTTCTTCAACATGCTCGGCCTCACCGACGTCGTCATCCACGAAGAGCCCCGCTACTATGAATACGAGGACGAGGGCGGCCGCATCTACGTGAACGCCCGCGGCGTCTCCATGCCGCTCAACCCAAACTTCGCCCCCGTCATGCCCGCACACTTCCTCAACTGACGCGCGGCACATGCAAAAAGACGGCCCTGCGCTTCCTGCGCGAGACCGTCTTTTTCACGAAACCCCTCCCCCTGCACTTGCAAACATGGAGCTGACCATGTATTGCCAACCCGAGCACCCTCCTGCTTGGCACCATGGCCTCTGCTGACTTCTCACGGCAAGCTTTACTCCATCGCCCTGTTGGGGCGATGTCCGTGAGACCTCCTCGGGCAAGGACACGCTCACTCCCCTCATGCAGCTGCCTCATTGCGCATCGCGACGCACACACTGCGAAGGGGCTTCGCCGTTGCCGGCGAAGCCCCTTTCGTCATGAGCAGCTCACGAGTCGGACGGATCCGAGCACCTCAGCGTCACTGAGCGGCCTTCTCCACGTCGAACGTGAACCTGCCGTCCTTCGCGCCCACGCGGATCGTGTCGCCGGGACCTGCGGAACCCTCGAGCATGACCATCGCAAGACGATTCTCGATGTGGTCCTGGATCGCGCGCTTGAGCGGACGTGCGCCGTAATGCGGATCGAAGCCCACTTCGGCGAGTTCCGCCATGGCCTCGTCGGTCACCTCGAGCGTCACGTCCTGGGCGGCCACGCGGGCCTGCAGGCTCTTGAGCTGGATCGCGGCGATGCGACGGATGGCCTCGCTACCGAGCGAGTTGAAGATCACGATCTCGTCGATGCGGTTGATGAACTCCGGACGGAAGTGCTCCCGCACCTCGGTCATCACGGCATTCTTCACGCTCTCCCTCGACTCGCCGATCATCTCCTGAATCTCGGAGGAGCCCAGATTCGAGGTCATGACGATCACGGTGTTCTTGAAGTCCACCGTGCGGCCCTGGCCGTCGGTCATGCGGCCGTCGTCAAGCACCTGCAGCAGGACGTTGAAGACATCGGGATGAGCCTTCTCGACTTCGTCAAGAAGAATCACGCTGTAGGGATGACGGCGGACGGCCTCCTTCCTCGTAACCCACGTATCCCGGAGGCGCGCCGATCAGGCGGGCGACGCTGTGCTTTTCCATGAACTCGCTCATGTCGATGCGCACGAGCGCATCCTCCGTGTCGAAGAGGAACTGCGCGAGCGCCTTCGTGAGCTCGGTCTTGCCGACGCCCGTCGGGCCGAGGAAGAGGAAGCTGCCGTAAGGACGGTTCGGATCCGAAAGCCCTGCACGGCTTCTCAGAATCGTCTCGGCCACGCGCTTGACGGCTTCGTCCTGCCCCACGACGCGCTCCTCGAGCGCATCCTTCATGTGCAGGAGCTTCTGGCGCTCGCCCTCCATCATCTTCGCGACGGGAATGCCCGTTGCGCGACTGACGACTTCGGCGATTTCCTCGGCACCCACGGTGGTTCTGAGAAGCTTCGGCTTGGGCGCATCGCCCGCTTCGGCCTTCTCGGCCTTCTCGGCCTTCTTCAGGCGTTCCTCAAGCTTGGGCAGAACGGCGTACTGAAGCTCGGCGAGCTTTTCGTACTGGGCCGTGCGACGGTACTCCTCCATCTGGTGACGCGTGCGGTCGATCTCGTCGCGGACGCTCTTGGCGCCGAGCGCCTCGCTCTTCTCCTTCTTCCAGACCTCCTCAAGGTCGGCATACTCGCGGGAGAGCTTGTCGATCTCGTCCTCAATCGCCTGCAGACGCTTCTTCGAGGCGTCGTCGGTCTCCTTCTTCATGGCCTCGCGCTCGATCTTGAGCTGGATCAGGCGGCGGTCAAGCTTGTCGAGAGCCTCGGGCTTGGAATCGATCTCCATCTTCACGCGGGCCGCGGCCTCGTCGATCAGATCGATGGCCTTGTCGGGCAGGAAGCGGTCGGTGATGTAGCGGTGCGAAAGTTCGGCCGCGGCCACGATGGCTGGGTCGGTGATCTCGACGCCATGATGCGCCTCATAGCGTTCCTGCAGGCCGCGCAGAATGGCGATCGTGTCCTCGACGCTCGGTTCGTCGACCAACACCTTCTGGAAGCGGCGCTCGAGGGCGGCATCCTTCTCGACGTACTTGCGGTACTCGTCAAGAGTGGTCGCGCCGATCACGTGCAGCTCGCCGCGCGAGAGCGCGGGCTTGAGCATGTTGCCCGCATCCATCGAGCCTTCCGTCTTGCCGGCACCCACCACGGTGTGCAGCTCGTCGATGAAGAGGATGATCCTGCCGGACTCGGCCGTCACTTCCTTCAGAAGCTTCTTGAGACGCTCCTCGAACTCGCCGCGGTACTTCGCACCCGCAATCAGGCCCGCCATGTCGAGCGAGAGAATGCGCTTGCCGCGAAGGCTGTCGGGCACCTCGTTGTTGACGATGCGCTGCGCCAGACCCTCGACCACGGCCGTCTTGCCCACGCCGGGCTCGCCGATCAGGCAGGGGTTGTTCTTCTGGCGGCGGTTCAAAATCTGGATGACGCGTTCGATCTCCTCCTCGCGGCCGACGACCGCGTCGAGCTTGCCGTCGCGTGCGCGCTGGGAGAGATTGATGCAGTAGGAGTCGAGGAATTTGTGCTTGCTCCCCTTTTCGACCTTCTTGTTGCTGCGCGGGCTCTGCGTCTGCTCGGCCTCGTTGCCATTTTGTGCGTCGTTCGCAGCAGGATTTCCGCCGAAAAAGCGGCTCAGGAACGGGAATGTGGCGGTCTTGCCGTCCTCGTCCTCGTTATCGGCGTCCGGATCGTCGGCGTCGGTCAGCCCTTCGAGGTTTTCCGCGCCGCCGAAGGCGCCCATCATTTCATTGGAGATATTGTCAAGGTCCTCATCCGTGATGCCCATGCGGCGCATCATCTCGTCCACCTGCGGCAGTCCGAGATTTTTCGCGCACTTGAGGCAAAGTCCTTCGTTGACGTTCTGCCCGTTTTCCTGACGGGTGATGAACACAACGGCGATATTCTTTTTACATCTGGAACAAAGTTGCGGCTGCATAGTATTTCCTCCTTGGGGTAAAGATCAGGGTAACAGCGCGGCGACAAGCCCGCGCGGAGTATGGCTCATAAAAAACGATAACAGATACGTGCCCTCGTAGTCGGCAAAGGCCTTGACGCCGAGCTTCGGTGCGACATCGCAGACGAGAAACAGCAAAAGTGCGCCCTCGATCAGGCCCAGCGCGCCGCCGCCGATGGTGTTGAGCGCGTTCAACACTGGCAAGTCTAACACCTTGTCAATGCCGCCTGTCACTAAGCGGAGCAGCAGCGTGAGCACCAAAAAGCACAGCACGAACACGAGTGTCCTCACCACGCTGCCGAGCAGCGTCCTTACGGCGGCAAGCGCTGCGTCGCGCGCGGCATTTCGAAGCGACTGACGCACCGCGCCGTCGAAATCGAAGCGCAGCAGCTTTTTGAGAAGGCCTGTCACCGCGAGCGGCGAATCGTCCTGCCGAACGTTTTCCGCGTCCTGCGCGGCGTCGCCGTTTGGCGTTTCACCCGAGGCGTCGCTCTCCGCCGGGGTCTCCCCCTCGATCTGCGGGACATCCCCCTGCGGTGTCTGCGATTCGGTATCAAACCACTCCTCCACGCTCTTTTCAAGGCGCGGCATCAGCATGTCGGTCACGGGCTCGGTCAAAGCGTCGGTCAGAAGCGACGCGCCGATCAGCGCGAGCACGATCGCCGCCAGCGCCATAAAGCTGCGGAACAGCCCCCGCTTGGCGCCGAACACGACGCCTAAAATGAGCACGAGCGCGAAGACTGCATCGATCATAAGACCATTATTCACGTTTCCCGCGCTCCTTTCAAGTCATAAATTGTAACATTTTTAGCGTTTTACAGAAATTACGGAATATAAAGCCAGGCGGACGACGAGCCGATCAGCACCGCCGTACCATCCTCGCGCATGATGACAGAGCGCGCGTACTCCGTGCCGTCCAGCCGCGCGTATTCCTGCAGCTGCGGCGTGTAGAGCACCAGACTGTCGCTGTACAGAACGGCGATATACTTCCCCGCCGCGGACATGGACAGAACCTCCTGACTGCTGTCGAGACTTGCCATCTCTGTACCGTCGGACGAGACAGTCACGAGCTTCAAGGTGCTGCCCGAGCGGTAGCGGCTCAGCAGCAGCGCCGCGTAGTTGTCGCCGTCCATGCTCGAACCGCGCAGATACGGGTATTCGTAGCGATAGCTGCCGGAAAGCGTACCGTCCGATGAAAAGAGCGTCAAGCTCTCGTCCGTCAGGCACGAGAGCGTACCGGCCACGCTGTCGAGCGATAGCAGGAGCGAGCCCGTGAGTGTGTTGACCGAGTCCGCCTTATCGCTGCCGAGGGAATAGATGCTCACCGTGTCGGCGAATATGCCGTCCGACTCGCCGAGCGTCACCGCCGCCATGCGCTTGCAGTCGCGCATGACGACCGCGTCGATAACATAGTGCTCCGAGGAGTTGAAGGCAAACGTCTTCTCGCCCGAAGCGTCGTACACCGTAACAGCGGACTTGTAGCCGCTCTTTTCGGCGTTGAGCGCCAGATAGTCCGAGGAATTGACGCTGACCGACAGGATATTGCCGCTGCACTCGCCGCTCATATCGCGCACAAGGCCGCTTGCAGAGTAAATAAGAAGCGTCTGCCCGCCGATATCATAGACCGCGGCGGTCTGGCCGCCGACAGCGATGGCGGGATTCGTGAGCTTCACACTCATGCTGTCCACCACGCTTCCGCTGCTGCTGTAGATCGACACGCCCGTCGTCGAAGCGACGATCAGATGGTCGCCGAGCAGCGCAAAGGTGTTGCTGCGGTCGTTGCTGAACGAGTACATCTCCACCTTGCCCTGCTCATCCTGCGTGACCTTATTGTAGGAGAAAAGGCGGCGCACACTGTCAAGGCTGCTCAGGTCCTTCCACGCCGCGGCGACGACCACGGCCAGCACGACCACAAGCGCCAGAATCACCATCAGCGCCCGCTTGAGCCCGCCGCCGGAGCGGCGCGGGGCCGCCTGCGAGCGCCTCAGCTCCTCGCGTGTTCCCTTTTCCTCTTTGAGATCATTCATTGAGCCGTTCATCCTCATACCAAAGTCTCGTCATGTACAGTCCGCCCGGCGGCACCGTGGGGCCGGCGAGCGAGCGGTCGCCGGAGGCCAGGATCTCGGGGATGTCCTCTGGCGTGAGCTTCCCCTCGGCGGCGTAGAGCACCGTGCCGGTGATCGCCCGTACCATGTTATACAGGAACCCGTCCGCGCAGACCTTGAGTTCCAAAAGATCACCCGAGCGCGACACGCGGCAGTAGTGCACGGTGCGCACGGTGGTCTTCGTCTCCGTGCCGACAGAGCGGACGGCGCGGAAATCGTGCGTGCCCTCAAAGGCGCGCGCCGCGCGGTCCATCACCTCTTCGTCGAGGTGCTTGGGGTAAAAGTAAGCCCTGTTGACATAGAACGGGTTTTTGATGCGGGAATTATAAATGCGGTAGGTGTATTCCTTTTTTTGACACGAGAGGATCGCGTTGAAATCATCCGCCACCTCAAGCGCTTCGCGCACGACGATATCCTCCGGCGTGTGCGTGTTGATGGCAAACGGCAGGCGCTCGACTGGAATGCGCGACTCGGTATGGAAATTGGCGATGTAGCGCTCGGCGTGCACGCCCGCGTCCGTGCGGCCGCAGCCGACGAGCTTGACGTTCCCGCCGCAGACCTTCGAGAGGCCCTTTTCCATCGTCTCGCAGACGCTTGAGACCGTCTTCTGCACCTGCCAGCCGTGATAGGCCGTGCCGTTATACATGAGCTTGAGGGCGATGTTTCGCATAAAAGCGTCCTTTCTTCTTATCGCAGCGCGATGACCGCGGCCACGAGCACGGCATAATAGCCGAGCACCAGATAGTCGCGCGTCTGGTAGTGCAGCACATTGAGCTTCGTGCGGCCTTCGTCGCCGTGGTAGCAGCGGCATTCCATGGCCGTCGCCAGCTCGTCGGCGCGGCGGAACGCGCTGACAAACAGCGGCACAAGCAGCGGCACGAGCGCCTTGGCGCGCTGCATAAGGCTTCCGGTCTCAAAGTCGGCGCCGCGCGCCTTCTGCGCGGACATGATCTTATCCGTCTCTTCGATGAGCGTCGGGATGAAGCGAAGCGCGATCGACATCATCATCGCGAGCTCATGCACAGGGACCTTGATCTTCTTGAGCGGGCCCAGCAGGCTCTCCAGACCGTCCGTCAGGCGGATGGGAGAGGTCGTATACGTGAGCAGGAACGTTCCCATGATCAAAAGCGTGATGCGCAGCATCATCGTGATGGCGGCGCGCACGCCCTCGATCGTGATGCGGAAGATCCAGAAATGGCACAGCTCCGTGCCGGGGGTGTAAAAGAGGTTCAAAAGCGCCGTGAACGCGATAATGAACAGCACCGGCTTTAATCCCTTGAAAAGCGCCTTCGCGCCCACGCGCGAGATGCGCACGGCGACAATCAGCGTCAGAATGAGAACGCCGTAGGCAATGTAGCTCTTCGCCGTAAAGAGCGCCACGACGTAAAACACCGTGACGAGGAGCTTTGTGCGCGGGTCGAGCTTATGGGCGAGCGTGTCGCCCGGGAAAAACTGGCCGAGCGTGATATCCTTCAGCATTTTTTGCCGCCCCCTCTCTTGAGCGCGACAAGCTCTTTGCTGAGCTCATCGACGGTGTAAACGGCGGGGTTGATGGCAATGCCTTTATCGCGCAGCGCCATCGCGACGCGCGTGACCTGCGGCACGTCGAGGCCCGCGGTCATCAGCTCGTCGCCGCGGGCAAAAACCTCGCGCGGCGTGCCGCTCATGAGCACGTGGCTGTCCGACAGGACAACGATGCGGTCGACGTTTTTCGCGATCTCCTCCATGCTGTGGCTCACGAGCACAACGGTCGTGCCGCGCGCGCGGTGGAATTCGCGGATGTTTGAAAGCAGCTCTTCCCTGCCCTGCGGGTCAAGGCCCGCGCTCGGCTCGTCGAGCACGAGCACCTCGGGCTCCATCGCAATAACGCCCGCGATGGCCACGCGGCGCTTCTGTCCGCCGGAGAGGGCGAACGGCGATTTTTCCAGCAGATCGTCGGTAAGCCCCGCAAAGTGCGCGGATTCACGCACGCGGCGGTCGATCTCGTCTTTGGATAAGCCCATGTTCGTCGGGCCGAACGCGATATCGCGGTAAACAGTCTCTTCAAAAAGCTGGTATTCCGGATACTGGAACACGAGGCCCACGCGGAATCTTACGTCCCGAATTTTCTTCGGGTCCGACCAGATGTCCTCTCCACCGAGAAGTATCCGGCCGGAGGTCGGCTTGAGCAGGCCGTTCAAGTGCTGGATCAGCGTCGACTTGCCGCTGCCCGTGTGGCCGATGATGCCCAAAAATTCGCCGCGATAGATCGCGAGCGACATATCCTGCACCGCACTGCGGCAAAAGGGCGTACCCTCCCCGTAGGTGTGCGTCAGGTTTTCTACACGAATGATCTCTTCCAAGGTTACAGTCCTCTTAGGTAAAATTTTTCGCAATGGCGTCTGCGCATTCCTCTACGGTGATGGCATCCACGGGGACGTCCATGCCCGCCTCGCGCAGGGAAAAGAGCAGCGAGACCGTGTCCGGCACGGCAAGGCCGATGTCCTCCAGCTCTTTTTTGCGGGTGAAAACCTCGCGCGGCTTGCCGTCCATGACGACAAGGCCGTCGTTCATCACGATGACGCGGTCAGCGTGCTCGGCTTCGTTCATGTGGTGGGTGATGAGAACGACCGTGATGCCCTGCTCGCGGTTGAGCTTTTCGACGGCCGCGAGCACCTCGCGCCGGCCGATGGGGTCGAGCATGGCGGTCGCCTCGTCGAGCACGATGCACTCGGGCTTCATCGCCAGCACGCCCGCGATGGCGATGCGCTGCTTCTGTCCGCCGGAGAGCAGATGCGGCGCGTGCTTGACAAACTGCGTCATGCCGACGGCCTCGAGCGCGTCGTCCACGCGCTTTCTGATCTCGGCGCTCGGCACACCCAAATTCTCCGGTGCGAATGCGACGTCCTCTTCGACGACGTTCGCCACGATCTGGTTGTCAGGGTTCTGGAACACCATGCCCACGCGCCTGCGAATTTCGAGCAGGAGCGACTCGTCCATCGTGTCCATGCCCTCGACATAGACCTTGCCGCCGCTTGGCAGCAGGACTGCGTTGAAGGTCTTGGCAAGCGTCGATTTTCCGCTGCCGTTGTGGCCGAGGATCACGACAAAGCTGCCGCGCTCGATGGTCACATCCACCCCGCGCAGCGCGCGGGTGTTCACCTGGTCTTCCGTGCCCGGATAGGTGAAGGCCAGGTCTTGGGTCTTGATCATTTCCATAAAAGTTGCGTTCCTTAATCGTTGTCCCGAAAGAGCCTTCGGGGATTCATCGCCGCAAAGCGGCGGATTCCTTTATTCCGAGAACCAGCGGCCCGTCGCGCCGCAGGGCAGCGCGAGCCCCGTCTCCGTCACGGGCAGGCCCAGCTCGTCCCACGTGACCTTGCCGCCGTACTTTTCCGCAACGAGCAGGTGCAGCATGTAGCCGAGCACCGAGGGAGCGAGCCCCGTCGTATACGAGTTGATGATGACAAAAAGCGGCTTGTCCGATAAGACCTGCGCGCAGAGCTTCACGAACGGGAAAAGATTGTCCTCCAACTTCCAGACCTCTCCCCCGGGGCCGCGGCCGTAGCTCGGCGGGTCCATGATGATGGCGTCATACATCTTGCCGCGGCGGATCTCACGCTCGACAAATTTCGCGCAGTCGTCGATGATCCAGCGCACCGGCGCATCGGAAAGGCCGCTGACACGCGCGTTCTCGCGCGCCCAGTTGACCATGCCCTTTGCCGCATCCACGTGGCAGACCTGAGCGCCTGCCGCCGCACACGCGACCGTCGCGCCGCCGGTGTAGGCGAAGAGGTTCAGCACGCGGATGGGCCGGCCCGCGTTTTTGATCTTCTCGCGCGCAAAATCCCAGTTGACGGCCTGCTCGGGGAACAGTCCCGTGTGCTTAAAATTCATGGGCTTGACCTGGAATTTGAGATCCTTGTAATTTACCGTCCAGCTCTCGGGCAGCTTTTCCTTGTCCCAATGTCCGCCGCCCGAGGACGAACGGTAATAGCGGCCCTGCGCGTTGCGCCAGCCGCGGTTCGTGCGCGGCGTCTCCCAGATCGCCTGAGGGTCAGGCCGCACCAGAATTTGCTTTCCCCAGCGTTCGAGCTTTTCTCCGCCGCCGCAGTCCAGCAGCTCATAATCTTCCCAACCGTCCGCGATCCACATACATTTTCTCCTTTGCCGCATGGGCATACTTGTTCATAATAATCAATGTATTATACTACGCATTCGATTGAATAGTCAATGTATAAATCGTGAACGATCCTGCGCCATTCGCTTAATTTTCTTTTCCCGTGGACTTTGCCGCGCGCTTGTGGTATGCTGGCAGAAACGACACAAGGAAAGCTGGTCTTTTTTGATGGATAAACTGCTGCTGCACTCCTGCTGCGCCCCCTGCTCGGTCTACTGCGTGGACACGCTGCGCGCCGACGGGATCGAGCCCACGTCACTCTGGTTCAACCCGAACATTCACCCCTGGACGGAGTATGACGCGCGCCGCCGCACGCTGCTCGAATACGGGGAAAAAGAGCATGTAGAAGTGCATATTTTAGAGGATTACGGCCTGCGCGACTTTGTCCGCGCCGTGAGTGCGGATATCGACCACCGCTGCGCGCACTGCTACACCATCCGCCTCGGCACGGCGGCCAAATACGCCGCCGACCACGGCTACGACGCGTTCACATCGTCCCTGCTCATCTCTCCGTATCAGAACCACGAGCTCTTAAAGGCCGTGGGCGAAACGATGGGCAGGAAGTACGGCGTCGAATTCTACTACCGTGACTTCCGCCCCGGTTTTCGCGAGGGGCAGGCCAAGGCGCGCGAGATGGGCCTCTACATGCAGAAATACTGCGGCTGCATCTTCTCTGAAGAGGACCGCTATTCGACCAAGATCGAAAAGGCGAAAAAGCGCTACGCCGAAGAATAAGCAGCTTGCAAAAGGCAAGACCCGTTGGATGCTCCAACGGGTCTTTTTTCATTCTTTCGCGGCGATCAGCGCGTCGTGCACGAGCTGCAAGGCGCGCTCTGCGTCGTCGCGCAGGACGTAAAAGCTCATGAACCGCTCCCCCGCCGCAACGGCGAAGACGGTGATCTCCGCCCGTTCGAGCGCCGTGACGGCTATCTTCTCTTTCTCGATGCTCGGCAGCGCGCCGCCGACCGCCGTGATGGCCGCAAGGCGGCTCCGCCCGCTCTTTTTCTGCGTCACGCCGACGACGCTTATATCTTCGTCCGTTTCACAAACGACGCTGCCATTGCCGCCTTCCCTGCACGACCGCACGGTGATGGGAACGCCGCACGCCTGCGCGAGCGCCACGCTGCGGTCGTGAAGCACCTGTGCGCCTTTCTGTGCGAGCAGCAGCATGTCGTCATACGAGATCACCTCGCGCCGCACAGCGTTTTGGCAGATGCGCGGGTCAGAAGAAAATATCCCGTCCACGTCTGTGTAGATGACGAGCCCATCGGCCTTCAGCGCCGCGGCGAGCGCCACTGCACTCGTGTCCGAGCCGCCGCGTCCGAGCGTCGTGACGTCGCCATTTTCGTCGACGCCCTGAAAGCCCGCCGCGACCACAACGCGGCCCTCGGCCAGCTCCTTCCGGATACGCGCGGTGTCGATCAGTTCGATCTCCGCGTTCCCATGTGTACCGTCCGTTTCGATGGGGATCTGCCATGCGCAGAGGGATACCGCCTCCACGCCGATGGACCGCAGCGTCATCGCGCCGAGCGCGGCGCTCATCTGCTCGCCCGCGGAGAGCAGCATGTCGAGCTCGCGCGGCGAAGGCCGCTCGCTGATCTCCTTTGCCTTTTGCAGCAGGCCGTCCGTCGTGTCGCCCTGCGCGGAGAGAACGACGACCACGTCGTCGCCTTCGTCCACCCGCGATTTGACGATGCGCGCCATGCGCAGAAGATGCGCATAGTCGCACACGGAGCTGCCGCCGAATTTCTGTACAATCAGGCTCATAAGAACCACTTCCAACAAAAAATGGATTGACAGCGCTCATCTCAGCCGCTGCCAATCCATCGTATGAACTTGTACAAGCCCGCGTGACTCAGGCCGCGAGGATATCGAAGCGCACCACGCCATCGAGCGCAAGCGCCCGCGCCATCATCTCCTCGATCGACTCCTGCATCTCGGACGTCTCGGCCGAGATCGTCACCGCGGCACAGCCGTTGGTGGGAATGCTCTGGTTGATGGTCAGAATATTTGCGCCTGAACCGGCAAAAATAGAAAGGACGTCAGACAATACGCCGGGGTTGTTCTTGAGCATCGTGTAGAACGTGATGATGCGGCCGGTCTTCATGTCGTTGAAGGGGCGCACCGCATCGCGGTACTTATAAAATGCGCTGCGGCTGATGCCGACGGCGCGGGCGGCGTCACCCGCAGTGCGCACCTCGCCGGACTGGAGCATGCGCTTCGCCTCCGCCACCTTGATAAAAATTTCCGGAAGGGCCTCTGCCGAGACCAAATAAAATTTCGTTGCAGGCGCCATAATGTTTCTCCTTCGCGGTCATCTGTCTTTATATGGCAGGATTTTAGCATATCTTAACGCATATTGCAACACTTTTTTCGATGGGAGGTCTGCAAAATTTGAATGAAGAACGGCTGAGACGCTTCCTCACTTTGTCGCTCGCGCTTTTCATGGGTGCATCTCTCTTTTATGTCTGCTTTCGCTATGTGCTGCCGTGGTGTTTGCCGTTTCTGCTCGCGCTGCTCGTCGCGGCGCTGCTGGAACCGGTCGTTTTGTATCTGCGGCGGAAATTTCACTTTCAACGTGGCTTTTCCGCGCTGATCCTGACGCTAACGCTGCTGTTTCTGCTCGGCGGGCTGCTGTCGCTCCTGTGGTCTACGCTGCTTTCTCAGACGAACGCGCTGCTCGCCGCCGCGCCCGCGTTTTTCGACGCGATCCCCGCCGCAGCGGACGATCTGCTCTCCCGATTGGAGCAGTTCAGCGCGTCGAGTCCCGAATGGCTCAGCGGCTATCTGCACGAGCAGCTTTTCAGGGCCGTCACGGACGCGGACAGCCTGCTGCGCTCGCTGTCTTCGCGCGCGGTGGCGTGGCTCGGCTCTGCCGCCGCGGCGCTGCCGGGCGGCGTGCTCGCCATCGCGACGGGCGTGCTTGCGATCTTCTTCACCTCCGCGTCGTACCCCGAGCTCTGCGCGGCACTCGAACACGCCGTGCCGGAAGAAGCGATGGCAAAGCTGCGGCTCTTTCGCGGCGGCGTAATGCGCTCGCTTGCGCGGTGGCTGCGCGCGCAGGCAACGCTGTCGCTCATCACGTTTTCAGAGCTTCTTATCGGCTTTCTCCTCATGCGCCAGAGCTATTCCCTGCTGCTCGCCTTTCTCATCACACTGCTCGACGCGCTGCCGGTCTTCGGCACGGGCACGGCGCTCGTGCCGTGGGCGGTCTTCACGCTGCTGTTCGGCTTCCCGCCCAAGGCCATCGTGCTCCTCGCGCTCTACCTCTGCACGCTCATCACGCGCAACACGCTCGAGCCCAAGCTTCTCTCCGCGCAGGCGGGGCTGCCGCCGGTCGCGTCGCTTTTTGCGATGTACCTCGGCTACTGCACATTCGGCGTGGCAGGGATGGTGCTCTTCCCCTTCCTCCTGCTGCTGTTCGCGCAGATTCGAAACGCAAAAGCGGAAGCTGCCGCATAAAAAAGAGAACGGTGAAAACCGTTCTCTTTTTTATTGCTTTTTACCGGCCTGTGCCGCCGTTATTGAGCAGCCAGTTGAGGAACTGGCCGTTGTCTCCGACATCGCCGGATGCGCTGTCTCCCGCTGTGCCGGTGTTGTCAGACGGCGTCTGTGTGCCGCTGTCGCCGCCAGTGGTGGCATCACCGCCCGGCGTCGTGCCGCTGCCGTCATCCGGTGCATCCGGGTCCGGCGTGGGCTCCAGCGGCGTTGTGTGCGTCGTGCACATGCCGCTGTACATCAGATCGCTGTATAGCTGCACTGTGCCGCTGTTCGTGCGCACCGGTTCGCCTGCAGGGATCGACGAAATGAGCCCTTCTTCGAGCTGTGCCTGATACGTTGCCTGAAGCGCGGCGCTCAGCGGCGTCGTGAGAAGCTCGCGCTTGTAGCCCCAACCGCTGCTGACGTTCGGCTGGCTCAGATCGAGCACATAGGCCGTCGTAACATTCGGGCAGTAGTCGGAGGCGAGCATGCCGGAATCGGCGCAGACGGTTACGCTGATGTGTCCGTCGCAGCTCAGCGAGGGCGCATAGTCCTTTGCGACCTTGACAGTCTGCGAGGGACAGCCGGCCGAGGCCAGAAGTCCCGTCTGCGTGCAGACGGTCACGCTGACCATGTCGGCGCTGCTAACTTCAAAGTCCTTGTTCGGAAGGCCCGCGTGAACCTTGCTCATAAACGTCTTCCACAGCGTGGCCGCGGGGTTGCCGCTCGCCACGATGCGCGTCGGCGTGTCGTAGCCGACCCAGACCGCTGCCGTGTAATACGGCGTGTAACCGACAAAGTAACGGTCGTTGTTGCTGTTGGTCGAACCGGTCTTACCGGCGATGGTCATACCGGAGAAGTTCGCGCCCGTACCCGTACCGCTGCGCACGACGTTTTTCAGGAGTTCGTTCATCGCATAGGCGGTGCTCTCCTCCATCGCGACGTGGGACTCGGTCTTATTTTCAAGGATGACGTTGCCGTTGTGGTCAAGCACCTCGGTATACGTTCTCGGCGTGGTGTAAACGCCGCCGCGGGCAAATGTTGCGTAGGCCGCGGCCATCTCGCGCGTCGTCACGCCCTTGGAAAGGCCGCCGAGCGCGAGCGCGCCCGCCGCGGTCATATCGTCGTTCGTCAGCGTCGTGAAGCTTAAGTTTTCGGTCATAAAGGCATACGACGCGGGCAGCGTCAGCTTGATGGCCGTGCGCACCGCCGTGGGGTTGGACGAATTGCGGATGGCATCTTGCAGCGTCATAATGCTGCGGTAGCCCGAGTAGGCGTTCACCGGCCAAATACTGCCGCCGAGCATTTCAACGGGATAGTCGTCGATGACGCTCGCGGGCGTGATGACGCCGGCGTCCAGCGCGGGCGCGTAAACGCTCAAGGGCTTGATGGCAGAACCGCACTGACGCACAACGGTCGAATAGTCGAGCAGGAACCTGCCTTCGCGCTCGCCCACGCGGCCCGCAACGGCGACGATGTCGCCCGTCGTGTTGTCGATGATCGTCGCGCCGGACTGGAGCAGCTCGCCCTTGGACGAGGTGTAGTTCAGGTTATTGCGGTCGGCATAAACGCTCTCCACGATGGACTGCACTTTGGGATCGACCGTGCAGTAGATGGAGTAGCCGCCGGTGTAGAGCAGATCCTTTGCGACCGACTCATCATATCCGAGCTGTTCGTGCATATCGGCGACGATGTCGTTGAACATGCGCTCAACAAAGTAGGAGTCATACTCCGTGCTCGAGGCGGTATCCACCCTGCTTGCAACCCCCGCAGAGGGAACAAAACCCGGGTCCCAGGAGAAGACGAGCGGTTCGGCCTTTGCCTGCTCGTACTCTTCGTCGCTGATCTTGCCAAGCTCGTGCATCTTATAAAGAACGGTGAGCTGGCGCTCCTTGTTCTGCTCGCGGTACCAGTCGCCGCGCGCAGGGTCGTATTTATAGGGGAACTGCGTGATGCCGACGATGGACGCCGCCTCGGCGATGCTCAGCTCGCCTACGGTCTTGCCGAAGTAGCCCTCGGCCGCGGCCTCGATGCCGTAGCAGCCGTTACCAAAATAAACCTTGTTGAAATACGTCTCGAGAATTTCCTCCTTTGAGTAGTTCTTCTCGAGTCGCAGCGCGCGGAAGATCTCTGCCACCTTGCGCTTGATGGTCACCTCATTCTCGCCGGTCGTGTTTTTAATGACCTGCTGGGTGATCGTCGAGCCGCCGCGGGTCGACGTGCCGGTGAGCTTGCCGAGAATGGCCTTGGCCGTGCTCTTCCAGTCAACGCCGTGGTGGCTGTAGAAGCGCTCGTCCTCGATGGAGATCAGCGCCTCCTGCACATGCTTGGGGATGTCGTCGATGCTGACGAGCGTTCGGTTCTCTTCACCATGAAGCTTCGTGAGCTCCACCCACTCCCCGCTTGTTTTATCCTGATAGTAGACTGTCGAGCTCTGCTTGAGCGTGTAGGCCGAGATGTCCACATTCAGATCGAGCGACGTGTGCACGTAGACCATGAAGATGGCGAAAAACATCAGGCAGGTGGTAAGGCCGATGGCGAGAATGGTGCCGATGACCGTTTTCGCCGTGCCGGACTTTTTCTTCTTGTGTGCCTGATGCGTGGGGTGCTGGGTGTGCTGTCTTCGGGGCGTCTGGTTTTCTGCGCGGTTTTCTTCCATAAAGCGCCTCCTCCTTTGCGATAGAAATATGCGCAAGCGCGCATAGCCGATTTTCAATAGTGATACAGAATACAGTATAGCACGGCTGTCAAGTGGTACGTATCTTGTCTTGCATTTTGCCGCAAGGTGCGGTATAATGCGAGCACAAACTTTCAGGAGGTGTTCCCCCATGAACGATGAGTTCGGCCCCAATTTCGTCACGCTGACTGATGACGAGGGCAACGATATAGAGCTGGAATACGTCGACGCGCTCGAGCATAATGGCACGACGTATATGGCCTTCTTCCCCGTGGTCGAAGAGGACAGCGAGGACGAGGAAAACGAAGAGGAATACGGTCTCGTGATCCTCAAAAGCCAGATGGAAAACGGCGAGGAGTTCCTTGTCACCATTGACGACGAAGAGGAGATCGACAAGGTCTACGACCTCTTCATGGAGCAGATCCTTTCCGACGAAGAGTAAAACTTCGATTACGACGGATTTTTTCCGAAAACTGAGATAAACTGAACATGCCCTGCGGGGTGCGTGATAAGTTCTTTTTAAACCCACATTTCGTCATAAGGGACGCCGGTACGCTCCGGTGGTTTGCAGGCCTCCCGGCTGCCGTCTGCGGCTGGACGTTGGAAGCAATAAAGCCGGACAGAGGCGACCCACCTGTCCAGAATGGTGCAGGTTTTGACGGGGCTTACACGGCCGCTGCGGGGCATCTTTTTATCTTTCCACGGATTGCACAAAATTACGTTTTTATTTTCTACGTCAGTTTAGACGAAAAAAACGTGCATTTTGTTCGCGATTCCTGTAAAATATTTTTACAAACTAAATTACCGTTTGGTAGCTGCAACGTAGTGCTTCGCGCACGGGCTGTACGGTCTCCCCTTTCGTGGAGATGATAAGGTCTGTGTGAGGAGCGCTTTTTCTTTCCCCTTGCGGTGCCGCTTTCGCGGCGGGGAAAAGGCAAAAGAAAAAGGAGGAGCAAACTTATGAAACTTGTCACCAACGGTCGTCTCATCACCCGCAACGCAGATGCACAGGGCTATTATGAGCACGGCGCCGTCGCCTTCGAAGGCACGAAGATCGTCGAAGTCGGCGAGGAAGCAGCGCTTCGCGCCAAGTATCCCGACGCCGAGATCATCGACGCCAAAGGCGGTGTCATCATGCCCGCGTTCATCAACGCGCACACGCACATCTACTCCGCCCTCGCCCGCGGCCTTTCCATCGTCGGCAACAACCCGACGAACTTCTACGAAGTCCTTGACGGCACATGGTGGGCCATCGACCGCCACCTGATGATGGACGGCACGCGCGCCTCCGCCACCGCGCTGTACATGGACTCCATCAAGCAGGGCGTGACGACGATCTTCGACCATCACGCCTCTTACGGTGAGATCCCCGGCACGCTCCACACGATTGCCGAGGAGAGCAAGCGCCTGGGCCTTCGCTCCTGCCTGTGCTATGAGGTCTCAGACCGCGACGGCGAGGAGAAGTGCTTACAGGCCATTCAGGAGAACGCTGATTTTATCACCGAATGCGAAAAGAATAAGGACCCGATGCTCGCGGCAATGTTCGGCGGCCACGCGCTGTTCACGATCTCCGATAAGACCTTCGACCGCATGGTCGCGGCCAACAACGGCCGCACGGGCTATCACATCCACGTGTCCGAGGGCATGAACGATGTGTACGACTCCCTCCAGAACTATGGCCGCCGCCCCGTCCAGCGCTTGCAGGATCACGGCATTCTCGGCCCCAAGACCATCCTCGGCCACTGCATCCACGTCAACACCGCCGAAATGGAGATCATCAAAGAGACCGGCACGATGGTCGTGAACAATCCGGAATCCAACATGGGCAACGCCATCGGCATCTGCCCCGTCCTCCAACTCCACAAGCGCGGCATTCTTCTCGGCATGGGCACAGACGCCTACACGAACGATATGCTCGAGTCCCTCAAGGTCGCCCTCTGCTCCCAGCGCAGCCAGAACTGCCTGCCGAACGTCGGCTGGTGCGAGGTCACGGACATGCTCTTCAAGAATAACGCGAAGATCGGCGAGAAATACTTCCCCGACACGCTCGGCGTGCTGAAGCCCGGCGCGGCGGCGGACATCATCGTGATGGACTACAAGCCCTTCACGCCGTTTTCCGACGCGAACATCGACGGGCACATGATCTTCGGCATGACGGGCCGCCAGTGCCAGACCACCATCGCCGCCGGCAAGACCCTCATGCTCGACCGCGAGCTCGTCGGCATCGACGAAGAAGCCGAAAATGCGCACATTCTTGAAGCCGCCAAGAAACTCTGGGGCGAGCTGAATCACAGAACCTATTAAGCAAGCGGGAGGAAAAAACAATGTCTGAAAAAATGTATCCCATTCCGTTCGACTCTCTGATGAACTGGGTGACGAGCGAATACGCGCAGTGCGGCGATGTGTTCGGCGTTCATAAGCACTATCACGCAAGCGGCAAGAGCCTGCCGATCTTCGGCGAGCGCATCGAAACACCGTTTGGCCCCGCCGCCGGCCCCAACAGCCAGCTTGCGCAGAATATCATCGCGGCCTATGCCGCCGGCGCGCGCTTTTTCGAGGTCAAGACCGTGCAGAAAATGGACGGCGCGGAGCTTGCCGCCTGTGTTCCCCGCCCCTGTATCCTCGCCGCTGACGAGGGCTACAACCAGGAGTGGTCGACCGAACTGACCGTGCAGCAGGCGCAGGACGAGTACATCAAGGCCTGGTGCGCGCTCAAGGTCATGAGCAAGGTCTACGGCTTCGGCGATCCCGACGGGTTCGTGTTCAATATGTCCGTCGGCTACGACCTGGACGGCATCAAGGGCCGCAAGGTCAACACCTATATCAACAACATGATGGACGCGGGCAAGACCGCGCAGTTCAAGGAATGTAAAAAAGTCCTGACCGAGCTCTTCCCCGAGGAAAAGGACTTCATCGCCTCGATCTCCCCCAATGTTTCCCGCTCCGTTACGCTCTCCACGCTCCACGGCTGCCCGCCGCAGGAGATTGAGCGCATCGCAAGCTATCTTCTCAAGGAAAAGCATCTGCACACCTTCGTCAAGTGCAACCCGACCATTCTCGGCTACAAGACCGCGCGCAGCATCCTCGATTCCATGGGCTATGACTACATCGTCTTCGATGAGCACCACTTCAACGAGGACCTCCAGTGGGAGGACGCCGTGCCGATGTTCGAGCGGCTGCAAAAGCTTGCGGACAAGCAGGACCTCGAATTCGGCCTCAAGCTCTCCAACACCTTCCCCGTCGACACGACGCGCGGCGAACTTCCCAACGAGGAAATGTACATGTCCGGCCGCAGCCTCTTCCCACTGACGATTGAGATGTGCAATCGCATCTCCCGCCAGTTTGGCGGCAAGATGCGCATTTCGTTCGCAGGCGGCGCGGACTACTTCAACTGTGACAAGCTCTTTGCCGCCGGCATCTGGCCCATCACCGTCGCCACCACCATCTTGAAGCCCGGCGGCTACAACCGCCTGCACCAGATGGTCGAAAAGGTCGAGGATATGCCCTACCGCGCATTTTCCGGCAACGACCCCGCCGCGATCTCCGACCTTGCCGCCTCCGCGCTGCACGACTTCCACCACCTCAAGGCCATCAAGCCGCTTCCCTCGCGCAAAAAAGATGAACAGGTGCCGCTGCTCGACTGCTTTACCGCGCCCTGCAAGGGCGGCTGCCCCATCGAGCAGGACATTCCCGAATATCTTGAGCTCTGCCGCAAGGGGCTCTACGGCCCAGCACTGAAGCTCATCACCGAGAAGAACGCCCTGCCGTTTATCACCGGCACCATCTGCGCGCACCGCTGCCAGGGCAAGTGCTCGCGCAACTTCTATGAGGAATCCGTCCACATCCGCGAGACGAAGCTTCTTGCCGCGGAAAAGGGCTACAACACCTTGATGGCCTCCCTCCGTATGCCTGAGCCGGTCGAGGATAAAAAGGTTGCTATCGTCGGCGGCGGCCCGACCGGTATCGCCGCGGCGTACTTCCTTGGCCGCGAGGGTGTTCCCACCACGATCTTTGAGCGCGAGCGCAAACTCGGCGGCGTGCCGCGCTACGTCATCCCCGCCTTCCGCATCAGCGACGAGGCCATCGACAAGGACGTCGCGCTCATGGAGCGCTACGGCGTCGAGGTCAAGCTCGGCAAGCCTGCTCCGTCCGTCGAACAGCTCAAGAAGATGGGCTACACGCACATCCTGATGGCCACCGGCGCGTGGAAGCCCGGCAAGCTCGACATTGAGGGCAACGTGCAGGGCGTCATCGAGTGGATGAAGCGCATGAAAAAGCAGGTCAAGCCCTGCCTGAGCGGCAACATCGTCGTTGTCGGCGCGGGCAACACCGCCATGGACGCCGCGCGCGTTGCAAAGCGCATGGGTGCGCATGCGACCATCCTCTATCGCCGCACGAAGAAGTTCATGCCCGCCGACGAACACGAGTTACAGCTCGCCATCGACGAGGGCGTCGAATTCGTCGAGCTGGCCGCGCCCGTCAAACAGAGCCGTGGCAAGCTCCTGTGCGATAAGATGATCCTCGGCGAGTCCGACGAGACCGGCCGCCGCAGCCCCGTCAAATCCGGCGAGCAGTTCACCATCCCCTGCGACATGGTCATCTCCGCCGTCGGCGAGCAGGTCGACGCTGAGCTGATGGCCGCAAACGGCATTGAGATGGAGCGCAAGGGTCCCGCGTTCGAGACGAACATCCCCGGCGTGTACTGCGCGGGCGACGCGCACCGCGGCCCCGCCACCGTGGTCGAGGGCATTGCCGACGCCGCACGCTTTGCCGAGATCGTCGTCGGTCACCCGCACATCTACGACATCCCTGCCGAGGCCGATGTGACCGAGTTCGACGCGCAGGCCAAGAAGGGCGTGCTCTCCATGGCGAGCAAATGCGTCTGCGACGGCGAGCGCTGCCTGCAATGCTCCACCGTGTGCGAAAACTGCGTCGATTCCTGCCCGAACCGCGCGAACGTGGTCATCAAGATGGCCGACGGCTCGCATGAGATCGTCCACGTCGACAAGATGTGCAACGAATGCGGCAACTGCACGCAGTTCTGCCCGTACGCCTCCGAGCCCTGCCATGACAAGTTCACCCTCTTCCAGACCGCAAAGGACATGGACGAGAGCGAGAACAAGGGCGTGCTGTTCCTCGGCGGCGATGCGATCCGCGTCCGCCTGGACACCGACCGCACCCTCGACCTCTCCCAGCCCAACGACCTGCCGCGCGACATTGAGACTCTCATCCTCACCCTCCGCAGCAAGTACAGCTACCTCTATACCGAGTAAGCTCCTGCCCAAGCGCCCTTCCCGACCGGGAAGGGCGCTTTTTTTGCGCGGGCGCAGCTCCATGCCTTCCCCTACGAGGGGAAGGTGGCACGGCGGAGCCGTGACGGATGAGGTG
>ERZ780178.754-NODE-754-length-23067-cov-2.677168_pt1 | contig 23067 bp, 20 predicted proteins | sample MGYA00511018_ERZ780178 | MGnify/ENA primary metagenome ERZ780178 (study PRJEB29588, sample SAMEA2151439) | human gut metagenome | biome: human gut; feature: human-associated habitat; material: faeces | place: Denmark | collected 2008/2010 ...
TCCAGATGTCCGGATTCGAAATATGTTCCAGCCATTACCACAGAGATTAATAAGCTGAATAAAAGTCTTTTGCAGCAGCCTAATTGCACATGGGCCTATCTTGGCGACGGAAGAGATAGACGAGAAGCATATCGGTATCTTTTCTGGACATCTCTGGACACGGATAAGGTCGGGCCCGGAAAGGAAATCCCCGTAATTATTCAAACCGGCAACGGGAACTATTATGTTTCCGAAACCACGACCGGTAAGCGAAACGGTAAGGACTATGTTACCGTTTCAAAATCGCTTATTACGCAAAATCAGTATAAGGAAATTCTGAAAAACGGGAAAGAGTTTTCTACGTTGGAAGCGGCTTACGATGCCTACCTCAAAGCATTGGGTAATTCCAAATACAATTCCGTACGCCAGTCCCAGTCTTAAAATGCTCTATTCCGTTACAACCTCTAAATCAGCATTCTCAGCAACTTCGTCAAATGCAAAAAGAGACAGCTTAAAGTGATATGCCCCCATACCGGGTGTCCGGTATTGGGGTACATATCAAAGCAAACTGTCTCTTTTTTACTTGATTGATTATGTAGTTATACTGCCTGCAAGCGGTATTTTTCCGCGTAGGTGCCGTAGGCGCGGCGGAAGTCGGGGTCGTCGGCACGCATGGCGCGCAGCGTTTCGTGCAGATTAAGACCGTGGTTTGCCGCATCCAGAACACAGCCGGCGATGTTGGAGCAGTGGTCAGCCGTTCGCTCGAGATCCGTCAGCAGGTCGGACCACACGAAGCCCGCTTCAATACTGCAATGACCCTGCTGCATGCGCAGAATATGGCGCGTGCGCATCTGCTCCTTCAGTGCAACGATGACCTGTTTCAGCGGCTCTACCTGTGCGGCGGCCGCAAGGTCTTTTTCGCTGAACGCGCGCTCTGCCGTATTCAATATCTCACTCACCGCGCCGATGAGCACCTTCAGCTCTTTTTCTGCGGCGGCGCTGAAGCCAAGTCCCTTGCTGCGCAGTTCTTCCGACGCCGCAAGCAGGTTCACGGCGTGGTCGGAGATACGCTCAAAATCGCCGATAATTTTTAATAATTCGGTGGCTTCTTCGCTTTCGGCATCGCTCAGCTGCTGGGCGCTCAGGCGCACCAAGTATGTACCAAGCTCGTCTTCGTAGCGGTCGCAGCGGCTCTCGTTTTCACGGATGGATTCCGCAAGCTCCGGCGAATAATTTTCAAAGGTCGTCAGCGCCATATGCAGCGCTTCGCCTGCGCAGCGTGCCATTTCGCCCGCAACGGCACGGCAGCGGCCGAGCGCGACGGACGGTGTGATGAGCAGACGTTCTTCAAGCTCAACAGGCTGCTCTTTGCCGCCCTTATCCGGCACGATGCGGATTGCGAGCTTTTCGAGCAGGCCGCCTGCCGGCAGCAGCATCGCCGTGCACAGGATATTAAAGAGCGAGTGCGCAATCGCGATGCCGGACATGGTGGCGTTTTCATCCAGAATAGCCGGTGCGAACACGATCTTTACAATCCAGAAGGCCGTCAGTAACACGACCACGCCGATAACGTTGAACATCAAATGGACAACTGCCGCGCGCTTTGCGTTCTTCTGTGTGCCCACGGAGGAGATCAGCGCCGTAACGCAGGTACCGATATTCTGGCCCATGATAATCGGGATAGCCGCCGCGTAGCTGACCTGCCCCGTTACGGCCAATGCCTGCAAAATGCCCACGGAAGCTGAGCTGGACTGGATGATACCTGTCAAAAGCGCGCCCGCAAGCACGCCAAGAATCGGATTTTTGAACATCAGGAACAGCGAAGCGAACGCCGGGACATCTTTAAGGCCCGAAACCGCACCACTCATGGTTTCCATGCCAAACATCAAGGTCGCAAAGCCAAGCAGGATCATGCCGGTATCTTTCTTTTTACCGGACTTGCAGAACATATAGAAAATGATGCCGATGAGCGCCAAAACAGGCGTGAAGGATGACGGCTTTAAAAGATTCACCCAAATATTGCTGCCGCTGATGCCCGCAAGGCTCAACAGCCACGCCGTGACGGTGGTGCCCACGTTCGCGCCCATGATAACGTTGATGGCTTGCCGCAGTGTCATGAGCCCGGAGTTTACGAAGCCCACTACCATGACTGTCGTCGCCGACGAGCTTTGAATGATGGCTGTGATGCCGAGGCCCGTCAAAAAGCCCGCCGGTACACTGCCGGTCATTTTATCGAGCAAGCTTTGCAGCTTGCCGCCCGCGCGGCGCTCCAAGGCCTGCCCCATCAGGTTCATGCCGAACAGGAAAAGACACAGCCCGCCGATCATTGTCAGTACATTGAAAATATCCATACCCGATTTTCCCCTTTTAACATTCTTTTACACGTATAGGAGTATATCGTGTCTATGTCAAATCAACTGTGTGTTCTTTGTAAAATCCATGTAAAATCGCTTGTTAAAAAACGACACAAAGCAGGAATATCCCCCGGCGAAAAGCCGGAGGATATCTACGCTATGCGTCCTGCTGAATTTTGCTTTACACGGTGCCGGTGATAACAACCTCCGCGGTGCCGGGTGTAGTGGTCCATGTGCCGTTTTCGTTTTGCGTATACTGCGCGGCGGGAACGGTGATCTGCCCCGGAAGCGTTGCGAACACGCCGGTCGTTTCGCCATACGTGTACTGCGTACCTGCTGTCCAAGCGGTGCCGTTAAACGTGACCGCAATGTTTTTGAGGATCGGGTCAAACGTATCGGTCAGCACGATGCGCTCGGCTTCGGAAGCTTCGGTGTTGCCCGTGTTTTCGATGACGAACGTATACGTAATCTGCCCGTTCCCCGTGACGACCGCAGGACACAGCGCTTTGCTGATGGTGAGCACCGCGCGATCCTCCGTGGAGACCGTTTCCGACGCGCTGACTTCCAGATTGCCGTCCGTGACATTTGCGGTATTCGTGATGCTGCCGTCCGTGCCGAGCGGTGCATACGCTGTGACCTCTGCCTCGTAAACGAGCATGATGCTGCCGTTTGCGGGGACGTTCGGGACCGTAATGACGAGCGGCGGCCCCGGCGTTGCGGTGGGCGCGGTCTGCAAGACGCCGTTTACATAATACCGAACAGAATTCGGCACATACGCGAGCGGATAGACGGTCCCGCTATTAAATTCATACGCGCCGAGGTTATCGGTGACCGTGAGATTTGTCACCGGCTGCGCACCGCTGTTTACGATAGAAATGATATACGTAATCTTATCGTTTGCGGCGTAATTTTTCACCACGGCGGTTTTGGTAACGGTCAAGGCCTCCAAAAGCTCGCCCGTGACGGTGTTGGAATTCGTTGTGCCTCCGTTATACGAAAGCGTCGCGAAATTTGTAAAAGATGCCATAAAACCCCTCCTTGTTTTCGGGGACTTTCCCCTTGTACAAGTTATGCCGAAGGGGGGTTAAATGACACTTTTGAGCTTGTGGCTTTTTGCATTCTTCATGTCTTTTTAAGGAACCTCTTGATAGGGTTTCTTACGGCTAAACAGCCCACCGGACCGTTTAGCCTATCTTCCTGATCTGTTGTGAGGCAAAAGGATTCCGAGCTCTGCGGAGGTCGTGGGCGAGCTCGGCGTGCTGCGCATGCAGCCGGAACCGGTGCGTGCGGCCTGTGAACGCGCCCATGCGCTCGACAAATTTGTTTAATTTTACATAATTTAGTTTACATAAAGTTATTGACATAATTAGATTTCGATCACTTAAAAATCTCCTTTGAAGAACCCATAAAACCGGGCTTCAAAGGAGATTTTCGTTTTGTTATCGGCCGAGCAGCGAAAGATTATAGTCCTCCATGCACGTCGCAAGGCCTTCGGCAGTCGTCTCAAATCCACCGCCGGCATTTTTGAGCTTTGCACAATTCATCCAGAGGTTTTCGCCGCCGGACTTTTCCTGCAAATTGAGCTTCATGCCTGTTTTTTTCATAAACAGCTCCGCAAGCGCGTACATGGAGACGTCTGCCTCACTGCCGAAGTTATACGCGCCACCGGGCAAATTCACAGCCTGCAAGGTCTGCTCTGCAACCTCGCGCACATAGGTGATGCCGCGAAATTCCTCTTTGGAAAGTGCAAGCGGCTTTTGGGTGATGGCGGCGTTCAGGAACATCGTGATGAGGTTGCTGCGGTTCGGCACGCCGAACATGGGCATGTCATACATCCACGTCGCACGCAGCATGACGGCGTTCGGGTCGATCGCGAGAACGCGATTTTCCATTTCCAACTTCTCTTCGGCGTAGAGATTTGCGGTCGCAACGTCGTCTTCCGTAAACGGCTTATCGCCCTTTGCGCCGCTGTACACCTGATCGGAGCTGAACAACACGAGCTTCGCACCGTTTGCGGCTTTGGCCAAATACTCCGGCACCAAAACGTTTGCGTGGTATGATCCTTCCGGGTCTTTGGCACACGCACCGATGTCCGAGATTGCCGCGGTGTGAAGGATGGCGTCCGGTTGCACGGTGTCGATGAGGCGGTCGATATCCTCTTTTTCCGCCCCGCGCAGAGACGGCGCACAAATAACGGGCGCCGCCGCACGGATGCGTGCCCCTACAAAGCCATTTGCGCCGGTCAACAGAATTTTCATGATAAACTCCTCCCTGGTTTTAAAAACGACCCGACAAAGCTGCCGGGTCGTCTGGATGCAAAATGAATTATGCGTTTTCGGTCTCTTTGTAGCGGCGTGCGCAGTCCTGCACGATGGCGTTCATCGCGTCCATTTTATTCAGCATGTCCTTTGCAAGGGCAATCTGGCAGCGCGTACGAACAAGGTTATGCTGTGGCTTTTTGACCTTAAAGTACTTATCGCCGACGATGTAGTCCGCGAGGAAGCGCGTTGCAAGCTCGCAGGTAAGCGCAAAGCAACTGAGCGCCAGCGTATCCACTTCGGTTTTCGTCAGAGACGCGGCGGTCTTTTTGAGGAAGCCCTCGGCAAATGCCCAGAAAATATTGAGGTTTACGCCGGCCTTTTCCGGATAATCGCAATCTTCTTCCACAAAATTTGCAGCGAAGCGGATGGCATCGCCGAAATCGTGGCCGACAAGGCCCGGCATAACGGTATCCAGATCGATGACAACGAGCGCCTCGTGCGTCTTCTCATCGAACAGCACGTTGTTGATCTTTGTATCGTTGTGCGTAACGCGCAGCGGAAGCTCGCCTTTTTCAAAGAGGTCGGTCAGGCGGCAAGCCTCGTCCTCTACGGAAAGCAGCCAATCGAGTTCTTCGCGCACCTCTGCCACACGATTGCACGGGTCGGCAGCCATGTCTTCCTTCAGCTTCTCATAGCGCTTGCGCGTATTGTGGAAATCCGGGATTGTGTAGAAAAGGGAGTTCGCATCGAAATCTGCCAACATCAGTTGGAAATCGCCGAACGCCTCACCTGCACTGCGCACCACGTTCAGGTCGTCGCAGGTATCGAACGTCACAGACGGCACGTAGTTGCTGAGCCGCCAGAAGCCGTCATTATCCATCAAATAGTTGACGCCGTGCTTCGTGTGATGGAAATGCAGGCTTTTCGTATTCGGGCATTTTTCACGGATGTGCTCCGTGACACGGTCAATGTTCTGCATCAGCTCAATCGGGTGCTGAAACGCATATGTATTGACGCGCTGTACAAGGAAAGACTTAATCTTTGCCATGCCGGTACCGTCATCGCGAATATAATTGACTTTGTAGGTGTGGTTCACGTTGCCCATTTTGATTTCTTCGTACGAGAAGAACGGGCCTTCAATGCGGAATTCTTCGCCGACCTCGAGTAACTTTCGGGCGATCTCCGGGTTCATGTCCATTTCCGGAATACTCATAATCCTCTGCTCCTTCAATTTTCTGGCAGTTTGGCCGCTGCTTTTTAAGCATAAACATAAAGGGAAAACTATAAAGATTATAGCAGAAATACGGTAAATTTCAAGTCGAAATTATGAATAGGCGCAAAAAGGCCGTTTTTCTTCAAAAACGATATACTGCCGACTACTTTTTTTGACTGTATGACCTCTCGAAAACACAAACAAAAAAGGACTCTGCATTTCTGCAAAGTCCTTCTTGGAGCTGCTAACCAGATTCGAACTGGTGACCTCGTCCTTACCAAGGACGTGCTCTGCCTACTGAGCCATAGCAGCATACGCAAAAGGCAAGATGAACTCGCCTTTTGTGGCGACCCGGAACGGGCTCGAACCGTCGACCTCTAGCGTGACAGGCTAGCGTTCTAACCAACTGAACTACCGGGCCATGGTGGCAGGGGCAGTAAGATTCGAACTCACGGCACGCGGTTTTGGAGACCGCTGCTCTACCAACTGAGCTATGCCCCTATTTATCTCACGGCCTCTTTTCGACCGCTCGATTATTCTACCACGAACTGCGGAAAATGTCAACCTATTTTCCCAAAAATAATTATTTTTTACCCCCGACAAGGTGCTTTATGCAAAAAATGCAGACACCGTGCCGAAAAACAGGAAACGCCCGTCCTTTTGGAACAGGCGTTTCGGTAACTTAACTTTAGCGGGAAAGATCCTGAGAAATCTTGTAGAGCTTCTCGTCGAAGACACGCGGCATCTCGAGGGCTTCGGTAATGTCGAAGTCCACGATGCGTTCGCCCTGCATGACGACAACGCGGTTGCTCTTGCCGTCGCGGAGCAGCTCAACTGCGTGGTAGCCCATCTGGCTTGCCACAACACGGTCACGGAGCGTCGGGGAACCGCCGCGCTGTACATGGCCAAGGATGGTCGCACGGCTCTCGATGCCGGTCTCCTCTTGGATGCGCTTGCAGATATCTTCGGAGTGACCTACGCCCTCTGCAACGACCACGATGAAGTGGCGCTTGCCGGTCTTCTGTGCGTAGCGGATGCGCTCGATGATGTCCTTTTCAAAGTCATACTTCACTTCCGGGACGAGCGTTGCGATTGCACCGACAGCGATGCCGGTGTTGAGTGCGATGTCGCCGCAGCGTCTGCCCATGACCTCTACAACGCTGCAGCGGTCATGAGACTCTGTGGTATCGCGGATGCGGTCGATCATTTCCATAGCGGTGTTCATCGCCGTGTCATAACCGATGGTATATTCGGAGCTCGAAATATCGTTATCGATGGTGCCCGGAACGCCGATGCAAGGAACGCCTGCGCCGGTCAGGTCGCGTGCGCCGCGGAAAGATCCGTCGCCGCCGACAACAACCACGCCGTCGATGCCCAGTTCGCGACATTTAGCAGCTGCCTTTTGAACGCCCTCCGGGGTATTGAACTCGGGGCTGCGCGCCGTAAAGAGCGCTGTGCCGCCGTGCTGGATGATGTTGGAAACGCTGCGAAGCTCCATTTTCTGCACTTCGCCGGTCAGAAGACCGTTGTAGCCGTGACGTACGCCATATACCTCCATGCCGAAGGAGATCGCGGTGCGGACAACAGCACGAACCGCAGCATTCATGCCCGGTGCGTCACCGCCGCTCGTAAGTACTGCGATTTTCTTTGCACACATTGTAAATTCCTCCACTTTCTTATTGAAAATTGCAAAGTTAAAAATGCAATTCAGCAATTTATTCCATTCATTTTTGATTATACCCCTTTTCCCTGACGGTTTCAAGAGGTATTTTGTCTTTTTTGAAACGGTTTTTGTTTTTTTGAGAATTTCTTATTCTTTCAGCGCAACATTTCCCTCGCCGAGAAGTTTTTTCAATGCGGAGACGAGTTCGTAGTTCACCGCAACGCGGTAACGGGCGGGCGCGCGGACCAGCTTTTTCGTGTCCGTATAATATAGATAGAGGTCGGTCACGCCGTCGAAAATCTCGATGTACTGCATCGCCTTTTTGCAGAGCGGGTCTTCGGCGTTCGGCACACGCAGGTAAAGGCCCTTATAGGCTGTGTTATAGCCCTTAATCTGCACACCGGGCCGCTCTCCCCCGCGCGGCGGCGTGACGCTTTCCGGCACAGCGGCAGGCTTTTGCGAGGCCCTTTTCTTTTCCTCAGGCGCAGGCCTTCTGCGGATCATCATTTCTTCCGGCGAAAACGGTGCCGAGGCATATTCGCAGATGAACTTCGGGTCTTTTTCTTCCGTAAAGCTGATGCGTCCGTGCGCCCAAACAGAGCCGCCCGGCGCAAAAAGGTCGCCGTATTTTTCCAAAACCTTCGGGAAAACAAGCGCCTCCATAGAGCCGTACATGTCTTCCAGCGTGACGAACGCCATGGCAGAGCCGGAGCGCGTTACCTTCTTTTTCACGCTTTCCACAACGGCCAGAACGTCCACATACTGCTCGTCTTTATATTGGTCGGATTCCCCGGCGGCGCTGCGGGCAATCTCATCAAAGCGCGCGGCAATGCCGGCGTTATAGACCTCCGCATACGGCGACATGGGGTGCCCGGAAAGGTACATGCCGGTGACTTCCTTTTCCATAGAAAGCAGTTCGGCTTTGGGGAACTCCTCGGCTTTCGGCATCTCGAAAGATTCCGTTTTCTCCTCCCCGCCGAAGTCAAACAGGCCGATCTGTCCCTCTATGTTGCGGCGCTTATCATCCTCCAGCTGATCGAGCAGCGGGCCGACCGCCATCAGCATTTCGCGGCGGTTGTTGCCGAGACCGTCAAACGCACCGCAGCGGATAAGACTTTCCACGGCGCGGCGGTTCAGGTCTCTGCCCTGCATGCGCTTGCAGAAATCGTAGAAGGTCGTGAACGGGCCGTTCATCGTGCGCTCGGATAAAATGCGCTGTATCAGGCCGCGTCCGAGGTTGCGGATGGCGAGCAAACCGAAACGAATGCTGTTTTCAAAAACGGAAAAGCCCTGCTCGCTCTCGTTCACGTGCGGCGGCAGCACGGCAATATTCAGCCTGCTGCATTCTTCCATATACGCCGCAATCTTGCCTGCGGATGCGAGCACACTTGTGAGCAACGCGGCCATGTATTCTTTCGGATAGTGATATTTGAGGTACGCCGTGCGATACGCCACAACGGCATACGCGGCGGCATGGGACTTATTGAACGCGTAGGACGCGAAGCTTTTCATCTCATCGTAGATTGTCTCGGCGGTCTGCTCGTCCACGCCGCGGGCGATGCAGCCTTCAATCTCCACGGTGCCGTCCTCACGCTTTAAGCCGTGAATGAAATACTCGCGCTCCTGCTCCATGACATCGTGCTTTTTCTTGCTCATGGCGCGGCGCACAATGTCCGCGCGGCCGAGCGAATACCCCGCAAGCTCGCGGAAAATGCGCATGACCTGCTCCTGATAAATGATGCACCCGTAGGTGACATCCAGTATTTTGGAAAGGCGCGGGTGGCGGTATGTGATTTTATCCGGGTGCTTGCGATTTTCGACGTACATGGGGATGAACTTCATCGGGCCGGGGCGATACAAAGAGATAACGGCGATGAGATCTTCAATGCTTTTGGGGTCGGATTGCATGATGACACGGCGCATACCGGCGGATTCAAACTGGAACACGCCCTCTGTCGCACCGCTCGCGATCATTTTAAACACGTCCGGGTCGTTATCCGGCGCGTTTTCCACTTTAAAGCCCGGCGTGTGTTTCGCAATCATCTGCTCGGCGTGGTCGATAACCGAGAGGTTGCGCAGGCCAAGAAAGTCCATCTTGAGCAGACCGAGCTGCTCGATGGCCGTCATCGTGTACTGCGTGACAGGCGAATCGTCGTTCATGCTCAGCGGCACGTAATCGACGACCGGGCGGTCTGTGATGACAACACCGGCGGCGTGCGTGGACGTGTGGCGCGGCATGCCCTCAATTTTGCGCGCCATGTCGAGGAGCTCGTGCACCTGTTTGTCGCTTTCATATAAATCGCGCAGCTCGGAGACGCGTTCCAGCGCGGCGTCAATCGTGATGTCGAGCTCCATCGGCACAAGCTTTGCGACGGTATCGCACGTTGTGTACGGAATCGCCATGGCGCGGCCAACGTCGCGTATCGCAAGGCGCGCCGCCATGGTGCCGAACGTGACGATCTGCGCCACGTGGTCGGCGCCGTATTTTTCCGTGACATACTCAATGACCTCCTGTCGGCGCTCGTCGCTGAAATCGACGTCGAAGTCCGGCATACTGACGCGCTCCGGATTCAAAAAACGCTCGAACAGCAGGTCATACCGCAGCGGGTCAACGCCCGTGATGCCGATGCAGTATGCGGCGAGGCTGCCCACGCCGGAGCCTCTGCCCGGGCCGACCGGGATGCCCATGCTTTTCGCCTGACGGATGAAATCGTACACGATGAGGTAGTAGTTTACATAACCCATCGTATCAATCGTCGAAATTTCATATTCAAGGCGGTCTGCGATTTCTTTTTTCGGGTTTTCGCCGTAGTATTTGTGCAGACCCGCGTAACACATGCGGCGGAAATATTCGCGGTTGTCGCTGCCGTCCGGCGTATCAAAGCGCGGCAGCTTCGTTTTGCCGAACTCAAATTCCACATTGCAGCGGTCGGCGATTTTCTGCGTGTTGTCCGCTGCCTCGGGACAATCCGGGAACAGTGCACGCATTTCGTCTTCGCTTTTAAAATAGAATTCATCGGAGCCGAATTCCAGCGTATCCTCATCCTCCACCGTGCGGTTCGTCTGGATGCAGACGAGGATGTGGTGCATTTTGGTGTCTTCTTTTTCGATATAGTGGCAGTCGTTCGTCACGACGAGCGGAATGCCCGTATCTTTGGACAATCGGATTATTTGCGGGTTGATATGTGCCTGTTCGCGCAGGCCGTGGTCTTGTAATTCGAGGTAAAAATTGTCCTCGCCGAAAATCTCACGGTAGCGCAGGGCGGCGGCTTTGGCTTCGTCATAGTCGCCGACGGAAAGCGCACGCGGGATCTCACCCGCAAGGCAGGCGGAAATCGCGATGAGCCCCTCGCTGTGTTCACGCAGCAGCTCCATATCGGCACGGGGCTTGCTGTAAAAGCCCTCTGTCCACGCTTTAGAGACAATGGCGACAAGGTTGCGGTATCCCGTTTCGTTTTTGCACAGCAGCACAAGATGCCGGTTTTCGTTATCGATGCCGTGAATTTTATCGAACCGGCTGCGCTTTGCAACGTAGATTTCGCAGCCGATGATCGGCTTGATGCCGCGCTTTTTCGCTGCTTTATAAAAGTCGATCACGCCGTACATCACGCCGTGATCCGTAATGGCAACGCTTTTCTGCCCCATCTCCTGCGCTTTATCGAGCAGCTTTTCAATGCGGCAAGCGCCGTCCAAAAGGCTGTATTCGGTGTGCACATGCAAATGTGTAAACGCCATTTTCGCCCTCCTTTTCCATTTAAGTTTACATAATCGAATTTACATAAACCTCTAATTGTTGTTTTCAATCACAAGGGTAAATCCGTGTTCGGTGGAAAAATAGTGGTTTTTATCCCCCCACGCGGTATCGATCACAACGTAGTATGTGCCGTCGTTTTCAGGGTACGCAAACCGCTCGCTGCGGTAGTAAAGCTCGGAGAAATCCTCGTTATAAACCGTGTAATACATCGCGCCGTAGGGATCCTGCGAGGCTTCAAGCACGATGCCTTTATCCATGCGAATGACCGGGAATTCATCGGCAACCTCTTCAATTTCAAAATGCCCGCCGCACGCTTTTGAACCGTTCTTCCTTTGCTCGCCGGTCACGTTCTGCAGCGCGGTAATCTCTTCATTGCCGGAGCGCACCACGATATCGCCGGGCACAAGCTCGGCTTTCAGCGCATCGGCAATGAAATACGCGCCCACGCCGAGCACCGCAACAATCAAAATGCCCAACACAAGGTCTTTAAAGCTCTTCGGTCTTTGCATTTTCAGCATGCAGCTTTTCCTCCACTTCGAAAACGCTCTGCTCCGCAAGGGATTCCTCCGGCGAGCCGAGCTGTTCCGCAAACTCCAAAATGCGGCGCAGGCGGTGATTCACACCGGAACGGCTGATGGAAAGCCGCTCCCCCATTTCGCGCAGCGACATTTCGGGGTTTCCCAGCCGCAAAACGGCGGCCTCGCGCAGATCGGCGGGCAGCTCGTCCAGCCCCACCTTGTCGCTGATGAGCGCAATGGCGGCAATCTGCTTTGTTGCAGCAGAGTACGTTTTATCAAGATTCGCGGTCTCGCAGTTCGAGACACGGTTTAAATTGTTGTAGGTCTCCTTGTACATTTTGATCTGCATCAGGTTCATGGCGGAGTTTACCGCGCCCGTCAGCGTGAGGAAATCCTCAATGGCGGCGCTTTCCTTTATGTAGACAATGTAGCTGTTTTTTCTGCGTGCAATGGACGGCGAAAGCTGCGCGGCCTTCACGCGGTGCAGAACAGCCACAAGGTCTTCCGCAAGGTGCAGGTACGGCGTGGAAAACTCAAGGTGATACTCCTTCTGCGGGTCTGTGACCGTGCCGCAGATGAGGAACACACCGCGCAAAAACGCCGAAATGCAGCAGTCCTTTTGCAGATTTTTCTCGTGAATATGCAGGTTCACGTCATTCTCATCGTGCCCGAACGAACGGATCATCTGAATGCGTGCGGCTTCACCCGGAATGGTGATGGCATACGCGCCGATATTCTTGCGCCTTAACTGCGAGCGCACCTCGGCGTATACACCGGCCGAAACGGCGGCGGCCTCCGCCACACGGCGTGCAACGGCGGCATTTTCGCATACCATCTGCGATTCCCGCGCGGAAAAACACTTTGAAAAAAGCAGAAGGCCGTAGCATTCCGCTTTCAAACAGCACGCGCGCTTATTTTCAATCATACACAGCTCTTGCTTGCAATCCGCAGCAAATGACATGAAAACGGCTCCCTCCCGCTTTATTGTTTCGTGATATCTCGGTGCGAGACCGTGGCGTGAACGCCGTTTGCGACAAGGTGATCGTGCATATACTGCGCAAGCGCCACGGAGCGGTGATGCCCGCCGGTGCATCCGACCGCGATGACGAGCTGGCTTTTGCCCTCCTGAATGTAGAGCGGCAGCATGTAATCGATCATGTCCGTAAAGCGGGTTTTAAAGCCCTCGGTTTCCTTGCAGTTCATCACGTAGTCGCGCACGGGCGCTTCAAGGCCGGTATGTTCACGCAGCTCCTCCACGTAGAACGGGTTCGGCAGGCAGCGCACGTCGAAGACCAGATCGCTGGCGACGGGAAGGCCGTGCTTGAAGGCGAAGGACTCGAACGTGAGCGTCATCATGGCCTGGGGCTGGCCGACGAACTTCTTCACCCATTCGCGAAGCTGCGAGGAAAGAATGCCGGTGGTGTCCATCAGGGCCGCGCCTGCAGAAATGGGGGCGAGCAGGTCGCGTTCGCGGCTGATGGCCTCCTGAAGCGTGACGAGCTGGTCGCGGCTGGTGGCGAGCGTCGAGAGCGGATGGCGGCGCCTGGTTTCGGAGAAGCGCTTGACGAGCTCCTGATCCGAGGCGGTGAGAAAGAGGATGCGCACGTCGAAGCCCGCCTCCTCGAGTTGTCGGATTGCCTTGAGGGAGCCGTCGAAGGTGCTCTGGCTTCGCGCGTCGATGGCGACGGCGGCGGACTTGATGCCGTGCGTGCGGAGGTCCTGCGCCACGGGGAGCAGGAAGGCGGCGGGCAGGTTGTCGATGCAGTAGTAGCCGCAGTCCTCAAGCTGGCGGATGGCGATGGACTTGCCGCCGCCGGACATGCCGGTCACGATGATGAGTTGCATGGCGTTGCCTCCGTATTGGCGTAGTTTTTTCAGGCGTCTTCGTCGTCTTCGGAGAAGTCGGGCTCGTAGTGAAGGTCGGCGGGAGGCGTCCAGTTGTGAATGAGTTCACAGATCTTGACCTCCGACTCCGCGTGAAGCAGCGCGTTTCTCAGCGGCTTGTTGCCGAAGAGGCAGGCGGCTTCGCGCAGGATCTTCAGGTACATGCCGTCGTCGTTTTCGGGAATGAGCAGGCAGAGGAACAGCTGGACGGGACGGCCGTCGGGCGCATCAAGGGAGAGTGGCGCGGCGGTCCTCAGAAAGACGGCGGCGGGTTCGGTGATGCCCTCGACGCGGCCGTGGGGAAGCGCGCAGCCGCTGCCGAGGCAGGTGGAACCGAGTTTTTCGCGTGCGAAGAGCGCGTCGAAGGCCTCCGTGTGGGAAAGACCAGCGGAGGTTTCGAAGACGAGGCCCGCCTCTTCGTAGAGGCGCTTGCGGCTCACGACGTCGAGGTTAAGGCGAACGGTTTCAAGAGTAAGCAGAGGTGCGAGAAGATTCATGACGCGTCGGACGGCCTTGTGGGACCGTCGAATCGAAAACTTCGTTCAGTGTACCAAAGGGGTGGAGAAGTCAGAGCCTGCGGCGGGAGCGAGCCGAGGGAATGCCTGCGCAGGTGCGGTACTTGGCGACCGTGCGGCGGGCGATGGGCACACCCTGCTTCTGAAGCATTTCGCAGAGCATTTCGTCCGAAAGGGGGGCTCTGGGGTCCTCGGTCTCGATGAGCTTGCAGATCATGGCCTGGATTTCGGAGGCTCCCTGCTCCTCGGCGCCGCTGCCCTGGTTGCTGAAGGAGACGGCGCTGAAGAGCGAGCGCATCTCGACCGTGCCCTGGCTGCAGGCGATGAACTTGCCGGAAACGGCGCGGGAGACCGTGGGAACGGACAGGCCGAGTTCTTCGGCGATCGGGCTGAGCGTTATCGGACGCAGGGCGGCGGGGCCGGGCGCGAAGTAGGCCTGCTGGCGCGTGACGATGGCGTCGGCCAGACGCTGCAGGGTGGCTCGTCTGGCCTCGATGCGCTGAATGAAGGTCTTGGCTTCGCCGAGAAGGACGCGGCGGGTCGAGGGATCGGCCTCGCTCCTGGCGTCGTTGATGCGAAGGCGAAGGTGCAGCTGCGAGGAGCCGTTGAGGTGCGCTGTGCTCACGCCGTTCTGCGTCCTGACGATGACATCGGGAACGATGTAGAGCGTGCTGGATTCTCTGGCGATCGGATAGGGCGAGAGGGTCTTGAGCACGCGCAGCGCCTCGTCGAGAATGGAGGACTTGCCGTTGGCGAGCTTGAGAAGCGCAGGACGGTTGTCGGCGGCCACCTTGTCGAGATGTTTGGAGACGATGCGCTTGAGGGTTTCAAGCGCGGCGGCATGCATGATGGAGGGCTCGATGCGCTCGATCTGCTTCATGAGGGCCTCGACGGGGCCGGCGGTGCCGATGCCCGGAGGATCCATGCTCTGAAGGGTGGCGAGGGCTTCGCGCCACTCGGCGGCGGTCACGTTCTCGACGCCTTCCTCCTTGAGGATGCGCGCGTAGTAGCGCATGAGCGTCTCGAACGGGGACGTGAAGAAGCCCCTGTCGTCGAGCTCCTCGACAAGGCAGGCGACGAGCAGATGCTGGCGCGGCGTGAGCGGCAGGCAGCCGAGATCGGCGAGCAGCTCGTCCCTGAAGGATTCGGGGGCGGGAATGCGCTCGAAGGGCGCTTCGTCGCTGGAGGCGCCCTGCCAGGCCTCGTAGGGCTGGTCGACGGGCGTCTCCGCCTGGGCTGCGTCGAATTCGGAATCATCCTCGCCGCGGTCGTCCCGCCTGTCGTCGTCATGCTCCTGAGCGCGCGCCTGCGGGTCGTCGGAGGCCTGTGCAGGCTCCTCCACTTCAAGCAGGGGGTTGGATTCGAGCATGAGTTCGATTTCGCCGAGAAGCTCCTGCGTGGGCATCTGCAGAATGCGCAGCGACTGCTGCTGCTCCTGGGAGAGAACCTGCTGCTGGGAGAGTGTGGCGAGGAGATGATTTTCCATTTGGCTACATCCGGAAGTTTTCGCCGAGATAGATCTTGCGGACGGCCTGGTCGTTGACGAGCTCGTCGGGCGTGCCCGAGGCGAGCACTTCGCCTTCGTTGATGATGTAGGCGTGGTCGCAGATCGACAGGGTTTCGCGGACGTTGTGGTCGGTGATCAGAACGCCGATGTTGCGCTCCTTGAGGAAGCGCACGATGCGCTGAATCTCGATCACGGCGATCGGGTCGACGCCCGCGAAGGGCTCGTCGAGCAGAATGAAGCGGGGATTGGCGGCAAGGGCGCGGGCGATTTCCGTGCGGCGGCGCTCGCCGCCCGAGAGCGAAATGGCCTGGTTCGTGCGAAGGTGCTGGATCTGCAGCTCTTCGAGCAGCTGGTCGAGCCGCTCCTCGATCACGTCCTTGGAAAGCGGCTTGCCGTCCTCTCCCTCCTGAAGCTCGAGAATGGCGCGGACGTTGTCCTCGACGGAGAGCTTGCGGAAGACGCTTGCCTCCTGGGGCAGATAGGAGAGCCCCATGCGCGCACGCTTGTAGATGGGCATGTGCGTGATGTCCTGACCGTCGAGGCGGATCTGGCCGTCGTCGGCCACGACAAGGCCCACGACCATGTAGAAGGTCGTCGTCTTGCCTGCACCGTTCTTGCCGAGCAGTCCCACGACCTCGCCCGACTTGACGGCGAGGCTGACGCCCTTGACGACGTTTCGGGGCCCGTAGTGCTTCTTGAGGCCGGTCGCCTCGAGCGCGTGGGTGTGGGAATGGCTAACTGTTGCGTTTTCGGTCACGCTGAAGTCCTGTTACTGCTGAAGCTTGGTGGAGTTGGAGAGGGACGTGCCCTGACGCTGCGTGCCCGCGTCGGTCTTGGAGCGGGGCGCGATGATCGTCGTGACGCGCTTGCCTTCGCCGCTGTTGACTTCGGAACGGGCGTTGCGCATGTCGTAGACGATGCGCTCGCCGCTCGTCATGTCCTTCTGCTGGCCGTTTTCGCTGCGCGAGAGCTGGGCTTTGCCTTCGAGCGTGACCTTGTCGGTCTCCTCGTCGTAGGTGATGCGGCTCGCATGCGCGTGCACCCATTCCTCAACGCCCTTCGTCTTCGGATCGCGCTGCTGCTTGAAGCGTGCGGGAGAGCCCGTGATCGTGGCGCGACGGTAGCCCTTGGGCGTGATTGCAAGATCGAGGCGAGCGCCCGTCAGGTTCATCGAGCCCTGATCGACGACGACGTTGCCGGAGTAGACGGCGGTCTGCTTGACTTCGTCACCGTTGAATTGGTCGGCATGGACTTCAATGGGCTGGCTCTTGTCGGTGCTCAGGGCCCAGGTCGGCGCTGCGATGGCGGCGAGGATGCTGAAAACGATTGACTTCTTCATTTTTGGGCTGCGTTGGCGGATGTGTCAGTGGACTGCGCGTTGGGATGGAAGACCGAGACGACGCTGCCGTCGAGCTCGACCGTGTGCAGGATGTTGTCGTACTTCATGCCGTTGGAGGCTTCGGTGGTGTCGATGCCGCGGCGCATGTAGACCTTCCTGTCCGTCTCGAACCTGTAGGTGTCGAGATACCCCTTGATGTATTCGGTCGTGAAAAAGAGATCGGGCTCGTCCTTGAAGGGTGCGCGGCTCAGCTGCACGTTGCCTTCAAGCTCGACGGTCTCGAGGCTGTCGTTGCTCCATGCGCGGTCGCCCGTGAGGGCGAGCTGGGGCTTCGCAGGATCGAGGGAGTGATAGCTGGCGTCCGTGGCGCGCATGCGCTCGTCTGAGAAGTGCTCCATCGTGCTGGCGGAGAGGCGTGCGGTTGCGACGCCGCGTTCGTCGAAGTCGGTCAGCGTGACGCGGCGCGCCGTGAAGTCGGGGCTCGTTTCGCTGGGGACGTACTTCAGGGCCTCGATGCGGGTCTGGACCGAGTAGTAGTAGCTTGCGCCGACGAGCAGCAACAGCAGGGCCGCGCCGACGATGGCGGTGATGCGTTCGCGGAGGACTAGGCTGCGGTGGATCATTATTTGCCGAGGACGTAGGTGTTGTGCACGAGTGTATCCCATGCGCCCTGGGATTTGAGGATGAGTTCGGACAACTCCCTGACGGCGCCGCGGCCGCCGGGGAAGCGGGACTGCCAGTGAGTATAGTTCAAAACCTCCGGATTCCCGTCTGCGGGAGTCGTGGAGAGGCCCACTCGCATCAGAAGCGGCAGGTCGGGGACGTCGTCGCCCATGTAGGCGACCTGCTCGTCGGTGAGACCGGTCTCCTCAAGAAGTGCCTCGTAGGCGGTGGTCTTGAAGCGCTGGCCCTGGGCGATGCGGGTGACGCCGAGCTCCCTCATGCGCTCGGCGACGATCGCAGAGGTGCGGCCCGTGATGATCGCGATCTCGATGCCGTGCTTCTGCAGCATCTTGATGCCGAGTCCGTCGCGCACGTAGAAGCTCTTGTAGAGCTCGCCCGTGCCCGAGACGTTGATCGTGCCGTCGCTCATCACGCCGTCGATGTCGAGTACGACCATTCTGATGCGGGCCGCGCGCTCGTTCACTGTGGTCATGTCGGGTCTCCCGAAAAGTGGATCAAAGGACCTTGGCACCCATCAGGTCGTGCAGGTGCAGGGCGCCGATGAGCCTGTTGTCCTCGTCGACGACGAGAAGCTGGTTGCAGTGGAAGGTGTCGAGGAGCTTGACGGCGGAGGCGGCGAGCTCTTGGGCGCGGATGGTCTTCGGATTGCGGATCATCACGTCCTTCATGACGCACGGACGGATGTCGCCGAGACGCTCGATGAGGCGGCGCAGGTCGCCTTCGGTGAAGATGCCGGTCACGCGGCCTTGGTCGTCGACGACGGCGGTCATGCCGATGTGCTTCTTCGTGATTTCGCGGACCGCCTCAAGCACGCCGACCTCCTCGCGGACAGCGGGAATGTCCTCGCCCGTACGCATGATGTCCTGAACGTGGATGAGCAGGCGGCGGCCGAGGGCTCCGCCCGGATGGCTGCGCGCGAAGTCCTCCTTCGTGAAGCCCTTGGCGGAGAGGGTCGCAACGGCGAGCGCGTCGCCGAGGGCGAGCGTTGCGGTCGTGGACGTGGTCGGCGCCAGATTGAGCGGGCAGGCTTCGCGGCTGACGTGGCAGTTGAGATGCACATCGGCGTGCTGGGCGAGGCTGGAGTTCGGGTTGCCCGTGATGGCGATGAGCGTCGCGCCCTCGCGCTTGAGCGTGGGGACGATGGTGAGAAGCTCGTTGGTTTCGCCGGAGTACGAGATGGCGAGCACGACGTCGTCGGCCGTGATCATGCCGAGGTCGCCGTGGGCGGCTTCAGCGGCATGGACGAAGTAGGCGGGGGTGCCCGTGGAGGCAAAGGTGGCGGCGAGCTTGCGGCCGATGTGGCCGGACTTGCCCACGCCGGACACGATCAGACGGCCCTTGCAGGAAAGAATGCGCGAAACGGCGTCCGTGAATTCGCTGCCGAGCGTCGAGGCGAGGTGCGTGAGCGCCCCGGCTTCCTGGGTCAGAACTTCCTGCCCGAGCTGGAGAGCTGCTGCGGCATCGAATGCATGAGTGTTGCTCATTTGACGGTCCTTCTTTGCGGGAAAAAAAAGCTGTACAACCTGTTAATGATAACCCGTGGCATGACCCTGAGGGGGTTCGGAAAAAGACAAAACCCCGCCGGGAAGCGGCGGGGTTTCGAGGCCTGAGCGCTGAAAAATCAGTGCTGCAGAATCTTGGAGAGGAACTGCTGGGCGCGTTCGGTGTGCGGCGAGTTGAAGAACTCCTGGGCGGGGAGGTTTTCAATGATTTCGCCTGCGTCCATGAAGATCACGCGGTCGGCCACCTTGCGGGCGAAGCCCATTTCGTGGGTCACGACCATCATGGTCATGCCTTCCTTGGCGAGCTGGACCATCACGTCGAGCACTTCATTGATCATTTCCGGGTCGAGGGCGGACGTCGGTTCGTCAAAGAGCATGCAGATCGGGTCCATGGCCAAGGCGCGGGCGATGGCCACGCGCTGCTGCTGGCCGCCGGACATCTGGCCGGGGAACTTGTCGGCGTGCTTGAGAAGGCCGACGCGGTCGAGAAGCTTCAGACCGCGCTCGGTGGCTTCCTCGCGGCCGCGGCCGAGCACCTTCATCTGGGCGAGAACGAGGTTCTCGCGGATGGAGAGGTGCGGGAAGAGCTCGAAGTGTTGGAACACCATGCCGACGCGGCTGCGCAGCTGGGGAAGGTTCGTCTTCGGATCGCCAACGGAGATGCCGTCGACGATGATTTCGCCCTTCTGGAAGGGTTCGAGAGCATTGACGGTCTTGATGAGGGTGGACTTGCCGGAGCCGGACGGTCCGCAGACCACGACGACTTCGCCCTTTTCAACATCAACGGAGCAGTCCTTCAGCACCTGGAAGTTGCCGTACCACTTGCTGATGTTCTTGATTTCGATCATTGCCATGATAGGGGGATATCCTGTTCAAATTTTTTAGTGAGCCTGAGCCGTTCGCATTCTCGTCTGCAGTCGACGAATCAGCAGGGAGAGGGACAAGGAGACGGCAAGATAGCAGACAGCAGCAAAAGAGTACATCAAAACAAGCTGTCCGTCACGCTGGGCGATCTTGGAGATCGAACCCATGAAGTCATTGCCGCTGATGACGTAGACGAGACTGGTGTCCTGGAAGAGAATGATCGTCTGCGTCAGAAGCACGGGCAGCATGTGACGGATGGCCTGCGGGAGCACGACGTGCCGCATGGTCTGAGCATAGGATAACCCAAGTCCGTATGCAGCCTGAATCTGTCCCTTCTTCACGGACTGGATGCCCGCGCGCATGATCTCGGCGAAGTAGGCCGCCTCGAAGAGCACGAAGGTGATGATGGCGGTCATTTCGGCGCCGATCTTCACGGGGTGGTCGAGGCCGAGGATGATGCGCAGAATTTCCGGCATCAGCAGGAAGTACCAGAAGAGCACGAGCACCAGAGGCACCGCACGCATCAGGTTGATGTAGAGCTTTGCGGGGGCGGAGAGCCAGCGCTTTTCGGAAATGTGGCAGAGGGCGAGCAGCGTTCCGAGGAAGAGGCCGCCCACAGCCGTGATCGCAGTGAGCTGCACCGTGTAGGCGGCGCCCGAAAGGATGTAGCCCCAGCTGTTCGTAATCGAAGTGAAATCCATGACCGACTCCTTTGCTTACTTGGCGGCGATGAAGCCGGGGATCGCGCAGCGCGCTTCCATCCAGGCCATCAGGCGGTTGACGCACAGCGCGATGGCGATGTAGAGGACCGTCGCCCAGAGGTAGGCGGCGAAGAACTGGAAGGTCGCCTCGCCCATTTCATTGGCGCGCATCGTAAGTTCCGGCAGGCCGATCGTCATGGCCACGGCCGTGTTCTTGATGAGGTTCATCGCTTCGCTTGTGAGCGGCGGCAGCACGAGGCGGAAGGCCATCGGAAGGATGACGAAGCGGTAGCGCTGAATGACCGTGAAGCCCAGGGCCTTGGCGGCGTAGGGAAGACCGGAGGGAATGGACGTGATGCCGGCGCGAACCTGTTCGGCGATTCGGGACGACGTGAAGAGGCCCATGCAGAGGAAGGCCGAGAGGAACTGGCTGAGGACGGGGTCGGCCTCGATCATCCAGTCCTTGTAGGGCGGGATCAGTTCGGGGACGACGAAGTACCAGATGAAGATCTGGACGATGAGGGGAATGTTGCGGAAAAGCTCGATCCAGCCTTCGCAGATGCCTCGGATCCACTTGTTGTCGACGGTGCGGAGAGTGCCGACGATGGTGCCGAGCGTCAGGGCGAGCGCAAAGGAGGCGACGGCAAGGCTGATGGTCCAGCCTGCGCCGTAGACGAGATAAAGCCACCAGGGATCATCACTCAGCAGGGAGGTTTCCCAGAGAGTGTTGAGGGTCATGTTCAGTGCCATGGCGGGGTTCCTCTTGTTTTCGGGAATTAAATCTAAAAGGGGTCCCCGGGACGCGATTGCTAGCTGGCGTCCCGGGGACCGTAAAGGCTTGGGCTTAGATGCCGTCGCTGTTCGGGTTCGCGAAGAGTTCCTTCGTGACGCTGTTCATCGGGAAGTTGAGGTTGGCGTTCTTGGGCGGAATCGGGGATTCGAACCACTTCTTGTAGAGCTTGTCGAGCGTGCCGTCCTTCATCATGCCGACGATGGTCTTGTCAACCAGAGCCTTGAAGGCGGGGTCGTCCTTGGCGAACATCGGGGCGTACGGTTCGACGGAGAGCGAGGCGTCGACGATCTTGAAGTCCTGCGGGTTGGGCAGGTTCGAAATCTGGCCGGCGAGCAGCACGTCGTCGATCACGAAGGCGGCGGCGCGCTTCTTGGCGACAAGCTGCATGGATTCGGCGAAGTCCTTCGTCATCAGGTAGCGGATCTTGATGCCGTTGTCCTTTTCAAACTTCTTGAGCAGGGCGACGGCGGTCGTGCCGGACGTGACGGCGACGTTCTTGTTGTTCAGATCCTTGATGGAGTTGATACCGGAGTCCTTCCACACGGCGGCAGTGACCTGAACGCCGAAGTAGTTGATGCCGAAGCCGGCTTCGCGCTGACGGGCCTTGGAGTTCGTCGTGGAGCCGCATTCGATGTCAACCGTGCCGTTCTGGATGAGCGGAATTCGGTTCGCGCTCGTGACGGCCTGATACTTGATCGTCAGGTTCGGCATGTTGAGTTCCTTCTTCACGGCCTCGCTGACGGCCTTGCAGACTTCGAAGCCGTAGCCCGTGGGCGTGCCGTCAGCCTGCAGGTAGGAGAACGGAACGGAAGCTTCGCGGTAGCCGAGCGTCATCGTGCCGGAGTGCTGGATGCGCTTGAGCGTGCCGGTCAGTTCGGCGGCGGAGGCGGCGGAAGTGAGAAGCATGCCTGCGCAGAGCAGGCCGGTGAGCGGGAGGGAAAGCTTCATGGTGGAACTCCTGAAAACTTGTGTCTGACGAGGGACTGTGAAAATTCGAACGGTCGCAGGGGTGTTGCCCTTCTACGTAGCAATCAGCGTGCCAAAACCGCTAAGGTAAATAAATTAGATCGTTGAAACGACTGCGGCAGAGTCGATGAGCAGAATGCGACCAGGAGCGTTCCTTGAAGGAGGAGAAGACGGGGGCGGACGGGGTCCAAAGGAGGGCGGAACGGGATGCACCAAAACAAAGCGCGCACCAAAATAGTGCGCGCTTTGGGTGCCGAAAAAGGGCGGAGGATTATTCGGGGCGGAAGGCGGGCTTGCGGCCTTCGAGGAAGGCAGCGAGCGCTTCGGCCGCTTCGGCGGATCCCGCCTGGCGGCGCCAGACGGCTTCCTCTTCTTCGGCGGCGACTTCGAGGGCCTTGTTGCGCGGGCCGGTGAGAAGAGCCTTCATGGCGCGAACGGCGCCCGGCGGCAGGACGGCGAGACGAGCGACCTTGGAGGCGACGAGGTTGTCGAGGGATTCGTCATCCGCAATGCCCGTGATGATGCGCATCTCGAGGGCCTCGGCGGCGGTAATCGGCTCGGAGAGCATGA